>Ga0075424_100005600_pt1 | contig 12016 bp, 13 predicted proteins | sample SoiMethybrSBSTD3_FD_75301 | JGI IMG/M metagenome (GOLD analysis project Ga0075424, IMG submission 75301) | Bulk soil microbial communities from a Populus tree surrounding site in Tennessee, USA - Soil MetaG P. TD hybrid SBSTD3 | ecosystem: Environmental > Terrestrial > Soil > Tree plantation... | reverse complement strand
ACGAGGCTTCCGCCGAGCCCGAAGACCTGGGCCACGATCACCCCGAACGCGGCGCCGCTCGAGACGCCCAGCACCGAGGGCTCGGCGAGTGGATTGCGCGCGAGGGCCTGGAAGCCCGCGCCGGCCATCGCGAGCGCGCCGCCCGCCAGGAGGGCGACCAGGATGCGCGGCAGCCGGAGGCTCAGCACCACGACCTGGTCGACCCCCTTGATGCGGCCGGTGAGCACGGCCAGCACGTCGCCGGGCGGCACGCGCGCGCTGCCGATGAACAGGGCGCCGAGCGAGACCGCGAGCACGACGAGGCCGAGCCCGCCCAGCAGGAGGGCGAGGCGCGCGGCGGAGGCGGGGAGCGGCTCGCTCATCGCGTCGTCGCCGCGCGGTCGAAGGCCTCGGGGTGGATGAGGCGGGCCAGCCGCTCGAGGCCGTCGACGATGCGCGGACCGTAGCGGTGGGTCAGATTGCCGTCGATGGTGTGCAGCCGTCCGGCCGCGATGGCCGGGACCTGGCCGAGGCGCTCCCACTTGTCGCGGGTCAGCGGGCTCTTCTCCGAGCCGTGGCTCGCCAGGATGATGACCTCCGGGTTGCGGGCCAGCGCGGCCTCCAGGCTGTAGCGCGGGTAGCCCTGCCCCCCGTCGGCGGTCACCGAGTCCCCGCCGGCCAGCGTGATCAGCTCGGAGACGAGTGAGGCCCGGCCGGGGACGATGAGCGGATCGGGCCAGAGAACGTAGAGCACGCGCGGGCGCGGCCGCCCGTCGACGCGGTCCGCCACCGCCTGGATCCGCTCGCGCAGGGCCGCGACGGCGCGGTCGGCCGCGTCGGCGCGGTCGGTGAGCCCTCCCAGGCGCGTCAGCAGATCGAGCACGTCGGCCACGGTGATCGGGTTGACCACGTACACCGGGATCTTGAGCCGCTCGAGCTGCTCGAACGTCTCGTGGCGATTGCCGGCGGTGGTGGCCACCACGAGATCGGGCTTGAGCGACACCATGCCCTCGAGGCTCGGGGCCAGCATGCCGCCCACCCGCGGCTTTCGGCGCGCCGCCGGCGGGTAATCGCAGAAGTCCGTCACCCCGACCAGGCGATCCTGGGCCCCGATCGAGAACAGGATCTCGGTCACGCTCGGCACCAGCGAGATGATGCGCGCCGGCGGCGCGGGCAGGACGATGCGGCGGCCGGTCTGGTCGGTGACGCTCAGCGCGTCGGCCGGCGCGGGCAGCAGGGTGAGGGCCAGCGCCACCGCGGTCAGGAGCCGGATCACGGCGCGGCCGGCCCCTCGGCGCGATCGGTCACCCCCGCCGACTTGAACGTCGCCATGTCGCTCAGGATCGAGAGGCCGGCCCGCGCCAGGCTGATGCAGAGAGCCGCGCCGGTCCCCTCTCCGAGCCGCAGGCCGAGATCGAGGTACGGCTCGAGCCCGAGCGCGTCGAGCACGCGCACGTGGCCTGGCTCGGCCGAGCGATGGGCGGCGAGGAGGGCGCCGCGCGCGGCCGGCTCGAGGCGAACCGCGACCAGCGCCGCCGCGCCCGCGATGAAGCCGTCGAGCACCACCGGCCGCCGGTAGGCGGCGCCGGCCAGGATCACGCCGACCAGGCCAGCGATCTCGAAGCCGCCGACCTTGGCGAGGGTGTCGAGGGGATCCGCGGGATCGGGCGCGTTCAGCTCCAGGGCGCGCCGGATCGCCTCCACCTTGCGCCGCCGGCCCGCCGCGTCCACGCCGGTGCCGGGGCCCGTGACGCTCTCCGGCGTGGCGCCGGTGAGCGCCGCGACCAGGGCGCTAGCGGCGGTGGTGTTGCCGATGCCCATCTCGCCGGTGCCGACCAGATCCGCGCCCACCGCCCGCTCGGCCTCCACGAGACCGATGCCCGCCTCGATCGCCTGCACCGCCTGCGCGCGCGTCATCGCGGGACCGCGCGTCATGTCCGCGGTGCCCGGCGCGACCCGGAGATCGTGCAGCCGGGGATGCCGGGGCAGCGGAGCCGCCACGCCGAGGTCGGCCACGACCACCCGGGCCGACGCGTGGCGGGCGAGCACGTTGACCGCGGCACCGCCCCGGAGGAAGTTCTCGACCATCTGCGCGGTCACGATCTGCGGATAGGCGCTCACGCCCTGAGCCACCACGCCGTGGTCGGCCGCGAGGGTGAAGATGACGGGATCGCGGAGCGTCGGCGGGCAGGTGCCGGTGATCGTGGCGAGCCGCACCACCAGCTCCTCCAGGCGCCCGAGGCTGCCGGGCGGCTTGGTGAGCTGATCGAGCCGGCGGCGCGTCTCGACCTCGGCGCCCGGGTCCGGCAGGGTCAGGAGGCTACGGAGCTTCGTGAGTGCGGTCATGCGGAGCGGTGGGCAGCGGGGCGTCCTTCGCGGTCAGGGGAAGCCCGGCCACCATTAGGGTGACCCGATCGGCAGCGGCCGCGAGGCGCTGGTTGGCGAGGCCCAGCAGATCGCGGAAGCGGCGCCCGAGCTCGGTCGGCGGATGCACACCCTCGCCGACCTCGTTCGAGACCAGGATGACGGAGACGAGCCGCTCGCGAAGCAGCTTGGCCAGATCGTCGACCGCGGCCAGCACCAGCGCGTCGTCGTCGCCGCGCTCCATGAGGTTCGATACCCAGACCGTGACGCAATCGACGACGACGAGGTCGTGCGATCGGGCCGCGCGCCGGCTGGCCGCGGGCACCTCGTAGGGCTCCTCGATGGTGGTCCACCGGGCCGGGCGCTCGGCGCGATGACGCCCGATGCGCGTGGCCATGTCGCCGTCGAGGGCACGCGCGGTGGCGAGGAACGCCACCGAGGTCCCGGCCAGGCGGGCCTGCTCGAGCGCGTGGCGACTCTTGCCGCTACGGGCACCGCCCAGGACGAGAAGAGAATGCGGAGCGACCGTCACCCGGGTCCTCCCTCGAAGACCGGTGCGCAGTGGCGGTGTCGGGCAGGTCTCCTGGCTCTCGGATCGTCCTACTCCCCGCCCCTTCCCGGTCCGGCTCGTGCCGGACCAGTGGCCGATCGCGGGTTTCGTCCCCGATTACAGTGACGGGGTCGCGGCGGATTCGCACCGCCTTCCCTGGGGCCCGCGCCCGGCGGGCCGCCCGACACCACGGACGGGGGCGACCGTAACAGAGCGAGAGGCCAAAGGCAAGGCGGGCCCCGCCCGGGAGGGAGGGCGCCCCGCTACCAGCGCGAGAGACGATCGATATCCCGGCGCTGACGCTTGGTGGGCCGCCCCGCCCCGGGCGGGCGATAGGCGGGCGGCCCGGGCCGGGATTCACGCGGCGGGGGCGGCGGGGTCAGGTCCTCGTAGAGCAGCGCGGCGTCGCTGCCGCTCCCACGGCGCTCGGTCAGGACCGCCACGCGGACGATGCGCCGGCTGCGCGGGAGGGTGATCTGCAGGAGGTCGCCCGGGCGCACCGGCTTGGACGCCTTGGTGGAATCACCGTTGACGTGCACCTTGCCTCCCGCGCACGCGGTGGCAGCGAGGGTGCGGCTCTTGAAGAAGCGGGCGGCCCAGAGCCACTTGTCGATCCGCACGTCCGACATCAGGTTTTTACGGTAGCACAGGGGGGGCCGTGAGAAACTGAGGCGGTCATGATCCGCTCGGTGCTGCTCGCGATCGCGCTCGTCACCATGGTGGTCGGGCCCCTGCCCGCCGCCGACTCTCCCTCCGTGCCGGTCGAGGACTGGGCGAAGCAGCCCGACGGCAAGACCGGAATCCCGGACGGGTGGAAGGGCCAGAACTGGGGCAGCCCCAAGTACGACTTCCGCATCGTCACGCAGGGCGGCCGCAAAGCGATTCAGCTCAAGAGCGCCAACGACAGCTCCACGATCTCCAAGGAGGTGAAGGTCGACGTCAAGGCCTGGCCGATCGTGCAGTGGAGCTGGCAGGTGGTGACCTTGCCCAAGGGCGGCGACGCGCGCAAGTCGGCGACCGACGACGAGGCCGCCCAGATCTACGTCACGTTCCCGCGCTTTCCGTCCGCGGTGCGGTCGCGGATCATCTCCTACATCTGGGACACCACCGCACCGGTCGGATCCATCTTCAAGAGCGAGAAGACCGGGTTGGTGACCTACGTCGTGGTGCGCTCCGGGCCCGCCGACCTCGGCAAGTGGCTCACCGAGAGCCGCAACGTGCTCGAGGACTACAAGAAGATCTACGGAGAGGCGCCGGCGGAGGAAGTGGGGGCGATCTCGATCGCGATCGACTCCAACGACACGAACTCGACCGCCGAGTCGTACTTCGGGGAGATCTTCTTCCGCAAGCCGTAGTCGCCCGAGGAGACGCAATGGCCGCGTACGGCGCCACGCTGCTCCGGCTGGTCCTGGGGATCGTCTACATCATGCACGCCTACCTCGCGGCGGTGGTCTTCGGTCCGGCGGGTATGATCGCATATCAAACCAGGAACGGGGTCCCCTACGCGGAGATCGGCACCTGGTACCTGATCCTGGCCCACGGGCTGGGAGGCATCTGCCTCGTGCTCGGCCTGTTCACGCGGTGTGCGGCGCTGGCCAACGTGCCGGTGATGCTCGGAGCCGTGGTGTTCGTCCACCTGAAGAACGGCTTCTGGGCGCACTCGAACCCGCCCGGCTACGAGTACGCGCTGGTGCTCGTCGTTGTGTCGCTGGCGGTGGCGATGATCGGGGGCGGGGCGCTGGCGCTGCGGCGCTAGCGGCTACTTCGAGCGCTCGGCGGTCGCTTCCGCGCCGGCCTTCTCGGCGGGCGGCGCGAACTTGCCGGCGGGCACCGGGCTCGTCGCCTGGCTGAGGTTGAAGCTGGTATCCTTGCCGGTCTCCACCGTGACCTTCTCGTCCCACACCGTGGCGCCGTCGACCACCGCGACGACCCGGTAGCGGCCGGCCGGCACATCTCTGAACTCGTACGCGTCGCCGAGGCGGAAGGACCGATTGCGCTTGACGTCGTAGGTGACCGGCTCGTCGCCGACCAGGGACAGGGTTCCGGTGACGAGGCGCCGCTGCGGCGTCACCCCCGGCCATTCGGTCTTCCCTACGAGGCGGCCCACCGTCGAGCTATCGACCGGCCGGGTCTGGCTCTTCTGCGTCGCGTCGGCCACGGTGGCGGAGGGCACGAGGGCGCCCACCCGGATCAGCCAGCGCTGCGCCTCCTGGTACTCGGTGGACGCGGCGTCGGCGCGAGCCATCACCCAGCGGAACTGCACGATGGCCTCGGGCCGCTTGTCGAGGAAGGAATAGGCCGTTCCCAGGCCGAACCGTGGGCCGATGGCGGCGGGGTCGAGGTCGGCGGCCTGGCGGTACTTCTCGACCCCGTTCGCGTAGTCGGCCTTGGCCAGGAACGCGTCGCCTTCGGCCTTCAGCTGATCGACCGGGGAGAGACTCTGGGAGGTGGGTGGATGGGAAGCGGGCGCCTGCTGGCAGGCGGCCCCCAGGAAGAGAGCCGCCGCCAGCAGGAAGATCCGACGCACCCCTAGTTCTCGCGGTATCCGGAGATGCGGGTGTTGTAGAGGCCGCGGAGGGCCAGGTCGATGCCCTCCTTGCCGTAGCGGATCTTCAGCGTGTCGGCCTGGTTCAGGAACTCGAAGTAGCCCCCGACCTCGCCGCCGTTCGTCTCGTTGGCGATGAGGGCACCGCGGATCTCGGTGTTGCTGCCTCCGCGGAAGCCGACGCCCACGTTGCGGCCGCTGACGATGACGATGCCGTTCCAGGTGAACTGGCTGGACTGGAAGAACGACAGGTCCGCTTCCTCCATGACCAGGATGCCGTAGCCGGTGATCGGCTGGCTGCCACTCACCGCCAGCCCGATGAAGTTCGAGCTGGGATCGTACTCGCCCTTGACGTAGACGATCGCGGGCGCGGCCGCGGTCCCGAGGCTCACGGTCTGGCTGACCTGATTGGTACCGGTGCAGTTGTTGGTGACGTTGACCGAGTTGGCCGTCCCGGTCGCGGTCATCCGCAGCCCCTCGGGCTTGCTGGAGCTACCGCTCGCATACTGGCAAGCCTGCGTGCTGTTGAGGACCTGGGTCTGGGGGTTGGCCGCCAGATTGGTGAGAAAGTTCTGAATGACAGTCGGGTTGAGGTTGGTATCGGCCGCGATCGTGCGCCGGCCCGTCCCCGCCGCGTCCCCGCTCCCGTCGTTCACGTCCAGCCCCTGCACGTAGCCGCGCTTGGCCGCGGTGTCGAACCCGGCCTCGGCGTTGGCCTCGTAGGTGAGCCCGGTGAGGCTCTCGGTCCCCGTATAGGTCGCGACGCCGAGCTTCGTGGTCGCGCTTCCGGTCGGCGAGCTCGTGTCGGCGATCTTCCAGTCCCGCCCGTCGATGCTGTAGCAGCCCGAGCACGGCGGATCGTTCGTGAAGGTGTCGGTCTGCACACCGGGCAGGCTCACCGCCGCGTTGATGTTCAGGTTGCCGCGCTGCACGACGGCGGTGATCGTCCGGCTCGCGCCGTTGTAGCTTCCCGTCGAGGTGAGGATCACCACGCCGTTGCTGTCGAGGGTCGCGCTGCTGTCCCGCGTCAGGCTGGTACCGATCAGCTGCTGGTCACCCGCGTTGGTATTGATGTCGTTGCGGAGCGTCACCCCGAAGGTCCCGACGGAGGACGTCAGACCGGGGAGGGTCTGGGCGCTCGCAAGCACGCGGCAGGTATTGCCAGCCCCGCACGCGCCGCCGCTCGTCATCGTGCCGCCCAGGAGGTTGGTGCTGTTGAGGTCCTGGTTGCCGAGCTGGGCGCTCATCGCCCACTCGATGCCGGACTCGGCGAGCTGCCGGGCCCGCGCGCCGTCGGACAGGTTCTGCGAGATCTGCGGCTCGACCGCGCCCAGCGACATGAACGTGATGGTGAGCAGCGTCAGGACCATCAGCAAGATCATCGCGAGGGGCAAGGCCACCCCGCGCTCGTCTCGGATACAGGTGAACACTCGGTTCATACCAGCCTCCCGCTCGTAGACTTGACTCATCGATTCCGCAAACGGATACGGTCCGACATGGTCACGTAGGCGCCCTGGTTCGCGCTCTGCGCCGTGAGGGTCACGCCGATGGTGCGAACGTCGGCCGCCACCGCGGTGGAGGCACCGTTCTCATCGAAGTACGTGAAGGTGAGCGAGGTGATCCCGGACGCGATGGTCACCGGGCTCGCGTCCACCCCCATCTCCTGCCGGGTCAGCGCGCCGCTCGAGAAGGCGTAGGCCACGCGCTCGCCCCGGCACGTGGAGCCGGTGGCGCACAGGACCGGGTCGTTCACCTTGGCCGACGCGGCGCTGGTCCCGTCCCCGTTCCAGTCGTACTGGAGCGTGACCGCGCTGGAGCTGAGGCCGGTCGCGATCGCGTCGAAGTTGTAGGCGTAGCAGATGAGGGCGCTGCAGGCGCCGGTGGTGAGAGGAGTCGGCGGCTGAGGGTAGTACCCCGCCTCCCGGATCTCCTTCACCATCCGCTCGACCGCCACACGCGCGGTCTGCTGCGCGTCGACCTGGGTGGTGCCGTACCAGAACGCCTGCTGGCCGGACAGCACGAGGCCGAGCAGGCTCGCCATCACCAATCCGACGATGGCGCAGACCACCAGCATCTCCGCCAGCGTGTATCCGCGTTCGTTGCGCATCATGGTTGTGCCTCGGCTCACCGAGTGGCCAGGAAGATCGAGAGAGAGACGGTCCGCTCCGTCGCGAGCACCCCGCGCCCGGTCACCGGCTTGTAGAAGACGCTGACGTCCACGCGCTTGCCGGTCGTACCGCCCGGGTTGGTGGTGATCGTCGTGGTACGGCGATAGGTCGACGGCGCCCCCGAGATGGCCCCGTAGGCCTCGGTCGCCGGAAGGTTCGTGGTGTTCACGTCGGCCAGGTTCGTACCCGGGTGAGCGGCCAGCTCCTTGGCCAGCTCGATGCGCTGCTCGGCCAGGAAGACGGCGGTGCTCTGCTGCCGCCCGGCCTCCACCCCGTCGACTCCGAACCCGAACCCGGTGCTGACCGCGATGAGCCCCACCGAGACGATCGCGCACGCGACCATGATCTCGGCCAGGGTGAACCCGGCCTCCCCGGAACGTAACTTCAGTCGGCGCAACACATGCATTTGGTATAGACCTCCCGCGACTGCGGGTAGGGAGCAAGACAGGTGCCACGCCAGGTACGGTGGAGGCGCACCTGCGAGCGGGCCTCAAATGGCTGGAATTACGGGTCTAGGGGCTTGAAGGACCCGAAGAAAATAGTGCGGCTTCCCCGCCTATCTACAAGTTGTGACAGGCGACCTACACGAACCGTCAGCCGCGAGACGGATCCGAACCCGGCTAGGCGTCACCCAGCCAGACCACCTCGAGCTGCGCGCCGCGGTCCAGGGAGTTCTTCGGCCCGTAGTTCTTCACCCGCGGCGTCCAGGCGGAGACGTTCCTGGGGCACGGCGTGAAGACGTAGTAGACCTGCGCCGCCGCATGACGCTGGATGTCGTCGATCACCTTCCGGCGGGACGTCTTCGACGTGTAGCGGCGCTGGGCCTCCAGCAGCACGTCGAGCCGCGTGTCCGCCACGTGGCTGCGGTTGCCGGACGGTCCCCCGTGGAAGAAATCGTAGAGGTAGCCGTCGACTTCGGTGAAGAGGGGCGATGGTCCCCAGCTCGCCTCGTCGAACTTGCCCGCGAGCGATCCCCTGATGTACTGGCCGTACTCCTCGTTGACGATCTGCAGCTCCACGCCGATCTGCTTCAGCTCGAGCGCCAGGCGCTCGAGATCCTCCACGTACTCCGGACCGTAGCCCGGCCAGGCCGTGCACTTCACCTTGAAGCCCCCGGGCACGCCGGCCTCGGCCAGCAATTGCCGCGCGAGGGCTGGGTCGTACGTGAGATAGCGGGCCCCTTCCCCCAGCTCGCGGGCGGGCAGCTTCCACTCCCGCATCGAGCTGGGCACCGGCCCCGAATCCTGGTCCCCCTCCCCTTCCAGGTACTGCCGCACCCAGTTGCGCCGGTCCACCCCCAGGCTGAGTGCACGCCGAACCCGAACGTCGCTGAACGGAGGCCGGTCGGTTCGCATCGCGAGCGCCCGCATCGCCAACCCGTCCCAGTACGTGATCGCGTAATCAGGGTGCGCCTTCTTGAACGAGCCGACCGCGGCTCGGGGGATGCGCGCGTCGTGGAAGGGCACGTCGACCTGCCCGGCCCGGAACAGGGACAGCTGGGTGGAGCGGTCCTTCAGGAAGAGCCACTCCACCTTGTCGAGCAGGGGCAGCCCCGGCGCGTGGTACGTCGGGTTGCGGGAGAAGACCGCTTTCACACCGGGCTCGTAGCGCTCAAGCATGAAGGGGCCACAGCCGATCAGGGACTCGGCGCTCTTGAACTCGCCCTGACGGTCCTCCACCTCGGGCGGCAGGATCGCGGTCCACGGCTCGGCGAGGTTGTGCACGAAGGGAGCGAAGGCGTCCGCGAGATGGACGCGCACCGTGTACCGGCCCGGTGCCTCGACGGCTTCTACCGGCCCGAGCAGCGGGGCAAACGGAGATTTCCGGAGCACCCGCTCGAGCGAGTATTTCACGTCGCTCGCGACCATCTCGCGGCCGTTCACCGGAGGCCGCGACTCCCAGCGCACTCCGGGTCGGAGGGCGATGGTGTAGGCCTTGCCGTCCGATGAGACGGTGGCCCGGAGCGCCAGGTCCGGGACGATCGTAAAGTCGGACGGGCCATAGCGGGCGCCGTTCACGAACTTGAACAGGCTGCGGCGCACGAACGAGGACACGAGCTGCGTCTGGTGGGCGGCGGTGGCGTGGACGTCGAACGTCGCGGGCTCGAGGCCGATGTGCTTGAGCACGCCCCCGCGGGTCGGGGGCCGGGCCGGGGCCCGCCGCGGGATCGCGGCGGCGGCGACTCCCGCGCCGATGGCGAGGAACCGGCGCCGGCCCATGGCCCGGGCAGCGCGGTCAGCCGACGCGTCGTCCACTGCCCTCTCCCGCGGGCTGGTTCAGCCGGCGCAGCGTCCACCGCGAATCCGTCCGCTCGAGCACGGAGAGCGCCGCGTAGTCCTGGCCCAGCGCGAGGAGGCGCTCGGGTCCGAGCCCGAGGGCGCGGCACAGGATGGCCCGGTTGCTGCCCCCGTGGGCCACGATGCCCACCATCCCGCCCGCGTGGCGGGACACGATGGCCTCGAAGGCGGGCCACGCGCGCGCCTCCAGATCCGGCAAGCTCTCGCCGCCCGGGAACTGGAAGCGGCCCACGTCACCCATCCACGCCTCGAATGCGGCCGCGTCCAGGGCGCGGATCTCGTCCGACGTCAGGCCGTCCCAGCGGCCCATCGCGAACTCCCGCAGGGCCGGATCGCTGATCGGGACAAGACGGTGCGGGGCGGCCAGGATCTCGGCGGTGCGACGGGTGCGGAGGAGATCGCTGCAGTAGATCGCGTCGAACGCGACGTCGCGCAGCCGAGCCGCGAGGGCAGAGGCCTGGGCCTCCCCTAGCGGAGACAGGGGCACGTCGAGATGCCCGATGAACCGGCGGGTCTCCGCGCCGACCACGCTGCCGTGGCGCACCAGGAAGACGGTCGTCGAGCTCAGAGCAGCCCTCGACGCACCGCCGCCGCGCCGGCCAGCAGCACGCCCAGCTCGGCCAGCTCGACGACCGCGCCCAGCACGTCGCCGGTGAGCCCGCCCAGGCGCCGCGCGGCCACCACGGACCACAAGACCGCGGCGACCCAGGCGGCCGCGGCCACCGCGATGCCCCAGGGGCCGAGCAGCGCGCCGCCGAGCGCGAGGCCGCCCAGCCCCCAGAGGGGAGCCGCCCAGCGCGAGAGGCTCGCGGCGAACGCGGCGCCGAGCCCTTTCCCGGGCGTCGCCGGCCTCAGCCAGGCGGCGATCAGCAGCGGCGCCACCCGGCCGACCATCGGCGAGAGCACGAGCAGGCGACCACGAGTCGGGCTCGAGAGCTCGGCCACCGCGGTGACCATCAGCACCAGGAAGAGCACGAGGCCCGCGGCCCCGAATACCCCGATGCGGCTGTCTCGCATGATGGCGAGACGGTGGGTCGCGTCCCTCCCGGCGAGCCCATCCAGGACGTCGGCGAGGCCGTCGAGGTGGATGCCGCCGGTCACCGCCTTCCAGGCGCTCACGAGCAGCGCCGCCGCGACGAACGGCGGGAAGAGCGCTTCGAGGCCGGCCGAGGCTAGGGCCAGCCCGCCCCCGAGCAGCGCGCCGACGACCGGGAACCACCACGCGGCGCGCCCGAGCGCGGCGATCTCGGGCGTCTCGCGCCCGGGCACCGGCACCACGGTGAGGAAGCGGACGGCCAGGATCAGCGAGCCCATGCGCAGACAGCGGCGGCGGTCACGCCGCTCAGACGGGCAGGACGGGATTGCGGCGCGGCGGGAATTCGAGCTGCTTGGACTCCGCGTAGGCGAGGCGCCGGATCAGCTCGTCGCGCAGCTCGGAGCCACCCACGATGCCGTCGACGAGCATCTCGGAGGCGAGCTTGTAGATGTCCACGTCCTGGGCGTATTCCTCCCGCTTCTTCTGGACGTAGTCGCTCCGCTCCGCCTCCGGCAACTCCATGATCTTGTTGTAGTACACCGCGTTGACCGCGGGCTCGGGCCCCATGATGGCGACCTGCCCCTGCGGCAGGGCCAGCGCCGCGTCCGGCTCGAAGGCGGGGCCGCACATCGCGTAGAGACCGGCGCCGTAGCACTTGCGCACGACCACGCAGATCTTGGGCACGGTGGCCTGCGAGGTGGCGAACACCATCTTGGCGCCGTGCCGGATGATCCCGGCGCGCTCGACCTTGGTGCCCACCATGAAGCCCGAGACGTCCGCCAGGTACACGAGCGGGATGTTGTAGGCGTTGCACAGCGAGATGAAGCGCGCCGCCTTGTCGGCGGAGTCGACCATCAGCACCCCACCCTTCACCTTGGGCTGGTTGGCCACCAGCCCGACCGCCCGGCCGCCGAGACGGGCGAAGCCGACGATGATCTCGGCCGCGAAGAGACGCTTGATCTCGAAGAACGAGCCCGCGTCCACCACCCGGTCGATGACCTCGTACATGTCGAACCACTTGCGCTGGTCGTAGGGAACGATCTCCTCGATCGAGCGCCCCGGCTTGGCCGCCACCGC
>Ga0075424_100005598_pt1 | contig 12018 bp, 11 predicted proteins | sample SoiMethybrSBSTD3_FD_75301 | JGI IMG/M metagenome (GOLD analysis project Ga0075424, IMG submission 75301) | Bulk soil microbial communities from a Populus tree surrounding site in Tennessee, USA - Soil MetaG P. TD hybrid SBSTD3 | ecosystem: Environmental > Terrestrial > Soil > Tree plantation... | reverse complement strand
GAGGAGTCGAGTCCGGACGCGCTCCTCGGCTATCTCTCGACCGCGAGCGCGTTCCTCACGGCAGAGCCGGAAGAGCGGGAAGAGTCGCTGCGGGCCGTCCACGAGCTCGCGTCGCGCTACGGCGAGCGGTTCCCGCTGCCGCGACTGACCTACGTCTTCGCGTTCGAACGACTCAGTTGACGCTGGGATCTTCGGGCATGCGGGCGACGAGCTCGTAGATCCCGCCCTTGCGGCGCAGGACGTCGCGCCACAGCTCCTCTGGATCGTCGGTGAACGCGTCGTCCGGAAGCGCGGGCTCGAGGATCCAGTCCTCGTCCTCGACCTCCGCCTCGAGCTGTCCGACGCCCCAGCCCGCGTAGCCGGCGAACACCCGTCGGCGAGTCGTGGCCGGGACGATCTCGTCCGGCTCCGCCAGCGACGGGAAACCAAGCGCGCCGAACAGCGGCACCGCCGCGTCGTCCGGGTCGAGGAACTCGCCGAGCACGAGCACGGCCTCCGGCTGCACGGGGCCGCCGACCCAGACCGGCTCGCCGTCGTCGACGACCGGCTCGAGCTGCGGCACGGCGCCGGCCACCTCCACCGGCGACGGCCGGTTGAGCACCAGCCCCGCCGCCCCGTCGTCGCTGTGCTCGGTCACCAGCACGACGGCGCGCCGGAAGTTCGGGTCGAGCAGCGCCGGCGACGCGACGAGCAGGTGTCCGCGAAGCGACTCCATCGCCCCATTGTGGCGCTAAGCGGCTACTCGTCGCTGGAGCGGTACGAGACGATCTGCACGTGCTCGAGTGTGAGCATCCCTTCCCCGACCATCTCGTCGAGGATCGGCACGACGTGGTCGATCTGCTCGGGGTGTATCGACGATCTCGATCACGACCGGCAGATCCTCGGACAGCCGCAGGACCCGGGACGTGTGGAGGTGGGAGCGGCGAGCTCCATCGCCTGGACGCCTCGGGCGCCGGTGGAAATCTAGCCGTGCGCCGGGGTGAGCGCGACGAGCAGGCCGCCGTCGTCGTCGAGCGCCGGGAAGAAGTCGCCGATCACGGGCTTCACGTGACCGGCTCGCGTCCGCAGCTTCAGCTGCTCGTTGAGGCGGCGCACGCCCCATTCGAGCGAGAGCTTGACCGGGTTCCTCTCCTCTTCGAATCCTTCGAGCCCGAAGGCGGAGACCACGTCCGCTCCGAGCACCTCCCGCTCGCTCCAGCCGCTCAGCTCGAACACACCGCGGCCGATTGCGAGGACGCGGCCCTCCTGGTCGCACGTGACGAGGCCGGTCGTGGGCGCCGGGTAGTAGTCGTCCATCAGCTCGAAGAGGAAGCCGAAGCCGCAGTGATGGCAGGCGACGGCTTCGTCGAACATCCCCTCCTTGCGGTCGATGTCGATCGACCGCTCCTTGCAGTTCGGGCAGATGAAGTTCGGCACGGCGTCAGGCTAGCTACGGGGTACTGCTACACCTTCGTCGGTTCGGCTTCCGGCCTGGGCGCCGTCAGCGCGGTGCCGCCGTGCCCCTCGTCGGCGGCGAGGAAGCGTTCGGCGTCGAGGGCGGCCATACAGCCGGTGCCAGCCGCGGTCACGGCCTGGCGGTACACGTGGTCCGCCACGTCGCCGGCCGCGAAGACGCCGGGGATGTTCGTCTCGGTCGTCCCGGGCTTGGCGACGAGGTAGCCGTTCGCGTCGTGCTCGAGCTGGTCGACGAACAACTTCGTGTTCGGGTCGTGACCGATTGCGACGAAGAGCCCGCCGGCGTCGACTTCCTCCGTCTCGCCGGTGTCCGTGTTGCGCAGCCGTAGTCCGCTGATCGAGTCCTCGCCGAGCACCTCCTCGACGACGTACGGCGTCTTGAACTCGATCTTCTCATTGTCGCGGGCTCGGTCGATCATGATCTGCGAGGCCCGGAACTCGTCGCGGCGATGGACGAGCGTCACCTTGTAGCCGAAGCGGGTGAGGAAGAGCCCCTCTTCGAAGGCTGAATCGCCCCCGCCGACCACGTAGATGTGCTTGTCCCGGAAGAACGCGCCGTCGCACGTCGCGCACGCCGACACGCCGCGTCCCTTGAGGCGCTCTTCCGAGTCGAGGCCGAGCCAGCGCGCGCTCGCGCCGGTGGCGACGATGACGGAGCGGGCGCGGTACTCCTCGTCTTCGACCCAGACGCGGAACGGCCGTTCCGAGAAGTCGACACGGGCCACGTCGTCGGTGACGAAGTCGGTGCCGAAACGCTCGGCTTGACGGCGGAACTCCGCCATCATCTCGGGGCCCATGATCCCGTCGGGGTAGCCCGGATAGTTCTCGACGTCACTCGTGATCATGAGCTGCCCGCCCCAGCGGAAGCCCTCGATCACGAGCGGACGCAGGTTGGCGCGCGCAGCGTAAAGGGCTGCGGTGTATCCCGCGGGCCCTCCGCCGATCACGATCAGATCACGTACGTCGCTCATGGATTCCTCTCTCGAAAAACTTGTCTGGTGTATTAAACGATCTGGGCCGGATTGACGTTCCCGGGCTGGTGGTCGCGCGCCCGGGTATAAGAATCGTTACCGAGGGGAGGCGGGCGACGTGGCCGGAACGATCACCTGGGAGCAGTTACGCGAGCTTGCGGCTTTCCGTGCGGAGCACGGTTGCGCGGTGAGCCTCTACGTGGGACTAGATCCGAGCATCGTGCCGACCGCGGGCGATCTCGCCTCACACACGCGGTCGTTGCTCGCGAACGCTGAGCGACAGCTCGACGACCAGCGTGCTGCCCTCTCGCACGACGAGCGAAAGGCGCTGGCGGGGGATCTCGAGCGGATCGGGGGCTGGTTCGAGAACGAGTTCAACCGCGACGGTGTTCGTGGCGTCGCGGTGTTCTCGGCCGAGCTGGACGACCTCTTCCTCCCGCTATTGCTGCCGGGGCCTGTCGACGACGGGGCCCGCATCGGGAAGCAGCTCTACCTCGCGCCGCTCGTTCGCCTCGTCGGACGCGGCGACGGCGCGCTCGTCGCATACGTCGGACGCGAGCGCGGCGACGTCTATCGGCTCCGTGCCGGCCAGCTGATCCCGCTCGTGGACGAGACGGCTGACGTTCCCGGCCGCCACGACCAGGGCGGCTGGTCACAGGCGCGATACGAGCGGCACATCGAGACGATCGTCGACCGGCATCTGCGGGACGTGGCCGACGCGCTCGATCGCTGCGTGCGCGGGCTGCGCGACGTTCGCGTCGTGCTCGCCGGGCCCGAGGAGACACGATCCGGCTTCGAAGGCCTGCTTGCGCCCGAGACGCGGGCGGCGCTCGTCGGCTGGGTGGCGGCGGAGGCACACGTCGACGCGCCGCGGCTGCTCGAGGCGGCGCGTCCGCTGCTCGACGAATGGCGAGCAGGCAGGGAGGAGGGGCTGCTCGCGCGCTGGCGTGAGGAAGCGGCCCGGAACGGCCGCGCCGCGACCGGCTGGAAGGAGACGCTGCAGGCTGCGTCCGACGGTCGCGTCGAGCTTCTACTCGTGCAGGACGGCGCGGACCGGCCGGCCTTTGTCTGTCCTGCCTGTGGCCGTGCGCAGGCCGAGGACGGGAGCTGCCCGCTCGACGGGACGACTCTCCAGGTCGCCGACACCGGACTCGATCTCGCCGTCCACCAGACGCTTACTCACGGCGGGACCGTCGAGGTGATCGGCGAGGAGCATCACGACCTCGAGCCGGTCGGCGGCCTCGCCGCGTTGCTGCGCTTCTAGGAGGGTTTGGCGGGAGGCCGCTCACTGTCGGCGTGCGATGGTCGTTCGCTGACAAGGACGCAGGGAGCGCGAATAGCAGCGCTATTCGGGCGACTGAGAACGCCGCTCAGCGGGCCAACAGCGTGCGCCCGGCGGCTCAGCCTGACTCTCGCCAAACCCTCCTAGGCCGCGTCGGCCGTTGCCTCGCCGGTGCTGAGCTCCGGTGCGGTGACCGGACGCGTCGTTCGCTCGACGCCTCCGAGCTCCGCGAGTTCTGCCGCGGGGGAGACGCCGTGGTCGCGGAACTTCCGTGCGCTCGGGAGCACGCGCGTCTCGAGCGATCCGACGGCTTCGTTGTACGAGCGGACTGCGGTGTCGAGGCCACGGCCGACCTTGGCGAAGTGCTCGGTGAGCGTGGCGAGGCGTCCGTAGAGCTCGCGTCCCAGGTCGCTGATCGCCTTGGCCGATTCGGCGATCGTTTCCTGGCGCCAGCCGTAGGCCACGGCCCGCAGGAGAGCGATCAGTGTCGTCGGCGTGGCGAGGATCACCTGCTGGTTCACGCCTTCCTCGATCAGCGAGGGATCCTGTTCGAGGGCCGCGCTCAGGAACGTCTCGCCCGGGATGAAAAGCACGACGAACTCGGGTGCGGCGTCGAATTGCGCCCAATAGCTTTTCCCGGACAGCTTGGCGATGTGGTCCCGGACCTGGCGGGCGTGATCGCGGAGCTTGGCGAGCCGCTCCTCGTCGTCCCGGGCAGACAGCGACTCCAAGTACGCCTGGCCGGCGAACTTCGCATCGACGACGACGGTCTTGGAACCGGGGAGCTTGACGACGAGGTCGGGGCGGAGACGGCTGTCTTCGGTCGGCACATGCGCCTGCGCCTCGAAGTCGCAGTGCTCGAGCATCCCGGCCATCTCGACGACCCGCCTGAGCTGTATCTCGCCCCAGCGCCCGCGGACGTTGGGCCGGTCGCGCAGGGCACTCACCAGGTTTCCGGTCTCGTTGCGGAGCTGGCTCTGTCCCTCCGCGAGCTGACGGACCTGGACGCTCAACTCGGAGTACGCGTGTGTGCGCGCGACCTCGAGCTGCTGGAGCTTTCCGTCGACCTTCTGCAGCGACTCGGCGATCGGCGTCACGAGATGCTCGACCGCCTGCTTCCGCTGTTCCAGCTCCTGGGTCGTCCGCTGCTGCAGCTGCTCTAGCTGCGCCTTGGCGAGCTCCATGAAGGACTGGTTGTTCGTCGCGAGGGCGTCTGCGGCGAGCGCCTTCAGGGTGGAGCCGAGCGACGCCCGGGCTTCTTCGAGCGCGCTCATGCGACTCGCATATTGAGCCCGCAGCACGAGCCACGCCGCTGCCGAGCCGACAAGGAGACCGATGACGAGTCCGACGATCATTTGGGGCGCCGAACCCTAGAGATCGGGTCGGACGGCACTCGCCGGGACCACTAAAACGCCGGCCCCGACGAACCCGAAAGTCCATCGGAACCGGCTCGCAGAGCCTATGTGCGCATGGCCCGAGCGGTCAAGCAGAAAAAGCGCGCTCTTTGCGAACTTTCGGCGGGGTGAGAGTTGCGCCTAGCTGCAGGCGGCGGCGTCGATCGCCTGCGTGGTGTCCTGCAGGGTCGGCGCGGCGCCGGGGGTCGTGACGTTCTGGAGGTTGCCGCCCTTACAACCGACGAAGATCGTCGGCGTCCCCGAGACCTTCTTCTGGGCGGCGAGGGAGTCGACCTCGCTCGCGGTCGCTTGCGCGGCAGAGCTGTTGACGTCGTCCCTCCACTGGGCGAGGTTGAGGCCGTCGACGCTCGCCGCGATGACCGCCATCTCCCGGCCATTCAGCCAGCCGCTCGATTCCGCTCCCTGGTTGTCGTAGAGGACCTTGGCGTACTCGTAGCCCTTGTTCTGCTGGGCGGCGGCGATCACGCCGAGCCGGCCAGTGAACGACTGTGAGCCTGCTCCGCCGATGAAGGCCCAGGGCTTCAGCTGCATCTGCGCCTTCCCCGTCCGGATGTACTTCTGGACGACCGTCGGCAGGCTGGTGACCTCGTAGTTCTGGCAGACCGGGCACTGGACGTCGATGAACATCTGCATGTCGACCGGCGCCTTCGGGTTGCCAAGGACCTGGTCGTTCTGTGGGATGCCCTTGAAGAGGGCGTTCGCATCGGCTGCGCCCGCCAAGGAGCCCGCCCAGCTATGGGTTCCGGTCGCAGGCAGGTCCTGCAAGTCGCTCGAGCTGACGACCCCGCCTCCACCGCCACTGCCGCCGCTGAGCACGACGCCGAGCACGATGGCGATCACGATGGCCAGCGCGATGCCGCCGCCGATCGCAAGCGCGCGCGGCGATGCCTGGCGCGCGCGGACTCCGCCGACGCCCTTCGAGCGCACGGGCGGCGGTGCTGTCGCTGCGGCCGTCTGCCTCTGTTGTCTGGCTCTCTTACCGCTCGGCATGGGCGGGAAGGGTAGCCGGTACATCGGACTCCCCGGCGGAGGCGAGGACCAAGAATCCGATGAGAAGGAGGAACGCCGTGAGGGCGAGAGTCGGGATCGTGAGGTAGCCGAACGAGTGCAGGGCGATCCAGTTGGCGGTGCAGCCGCCGCCGGTCAAGGTGCACGCTCCCGGCTCCTTGATCACGTGGTGCTCGAGCAGCATGTGGTAGATCGAAGTGCCGGCGCCGACGACCGGAAGCGGGAGGAGGTAGCGCGCCGCTCTGTTGTCGCCGCGCGCGGCGATCAGGAGCGTGAGGATCGAGAGCGGGTACATCATCATCCGCTGGAACCAGCAGAACTCGCAGGGGATGAAGCCCGCGACCTGCGAGTAGAAGAGGCTGCCCCCCGTCGCGATCGCCGCGACGACGAAGGCTCCCCACAGCTCGTAGCCCCAGAGCAGGTTGCGGATCCAGTCAAGCGGCCCGCGAACGCCCACCAGCGCGAGCACGCCGACGACGATGCCGAGGGCGACGAGCACCTGTCCGACGACGCCGAGCACGGAGAGGAGGATCACGATGTCCGTCGTCATCCGGCGGCAGGGTATCCGTCCCCGCGGTGGGCGTTACGCTGACCGCGCCGGGGTGGCGGAACTGGTCAGACGCGCCCGACTTAAAATCGGGTGGCCCTCGGGCCGTGCGGGTTCAAGTCCCGCCCCCGGCATCGCACAACCAAGCCAACTTCGGCCGAACTCGTTGAGCGCGGGGCAACACAAGAGCTGCACAGCCGCGGTCGCGTGGCGAAGAGCCTTAGTCAGTGAGGCACCTCTTAGGGGTGCATGGGTGGGCCGATCTGGCTTATCCGTGGGCCCCACACTTGTCTGAGGAGTCCTGAAAGTGAGAACGGTGCGCCACGGGTGCGCTACCGAAATCGGGCCTTCAGCGGCGCTCGGCCAGGATCTGCGACACACGCTGACGTGACAGCTTGCTAGAGGTCTTCGGCCTCGCGCTTGTGCTCACGCATCGCCCGAGCCTCGCCGAGAGCCTCGGCGACCCAACTTCGATCAGCCTCGCTGAGTTCAGGGCTAATGTAAAGCTCTTCGAGCCTCGCGACGAGCTGGTCAGCGTTCTCCAATATCACGTTCCACTCTGAGAGCGTCCAGCTTGCAAGATCATCGAAGTGGTCGGCGAACAACAGCGCACGATCGGAGTTTCGTCCTTGCATGACCGCGCGGAGTGACTCCGAGAAGCGTTCGAAGTAGGCGTCCTGCTCCTGGCGGGAGAGCTTCTCCCAAGCGGACTGAGAGATGAACTCCTCGGGCTCCACAGGCTGAGAATACGCCTGACTCCCAAGGTGCTCGTTAGCGCGTCAGGCTTGTCGGATGAGGCGCTCTCGCATCAGCGCGCGGATCTGCCCAACGAGCTCGGGGTGGCTCTGCCCGAGGCGACGAAACTCCGTCCCAAACATGACGTAGACGGTCGTCGGAGTTGTCGTCACAACGCTTGCAGTTCGTCGCCCGTCGCCGAGGAGCGCCATCTCTCCAAAGCAGTCACCAGGACTGAGAGCTGCGACCTCGTTGTCGTCTATCGAAACCCGTGCCTGCCCGTCGGCGAGGGCGAAGAAGGAATAGCCGCCGGTCCGCTCCTCTATCAGCTGCGTTCCCGCAACCGTCGACTTCACCTCGAAGGACTCGGCGAGTTCTTCACGCTCGGACTCGTTCAGCGATGCGAACAGGGGTATCCGCCCGAGGTCGGCAGCAGTGGGCCTCATTCTCCAGGGAACTTAGCGGAGTTGTTGGAGGAGCACAGCTCGACTTCCGACCCGCTGGGGCAACTTTGGGGCAACGAGACCGGCCGAGAGGAGCCGAGGGGGAACAGGCGCGATCTCGACCGAATCCCTGCAATCAAGCGAACACTCCAGCTCGGCCCAGGCCCCCGCGAGATGCTCGGGTGGACTTGAAATCGGGTGGCCCTCGGGCCGGCGATCCGGGGCCATGGGACAACGGCCCATGGCGGGGAGTCGCTGAGGCGAGCCGTAGCCTCGGCGCTTAGCTGGATCCGGCGCAGCGGCGTGAGATGATCGCCGAAGTGGCAGCTCAGGAGCAGTCCGGGTCGATCGCCCGCGTGCTCCGGATCATGGCGCGCAACAAGGAGCTGAGGCGGGTTGAGCTCGCCTTCGCGACGTTCAACGTCGCTGAGTGGGGCACCTGGCTCGCGATGCTCGTCTACGCGTATGCGCACGGAGGGGTCACGGCGGCTGGCGTGCTCGCAACGGCGATGCTTGTCCCGGCTGCGGTCGGCGCGCCGCCGCTGGCCGCCTTTGGGGAGCGATACCCGCCGGGAAGGGTGCTCATCGCCGGGTACCTCGGCCAGGCCGTCTCCTGTGCGGTCGTCGCGGCGGCGATGCTCGCAGGTGCGCCACGACTGGCTGTATACGCGCTGCTCGTCCTGCCGTCGGTCGCGTTTACGGTCACCCGCCCGACGCAGTCGGCGTTCGCCCCTGGTCTGGCGAGGCTGCCGGATGAGCTTGCGGCGACGAACGTCGTCTCGAGCTGGATCGAGGGCGTGAGCACGCTCGGCGGCCCGCTGCTCGTCGGCGTCGTGCTGACGGTGAGCACGCCAGGAGTGGTGTTTGGGGTCGGTGCAGCGATCTGCGCGGTGGCTGCGCTGCTCGTTGTCCCTGCACGCGATGCAATGGCCGCTCCGGTGAGCGTCGGCGACGACGTGGCGTCGGACTCGCCCTCCCTCGGTGGCTCGGTCGCGTTCGTTCGTCGCGAGCCGAACGCGCGCACGCTCGTCCTGCTGCTCGGCGCGCAGGCGGTAGCGCTCGGCGCTCTCGACATCCTCTATGTCGAGCTGGCCCGGGGCGTCCTCCACCTGGGCGGGAACTGGGCGGGATACCTAAACGCTGCCTTCGGACTCGGCTCGGTACTTGCAATCGGCCTCACGGCGCGTCTCGTCGGCCACCCACGGCTCGCATTACCGCTCGTGCTGTCGTTGGCGGGCTGGACGGTCGGGCTGTTCGGCCTCTCAGCGACCCCGGCACTCGCTCTCTCACTGGTGCTCATCGCAACGGCCGGGGGCGCGCGGTCGATCTTCGACGTCACGGCTAGGACGCTGCTGCAGCGCGTCGCTAGGCCGGACCTCCTCGCCCGAGTCTTGGGGCTTCTCGAGGGACTCGAGATGGCCGGACTCGCCGTCGGCTCGTTGCTTGCGACCGCCCTGTTCGCGCTCGGCGGTGCCGCTGCCGCGTTCGCCGGGGTCGGTGCGCTCCTGCCGTTGGTCGCACTCTCTGCGGGCCGGCGGCTACTCGACATCGACCGTCATGCCACGGCCCCAGTGGTCGAGGTCGCGTTGCTGCGGTCGGTGCCAATGCTTTCCTTGCTGCCACCGCCGACGCTCGAGTCGCTCGCGCGCGCCCTGATACCCGAGGACGCGCCGGCCGGCGTCGAGGTGGTCACCCAGGGCGACGAGGGGGACCGGTTCTATGTGATCGCGGACGGCGAGGCTGACGTCATCGCGGACGAAACGATCGTCGCAACCCTCCACCGCGGCGACGGGTTCGGAGAAATCGCGCTCATGTACGACGTGCCCCGTACCGCGACCGTGCGCACACGCACGCACGTGCAGCTCTACGCACTCGAACGCGACAACTTCCTCGTCGCACTCACCGGACACCTGCCCGCCCAGACACTCGCCCAAGGGCTCGCGTCGGAACGTCTCGCCGAACTGGAGGCGCTGCGGGCCTCGCGTGCGCCCGCCTCCGCCGACTAGCTCACGAACGCGCGAAGATCGCGCTCCGTGTCGGGAAGTAGCGCAGCCGTCTGGAGCCTCTGGGCCAAGGACTCTGGCCTGGGCCAGTGTTCGGGAATGACCCCTGAACGGCGGCTTCTATTTCACGTCGAACCCATCCTTGCCGGCTAGATCTGTTCGGGAAGACCGAAGCGGCCGGGCAGCGCTGGGTCGATGAAGAGGGTGATCTCGTCGACCTTGCTTCCGCTCAAGGTGAGCACGATCATGCCCCAGGGCTGCGAGCGCAGGTAGCAGCCGAAGGCCGGCTGGCCGTTGGCGCGGGTCGGGCGTACCTGTAGCGGGGCGCCGCGGACCTCGGCGCCGTGGTCGAGGTACACACCGATTGCTTCGTGTCCGATGAGCTCGCCCGGGCTCGGCGGCATGGTCACACGAGCGTCGGAGCTCAGCAGAGTCAGGAGGCGCGCCGTGTCGCCGGCTTCGACGGCGTCGCTGAAGGTAGCGAGAAGGTTCCGTTCGGTCGCCGAGTCGGGAAGCGGCGCCTGCTCGCGTTCGATGGTGTACGAGTCGAGTGTTGCGCGTGCGCGTTGGAGCGCGGCTTTGACCGACTGCGGCGTGGTCTCGAGGATCGAGGCGGCTTCGTCGGTGGGGAAGCCGAGCACGTCGCGCAGCACGAGCGCTGCGCGCTGCTTCGCAGGCAGCTGCTGCAGCGCGACGATGAACGAGAGCTGGATCGCTTCGCGCTGCTCGTAGCGCGCTTCAGGTTCGGGAGCGGGATCCGGAAGCGCGCTGTCCGCGTAAGGCTCGAGCCAGCTGGGCTCGACGGCGCGCCAGGTTCTTGACGGTCTCATGGTGTTCTCCGTGGCGGGGCGGCGCCCGCGTTCGCGAATTGCGTTGAGACTCCGGTGGGTTGCGATCCTGTAGAGCCAGGAACGCAGCGACGCCCGCTCCTCGAAGCCGTTGAGCCCGCGCCAGGCGGCAAGCAATGTTTCCTGGACGAGATCCTCGGCGTCCTGCACGGAGCCCAGTAGCCGGTAGCAATGCAGCTGAAGCTCGCGCCGGAACGGCTCGACCAGCGACGCGAACGCGCGCTCGTCACCTCCCTTGGCCCGCTCGAGATCGACGGTCATCGCGTTAATGACACCAGGTCCGTCGTAAACGGACCGCGGTCCGTTTCACGGCATCGCGGTGTCTTTGACCTCCGATGTACCCCGAGCTGATTCATCAGATGGTGCTCGAGCGGGCGGCCCGCTTCCAGCGCGATGCCGATCGGTATCGCCGGACCCGGGAGGCCCACATCCGCCCGCCCCAACCAGTGCGGACGGCGATCGAGCTGTGGCTGAGCGCCTGCCGCGAGGAGCTCGAGCGCTTCGCTTGCCGTCGTGGAGCGGCAGGTGGCTCAACAGAATGAGCAGCACGCTTGCACGTGTGTTCGCCGTTTGGCGCACGGGCCTGCCGAGGCCTGTCCTCGTTCTGCAGGGCGGGGACGCGCTCAACTACTTCGGCACCGGACTGCTCCTCCCCTTCGAGATCATCTATCTCCACGCAGTCCGCGGCTTCTCAACTGCGACCGCAGGGCTGGTGCTGGCGACGGTCATGGGCACGGCCGCAGTGGTGACGCTTCCTTCGGGTGGGCTCCTCGATCGTTTCAGTGCGAAACGGATCCTGATCGCGGGCAATGTGTTGAACGGACTCGGCTACGGGGGCTTGGCGTTTGTCGACCGTCCTTGGCAAGGCTTCGTCTGTTCGGCCGTCGGCGGTGCCGGCTTCGGATTGGTGGGAACCGCCGGCCAAGTCCTGACCTTGACCCTGGTCCCGGCGGAGCAGCGCGCCGCATCGACAGCGCTCCGACGAGTCGCAGGCAACTTCGGTCTCGGCCTCGGCGCGACGGTTGCGGGCTTCATCGTCGCGGCCACCCATCATCACCTCCAGGCGTTCCAGGGTCTCTACCTCTTCGACGCAGTCACGTTCGTCGTCTTCGCGCTGGTTGTGCTCGTCTGGATCCCGAATCCTGGCCTCGCGGATGCTCCGTCGGCGAGCGAGGGCGCCCGGGGTTTCCGAGCTGTTGCGCGGGATCGGCTCTTGCTCGCCTTGATCGCGGGCAACCTCGCGCTTGTGATGATCGGCGGCGCGTTCTTCTCCTTCATCCTCTCGCCGTTTGCGGCGGCGCACACACCTGT
>Ga0075424_100005597_pt1 | contig 12019 bp, 11 predicted proteins | sample SoiMethybrSBSTD3_FD_75301 | JGI IMG/M metagenome (GOLD analysis project Ga0075424, IMG submission 75301) | Bulk soil microbial communities from a Populus tree surrounding site in Tennessee, USA - Soil MetaG P. TD hybrid SBSTD3 | ecosystem: Environmental > Terrestrial > Soil > Tree plantation... | reverse complement strand
CCGAAGAGGTCGAGCGGCTGGTCCGCCGGGCCGACTCCTGGCGTGGCAGCCCCACCGAACGCGGGTTCTCGATGGCCCTGGGCCGTGTCGGCGGGCCCGGCGACGGGGATTGCGTGATCGCCACCGCGACGGAGAACGGGGTGCTGCGCGGCCTGCTGCACTTCGTCCCGTGGGGCTCCGACGGCCTCTCCCTGGACCTGATGCGCCGGGAACGGACCGCCCAGCCGGGCGTCAACGACTTCCTCATCGTGGAGACGATCAAGGCGGCCCAGGAACTCGGCATCAAGCGGGTGTCGCTCAACTTCGCGGTGTTCCGCTCGGCGCTGGCCCGGGGCGAACGGATCGGCGCCGGGCCGGTGCTGCGCGCCTGGCGCAGCATCCTGCTGTTCGCCTCCCGCTGGTTCCAGATCGAGTCGCTGTACAAGTTCAACGCCAAGTTCTGCCCGCTGTGGGTGCCGCGCTTCTTCGTGTTCGCCGGGACCAGGGACGCGCCCCGGGTCGCGATCGCCGCCCTGGAAGCCGAGGCGTTCCTGGTCTGGCCGACGGTGGAGATGCGCCGGATCACCCGCCGGCTGGGGCTCACCCGCCTCGCGCGGCCGTTCGGCCGGCCATCCGGGCGTCCGCCGACCTGCTGATCGGGCCCGGCTGAGCCGGTTCACCGGCCACCCGGGCGTCCGCCAGGGCCCTGATCCGGCGCCCGGCTGGGCCGTTCGGCCGGCCACCCGGGCGCCCGCCGGCCTGCTGATCCGGTGCCCGGCTGGACGGTTCCGCCCCCGCGCCCGGTCAAGGTCGCCTGTTGCGCACGAGACTGCCCAGCCGTTCTATTGCCAGGTGCTCTAAGGTGACCCCTGTGACAAGCGGCACGCCCGCCGGGGCGCCGCCCGGTGCTGCCTGGCTGGCCGGCATGCGGCGCGGCTCCGGCCCGCCCGGTCTCCCCGATCCGGGCCGGTGCCTGATCATGGGGGTAGTGAACGTTACCCCTGACTCGTTCTCCGACGGCGGGGCGTGGTTCGGGGCGGACGCGGCGATCGGCCGTGGCCGGCAGCTTGCCACGCAGGGCGCCGACATCGTGGACGTGGGCGGGGAGTCCACCCGGCCCGGCGCCCAGCGGATACCGGCGGACGAGGAGCTGCGCCGGGTGATTCCGGTGATCACGGGCCTGGCCCTGGAGGATGTGCCGGTCAGCGTGGATACCATGCGGGCCGAGGTGGCCGAAGCGGCCCTGCACGCCGGTGCCGGGCTGGTCAACGACGTCAGCGGCGGCCTGGCCGACCCGGACATGCCGCGCCTGGTGGCCGGGGCGGGCGTGCCGTATGTGGTCATGCACTGGCGCGGGCACAGCCATCGGATGCAGGACCGGGCTATCTACGCCGACGTCGTGACGGAGGTCTGCGAGGAGCTGCGGCGCCGGGTCGATGCGGTGGTCGCCGAGGGCGTGGATCCGTCGATGATCGTGGTCGACCCCGGGCTTGGTTTCGCCAAGCAGCCCGAGCACAATTGGGCGCTGCTGGTCAACCTGGCCCGGCTGTCCACCCTGGACGGTGCCGGGCAGGAGTTCCCGGTGCTCATCGGGGCGTCGCGCAAGCGCTTCCTAGGCAGGCTGCTGGCCGCCCCGGATGGCACCCCGCGCCCCTTCGCCGGCTCCGATGACGCCACGGTCGCGGTGACCGCCCTCGCCGCCGCCGCCGGTGCCTGGTGCTCCCGGGTGCACGAGGTGCCCGGTAACTCCGACGCGGTGCACGTCGCCGAGGCCTGGCGGGCCGCGGCTCTGGAGGCTGTGACGTGACGCTGGACCGGATTGAGCTGCGCGGGCTGCGCGTCTTCGCCCGTCACGGCGTGCTCGACGCGGAGCGGCGCGACGGCCAGGAATTCGTGATCGACGCGGCGCTGTGGCTGGACACCAGGGCCGCGGCGGCCGGCGACGACCTGTCCAAGACCATCGACTACGGCGCCCTCGCGAACCGGCTGGTGCGGTTGGCCGGGGAACCGCCGGTCCGGCTGATCGAGACGCTGGCCGAGCGCCTCGTGGCCGGCTGCTTGTCCGAACCCCTGGTATCGGAGGCCGAAATTACTGTCCACAAGCCGCATGCACCCATCGCACATCCATTCGACGACGTTGCCGTGATCATCCGGCGGGAAAGGCCGTCAGCCAGCTCAAGGCGGCCCACGTGAAAACGCGCGTGGTCATCGCCATGGGCAGCAACCTCGGTGACCGCCTGGACTACCTGCAGGGCGGGCTGGACGGGCTGTTCGACACTCCCCGGCTTGCCTTCGTGGCCGTGTCCCCGGTGTACGAGACCACCCCGGTAGGCGGCCCCGAGCAGCCGGACTACCTCAACGCCGTGGCGATCGGGGAGACGACCCTGCCCGCACGGACGGTGCTGGAGCGTTGCCACAGCCTGGAAGACGCGTTTGGCCGGGTCCACGGTGAGCGCTGGGGGCCGCGGACACTGGACCTGGATCTCATCGTCTACGGTGACGAAGTGACTGAAAGCCCCGGGCTGACCCTGCCGCATCCCCGCGCCCACGAGCGTGCGTTCGTCCTCGCCCCGTGGCACGACACCGACCCCGACGCCGAGCTTCCAGGCTGGGGCAAGGTGGCTGACCTGCTGAAGGCACTGGGCACGACCGGGGTTGCCCAGCTGGAGGGCGCCGTGCTGCAGCCACCCGCATGACGGTCACCCGGACCAGGCCGTTGCCAGTGAGATCCCGATGAAGCCGACCCGCGCACGCACCCTGGTGCTGACCGCTCTGTTCTGCGCGATCGGGACGTGGCTGCTGCTCCAACTGGTGTACACGTCCCTGCCGCTGTTGCCGTGGAGCGGGGTGCCGGCGCTGGCGCTGCTGGCGATCGCCGAGACCATCTGTGGGCGGAGCGTGCGGGCCCGGTTGCACGGCCGTGGCACCCCGATCCCGCCGATCGCGGTGGCCAGGCTGGCCGCGCTGGCGAAGGCCAGTTCGCTGGTGGGGGCGTTCATCGGCGGACTAGCCGTCGGTTTCCTGATCTACGTGGCCGGGTCCGTGGACAAGTCGTCGGCCTACCGGTCCGACGCGTTCGCTTCGGGTGCCACGTTCGTCGCGGCGGTGCTGCTCGTCGCGGCGGCACTGTACCTGGAGTACGGCTGCCGCGTGCCGACCAGCCGGGACCAGGATGCCGAACCCGGCGCGTCGCCGCAGTCCGGCGCGCCGCGCTAGACCTGCCCGCTCGCCTCGTGCGCTAGACCGGCCCGCTCGCCTCGTCTGCTGATCTCGCTGCGCCGGCCGCGGCTACCTGTCAATGTCGCCCACGACGAAGAACAGTGATCCCAAGATCGCGGCCAAGTCGGCGACCCGGTGCCCGGGCAGGACCTCCGGCAGCACCGCCATGTTGTTGAACGAGGCCGACCTCAGCTTGAGCCGCCACGGCGTCTTGCCGCCCCGGGACACCAGGTAGTAACCGCTCAGCCCGAGCGGGCCCTCGGTCCATGCGTAGGCGTGCCCCTCAGGCACCTTGAACACCTTGGGCAACCGGGCGCTCAGCGGTCCCTGGGGCAGCCTAGAGAGCCGCACAGCGCATTCCTGGGCCAGGTCCAGCGACACCGCGAGCTGGTCACCCAAGCACTCGAATCGGGCCAGGCAGTCGCCCGCCGTTCTGGTAGGCACCCGGAGCACCCCGGCCAGCTGGCCGTAGGCGAGGTAGGGCTCGTCTCGGCGCAGGTCGAAATCCACCCCACAGGCCCGTGCCGCGGGCCCGCTCACCCCGTACTGCCGCACCTGGGCCGGGGTCAGCACCCCCACGCCCCCGGTGCGCGCGCGGAACCGGTCCTGCGCCACCGGGGCCCCAATCACCGGCAACGCCGCGCGCACCTCCTCGATAGCGCGGCAGGCCCGGTCCAGCCAGCCGGCCGGGATCTCCTCCTTGAGGCCGCCGACCCGGTTGAACATGTAGTGCATCCGGCCGCCCGAGATCTCCTCCATGACCGACTGGATCGCCTCGCGGGCCCGGAACGCGGCCTGCGCCCCGGCGGCGACCGTCCCGTATTCGCCTGCTCCGGCACCTCCGGCAACCACGGCCCGGCCCGGCTCCGCCTCCCCCGGCTCGCCCGCTCCCGCTTCCGCCTCTCGGAGCTCGCCCGCTCCCGCTTCCGCCTCTCGGAGCTCGCCCGCTCCCCGCTCCGCATCCCACTGCTCGCCGGCTCCCGGCGCTGCGATCTCTGGCGGGTAGGCGCTCAAGAACGCGAGGTGACTCAGCGCCCGGTTCAGCTCGGCAAGCATCGTGCGGGCCCAGACGGCCCTGGGCGGCACCTCGATCCCCGCCAGCCGCTCGGCGGCGAGCACCACGCCCAGTTCGCTGGCGAAGGCGCCCAGCCAGTCATGCCGGTTGGCCAGCACGATGATCTGGCGGTAGTCGCGCGCCTCGAACAACTTCTCCGCGCCGCGGTGCATGAACCCGATCTCCGGTTCGGCCGCCGTGATCTGGTCGCCGTCCATGGCGAGCCGGAGCCGGAGCATCCCGTGTGCCGACGGATGGGCGGGCCCCAGGTTGATGAGAAACTCCGGGCCGCCCCGCGCCCCCGCCGCGCCGATCGCCGCTGCTTGCCCGGTGCCCGGCCCGGCCGGTGCCGTTCCAGGCAGCCAGGCGCCGGTGACCGCCGCCACCTGGCGGCCCTGGCCGGGCTTCCTGGGGGCGTCGCGCTCGCGCATCCGCCCATGTTGCCACGCTTCGGAGGCTGCCCGGCCAGACCGCCAAGGCAGCGTTTGTGGCCGTCAGCGCCAACGACCACCAAAGAGTGTGGCCGCTGGCGCTTACGACCACAATGGGCGCGGTCAGCGCGGAGGGCGCGGGTGGCTGGGGGTGAGCACCGTCGGTGTGCGAGGGTGCGCGGCGGCGGGGGAGCACGGCTGGCAGGAAGGAATCGCGGGCTCAGCCGGGATCGCCAGCGGCCAGCCGCGCCAGCAGGGCGGGCAGGCTCGTGCCGACCGCCTGAACCAGCCAGCCGAAACCGCCCAGGCCTTCGGCGTCCACCAGCTCTGCGTTTACCGACGCCTGGCCCAGCGCCCTCGCGTAACGTGCCGGGTCGGCGGCCGCGAGCCCCAGGGAGGGGCGCCGCGCGTTCAGGCCCAGTCCCCGCAGCGCCGCCCGTTGCGTAGTGAGCACGCTCTGGTGGGCTCCTGCGTCCGTGCCGGCCGCGGCGCAGGCGTCCAGAGCCACGTGGGCGGTGATGTCACGGGACCCGTCCGGGAGCGGGGCCACCGCCCGGCCCTCCAGATAGCTGGTCAGCGTCCCCCAGGCCGGCCGGGCCGCCTTGAGGTGTCCGTAGTCAGCGGCGACCGCGACACCACGGTCGATCCGGCGGATTACCTCCGCCCACGCCTCGCACCGGGTGCGGCCGACCTCGGCGCGGTCGCCGCACGCCGTCACCGGCCACCAGGCACGAACCCAGGCCAGATCCGCCGGGTCCGGCGGGCACCCGGGCCGTTCGGCGCCGGTGGCCGGGTCCACCTGGATCACGGCCGGTCCCGCCGCGGTGAGTTCCACCACCTCCAGCGGGACGTTGTCGAGCCATTCGCTGGCGATGACCAGTCCGGTGATTCCTTCCGGCGGCACGGGCTGCCAGCCGATCCGCGGGTCGAGCCCGGCCGGCCGCGGCGCGACCTCCACCGCGCAGGCGGCGATCCGCCCGGCCAGCCCCGGCACCGCGGCGGCCAGGACCTGTTCCAGCAGTTCGCCCTGGCCCGCGCCGATGTCCACCAGGTCGATCCGACGCGGATGACCAAGCCCGGCATCGACCTGGCGGAGCAGTTCCCAGATCGCCGCGGCGTAGCTTGGAGACACGTGCACGGAGGTTCGGAAATGACGGGCAGGCGGCTCACCCCTGGCGTAGAACCCGCCGGGGCCGTAGAGCGCGGCATGCATGGCCTCTCGCCAGGTCATCCACACACCGCCGAGCCTAGGCTGTCCCTCGCGGATCTCCTGCCGCCATGGACCGCCGGGCGCGCCCCGCGGCGCGCGACCGCCGGCCGGCACGGTGCCGTGGATATGCTGAGCGTTGCCGTCTGGCGCCCACGGACCTGTCGCTGGGGCCCGTTCACCGGCCACGCGTGAGGACTGGACCGAGAGGGAACGAAATCATGCCGAGCCCGGTGGACCCGAGCCCATCGCATCCCGCCCGGCTCCGCGTCGGCGTGATCGGAGCAGGCAAGGTCGGCGTCGTGCTCGGCGCCGCCCTGGCCCGGGCCGGGCACCAGCTCGTCGCGGTCACCGCGGTGTCCGACGCCTCCGTCCGCCGCGCCGCCGCGATGCTGCCCGGCGTGCCGGTCCGCCGCCCGCCCGCAGTCCTTGCCGACGCCGACCTGGCATTGCTTACGGTGCCCGATGATGCGCTGCCGGGGCTGGTGAACGGGCTGGCCGCCACCGATGCCCCCGTGGAGGGCCGCATCCTCGCGCACACCAGCGGCCGGTACGGAGTTGGCGTGCTCGACTCGACAACTCAGCGGGGTGCGCTGCCGTTGGCCCTGCACCCGGTCATGACGTTCGCGGGCCGCCCGGACGACATCAACCGGCTGTCCGGCATCAGCTTCGGGGTCACCGCGCCCGCCGCGCTCCGCCCGGTGGCGGAGGCACTGGTCATCGAGATGGGCGGCGAGCCGGTCTTTATCGACGAGGACCGCCGTGGGCTCTACCACGCGGCCCTGGCCAGCGGGGCCAACCACCTGGTCACCCTGGTGGTGCAGGCCGCCGAACTGCTCGGCATGGCCGGTGTGCCTGACCCCGCGCGGATGCTCCGGCCGCTGCTGACCGCCGCACTGGACAACGCGCTGGTGCTCGGCGACGCGGGGCTGACCGGGCCGGTCGCCCGCGCCGACTCCGATACCGTGGCCGCCCACGTGCGGGCGCTGCAGGACGCCTCACCCGAGGCCCTGCGCGCCTACGTCGCGCTGGCCAGGCTCACCGCCGACCGGGCTCTCGCCGCGGGCCTGCTGTCACCGCCGGACGCGCAGCGCCTGCTCGAAGTTCTCGCCGGAGCGCCGCGGTGACGCCCGTCCTCGCCCGCACCAGGCTCGGCATCTCCGCTGCGCGCAAGCTGCTCGGCTCCCCCACCGTGCTGGTTCCGACCATGGGTGCGCTCCACGACGGTCACATCGCGCTGCTCCGCCGCGCCGCTGAGATTTCGCGGCCAAACGGAAGTGTCGTGGTCTCTGTGTTCGTCAATCCGATGCAGTTCGGGGCCGGTGAGGATCTCGACCGGTACCCCCGTGACCTGGACGCCGACCTGGAGATCTGCGCCCGAGAAGGGGTGGCGCTGGTGTTCGCGCCCGGCGATGCTCAGATGTACCCCAGGGAACAGCTCGTCACCGTGGATCCCGGCCCGATGGGGCAGGTGCTGGAGGGCGCATCGCGGCCGGGGTTCTTCACCGGGGTGCTCACCGTCGTGCTCAAGCTGTTCGAGCTCGTGGGGCCGCGGGTGGCGGTGTTCGGCGAGAAGGACGCGCAGCAGCTTGCTCTGGTGCGGCGGATGACCGGTGACCTGTGCCTGCCGATCGAGATCGCCGCGGTGCCGACCGTGCGGGACCCCGATGGCCTGGCCGTCTCCAGCCGGAACGCTTACCTGTCCCTGGCCGAGCGGTCGACCGCGCTGGCACTGCCTCGCGCCCTGAACGCCGGGCGTCACGCGGCCGGGTCCGGGCCGGAAGCTGTGCTTGCGGGCGCGCAGCGCGTGCTGGACGAGGCGGCAGGGGCCGACCCGCCGCTGGTCCTGGACTACGTGGCCCTGGTCGACCCGGACACGTTCACCCCCGTGAAGCCCGGTTTCGCCGGGGATGCGCTGCTGCTCGTGGCCGCCCGGGCCGGGGCGACCCGCCTGATCGACAACACCCCCCTGACCCTCGGCCGGGCGAGCTCATGACCTCGCCCCTAGCTAACGTGATCATGACTTTGGTGGCGCTGTCACACCCCGTAAGTCATGCTCACGAAGTTGTTGGCGTCGGTGAGGGTTGGTGGGCCAGTTCGCGGTGGGGAGGGAGGGCCAATGCTGCTGACGATTGATGTGGGCAACACCAACATGGTGCTCGGGGTGTTCGAGGGCGAGGAGGTCGTCGAGCACTGGCGCATCGCCACCGACCCGGCTCGTACCGCCGACGAGCTCGCCGTGGTACTGCAGGGCCTGATCGGGCAGAGCCCCGTGCTCAAGGACCCGGACATCGACGGGATCGCGTTGTGCTCGACCGTGCCTTCTGTGCTGCACGAGATGCGCGAAATGTGCCAGCGCTACTACGGCGACGTCCACGCGCTGATCGTAGAGCCCGGGGTGCGCACCGGCGTCTCGGTGCGGATGGACAACCCGAAGGAGGTGGGCAGCGACCGGATCATGAACACGGTCGCCGCGGTGCACCTCTACGGCGGCCCCGCGCTCGTGGTGGACTTCGGCACATCCACCAACTTCGACGCCGTCAGCAGCCGCGGCGAGTTCGTCGGCGGCGCCCTGGCGCCGGGGATCGAGATCTCCGTGGACGCCCTCTCCCGCCGGGCCGCGCAGTTGCTCAAGGTCGAGCTGGCCCGGCCCCCGCACGTGATCGGCAAGAACACGGTCGAGGCGCTCCAGTCCGGGATCATCTACGGTTTCGCCGGCCAGGTCGAGGGCATCGCCCGGCGGATGGTCGCGGAACTGGCGCCCGACGACCCGGAGTCGGTGACCGTCATCGCGACCGGCGGGCTGGCCCCGCTCGTGCTCAGCGAGATCAGCGTGATCGACGCGTACGAGCCCTGGCTGACGCTGATCGGCCTGCGCCTGGTCTTCGAGCGCAATATCGGAGGGCGTGTCCCGTAGATCTATGCCGTCGCGAGCGGCCGCTGGCGGGATGCATTGCAAGGCGGAGGAGGAGCCCATAGTGGAACTATGGGCGACGACGACAACGTAGCGAGGCCCCGCTCGCCTCCCCATCCCCCTCCATGGCAGCCGCGCAGCAGGCTGAATGATCTGCGGGGCATGCCCTGGGCCGCTGATCGCGCCGAAAATCTGCCCTGGCCGCGCCGCCGCGCCGGTAGCCTCGCCGGTGTGGAAGATGACCAGCACTCGGCCGAGATCCCCGAGCAGGTTCGGGTCCGGCTGGGCAAGCGCGAGCGGCTGCTCGCCGAGGGCACCGACCCGTACCCGGTGGCCTTTCCCCGGACCCACACGATCGCGGCGGTGCGGGACAAGTACCCGGACTTGGCGGCGGACACTTTCACCGGCGAGCACGTGGGCGTTACCGGCCGGGTGATGCTGTCCCGCATCGCGGGGAAGCTGTGCTTCGCGACGATCCGCGACGGCACCGGCGACATCCAGGTGATGATCTCGGCCGACCGCGTCGGCGAGGACGCGCTCGCGGCCTGGAAGCATGACGTGGACCTCGGGGACCACATCGGCGTGGAAGGCGAGATCATCTCGTCCCGGCGCGGCGAGCTGTCGGTGCTGGCCGACCGGTTCGCGATCACAGCCAAAGCCCTTCGGCCGCTTCCCGACAAACACCATGGGCTGACGGACCCAGAGTCGAGAGTCAGGCAGCGTTATGTAGACCTGATTGTCAACCCGAACGCACGTCGGATGGCCGAACTGCGGGCGGCGGTGACGCGGGCGCTGCGTGAGGCGTTGCACGACCGCGGGTTCATCGAGGCCGAGACGCCCGTCCTGCAGCGGGTGCACGGGGGTGCGAACGCCCGGCCGTTCCGCACCCATATCAACGCCTACGACCTGGACCTCTACCTGCGGATCGCGCTGGAGCTTTACCTCAAGCGGCTGGTGGTCGGCGGCATCGAGAAGGTCTACGAGATCGGGCGCAACTTCCGGAACGAGGGCGTGGACGCCACCCACAACCCGGAGTTCACCATGCTGGAGGCCTATGAGGCCTACGGCGACTACATGACCATGGCCACGCTCACCCGGGAGCTGATCCAGCGGGCCGCCAAGGATGCGCTGGGGGGCACCCAACTGCACCGGGTGGATGGGATCGAGGCCGACATAGGCGGCGACTGGCCGGTCAAGAGCGTGCACGGCGCGCTGTCCGAGGCCCTCGGCGAAGAGGTTACCCCGGACACCAGCGAGCAGCAGCTGCGGACGTTGTGCGAGCGCGCGGGCGTGCCCGCCGAGCCGCAATGGAACCAGGGCCAGGTCCTGCTGGAGATGTACGAGCGGCTGGTGGAGCGGCACACCGTGCTGCCGACCTTCTACCGGGACTTCCCGGTCGAGGTGTCCCCGCTGACCCGAGCCCACCGCGAAGATCCCCGCCTGGCCGAACGCTGGGACCTGGCGGCGTTCGGCACCGAACTGGGCACCGGCTACTCCGAGCTGATCGATCCAGTCGAGGAGAGGGCCAGGCTGACCGCGCAGTCGCTGCTCGCCGCCGGGGGGGACCCCGAGGCGATGGTCGTCGATGAGGAGTTCCTGCAGGCGCTGGAGTACGGCATGCCGCCGACGGGTGGCATGGGCATGGGCATCGACCGGGTGCTGATCATGTTCACCGGCGAGACCATCAGGGAGACGATCCTGTTCCCCTTGGTCCGCCCGGAGTAATGCTGCGGGTCACCGGGCGTTCCGCGCAGGCGGCTGCCCGCGAGCGGAACGCGCCGCCGGGATTCAGCCCACGATCCGGACCGCGCCGACGTAGACGTTCCACATGACCGGCTGGACCTGCACGACCTCGCCGAAGTCGGGAGCGTCCACCATCAGGTCGTTGCCGATATACAGCCCCACGTGGCCGATGTCCGAGTAGAAGAACACCAGGTCACCGGGCTGAAGCTGGTTGCGGCCGACGTGGATGCCCATGTTGTACTGGGCGGCGGCGAGGTGCGGCAGGCTGATGCCGACGTGGGCGTAGGCCCACAAGACCAGGCCGGAGCAGTCGAAAGCGTGTGGGCCCGCGGCGCCCCAGACGTAGGGGGAGCCGCGGGCGTTCAGCGCCCAGCGCAGCGCCTGCGCGCCGATCGTGTTGGCGGTCGGGATCCGGATATTGGGATAGTTGCCGGTCTGGCTGAAGACCTGCATGGCCTTCTTGAACACCGAGCTGTTCAGGAGGCTGATCTTGGCTTGCGCCTGGCGCTGCTTTTCGGCCATCTGCACGGTGAGCTGCTTGGCCCGCTTAGCCTGCTGCTCGGCGCTTTCCTGCGCCCGCTGGGCAGCGGCTACGCCCTCGGCGATCTGGCTGACCTGGTCGCCGTTTTGCTGCTGCAGTACCTGCATGAACGCGGCCCGGCTGATCAGCGTCTCCGGCGTGCTGTTGGTCAGCAGCTCCAGCGGGGTGGCCAAGCCACCGTTCATGTAACTCTGGGCCGCGAGCTGGCCCACGGCGAGCTTCCCGCCCGCGAGCCGGACAAGATCCCGGCGGTAGGTCTGCGCAGCGACCGCGGCCTCGGTGCGCGCTTGGTTGAGTTGGATACGCAGCCCGTTGTACTGCTCGTTCAGGCTGTTGATCTCGTTGGACAGCGCCCGGGCCTGTGCCACCAGATCCTTCAGGTCGGGCGCGGGCTGACCCGGCGCGGCGCCGCCGATCCCGCCGGGCAGGACAAGACTGAACAGTGCGGCTGCGCCGATCACGGTAGCCGCCCGCCCCCAGGCCCGGCCGGACCTGCGGGGAACCTTTCGTGGACCACTTGGTACGTTCCTGCGGGGACGCAAGTGTTCCACCCGGTCTCCTTTCCTCGGCGAACCGCCGTTCGCGCAGGCCTGCGGGCCGTGCAGCCGGGGCGCGGTCGGCGTGGTTGCGGGCGCCGCAAGTCAATGGGCCTGCGGGGGCCACCAACCGGAATGAGTGAATCTTTGCATAGCGCGGCGTGGTGAGTGGCCCGGTCTGAACATGCGAGTCCCATGAGGGATCCAGGTAAGCGGGGCCTGCCCACCCCGGCTATGGTGTGCGGCGCGATGGACTACACGATCAGGCGGGCCCGGACCCAGGATGTGCGGGCGATCGCTGGGCTGGTGAACACCAACGTCGGGTCCGGCCGCCTGCTCGGCAAGGCCACGGTGACGCTGTACGAGGACGTGCAGGAGTTCTGGGTGGCTGAGCG
>Ga0075424_100005595_pt1 | contig 12022 bp, 9 predicted proteins | sample SoiMethybrSBSTD3_FD_75301 | JGI IMG/M metagenome (GOLD analysis project Ga0075424, IMG submission 75301) | Bulk soil microbial communities from a Populus tree surrounding site in Tennessee, USA - Soil MetaG P. TD hybrid SBSTD3 | ecosystem: Environmental > Terrestrial > Soil > Tree plantation... | reverse complement strand
GATCCGCTCACCAAAATTCCGATCTCACTCAGCCTGAATCCATTGCGCGACCGCTCCTCTGAGCGCGCGGCCAGCGAGTTCCTGCGCGGCATGCGTGACGGAAAATGCCGGGAGCAACTGGCCGATTGGGAAAAGGACTACCGCAAAAAATACGCGGCGTTCATTTGCGACTCCGAAGCCAGGCACCCGCTATTGTCATGGAAGGTCGTAGATTGGGAAGACCGCCCGCCCCTGAGGATTTTGCAATACAAAGCCACGCGGCAAAGCGATGAATCGGAAGAGATCTTGTCGGTGACGCTCGACGACCGAAGCGGCGACTGGGTGGTAACGAAGTACGATTCCCTGTACTAGTCAGTTGACATTGCCAATATCGCAAATCCTGGCAAGCCATTGCAGCACCGTTCGGGGCGGGTTTTCACGATTTGGTGCTGGTCTCCATCAAGGTACCAAAAGGCCCGCCGCCTGGTTGCGCTCAGCGCGTGGTTTCTCATGGCAGGAACAGTCTTGCTGTGTACTGGTGCGTGCTCGCGATAACTAAACACCCGTAAGCGGTTTTCCAACTACGCGAAACCCTGCATAGCCATACGAGAGATTGGGTGGTAGCAGGTGAGACTCGCGGTCTAGGTTCTAAGCGCAGATACGACAAACCCACTCTCCCAAGATTCTCAGAGAGTGGGTTGACGCAGTTATTCCGAGGCGTACTCTTACGCGGCTGCAGCAATCTTGTCGAGAACGATTGCCGCCTTCCCAGCATCCTTGACTCCGAAAAAAACAACCGGGTGGTTGTTCGAATCCAGGCCGCTGTAAGCGAACTCGATGTTGATGTTTGACCCGCCGAGTTCAGACGCGGCATGCGCCAATTCACCGGGCCGATTCGCAAGTTTAGTCTGAACGATCTCGGTGTCGGCATGTTTGAGGCGCTCGCTATCCAGCACCTTCTTGGCCGCAGTTGGATTATCTACCACCATGCGAACCACGCTGTCCTTTTCTGATGGGACAGATTGGAACGCCAGAATATTCACTCTCTGGTCAGCCAGTGCCTTGCAGAGCTTTCCCAGAGTTCCAGGTTTGTTTTCGATGTGGATGGTTAACTCTCTGGACGTGGGCATGTGGAACCTCCTTTCCCAGTCCTTCAGGAACGCGGGCGCGTTCCGGTTACAAAGTTACTTGCATGGATGGAATCTTAACTACAGGAATGATACGACTCGGCGTTCCAGGCTTCAACTCTCAGAAGCCAAAGCGGTGGTCTATGCAAGGTTGGCTTCAACGCTATTCTGCCGCGTAATTCGGAGCTTCTCTGGTGATCATCACGTCGTGCACGTGGCTTTCGCGCAAACCCGCGCCACTAATGCGTACAAAACGTGTCTTCTGCAGCAACTCGGGCAAGGTCGCGCAGCCGCAATAGCCCATGCCGGACTTGAGCCCGCCAACCATCTGATACAGGATCATCGAAACCGAGCCCCGGTAGGGCACGCGGCCTTCAACCCCTTCCGGCACCAGCTTCGCCAGCCGGTTCGGATCCACACCCATGCTTGGCACCGCCGCTGAAGCTTCTCCCGCCGCACTCTGGAAATATCTTTCGCTCGACCCTGCCGCCATCGCGCCAATCGATCCCATGCCGCGATAAGACTTGAACGTGCGGCCTTGATACAGAATTAACTCACCCGGGCTTTCGTCCGTTCCCGCAAACATCGATCCGATCATCACCGCGCTCGCTCCAGCGGCGATGGCCTTGGTGATATCGCCCGAATACTTAATGCCGCCATCTGCAATCACCGCGACTCCTATATCTTTCGTAGCCCGATAAGCCTCCGCAATCGCCGTAATCTGCGGCACACCGGCTCCAGTCACAACCCGTGTCGTACAGATCGACCCCGGGCCGATTCCAACTTTGATTGCATCCGCTCCCGCTCGCGCCAGCTCACAAGCACCATCAAACGTGCCGACGTTCCCCGCGATCAAGCCAACTTCGGGAAACTTTGCCTTGACCTTCTTCACCGCCTCCAGCACGCGCGACGAGTGTCCATGCGCGCTGTCAATCGCAAGCACGTCGACATTTTCTTTGACCAGCTCTTCTGCGCGCTCCAGGAAATCACCGGTTGCGCCGATCGCGCCCCCCACTCGTAGCCGTCCATGCGAATCCTTGGCTGCATTCGGATATTTCAGTTTCTTCTGGATGTCTTTTACCGTGATCAGGCCCTTCAGGTTGTACTGATCATCCACCACCAAGAGTTTCTCGACCCGGTGTTTGTGAAGCATCTTCTCTGCGCCTTCAAGCGTGGTTCCCACAGGGACGGTGATGAGACTGTCCTTCGTCATCACCTGGCTGATGGGTATATCGAAGCGGTTTTCAAACCGCAGATCGCGATTGGTAAGAATTCCCACCAGCTTCTTGTTCTTGGTAATGGGAACTCCAGAAATCTTGTACTTCCGCATCATCTCCAGCGCGTCAGAGACCTTGTCATCCGGGCTCATGGTCACCGGATCAACGATCATGCCGCTTTCCGACCGCTTCACCTTGTCGACTTCCTCAGCCTGCTGCTCAACCGTTAGGTTCCGATGAATGATCCCAAGTCCGCCCTGCTGCGCCAGCGCAATCGCCATGTGCGACTCGGTGACTGTATCCATCGCGGCGCTGATCAGCGGAATGTTCAGTCGAATGTTGCGGGTCAGCTGGGATTGCGTATTGGCCTCGGCCGGGACTACGTCAGATCGACCCGGCAATAGCAACACGTCGTCGAAGGTAAGCGCTTCAGGTACGGGGAAGTGAATCATAATGTTAGGGGTTCTTCTATTGTAGAGAGGCGCCGGAAGCCAGGCAAATGCCGCGGATGCCCATTCGCTCTAACGCCACGCGGGTCACGTTCTTTATAAGTTACTAAAGTGTTGAGAACCGGGCGTTGCACTCTAAATCCCGCCACACTCAATGCTAAGTTTTAGAGAAACGCGTTGGCGCATTCTGCAGGGCACACGCTCTACCTGTGCCCCTAAAGCCACCGAGGCCGCAAAGAAGAGAATACAGAGTTCGAGGGGAAAAAGATTCGTACGCTGTCTTGGCGCTTTGACCTTGGAACCCAGTCCGATTCCATCGCGCCATTCGTTCTGGGTGACGCGCTTATGACCATCCGCAAGAAGATCCTGCTATTTTCCACATTGGCCCTGGGAGCCTTTCTCACAGCGGTCTATTTTGCCTCCCGTTTTGCCCTGCTGAACGGTTTCGCACGGTTGGAGAGCAACTATGCTCGCGAGAAAGTTGTCCGCCTGCGCGATTCTATTGCTGACGAACAGGACCGGCTCGCCATCATGGCACGCGATTACTCGCAATGGGACCGCACCTACGAGTTCATGCAATCCCACAACCAGGAGTTTGTCCGCACCGAATTGACCGAGCAGACCTTCAATATTATTCACATCAACGCGTTTCTCCTGCTCGACACAAAAGGCTCCGTAGTAGTGCATAAGGCCGCAGGTAGCCTGTCCCTTCAAGACTCCGATATCGCATCCATCGCCGCCGCCTACCATCCCGACCGTAAGAATTCCTCTATAACGGGCATTCTTCAAGTACGAGGGCACGTGTTACTTCTTGCTTACCAGCCAGTCCTTACTAGTCGGGGCGACGGAGAATCGCACGGCACCTTGGTCATGGCACGTGATGTAAACGAATCCTTGCTCGCACCCCTTTCGCGCTCGGCTGGCTTAGCTCTCTGGCTGGAGCCCGCCGACCAGGCCCCTCCAGCCGATGCCCAACACACTGCCTGGAGCGACGGAACGAATTCCGTGCGCTTTGAAGGTGATTCCACCATGCTTGCCTATATTCCCCTTAAAGACATGTTTGGCATTTCCCGCCGGCTCTTGGTCGCTCGAATGCCTGACGATCTGCCTTCCGAGGCCAACAAGGTCATGCGTTACCTGTTGCTGCTCCTCATGCTGGCCGGAGTCGTCCACTGCGGTGTGCTGCTGCTGGTCCTTGAAGAAAATCTTCTGGCTCGCCTTCAGAAGTTGAATCGCCGTATTAAGCAGGTGACTGCCAGCGGCGACCTTTCTTTGCGATTGGAATCCGGCAGCAATGACGAATTGGGCGCGCTGGCGGGCGCCGTGAACGCCATGCTCGCCGCAATGCAAAAGGGCAAATCAGAACTCCTCCACGCCCAGGAATCGTTACGTTTCCACGCTGAGCACGATTCTTTGACCGGCGTGCTGAACCGCCGCGCCATTCGCGACGTTCTTCGCCGCGAACTGTCGCGCTGCCGGCGCGAAAACCAAACTCTCGGCGTGATCGTCGCTGATGTAGACCACTTCAAAAAAATCAATGACCATTACGGCCACGGCGCCGGCGACGCCGCGCTGGTCGCAGTTGTGCAGCGAATCTCGGCCATGCTGCGGCCCTATGACGTAATCGGACGTTACGGCGGAGAAGAGTTTCTTATCATTGCGCCAGGGTGCGACCTCAATCTGACAGAGAAGTTGGCTGAACGCATCCGCGTGGCGGTGAGCGACGAACCGGTCGACCTCGGTGATGAGAGTACCACCGTCACCATCAGCCTCGGCGCCACTCTGGGCACTCAGGAAAGCGATCCTGAATTCCTGGTCGAAGTTGCCGACGTGGCCATGTATCAGGCCAAGCACAACGGGCGCAATCGCGTCGAGACCAGCACAGAGGGTGTGCCGGTCCTGGCGTAAACTGACAGCTGAAGGCTGATGGCTAAAGGCTGGATCATGGGCACGCGCCGCAAATCCCGCGAACTTGCATTGCAGATGCTCTTCCAGGCTGACCTTGGCAAGCAGCCGGTCGAAGAAGTCCGCAAGACCTTTTGGAAAGGACGCGGAGAAGTTGCGCCCGAGGTCAAAGGATTCACCGAAGATCTCTTCCGTGCCGCTCAGGACCGCGCCGCGGAAATTGACAAGTTAATCGAGAATCACGCCGAGAACTGGCGCATCGACCGTATGGCCGCGGTTGATCGAAATCTCCTACGCGCAGCCATAGCAGAATTCCTGGGATTTCCCAAGACGCCTCGCGCCGTTGTCATCAACGAAGCTATCGAGATCGCCCGCAAGTTCTCCGCGCCCGAGTCCGTGCAGTTCATTAACGGCGTCCTCGACAGCGTGGGGAAAGAGATCGAAGCGTCAACCGTTAGGCACTAGCCAAGAGCCTACGGCTTCACCGCCACCAAGTCCGGATTGCAGGTAATCGCGACCGTTCCGCTACCGTTTTGCGCCGAACTGGTCGTCACCCCTGAGGTATTTGCTACCGTGAACTTCCCGCCCCCAACCGCCAGGATCGTGAACGTGCCATCGTTTCCGCCGTCCGCCATCCCCGTCACCACGATCGTTTCTCCCACCACCAGCTGTGGGCCGGAACTCACGGCGTAGCTGTAATCCCAATTGGAGCCATTTTGCGAGACTCCCGAAATTCCAACCACTGTCTTAGCAACCGGAGTCGCTGGTGTCCCCGGGCCAACGCAGAGCGGCGCCGACGCGAACGGGAAAGTGATTTGCTGGATGTCCTGCAGCAACGACGTGTCAATGACGTGCACGGCGCCATCATCCGCGCCCACAAAAAGCAGGTTCCCCGCCGGACTTAACGATGCGCTCAACGGGGTCGCATTGCCGGCCAGCGACACCTGCGATGTCGTCTGGCCGCGAATGCTGAACACGGTGACGAACGGCAACGGTGCCGAGTTCGGGGCGGGGCTCTGTGCCAACAGGTAACCGATTGAGGCGTCGGAGGAAATGATTAGTTGCGTGGGCACGATAGCGCCTTCGCCTAGATCGAAGCTCAGCGGCGCAGAGTTGCTGAGCGTGAGCACTCCTCGCGGAGCCGGGCAGCCGATATCGCCCGGCATCGGGTTCCCTAAGATTGAGGCAGTCACCGTTTTCACATCCGGAGGAGCCAGCGCCAGGATCGTATCCCCCGGCAACGCGCGAAGCATAGTCGCGCCGGGAATCGTGACGCTGCTCAGAGCCGGACCCGATGCCGGATCGAAACAGACGGGGAAAGACGCTCCACCAGCCGAATCCCCGCCCGCAAGATATCCGACCATGCCGTTGCCAATGAAGGCTACAGCTGTGGCACGCGTCTGCAACGGGACCTTCCGCAGCGCATCGAGCTTGGAATAGACGTAGAGGCTAAACCCCACCACATTGTCGCCCGCGACAATATATGCCTTCAAACTGTCGGGGGAAAACGCCGCAGCCGTTGCGTTCGTGATCGCAACTGGCGTGACGGTGCGACTGGAGGTGCTGCAGTTCGTGCAAATCAACACCTGGTTCGGCGAATTCACCGCATCAGAAAAAATTGCTGTTGAGGTATCCGGCGAGATCGCCAGCACCGTCCCAAATGCACTCGTGAACTGCGTCGCTGCTGATCCGGTGAATACCATGGCCCCGTTCTGGCCGAAATGCGATGACCGCACTCCGAGGTACGCATTCGTGCCTTTCGGATCAAACACAAACGAGTTCGGCGAGGCAGGCAGCGGAATCGGTGTGCCGGTTGTAAAAGTAGTCCCCGTCGACGACTTCGTTAATGGGATCACCGTCGGCGTGCAAGCTGCGTTCGTCGGATTTGCCGTCGGGCTCGCGCACGCGGTAGTCGTCACATACGCGGTAGGGTTCGACGGTGCCGCGCTGCTCGTGACGGTAAAAGTGATCGGCGTTTTCGCATAAATCGGCAAAGACGGCTTGAAGCCGCCGTTGCAAGTCGGCGGCGTGCAGGAAGCTGTCATATCAGTAGCACCCACTCCTGCCGCTGTCGCCGTAAACGTGCTTCCGAAAACAGTACTGGTCACGCCCGCCCCAGATGCAACCGAAATTTGATTCGATGAACTCCAGGTCAGCGGCACCCCGGTTAGGGTCCTCCCGACTTCGTCCGTCACCGTGGCGTCCAGCGTGGTGCTGCTTCCCGTGTTCATCGAGATCGATGTGCTCGAGTTATTTGCCGCTGTAATCAAAATGGTTTGGACCGGGCAGGTTTGCACCAGTGAGGGCTGGCCGTTGAATCCGCTGGCGGAGGCAAAAATCGGCTCCTCACCTGGAATGTTTGCGGTCACGATTTCCTGGTTCAGGGGCGAAGTCACGGGTGGCGAACTGAAATTGACAATGGCCGAAGTGCCGGGATTGATTTCTTGCCACGAAAACGACCCGATACTTGCCGTAATATCGGTCGAACCACTCATCGCAGTGGCTTGATAAACCCAGCTCTCGGGCCCGCTCGGCCCGGCTTTCGACAAACAAGTGTTGGAAAGCGTTGCCGGTTGTCCCGCTACCTTGCTTACCGTGATACTCGTAATTCGCTGATGCACGTATACGGTGATCGGAGGGCTGCTCACACCCAGTGCCGTCGCCGTCACTTGGGTTGTGCCCACTGTTCCCGGCGTGCAGACCTGCGGCAGGGTCAACGAATCCCAAGTCCCGGCGCAAATCAAGCCGTTTTGCGCCACCGTCGCAACCGTTGGATTGCTCGATAAATAAGAAAATGTCTCGTTAATAACATTGTTTCTGGACCCGCGGGCAGTTGCACTGAGCGCCGACGTCTTGCCCACTTCGAGTGAAAGGTTGGATCCAACCGCCGACGACGCAGTTAGGGATACACTCGTCGGCACCGCATTGCCGGTGCTGATGTTGGTCGGGCTGGATTGCCCGCAGGAAGCGAGGAGAATGAGGCACAGCACAATGCAGGACAGCCCTGCGAGGGAAACGAACCTACCCATGAACCCTTCCAAGTGAATATGAAAAGCGCAGTTCCGGAAAACCATCAGTGTAGAGGTTGAAGATTCTTTCAGCAACATCACGCCAGATGTTCCTGCGTGGGCCTTCGTCTCCTTTGTGGTTAGTAAGAAATTAGAACCCGCAACGCCCGAATGCTGAAAATCGGCGACCGATCACCGGAACCGACTACTGCTTTGTTCGATGCGTCGCAATTGATGTTGACGATCTGCATTTTCGATTGTTATATTTATACAGTTCCGCGAGTTAGTCCTGGCTTGCCTGTATTGCCCCGGTTGGTTTTGCGCTGAGGCAGTGGAATGGGCAGTTAAGCTTTAGAAACAAGTCTTCGGCGCGGAGCTGAAGACCCCTCGCTGAAACTGTCCTGCGAAACGATCCCTTCAAGGGGACTATGCGGGGCGAAGCTGGCGAAACGGAGCTCCTCCTTAATTTGGGCTTGGAGCCACCGTCGTCAGACCTGTCATCGGGAAAAGAAATTTCCGGCAACTTTAGACCGCCGGAAGTATGGATGTCGCAAGTCATCCAGCCTTGAATCCTGGTTGAATCCGGGAAACCAGTTTTTGATGATGCGACTTCCGCGTGGAATTCTTGCGCGGACGCGAATTGCAGCGTCGAGGAGCGGCACAAGTGCCTACGTTTAATCAGTTGGTCAAGGCAGGACGGAAGCATCCGCGGTACAAAACGGCGAGTCCGGCCTTGCAGCAGTGCCCGCAAAAGCGGGGTGTCTGCACCCGCGTTTACACCCAGACGCCAAAGAAGCCGAACTCGGCTCTGCGCAAAGTTGCTCGCGTGCGCCTGACCAACGGAATTGAAGTGACAACCTACATCCCCGGCGTTGGCCACAACCTGCAGGAGCACTCGATTGTGCTGATCCGCGGTGGCCGCGTGAAGGACCTGCCGGGAGTGCGATATCACGTGATTCGGGGAACACTGGACGCAGTAGGCGTCGCGAACCGCAAGCAGGGACGATCGAAGTACGGAGCGAAGCGACCCAAATGACGCCGTTTCGCGAGGCGTCTGAGCCTCGCGGTCGTCATCCCGAGCGAAGTCGAGGGATCTCTTGCATTCTTACGGAGCTGATAGCTAGAAGCTAGCAGCTAGGAGCTAGTAGCTGAAATGCCACGCAAAGGACATATCGCAAAGCGCACGGTCGAGCCGGATCCGGTTTACGGATCTGATCTCGTCACGAAATTCGTCAACTCGATGATGTGGCAGGGAAAGAAGAGCACGGCCGAGGGCATCTTTTACGAGGCCCTGAATCGCCTGCAGCAAAGAGGCGGAGACGAACCACTGAAGCTGTTTAAGAAAGCTGTCGAAAACGCCAAACCGCTGCTCGAGGTCAAGACGCGACGGGTGGGCGGCGCGAACTATCAGGTCCCGGTCGAGGTCAATCCTGATCGCCGCACCTCGCTTGCGATCCGCTGGCTGGTGTCTTATTCGCGCGGACGCGGCGAAAAAGGAATGATCGATAAGCTAAGCAACGAATTGCTCGACGCCGCCAACGGCAAAGGCGCGGCAATTAAGAAAAAAGAAGATGTACACCGCATGGCCGAGGCCAATAAGGCCTTCGCGCATTACAGGTGGTGAGATTTTCTCAGCGAACTTTCCGGATTTTCTTTGCGCCCTTTGCGGTTAAAAGCTTTTGACCGCAAAGATCGCGAAGGTAGCGCGAAGATGGCAAAGTAAAGTGAAGAACTAAAGGCTATTAGCTAAAAGCTGAATACGGGTTAATGAGTACCCCAGTCAACACCATCGGCGGCGAACAGGAAGTCCGCAAGGACGAACGGAAGAAGAGTGTGTCCAGAACGGTCCCATTAGAGCGCTGCAGGAACATCGGCATCATGGCCCACATCGATGCCGGCAAGACCACCACCACGGAGCGCATCCTTTATTACACCGGACGCACCCACCGCCTGGGCGAGGTGCATGAAGGCACCGCCATCATGGACTGGATGGAGCAGGAGCAGGAGCGCGGCATCACCATCACCTCGGCCGCCACCACCTGCAACTGGCGCGACATTCGCATCAACATCATTGATACTCCCGGCCACGTGGATTTCACCGCCGAAGTCGAGCGTTCACTGCGCGTGCTCGATGGCGCAGTTGCCGTATTCGACGCCGTTCATGGCGTGCAACCGCAATCGGAAAAAGTCTGGCGTCAAGCAGACAAGTACGGCGTCCCGCGAATTTGCTTTATCAACAAGATTGACAAAATGGGCGCCGATTTCGAACACGCTGTCGATACCCTCCGCAAGCGCCTCAATGCCAAGCCCGTCGCGATTCAAATCCCCATCGGACAAGAAGACAAATTCAAAGGCGTCGTTGACCTGCTCGCCATGAAGGCGATCATCTGGAAAGACGAGACTCTGGGCGCCGAATATATCACCGAAGAGATTCCCACCGAGCTGAAAAAGAAAGCTGAAGCCTTCCACGCCGCGCTGGTTGAAACCGTCGCTGAGAATGACGACGACATGCTGCACAAGTTCCTCGAAGGCGAAGAGATCACAGCCGATGAGATTCGCGCGTCGCTACGCAAATCGACCATCGCTTTAAAGGTGTTTCCGGTTGTTGTTGGCACTGCATTTAAGAACAAAGGTATTCAGCCGCTGCTCGATGCTGTTGTTGACTACTTGCCTTCTCCGCTCGACGTTCCCGAAACCACCGGCACCGATCCCGATTCCGGCAAAGAGATCACACGCAAGACAGCAGATGACGAGCCGTTTTCGGCTTTGGCGTTCAAAATCATGGCTGATCCGTTCGTCGGACAGCTCACGTTCATCCGGGTTTATTCCGGACAGCTGAAGTCCGGAGAATCAGTTCTGAATTCTCGCACCCAGCGCAACGAGCGCATCGGCCGCTTGCTGAAGATGCATGCCAACAAGCGCGAAGACATTCAGGAAATTCTGGCGGGTGATATCTGCGCCGTCGTCGGGCTGAAGAACGTCTCGACCGGCGACACGATCTGTGATACCAAGCACCCGATCACACTCGAATCCATCGAATTCGCGGTCCCTGTAATTTCAGTCGCGGTCGAGCCGAAAACCAAAGCCGACCAGGAAAAAATGGGCATGGCGCTTGCCAAGCTGGCCCAGGAAGATCCGACCTTTAAAGTTCACACCGATCCCGACAGCGGGCAAACCATCATCAGCGGCATGGGCGAGTTGCACCTTGAAATCATCGTTGACCGTATGATGCGCGAATACAAAGTCGAGGCCAATGTCGGCAAGCCGCAGGTGGCGTATCGCGAGACCATCCGCAAGCATGCCGAGGCGGAAGGCAAATACATTCGCCAAACCGGCGGCCGAGGCCAATACGGACACGCCAAAATCAAACTGGATCCCCAGACGCCTGGCCTGGGATACGAATTCGTCAACGAGATTGTTGGTGGTTCGGTTCCCAAGGAATATATCAAGCCTATTGATCAGGGCATTCAGGAAGCGCTTGAGGGTGGGGTGTTGGCGGGATATCCGGTTGTGGATGTGAAGGTGACTTTGTACGACGGCAGCTACCACGACGTGGATTCGAATGAAATGGCGTTCAAGATTGCCGGTTCGATGGCGTTCAAGGAAGCTGCGCGCAGAGCGTCCCCAGTGTTGCTTGAGCCAGTGATGGCGGTCGAAGTTGTCACTCCGGAAGATTTCGCGGGCACGATCATGGGCGACCTGAGTTCGCGCCGCGGACGCATTGAAGGTATGGAGCACCGTGCCGGTTCGCAGGTGATCAAGGCGATCGTTCCGCTGGCTGAAATGTTCGGCTACGCGACGCATATGCGCTCTTCGACCCAGGGCCGCGCCGAGTACTCGATGCACTTCGCACGCTATGAGGAAGTGCCGCGCTCGGTGGCGGATGAAATCATCGGCAAGGTGCAGGGCGGGAAGTGAGCATGGAGCGTGGATCGGTATAACACCAGATCGGAAGATCCGGTTTCAAAACGAGTGACCGACATCGGCGTGACGATCACGCCAGAAGCAAGAAGACGGATCGAGCAGCTGGTAGACGATCCCGAGGCAATGATTCAAACATGTGTCTGGCGTTTCATCGGGACGAGACATAAGGCCGACGAAATAAAGGGCAGCTCGGTCGAACTCACAATTGACGCCGAGGACATTTCAAGGTTGTATGCCGACCTGAGGCGGATAGATTTGGCGGAAGTAAAGAAAAGGCATAGGAAGCGGAGCTAGGAAATGGCGAAAGAGAAATTTGAACGCACCAAGCCGCACTGCAACGTGGGCACCATCGGTCACATCGACCATGGCAAGACCACGCTGACCGCAGCCATCACCAAGGTCCTGCAGAAGCA
>Ga0075424_100005593_pt1 | contig 12022 bp, 8 predicted proteins | sample SoiMethybrSBSTD3_FD_75301 | JGI IMG/M metagenome (GOLD analysis project Ga0075424, IMG submission 75301) | Bulk soil microbial communities from a Populus tree surrounding site in Tennessee, USA - Soil MetaG P. TD hybrid SBSTD3 | ecosystem: Environmental > Terrestrial > Soil > Tree plantation... | reverse complement strand
CGGGGAGTGGCTCGACCTCGGCCCGGTCGCGCACGGCCTCCTCGTAGTGCCGCTGCTCGAGGAGCCGCTTGATGTCGGCCAGCGTCTGCTCCTCGGTCACGCCGGGGATGTACTCCGTTCCCGCGAGCGGCACCTTCGCCATCGCCGAGGCCTCCATCGTCAACGCGCAGAGATCCTCGGGCTCGAGCGAGTGAACGTTCGTCTTCCCGCACGCGCGCGCGAGCATCTGCACCTCCAGCGTGAGCGTGTGCAGGAAGTTGTAGACGCGCTCGGCTGCCTCTTCGACGACGAGCCGCTTGCGCAGCTCCGGATCCTGCGTCGTGATCCCGACGGGGCAGCGGCCCGTGTGGCAGTGGTAGCACTGTCCGGCAGGCACGCCGATCGTGCCCTCGTAGTCCGTGACTCCCGGGATCTCCTTGTTGCAGTTGAGCGCCATCAGGGCCGAGTGCCCGATCGCGACAGCCTTGGCTCCGAGCGCGAGGCACTTGGCGACGTCGCCACCGTTTCGAATCCCGCCCGCGACGACAAGGTCGACCTCGTCGGCGAGCCCGACGTCCTCGAGCGCCCGCCGGGCCTCGGGGATCGCGGCCATGAGCGGAATGCCGGTCTCCTCGGTCGCGATGTGCGGCCCGGCGCCGGTGCCGCCCTCCGCCCCGTCGAGGTAGATGATGTCCGGGCCGCACTTGGCCGCCATGCGCACGTCGTCGTACACACGCGCGGCGCCGAGCTTCAGCTGGATCGGGATCTGGTAGTCGGTCGCCTCTCGCACCTCCTGCACCTTCAGCGAGAGGTCGTCGGGGCCGAGCCAGTCCGGGTGGCGCGCAGGTGACCGCTGGTCGATCCCGACAGGCAGCGAACGCATCTCCGCCACCTGCTCCGTTACTTTCTGGCCCATCAGGTGGCCGCCGAGCCCGACTTTGCAGCCCTGCCCGATGAAGAACTCGCAGGCGTCGGCCAGCATCAGGTGATGCGGGTTGAAGCCGTACCGGCTCTGGATGCACTGGTAGTACCACTTCGTCGAGAGGTCGCGCTCGGGCGGGATCATCCCGCCCTCCCCCGAGCAGGTCGCAGTGCCGGCCATCGACGCGCCCCGCGCGAGCGCCATCTTCGCCTCGAGCGAGAGAGCGCCGAAGCTCATCCCGGTGATGTAGACGGGAATGTCGAGCTCGATCGGCTTGTGCGCGAAGCGCGCGCCGAGAACGGTCTTCGTGACGCACTTCTCGCGATACCCCTCGATCACGAAACGCGTGAGGGTCCCGGGCAGGAACATCAGATCGTCCCAGCCCGGCATGTCCTTGAAGATCGAGAAGCCGCGCATGCGGTAGCGGCCGAGCTCGGCCTTCATATGGATGTCGTCGATCACCTCCGGCGTGAAGATCTTGCTGCGCCCGAGGACGGTCCGCTGCGACGGTGCGGTCTCGTCCGGCACTAGAGCACCAGCTTCCTCTCCGAGGGCTCGAGGTTGTCGTAGTTGTAGAGCTTCTTGCCACAGACGAACTTGTCGAACGCGGGCGGCGAGCCCAGCCCGTAGATGCGGAACTTGCGCTCGATCAGCTCGGTGTCCGCGGCGGTCCACTCGCCGGGCACGCAGTCGATGCCGAGCGAGCGCACCTTGCCGGCGACGTAGATCGTGCCGTCGTACATCGAGTCGCCAAGGCCTGCACCGACGTCGCCGCAGAAGATCTGACGCCCGCGCTGCATCATGAAGCCGGTCATCGAGCCCGCGTCGCCGAGCACGATGACGGTGCCGCCCTTCTGGTCGATGCCGGTGCGCGCGCCCACCCGGCCCTTGACGACGACGTCGCCGCCGCGAATCGCGGCTGCTGTGAGCGATCCCGCATTCGAGTCGATGACGACGACGCCGGACATCATGTTCTCGCACGCCGACCAGCCGACGCGCCCCGTGATGTGAATCTCCGGACCGTCGATCAGCCCGCAGCCGAAGTATCCGAGCGAGCCGGCGAAGGTGATCCTGCAGCGGGTGAGGATTCCGACGCCGAGTGAGTGCTTCGCACCGGGATTGAGAACCGTGACGTTCTTGACGCCCTGCTCGTAGAGAAGCCAGCGGAGCTCGAGGTTGATCTGCCGCGTCGTGAGGTCCTTCGCGTCGAACGTCGCACGCTCGCCGTCGATCTCCGCGATCCGCGGTACTTCCGCATGCGGCTCGGCGAGTCCGCGCGCGTCGTACGTGATCCGCCGTTCGCCGGCTAGCGCGTCCATACCAGTACCTGGCGCTCGTACGGGTCGTACGTCTCGATCTCGTGGTCGACGATCGCGCGAATCGCGATCTCCTCGGACGCGAGCGCGACGAGGTCGTCCGCTTCGTAGAGCACGAGTGGCTTCGCGGCCATCTCGTCCTTGGCGACGCCCAGCGCGTCCTCGGTCACGCAGATATAGGTGAAGACTCCGTCGAGGTCGTCGAGGCTCTGCTCCATGGCCTCCTGGAGCGACGAGCCCTCCGCCATCCTCTCGGCGAGGTAGACGGCGATGATCTCGGAGTCGCACTCGGACTGGAAGCGGTGGCCGCTCCGCTCGAGCCGGTGCTTCCACTGAAAGTAGTTCGTCAGCTGGCCGTTGTGCACGACCGCGACGTCGCCGAACGGATACGCCCAGTACGGATGTGCGCCCGAGATGTCGACGTCCGACTCAGTCGCCATGCGGACGTGACCGATCCCGTGCGTCCCGACGAAGCCGGATAGCCGGTATTGCTCGGCAACCTGCTCGGCGTCGCCAAGGTCCTTGACGATCTCGAGGGAGTGCCCGATCGAGAGCACCTCGGCGTGCGGGACGTCCTCGACGACGTCGGTGATCGTCTTCAGGTCGCCGTCGTAGTCGAAGGCGACTCGGTGTGCGTAGCCGGTCTCCTGCTCCACCTCGAGGTTGCGCGCGCCGAGCATGCGGAGTCGCGACTCGACCGCGGCCTTGTTGTGCTCGAGCCGCCGCTCGAAGTCGAAGTCCCGCGCATCGTTTGCGTCGGCGAGCGTGTATCTCATGACGTACTGCTGCTGTGGCGGCCCGTAGAGCGCGAAGCCGGTCGAATCGGGGCCGCGGTGCTTCATCGACTGCAGCATCCGAGTCAGGTCCTGGCCGAGCGCATTCTCGCCGCCGTGGTTCCGGTAGATCACTCCGGCGATGCCGCACATCAGCCCTCTCCTCGGTCGCAGAACGTGCTCTCCGTCCGTTGTGCAGGGCCTGGCCCCCGGCGAGTGCGAGATACGAGCGACGCGAGCGCGATCAAGGAAGAACGTCCAGGTACTTCTCGCGTTCCCAGTCCGTGACGGCGGCGAGGAACTGCTCCCACTCATCACGCTTGTAGTGCATGTACACATCGTAGAGGCGGCCGGGCAGCGCACTGCGCACGACCTCGTCCTCCTCGAGAGCCTCGAGCGCCTCGCCGAGATGCGCCGGCACGCGCGGGATCTCGCCGCCCTCCGCGAGCACGTCGTACACATTGCGCTGCTGAGGCGGCCCTGGGTCGAGGTTGCGCTTCACTCCGTCGAGGCCGGCCTTCAGGAGAGCGGCCTGTGTGAGGTACGGGTTGCATGCCGAGTCGACCGCGCGGAACTCGAAGCGGCCTCCGCTCGCGACGCGGACGAGCGTCGTGCGGTTCTGCCAGCCGTAGTCCTTGTAGATCGGCGCCCAGAAGCCGAAGTCCCAGAAGCGCTTGTACGAGTTGACCGTGGACGCGGTGATGCCGCAGAGACCGCGGTAGTGGTCGAGGATGCCGCCCATGAACTGCAGACCGATTTCGGAGAGCTTCGCCGGCCCGTCCGGATCGTAGAACACGTTTCGTCCGTCTTCGTCGACGAGCGTGAAGTGGTGGTGCGCGCCGTTCGCCGACACACCGGTGAAGGGCTTCGGCATGAAGCTGGCGATCACCCCATGCTTGCGTGCGACGGCGGCGCAGATCTGACGGTAGGTCGAGAGGCTGTCGGCCGTCCGCACCGCGCGGTCGAAGAGGAAGTTCAGCTCGAGCTGGCCCGGCGAGTCTTCGTGGTCGCCGTACGTCGGGCTGATGCCGAGCTGCTCGCCGTAGTCGACGACGTCGAGGATGATGTCCCGAAGCTCCTCGAACTGGTTGATGTGGTAGCACCACGGCTTTGTGAGCCCGGCCGCGTCATTCGGGTCGTCCGTCTTGCGCATCCACATCATCTCGGGCTCGATGCCGCAGAGGAAGGTGTACCCGAGCTCCTGCTCGACCTCGTTCATGATCCGTTTCAGGTTCTGACGCGGGTCGGACTCGAGCAGCTCGCCGGTCTCGGTGTCGTAGCAATCGCAGAAGACACGTGCGACGCGGGGGTCCCACGGAAGCTGTCTGAAGGTCTCGAGGTCGGCCACCGCCGCGAGCTCCGATTCCTCCGGGCCGAACCCGATATAACGATCGTGCCGGTCGACGAAGAGGTCGGCGGTCGCGCCGTACACGAGCTGGTAACCGGCCTCGGCGACGTTGTCCCACTGCGTCGCGACGACGCCCTTGCCGTTGATGTGGCCGGAGACCGAGACCTGCTGGAAGAAGATGTACTTGATGCCACGCTCGTCGATGAGCTTTCTGATCCGCTGGATCTCGGCGAGCCGTCCGGGGTCGTGCCGGGCCTCTTCGAGCGATGGGAAGGGGTCCGCGATCGGGCCCTTCGCGAGAACACGCTGCACCTGAGACCGACCTTGTTCCACCACGGCCATCTGGAGACTCCTTTTCGTGACCAGCGCTGTCGCGCGATTATCTCCGAAAAGCGAATACCGTTGCAAAGCCGAGAGCTCGTGCTTGCGCAGACGTGATCGGTCAGCTCACCGTTTGGGTCCAACGCTTCGACACGGAGACGCTCGTCTCAGAGCTCGCCGCCGCCGCGGTCTCACATGGGAACGGAGACACCCGCTCGAGGGCGGTTCCGCCAACAGGCTTCCCGAGCCGCAGCACGAGCCAGATCCGGTCGGGATCACACAGAAGCTCCGGCTCGAGGAGCGGGTCGCCGTCGACGACAACGAGGTCGGCGAGTTTGCCTTTCTCGATCGTCCCGACGTGCTCGCCGAGCCCGACTGCGTGAGCGCCGCCGGACGTCGCTGCGACGAGCGCATCCGCGGTGGGCAGCCCGAAGTCGATCATCGCCAGTAGCTCGTTCGTGGCCGACCGAAGCGGTGACGAATCGAATCCCATCGCCAGGCGGACACCGGCGGCCCGGGCTGCGACGAGCGTTAGTCGGGCCTGCTCGACGTTGTGCTTCCCGAGCTCCACGAGCGCCGGCGTCCACGTCGAAACGCCTGCCTCGACAAGCCCGAGCAGGAACGAGAGTGTCGGCACGAGCACCTGTCCGGATGCGGCCATGCGCTCGAGCAGATCAGGGCGCTGCCCCAGATACATCCCGTGCTCGATCGTGTCGACGCCCTCCTCGATAGCGAGCTCGGTGCCCGCCAGTCCTTCGCAGTGCGCGCAGACGCGGTAGCCCATCCGGTGGCTTTCGTTCACCAGGGCAGCGAGCTCCTTCCTTGTGAGCTGCGGCGGATCGGGGTCTTCGAGCTCGACCGTGCGCGCACCGGTCGTCATCACCTTGACGAAGTCGGCTCCGTAGCGGAACTGCTCGCGAACGGCCCGTCGTACGTCGTCTTCACCGTCTGCCTCGCGGTACATCCCTGCGAAGAAGCGCCCACCGGGGCCGGTCGGAGAAACAATGCGGCCGCACGTGAGGATGCGCGGACCCTCAAAGGCGCCGTAGCGCATCGCCTGCCGCGCCTCGATGACGATGTCGCCAATCGAGCCGACGTCGCGCACGGTGGTGATCCCCATGCGGACAACCGCACGCAGCTCGGCCGCGAGTAGATGCCCGAGCATGCCGCGGAGGATCGGCTCGGCGCCGTGCAGGGCCTCCGGCTTCTCGAAGCCGCCGCCGACGTGGGCGTGCGCGTCGACAAGGCCCGGCAGGATCGTTCTCCCATCGAGGTCGATAGATGTCGCTCCGTCCAGCGGTGGCTCGCTGGCGTCCGCCACCCCTTCGATGCGCCCGCCGTTCACGAGGACCGAGACCCCGCTGCGGGGCGCCGTACCGGTTCCGTCGAGAAGGCGCGCGTTCGTCAGCCACAGCCGCTCGCCCGGCGGCGGGTCGGCGAGGAGGCACGGAAGACGGGGCGGCACGGACGCGATGCTACGGCCTCTCGTGGCAACCGAGGCCCAGTCGATCGAACACGACTGCTCACCCGCTACGTCGGCTGGGCGAGCGTCGGCGCTCCCTATGCGTCGGCGGTCGAGGGCATCGCCGGGTGTCGGACCGCTGGCGGGCCCACCGGAGCCTCGCTGTGAGCTACCTGTTCGCGTCCGAGTACGACGCACAGCAATAACTGCGCGCGCGTCGAGCGTGGAGCGGCTATGGAGCAGAGCCGGCGCACACGGCCGCGAATCGGCGCAAGCATCACTCTCCTGGAACCGGCTCAACCAAGCCGATTCCGTCGCCTGTTGGCGATAGTTGCGGGCACAACGAAATGATCCGGAGGGAGTCGATCGTGGACAGCGCCTCTGTAAGCCATCGCCTTTCTGAGCTCGCCGACATCAGCGCCGCCCGCCCGTTAGCTTCTGCCCAACCAAGGTTCAGGCCGACGACGCTGGTCGTATGCAGGTCTGAATCCGGCTCTGCTTTCGAGTTTGCGTGATGCACCGGTGATGCACGCCCAAATAGAAACCACTGCATTTGCAGGGGTTTCCTTAGCAGGCCATAAGCCGGATTCTACGTCCCGGGCGCCTCTCTCGCCGCCAGTTTTGGCTCAACGATGCGGATTCGCGCCGCCCCACGATCCCGCAGAAGGCCGCCAAATGCTGCGCTCGTGATGCACCGGTGATGCACGACCGTCGTTGTCGTTGTCAGCAACGTCAACCGCTGCCGCCAACCGGTTGCTTGCCCCCTGTCATCTGGGTCGGAGTCGGTGCTGCAAAGCGATGCCTGGCCGCGCGAAAGCTTCCGCAGCGACTTCCTTCTGGAACTCGAGCGGAGGAGCAATCGCGTCGCGACCACGCCAATCCGGTGCCCCGCCGTCGCGTGGAGCAGGTTCGCCTGCGCTACGCGGCGAGTTGCGAGCGAAGGCCGAGCTCGTCCCACAGCCATCCGACGTCGGGCCAGGAGGCGCCGGCGCGGCGGGCGTGCTCGGCGCGGTTCTCGATTACACGGACGAGGAGCTCGAGCTGGCCGCGGAGCTTCGGGACGGCAGCGGCCGCTCGCGGCGTCAGACCTTCCAGGCGCTCGAGCGGCTCGTCGAGCCAACGTCGCAGGTATTCCTTGAGGTAGCTGCTAGCGAGCTCCGCCTCTTCGCCGGGGTGAAGAGCGTGTCGTCGTTCGGGACGGTCGAGGGTAAGCGGCGAGACCTCTCGTTCGAGTAGCTCGGCGTTGCCTGCCAGACGGCTGGCGACGAGGTCAAACGCATGTGCAAGCCGCTGCTCGGAGATCGCGTCGAAACGGAGCTCGCTACCGGCGAGGACGAAGGTGCCGAGCCCGATCCGATCTGGGAAGCCCGCGTACGAGCTCTCGAAGAAGAGCGCATTCGGCGGCAGCGGCGGCCGGCGGGCGAGCAGCTCCGCTCGGTCGCCGGTGAGCTGGAAGGATTCGCCGGTACGGTCCTCGCTCTCGCCGACCCAGAGCAGCTCAGGCGGTGCGTCCAGAACTCCGAAGGCGTCGTCGGGATCGATGAGCGACCACCTGGCTCGAGCGTCGACAACCGGGTCGCCCTCGGCTGTGAAGTAGCTCGGTTCGGAGAGCCGGCTCGGCGGGACGAAGCGGAGCAGCTCTAGGCTCGCGATGCGGAAGACCTCGAAGAGCCCGGGTGGGTCATGGCGCAGCCCGTGCACGTCGGCGAGCCGCTCTAGCTCGGCGAGCAGCTCTGGTTCCTCGTCGGGCACGTAGACAAGCACGGGCCCCCACAGCGTTGCGACCGGCTCGCCCGGCATCACACGACAGAGGATGACGTCCCACGGCACGACCTCGCGCGAGACCGTCTGGCTGGCGACCGCAGTCGACGCGCCGGCGAGCACGCACTCGAGCTCCAGCGAGCGGCCCGGAGCGACGGTGCGCACTCGGTGGAGCCCGAGCCGGGCGGCGGCGATCCGTGCGGCGACCTCGCGCTCGTCCGGGTCGAGGTCGGACCGGGCGAGGTAGCGCTCGATCGGTGTGCCGCCTCCGGGAAGCTCACGCTCGCAGTTGAACCAGGTGAGCAGGAGCGCGAAGTCGCGCTCTTCGATGCGGCGGCTCTCAGGGTGGAACTCCTCGAACGCTTGCGCAAGCTCGTCGCCGAACTGCTCGACTGACCAGTCCGAGATCGACCGGCCAACCCGGTCGTCGTCACGCGCCTGCCGCGCCAGCCGCTCCTCTTCGAGCTGGCAGCAGTGCTTGTACTTGCGGCCGCTGCCGCACGGACACGCCGCGTTTCGAGCCGTCTTCGCCACCGCCCGGAACGCTACGAGCGAAAGCGGACGGACAAGCACTCGGGTGCCCGCGGGTGCGCTCGTTACAGTCCTCGGCCAGGGCAGCCATGTCCGGAAGCGACCTTCAACACCGCCTTGACGGAGCCCTGCGCGAGATCGAGCAACTTCGGGCCGAGAACGAGCGACTGCGGACGCTCCTCGCGCTCGCCCAACGAACGCAGACGATTCTCGATGCGCGCCAGCTGGGGCCTCCACCCGTGGTCGCGAGCTCCTCTGTTTCGGCAGAAGAGAAGGTCGCGCTCGTGCGCCGTTTGTTCTCCGGCCGCGAAGACGTCTACGCGGTTCGCTGGGAAAGCGCATCCACCGGCAAGACCGGCTACGCGCCCGCGACCGCCGGCGGCTGGGGCCGTCAGGGGCCAAAGAGCTATCTGCCGTTAAGCGACGAGGCGATCGAGCAGCACCTGCGCGGCCGGCAGTCGATCGGTGTCTACCCGCTACTCACAGACGACACCTGCTGGCTCCTTACCTGCGACCTCGACGGCAGGACTTGGCAGCTCGACGCGCTCGCGCTCCTCGAGGCCTGCGAGGCGCATGGCGTGCCGGCGGCGCTGGAGCGAAGCCGCTCCGGATCGGGCGGCCACGTCTGGGTCTTCTTCGCCGCTCTTGTCGCCGCCTCGGCCGCCCGCCGACTCGGCGCCCTGCTACTCCGCGCGGCGATGACGCAGCGTGGGGAGCTCGACCTGGCAAGCTACGACCGGCTCTTCCCCAACCAGGACTTGTTACCTGCGAAGGGGTTCGGCAACCTGATCGCGCTGCCGCTCCAAGGTCGCTGCCGCGCTAGGGGTACGAGCGTCTTTCTCGATCCGGCGACGCTCGAGCCGTGGCCCGATCAGTGGGCGTTCCTGAGCTCGCTCGAGCGACTCGCCCCGGAACGGCTCGAGCGCCTGCTCGTCGAGCACGACGATGTCGCGGTCGGCGCTACAGCGCTCTCGACGCGACGGAGGCTGCGACAGGACGAGCGGCCGCCGGGGGAGATCAGGTGCACGATCGGCGCCGATCTTGCGATCGCGAGAGCCGACCTGCCGCCCTCACTGCTGGCCGAGCTCAAACATCTGGCATCGCTGCACAACCCGCTCTTCTACGAGCGCCAGCGGCTGCGGCTCTCCACCCATCAGACGCCGCGGCTGATCCGCTGCTACGAGGAGGACCTGACTCACCTCCATCTCCCGCGCGGACTCCTGGCCCAACTTCAGGACGCGGTCGCCGACGCAGGAGGCCGGCTCGCTCTCGACGACCGCAGACCGAGCCCGACACAGCTACCACTGGAGTTCCACGGCGAGCTGATGGCGCTGCAGGCGGACACGGTCGCCAAGCTGATGACGCACGACGACGGCGTACTGGTCGCGCCGCCCGGAACCGGGAAGACGGTGATCGCCTGCGCGCTCATCGCCGAGCGCAAGCTGCCAACCTTGGTCCTCGCTCACAGCAAGCCGCTGCTCGAGCAGTGGCGCACGCAACTCACGACGCTCCTCCGCCTCCCGTCCAAACAGATCGGGCAGCTCGGCGGCGGTCGACGCAGACGCACTCGAATCGTCGACCTCGCAATGATCCAAAGCATCAAGGCGATCGACGATCTCGAAACGTTCTTCGCCGACTACGGCCTGATCGTGATCGACGAGTGCCACCACCTGCCCGCGTTCTCGTTCGAGGCCGCCGTCCGGCGCGCCCCCACCCGCCACTTCCTCGGCCTCACCGCCACGCCCTATCGGCGCGACGGCCTGCAGGAGATCGTCACGATGCAGTGCGGCCCGATCCGCCACCGGATCGAAGGCAGCGAGGGCCGCCCCCGGGACGTCGAGCTCGAGCTCGCCGTCCGCGCGACGCAGCTCGCACTCGACGACGCCGGGGAGAGGCCGATCCACGAAGTCTTCCGGCTGCTCGTCGAAGACGAGCAGCGCCTCGACCTTGTCTGCGGCGACGTGCTCGCCGCGCTTGCCGAAGGTAGGCGCTGCCTCGTGCTCAGCCAGTGGAAACAGCACTGCCACGCGCTCGCGGAGCGGCTGCAGAGCAAGGGGGTCGCGCCGCTCCTCCTCGAAGGCGGGCTCGGGAGGCGCGCACGCTCCGCCCTGCTCGACCAGATCGAGAACACGCCACGCGGCGACCCGCTCGTCGTCGTCGCCACAGGGCAGTACCTCGGCGAGGGCTTCGACTGCCCGCAACTCGATACGCTCTTCCTCGCCTTCCCGGTCTCCTTCAAGGGCCGCCTCGTCCAGTACACCGGCCGCCTCATGCGCGCCGACGACGACAAGACGAGCGTCCGCGTCTACGACTACGCCGACCTCCGGGTTCCGGTGCTCCGTGCCATGCACGCGCGACGCCTGCGCACCTACAAGACGCTCGGTTTCACGCAGAGCCAGCAGCCGCTCACGACCCTCGCCGCCTGACCTTCAGGCGCTGATTCGGGCGTCTACAACAGATCGCGCAGCTCGTCGCGATCCAGACCCGCGTCCCTCAGGATCCCGTTCAGAGTTCCCTTCTTCAGCTCGCGGTGAAGGGGCACGACGAGAAACACCGATCGATCGGGATGCCGCAAGCGCACGTGACTGCCGCGGTGTTGGAGGACCTGCCAGCCGAGCCGTTCGAGTACTGCGACAAGTTGTGCGCCAGAGACGACCGGCAGCCGCCCGCTCACACAGGCGCGCGAAGCTTCTGACGGATCACGCCGGACCGCAGCGGCCGGCCGTCCTCCTGCAAACCCTCCACATAGAGCGCCAACGCCTCCTCGGCGTTCGCCCTCGCCTCGTCGAGCGTGTCCCCCTGCGTGTGCAAACCCGGCAGGTCGGGCGCGTATACGTAGTAGCCACCCTCTTCCTGGGGCTCGAAGATGAACTCGATCTCGGAACCGCCGGCCACCACAGAAGTGTAGGTGCGACCGTCAAAAAGCGGACCTCGTTGCCGCGCCGTTCCACAGCAGTGGCTCGACCCCCATCGCTCCCGTCCGCCCGGCCGCCGCGCTCACGTCCTTGTAAGTAATCGGCTTTCTGAGCTTCCGGTGCCGGCCGTTGCCGGTCGCGGTCTTGGCTCAACCACGCCGTTCCACGAGGTGATTCGGGCGATTTTCGGGCCAGCGCGAGCCCGCCCGGTGTCGGCGTGATGCACCGGTGATGCACGCTGCCTTACAAGGCGCCGTCGAGAGGCCTCGCCGACATGGGAAAAACCCCTGCAAATCGAGGGGTTTTTCCGTTAGCAGGCCTCTAAGCCGGATTCTACGTCCTGGCCGTCTCCGTCCCGCTCCTTTTGGCTCAACCATGCGGTTTCGACTAGGTTGACCACTCCGCGAAGCACCGCCGACTGCTGTGCCGGTGATGCACCGGTTATGCACAGCAATTGTTGCCGTTGTCAGTAACAGCAACGCGCTTTCACTGCAGCGCGATCTCAGGCGTTGGAGACGCGCGAAAGAGCAGGCCAAGCCAAGATTCGAGTCGAAACGACCTCCAGAGCTGGGTGCTCGCTCAGGCGGAGGCGCGTCCGCCTGGCATCTTCTCGCAGCTGAAGGCGTGCGCGACGCCGCAGCGATTGATGGCAGGGTCGCCCAGGCGATCGTCTCCGCATTCGTTTCCCTCTCAC
>Ga0075424_100005591_pt1 | contig 12025 bp, 9 predicted proteins | sample SoiMethybrSBSTD3_FD_75301 | JGI IMG/M metagenome (GOLD analysis project Ga0075424, IMG submission 75301) | Bulk soil microbial communities from a Populus tree surrounding site in Tennessee, USA - Soil MetaG P. TD hybrid SBSTD3 | ecosystem: Environmental > Terrestrial > Soil > Tree plantation... | reverse complement strand
CGCTAGAGCGAGAGAAAGCGACCATCGAGACCGAGACGAATAAGACAACCTTTGTGTTCGGCATGGACCGGTACAATATTACGTCGGAGCTGACCTTTTACATGCCAAATCATGAGGACGTTTTCTCCCTCTCCCGCAAGCTTCTGGGAAAGAACGCCTTAGGCTTTGAGTTCTGGGATTCAAGGGTTCCTCTGCCGCGCTCCAACGCCCTCGCAGTGTACGCGGAATTTCCTCCTGATATCGCGCTGCTGCAGCAACATTTCATGCGAGTGGATGAGCAAGTATGGGAGGTGCCGATTGTGAGACGAGGTAAAATCGTGCGCCGTTTTTATGTTGTCCGCTGCTATGATTATTTGAACCAAACCGCACGTTAATCCTAGATCAACTGAATTCTCCATCGAATAATCGTAAAAGATTTGCCCGTTGCCCTAAAACCACGGGGCCAACGAGACAAGATTTCGGAAGCGCCGTCACTCGCATGATGGCTGTTTCGCTTTCGAGAAAATTTCATGGTTATGCGCGGGTTTTCTCTAGAACAGAAGCTTCCAGTTGAAGCATGCACATTTTTCCCGGCGGGATTTTGACTATGAAGCCCTGAGTGTAGTACGTATATGTTACCTCCGGTATTTTTTCCTTTTGAGTTGTTGACGCGTGCAGTATGATTTTTGTTTGAAGGCAAACCTTTTTTACATTCTCAATTCAATCGATCTAGGAAATAAGCTCAGTGAATTCAGCACTTAAACGTAGCCGATCGACTGCCACTCAGCCCGCGTCCCGGAATTTTTCACTCCGCGAGACGAAGGAGCTTATTCAGGATCTTTTCGTACCCAATCCCTTGCTTTACTGGACTGACTTCTTGATCACGTTATCCGTCGCCTATGGGTTCGCCGCACTGTACATCATGGCGGCGCCCTTTTCGCTGATTCAGCTCGCCGCATTTTTAGTATCCGGAGCTGCCCTCTTCCGTGTGGGCACCTTCATCCACGAGATCGTTCACATGTCGGGACGAACGATGCTAGGCTTTCGGGCCGCCTGGAATGTTGCTTGCGGGGTGCCTTTGCTTATGCATTCACTCCTTTACAGCAACCATCTTGATCATCATAACCCGCGCAAGCACGGAACTCCGGCTGATGGAGAATATCTGCCCCTGGCATCGTCGCCTCGCCGAGAAACTCTGCTGTATTTTGTGCAGGTTCCCGTACTGCCTCTCCTGGCAATCGTGCGCTTCCTCGTCCTGGTACCGCTGTCTTTTGTCCACCCCCGCCTCAGGCGATGGCTGCTCGAGCGGTGGTCTTCGTATGCAATCAACCCATACTACCGCCGTGCCGTCCCGCCTACGGAACCTCACCGTCTCTGGAATGCACTGGACGGAGTCTGCTTCCTGTGGTCGGCCGTAATTCTTCTTTTGTTGCTAAAGGGGTTCCTTACATGGACGATGGTCGGACTCTTTTATTGCTTGTCGACTTATTCGCTTGGTCTGAACTGGATCCGGAACCTGGCGGCGCACCGGTACGCGAATGTGGGAGGCGAGATGACTTTTGCAGAGCAATTTGAACAGTCCATTAACATTGGTCGTACCTCGTTCACCACGCTGCTGCTGTTCCCGGTGGGGTTACGCTACCACGCCCTGCATCATCTGTTCCCTTCACTACCTTATCATGCCCTGGGAAAAGCCCATCGGCGTCTCATGAATGCGTTTCCCGAAGAGTCCCCCTACCGAAGGACCTGCTGTCCGGGATTTTTTACTGCAGTCCGCGATCTCTTGCGCGGCGCTCGCCTCGCGGAAAAGCGGGGTGATGATCCGATGCGATTGTGGCGCAGTGCAAATGCCAAAATATAGCGCCAAAGGCGCCGACATTCCCAAAGACAAAACGAATGCAACCGAGGTCACGCGCTGCATTTCTCGTCGTCGCCAAGGAGGGATTCTCAGGAGGCGGTTCGGATTGGACGTGAAATGCGCCTGATGCGCTTCATCGTCCTCGCGGCGGTCGCCATCTTCGCGTTTGTTGCCCCTCTCGAGCTGGCGTTTCGGCTCGTCTCGAGCGCTATCCCGCTGAATCTGCTCGTCGAGTTCGAGCCCACGCTGCGTTCAGCAATCGCCAAGCAGCGCAAGCTCCAGCGCTTTGAAGACACGGTCCTCGTGCCGCGCGACGACGGCGGTCCGGCGGACCGCATGTGGATCTACAAGCCCGGCATCGAGATCAGCGAGCCGTTCGACGAGGCCGGCATCGTCGATACCATGCGCATGGATGACGCCGGTTTTTGCAACGCCGATGCCGCCGCCTATAAAAACCTCGAGCGCCTCGACGTCGCCGCCATCGGCGACTCGTTTACATTCTGCACCAATGTCGTCCCCGCCGACGCATGGCCGGCGGTGCTGGCCGAGCGCACGGGGCTGCGTGTCTACAACTTCGGCTTGCCGGGACGGGGGTTGTACGAGTACGTGCAGACCCTGAAAGCCTTTGCTCTCGCCAAACGTCCGCGCTTGGTCGTCGTCGGCGTGTACGAAGGCAACGACCTGCGCGATGCGGTGCGCTTCTATGAAGGCCGCGCGAGCGCCGCACCGAAGGCTCAGCGGCCTTGCCCGTTCGCGTCGGACAGGTTCTGCGCCTGGCATGAGCGACTGAAGCGCGGGTTCCTCGGACGCCACAGCTATGTCTTTAATCTGGCGCTCTCCGGCACGTGGCGGTTGGCATACAATATCGGTAAGAAGGAGATCAACTTCCGCTACGACATCCGCTTTCCAGACGGCAACACGATAACTTTCAACTCGCGCAACGGCGATCTCGACGAAGTCACCTATGCCCGCTGGCTGGTGCGCGACGAGTTCGGCGTCGACCTCTTCGAAGGGCCGCTACAAAAGCTCGTCGCTCTCGGCCGCGAGCACGGCTTCACGCCGATCGTCGTCTACATCCCGTCGGCTTACACGGCATACCGGCACCAAACGCATTTCCACGACCCCGTTGTCGAGCGGACGGTGACCGAGTTCAGCGATCGGCAGCGTAGCTACTTCGCGCGCAAGGCGGCGGAAGTCGGCTTCGTGTATCGCGATCTCACGTCGGCGCTGCAACGCGTTGCTGCGGAGTTACCGTCAACCCGGCCGCTCTACTTTCGGAGCAATGTTCATCTAACTCCGGCTGGTCACGCTGTGGTCGCGGCCGAGGTGGGCGAGGAGATTGCGAGGGCGACCGGGCAGATGATGCGATGAGATTGTGGCGCAGTGCAAATGCGAAACTCTAGTCCCGTGAACCGCACGTCTAATTCCAGGATCGTGGCGGCGCTAATGCGCAGTTCAAACGGTTCAAGCCCCCACCTCTGTCCTCCCCAGCGTCGCGGGGGGAGGTTTTTGGGCGAGGATTTGAACGTTTGAACGGGGCGTCTTCGCCTAATAGTCGCGAAACTCTTTGCCTTTGAGATATGCCTTGGCGCGCCGCACCATTATGCGGAGGCGGTCGTTGATGACCACGATAAAGATCTTGCGGTAGCGCCCTTGCGGGCAGCGGATTTCGCGCACGCCGTGCCAGGAGTTGCCCTGGCGCTGGAAGAGCAGGCTATGATTGCCCAGGTTTTCGCTGGCGATAATTCGTTCGAATGCTTCGAACTCAGGCGCGGATTTAGGGTTGAAGCGCCCACTGTCGTCCAGGATCAAGGTTTCGCCGCCCCGCCGGTTCCCAGTCGTTGGCCGTGTTGAAATAGAAGATATGGGATCCGAGTTTTCGCTTGGCGTCGCAGTGGGGCGAGACGGAACAACCCTGCGGTGCATAATGCCAGTGAAAGTTGAGCTGGATTCCGCCTCGACCGAAGAGGCGCCGCAGGAAGCGGCCGTAACGCTCGCCCTTGAGTTCGGCGATGAACTCGCGCCAGCACGGCTGCAGATCGAGCTTATCGCGGTACTCAAGAACGTAGCGGTCGTGGGGTTGCTGGCCGTGAGAGCGCTTGACACCGAACATCGGCTCGAACATGGAGATATCCGGCAGGCTCGCTAACAAGCGCTGGTAGCCGGTTTCCGTCAGCGTTCCAGCGGGGTTGAGCCATGGATAGGGTGTGGCTTGCTGGAACTCAGCGGGGTCGATGGTCTCGAGCTTTTCGTAATCGAGGTAACTCATAAATCAAGGTCTGTTGACGTGACAGGAACGTAAAAAGAATTTGCCCGCTTGCTCCCCGCGTCGCCCATGAGCCCACGTATTCTGGTTACAGTGCGCGCAAGATCATCCGGCTTTGCGTGATGCCGCGATTCCTTTTGACCGGGAGAGCACAGCAGTCCACGTTTCAGCAATTCGCGATGGAGCGCCTGAAAATCGCGTTTCGGTTTGATGACGCCCCAGTGGATTAATGACTCCTCGAGCCGTTGTGATCCAGGAAACGTGCGGAGCAGCCGCTTCGGTTGTCTGCGGGGCGTCCAATCGAACAACTCGACCGGACGACCGGTGGAGCAGGCTTCTGCGAGCATCGACGCGCTATCGGCGGTGACGATGAAGCGGTCGGCGAGCGCGAGATAAGCGGGGTATGCATTTTCGTCCTTATTCGTGGGCTGCCACCGGTAGATGTAGGCGGGGCTTTGTACGGCTGCCAACAGCGCATCAGTGGAATCCGACGGAGTGCGCGGACTGGTGCTGATAAGAAGGCTCCCACCCCTTTCACGCGCGGCGCGGCTGGCGAACTCGCCGAGCTGTCTTGCCGTGAACACGTCCAATCGGTAGCTGGAACTATTGCCACCAACCAGCACCGCGATCCAAAGTCGTGGCAAATGTTCCAGCCGCTGGCGCCATTGCGCCAGGGATGATTCAAGAACTTCCGGCTGGGCGGCGTTCATGGGCAAGAGGTTGTGCAACACATTGGGCCGTTCAGGCAGGCGGTATTGCGGCGTGGTCACAACCAAATCGAAATAATGCAAGGGTGCCTGGGCATGCAGCAAGTGCACCAACCGGCTGCGCCCGCCCGATTGCTTCTTGATCCAGCGCGCCAACGGTGCGCTGCGGCGGGAGGCGCCGATCACCAGGTCCGGCCACGGTCCCACCAATGGATCGGAGCCCTGAGTATCCACGGCGAGCTTCGAGGCACCGAGCAGCAGGTTCGGGCATCGATTGAGCCGGTTGTAACGAATGCGCTTCGCTTCGAAGGGCCAGCCCAACGCTTCGGCGAGCCGTAATAGTTGCGCGTTGTCACCGGCGCCGGCGCCGAGGAGCACCCAAACCCGCACCTGCGAAAGGGCTTCGCTCGGCCGACGGAGCGCGTCGCCAACACACACGGCAGTATTCACTTCATTCCCGATCTTCTTCAAGGGTATGGTAAAAAACTTTTCTGTACCCGCAAATTTACGAGGCTTGCGCAAACTTCTGATGACGCACCGTAGAGACGCAGAGAAGCTTTTTCATCAGAAATGTTTTCCGAACTCTGCGTCCTCAGGGTCTCGGCGGTGAATTCCGCCTTCCTATGGTTACGGTAAGTGAGAGGCTCATCGCCATGCAACCTTGGCCTCATCCTGTAACTGGGCGGAGAGGAGATCCAAATCACGGCCATCGCGGACTAACGTTACCTCGCCGCTCTGGATCCGGTAAATCCTGTCGGCGGCTTCGACCACGGCGGGCTGGTGCGAGATGGCCAAGATGGTCAGCCCACCGCGAAGGCCTTGCAATGTTCGGCAAATTGACGCCTCGGTGTCCGGGTCGAGCGAGCTTGTGACCTCATCGAGGATTAGCAGCTTGGGGCGGCGTGCCAAGGCCCTCGCGATAGCGATACGCTGTCGCTGGCCGCCTGAGAGCCCGGTACCGCGCTCCGCGACCGAGCTGTGTATCTGCTGCGGCAGTTCGGCCACAAATTCCCATGCCCCGGCGGCGCGTAGCGCAGCCTCGACGTCGGCCTCGCTCACCTCCGGATCGCCAAGCGTCACGTTCCACAGGACCGTTTCGTGCAGCAGGAGAGATTCCTGCGGCACGTAGCCGATCATCCGGCGCCACTGCCTGAGGTCAACCTGATCCAATGGCATATGGTCGATCAGAATTTCGCCTTGTTGTGGACGCAGCAGGCCGCTAACCAGATCGGCAATCGTGGTTTTCCCTGCTCCCGACGGACCCATGATGGCAGTAAAAGAACCCGCAGGGACAGTCAGCGACACATTCCCAAGCACAGGTATTTTTTCATAGGCGAAACTGACATTGTTTAAACGAACCGAGTTCTCGAGGCGGGGAGAGGTTCCTTCAGGATTCGGTTCGCTTGCGCGTCTCGTGTCTTCAATGATGGCCTGCAACGACCAGAAGGCGCTCTCAAACGACTTCATCTTTTGATACTGCCGCTGGGTCTTTCCCAGAGATGCAAGCGCGCGCGCAAGGACCAGAATCATGACGAGCACGGCATTGAACGGCAGCTTCCACTGAATCAGAGCCACGTACAAACCGGAGACGATGATCAGCCCCATCAGGAGATCCTGAGCCGCACTCAGAGCCTCCGTGCTGATCACATCCTGACGCAGCGCACGATTCAAGCGCCGATTTTCTGATCCGAGAAGAGAGCCGACGAGTTCTTCACGGGCCATCGCTTTCAGAGGTTTGACCGATTGAAGGCTGTCGGCCAAACGCGTCAAGAGAGACTTGAGCAGTTGAGTCTGGCGCGTGCCGGCATGATGCGTCATACGGACGAGCCGGCGCAGCGCATAGAGGACCAGCCCTCCTCCGGCGAGGGACAACAGGGCGCCCTTCCAAGTAACAAAAAACGCTGCGCCCGCGAACACAATACTTTGAATGAGAAGTACCAAGGTCCTCGCGCCTTGAAGATAAGCCTGTGACGCTCGGAGCGATTCGGTTCCGATGGCATTGGTCAGGCTGCCCACGGGTTGGCGCACGTAGAACTCCCACCGGGCAGCCAGCAGGGAGCGAAGCAGCGAGAGTTGCAAGTCAGTCGCCACATGGGCAACGGTGTAGCCGACCTGGACGTTCGCCAGAAGCAAAAATACCGCCTTCAGCGCAAGGCAGACCAGGATGACGATCAGCAAAGTGCCGACTGTCGGCGTTACGCCAATTTTCGAAAGCGCGTCGGTCAGCGTGTGTCCAAGCCCCGATAACGCATTGCCGGGACCTTGAGCAGCGTCGCTCGTCAGCAGGTTGAGTGATGGAAGCAGTAGGATAAGGCTGAGTCCCTCTGCGACGCTGGCAAATAACAGCGAGACCAGCGTGAGCGCGCTCCGTCCGGGATACATGCGAGCAATGGTAATCAAAAACCGCATGGTTCTTTATTCTGCGGCATCTCGTCCGAAGAAAAAACCGCAGATTCGAAACTCTGATATCCGGTAAGTCACTATGCCGATTGCGGCTCGGATCAGCTCAAGCTAGTGTGCTGGCGACAGCAAACGCCTTACAGATTCGATCGATCTGGTCCGGCGTGTGAGCCGCAGTCGCGCTACAGCGAAGCAGGGCGCCGCCGTCTGGGGCTGCCGGCGGCAAAATCATGTTGACATACACTCCCTGATCCAGGAGGGCGTTCCACAAGCCGATCGCTTCTTCGCGCTGCTCGAACCGGACCGCGACAATCGGAGTAACCTCAGGGCCCAGCCGGAATCCCATTTCCTGCAATGACTGATACAATCGCCGGGCATTGTTCCACAGCAGGACACGCAGTTCAGGCTCGATTCGGAGCCTGTTTAGAGCGGCTCTGGTCGACGCGATCACCGCCGGACAGGGAGATGCGGTGAAAATATACGGGCGGCTCCCATATCGGACAAGCTCAGCCTCGTAATGATCCGACACACAAAATCCGCCGATGGCTCCCAGGCTTTTGCTGAACGTGCCGACGATAAAATCGACGCTGCTATCGACGTCACTCTCCTCTGAAAGTCCGCGGCCCCGCTCCCCCAGGACTCCAAGCGAATGAGCTTCGTCTACAAGCAAACAGGCGCCATGCTCCTGTTTTACCGCCGCGACTTCCGCCAACGGCGCCCGATCTCCGAGCGTACTATAGATGCCTTCGACGATGATCAGCGCGTTGGCACGACGCTCCCCAAGACGTTTCAGGCGCTTGTCGAGATCGCCGACATCGTTGTGGCGGAAGCGAATGACTTCTGCGCCGCTCATGCGACACCCGTCATAAATGCTTGCATGGCAATCGGCATCGATGAGAATCACATCTCCCGGCCCGGTGAGCGCCGAAATCAGACCAAGATTGGCAACATAGCCGGTTGAGAACACGACACACCACTGGCGCCCAAAAAAGTCCGCCAGATCCTTCTCTAACGCAACGTGTCCGTTATAGCTGCCGTTAGCCATTCTCGATCCGGTAGTTCCTGTTCCCTCTTCGCGCAACGCTCGGACCGCGGCTTCTACGCACTCAGTATCTAAGGTAAGACCAAGATAGTTGTTCGTTCCCGCAAGGATCATTGGCCGGCCGTTCACAATGGCCTCAGTTGGCGAGAGGATCCGTTCAATCGTCGCCCGGAAAGGGTCCTCGCCCAATCGTGCCAGCGCGTCTCGGGCGTCGGCAACTTGCCGGAATTTATCAAGGAGGGCCATTACCCTCGGTCAATGAGTTGCTGGACGCACCGGGCGAAATGCCCGACGGTGCGCACGTCCGGGATGATGTTTAAGGGGATCGAAACGTCGAACCGTTCTTCGGTATCAAGCAGGAGCTGCATGACCTTCATGGAATCTAGGCTGAGATCGGATATGAATTCCGTGTCTTCGGAAAGGCTGTGCCCGTCCGGCGTATACGGACCTAAAACCTCGTAGAGTTGGGAAAGTATAGAGTCGTACTGGCTCATCGTGCGGGAGGCCGCGAAGATGATCCGGTTATCGGCGGTTACTCGAGTTGCCGCACTTTCTCGTCGCCACCACCGCGTCACATTCTATCACGGATGCGGCTGTTTTTATCACGGATACTGTCATCTTGTAAAGCTTACTGGCTGGTTACACCACTCGCCATGAGGCCAAGAGTCGCTCGCAGACCTTCTTCCAGACACATCGTGGGTTTCCAACTGGCCACTTGGCAAAACATGGAGTTATCACACACCCATTCGGGATGCCTGATCTCGCGAACTTTCCCCGGGGTAAACATTGGCGCATATCCTAATGCCGATGCGGCGATTTGATTGAGCTTCGCAATGACATTCATGGGCAGCTCGGAGACGTGGAAGCGAAACGCAGCTTTTCCGCGAAGGCGCTCGAATGTTTCCGCGACCTCGCACCAGCTGTATCCGCTTGGATGTCCGTCATCCAACTCAAACACGCGGCTCTCTCCGCTCTCGCTAACCAGCCATTTTATCACCGCCTCCGCCAGATCTTCGACATAGAGCAAAGAGAATCTGGCGTCAGTTCGGCCTAGCAGCGGAGCGATCCCGTGTTGCATGAGGCGGAAAAGGGGAAGCAGGGCGCAGTCGCCGGGGCCATAAACAGCCGGCGGGCGAAGCACGGTCCATGTGGAGGTGCCGGCCGTTTGGGATAGGGCGATCTCTCCCATCCGCTTGCTGGCCGCATAGGCGGACAAATCTGGTTCGCGCGCCGCCAAAGATGAAATTAAAAGGAAACGGGGAGCGGGACACCTGAGCGCGGCAATTTGCGCCAGCCGTGACACCGCCTCAACATTCACAGCGTGAAAATCAGCATCGGTGATACCGCGGAGCGTCCCTGCGCAGTGGATCACGGCATCCGCATCTCCCACCAGGCCATCGAGGAGCTCAATATTTTCAAGTGTGCCGTGAACCCAGTGAATCGAGATGCCTTCGAGGCGTGCTGGCCCCGACGGCGCGCGGATAAGCGCGCGTACGCGCCACCCTTCTTTTACGAGTTTTCGAGCTATCGCGCTCCCGATGAATCCGGTGGCCCCCGTCAACGCGATGACGCCGCGCATGAATTTGGTTTTTCTGGCCGAGCCTCCGTGAACGCGCTTAGCCTGATCCATTTCCGTTGCAGGATAGCCGGATCATGCCGGCTCAAAAATTCTTCCCGTGCTTTTGAACGGGAGAGCTTTCCGGAAGACGTACGCGGCAGGGTGTGCGGAGGAACAATCTCAATGAAACAGTCTACCCCGAAGCGCTCGCGAATCAGCCCCTGCAAGTGATGGACAAATTCTCCTTCTCTGGTCGAATCACCCTCGCGCCACTGCACGACCATGGCCGCCATCTCAATTCCATTAGGGTTTAGTACCGAGAACGCACACGCCTCGCTCGTTCTCACCTCGGGTAATTCCTCGGCGAGATGCTCCAAATCTTGAGCCCAGATTTTTCGGCCATTGATAATAATGACATCTTTCTTGCGGCCAATGATCACAACCCGGCCTTCGGCGAGATAGCCAATGTCTTGGGTGTCAAACCATCCGTCCGGGGACAAGACCTCACGAGTTTTCTCGGGATTGTCGAAGTATCCGGACATAATGTTTGCGCCGCGCAAAAAAATTACGCCGGCGTGTCGATCCGGCAGAACTCTGCCTTGCTCGTCACGAATCTCGAGTTGAACTCCCGGGAGAGGGACGCCGCAAATTACAAATGGCCTTGTATTCGTTGTATTCGATACTTCGCCTTCGGAGCCCGGGGTTGTCGCATTCAGGGCCAAAGCTATTCCACGCTCGGATAACTCCGCCGGGTCCACTCGATCAACGGTGATGCCCTGGTCGAGGGGTGCGAAACTTACCGCGAGGGAAGCCTCTGCCATTCCATAGCAGGCCATAAATGCACTTGACTTAAACCCGCTTGGCTTCAGAACTTCGGCAAACTCCGCCAAGCCGGCTGACTGGATCGTTTCAGCCCCTACTCCGGCGACCCGCCACACGCCGAGGTCCAAAGTGCTCGCGACATCGCGCCGGAGACGCTTGACGCACAGTTGATAACCGAAAGACGGGCTAAACGAAATGGTTGCTTTGGTCCGTGTCATTAAGGACAACCACAACAGTGGTCGCATGGCAAACATGAAGGTTTTTAAATAATCGACGGAGATCTGCGACACGACCGGCCCGAGCACGAACCCCACCAACCCCATATCGTGATAAAAAGGCAGCCAAGAGAAAGCACGGTCGCCGGGGCGGAGTTTGAGGCCATGATTGATGATTTCAATCAAATTAGCGAGCACCGCCTTTTGGCTAATAACTACTCCCCGGGGAAATAGCGTGCTGCCTGAAGTGAATTGAAAATAGGCGACCTCATGAGGCTCCGACGGGCGCAGAGCCTCTTCGGACTCCTGCAGTCGCTCGAAGGCTTCCAATGTGCCGACATGGGGAATATTCAACTCCTCGGCGGCCTCGGCCAAAAAGGGATAGAACTCAGACGGCGCCGTCGCCACGGACGCTCGGCAAACGCCCAGGAGCGCCTTGAGTTGTGCAATGTAAGCCTGTCGGCCACTCATGAAAGCCGATGCCGAAACCGGCACTGGCACCAGACCGGCATACTGGCACGCGAAAAACATGCGGTGGAAATTTGGATCCGTCTCCGCGATGATTGCTACTCGAGCACCCCGGCCGAGTCTCAAGCTCAAAAGCTTTCGCGCCAAGGATACTGCCTGCTCTCGAAGATCTGCATACGACAGGATGTCACACAACTCTCCCCGGCTCCCGTAGAAATTGCATCCCGTTTGTCCCAGGGCTGCGTAATCAAGAGCCTCGCATAACGTGGAAAAATCCGCGGCTCGAAACGCTACGGTGTTCTCAGTGGGGGTCGGTTGCAAATCAGTCCTGCGTTCACCTCTTGTGCGCAATGCTACCTCCATCGCTGCGACCGTAAAGCGCAGAACATTAGTTAGTCCTCACCGAAAAATTAGGCTTTACGAACGTTTCCGAATCCCTTCTCTTTGACGAGCGTTTCCGATCACGCTTATGATGGAACCGATAGCTGGTATTCGTTAGCGAGTTCGGTCGCACTGTAGCGATCAGCTTCCAGCCTTCCATCATGTTAGCCAGTAATAGTCGGGATGACGAACTGTCACTATTTTTAGCTTTAGAGAATCGACGCAAAGTCAACAGTCGCCAAACGAGTGGTTCCTTTGTCCGTTATAGTACTGCACGATGAGGTGCATCAAACGGAGGAATCAACCGCAAGAGGCCAAGCAAGCAATGG
>Ga0075424_100005590_pt1 | contig 12027 bp, 7 predicted proteins | sample SoiMethybrSBSTD3_FD_75301 | JGI IMG/M metagenome (GOLD analysis project Ga0075424, IMG submission 75301) | Bulk soil microbial communities from a Populus tree surrounding site in Tennessee, USA - Soil MetaG P. TD hybrid SBSTD3 | ecosystem: Environmental > Terrestrial > Soil > Tree plantation... | reverse complement strand
CGCCTCAACCCGGGACGCTTCTATCTCCGGACGAAAGGCACGGCCTCGACGGTCACGATTGTCGTCCGCGATCAGGCGCAGATCGCGGGAATACGGACGCTGTTGCTGAGGGCGGAGGACGTCGGGCGGCTGACGATTGATGCGGACAATGCGCTGTCCGCGGCCGTGACACACGAGATTCCCAAAGCGCGCCGGCGCACGGTTATCCCGCTTCCTCAGTCGATGAAATGGAACCGGCTCACGTTCACCCCAGCCTCGTCCGACAGTGCGGTGGTCATCAGAGAGCTCGGCTTCTTCGCATCGGATCGAGAACTGCTGCGATCAGCGCGACAGCCCTTCCAGGCGATCTCGGGCGCGAGTTTCTATTCGACCGTCGCCGCAGCGCTGACGCTCGCCGTGTGCGCCCTTGTCCTGGTCGCGACGGGGATCGCGCCGCGCCAGATGCATCGCCCGATTCCATGGTTACTCGCGCTGCTCTGCTTCTCGGTCTGCATTCTGGAACTCGGGACCATCTTTTCGCCGTATTGGAGTTTCGATTTGCGCTCGTATTACGGCGAAGAGTTGATCGTGTCGACGTTCGTCGGCAACGTCACCGGCGGCCTCTATGAAGGGGCGCGGCTGGCGCAAGGCCTGGGACAGACCGTCGCTCCCGGCCTCGCGCAGTGGCATCGGATGCCCGGATACGGATGGTTCTGCGCAGCGGCGGCCGTGCTGGGACGAACCACCGACGTAATCGAGATCGCGATGATCGTCGTTTTACTTCAGGTGGTGCTGTACAGCGTCGCCGTTGGAGTGTTCGTGTCCGTTGCCCGGCCCATGTTCGGCCTGCCAATCGCGACCTTGATCGGCGTCTTGATCATCCTCTTGCCGAAACAACTGGGCCAGACCGAGGTCGATTCGGTCATCGCGCCGGTTTCTCTCATCGTTTTGTCGGCGCTCGTCGTCCATCTATCGCAGCCGGACGACGGAGGCGCTCCACCGATGTGGGCCGTGCTGCTGGTCAACGCGGCGTGCGCCGTGTGGTTCGCCCTACGTAATGATGTCCTCCCGGGCTGGATCGGGCTGTCGGTGGCGCTGGCCGGCAGACGGTGGTCGCGTCTCGTTGTGCCTCTGGTGCTGATGACGTCGATTGCTTTGCCGTGGGCGCTCTATAAACGACAATACCGGCACGAATTCAATCTGATGCCGACCAATACCGGTGAAGTGCTGCTCCTAGGGTTGTGTGAAGCACCCGGCTCGTTTGCGTACGAGTGCTCTGACGACGGCTACGCAGAATGGGCGCGACGAGCCGGCCATGCCGACGTGACCAGTCAGTCCGCCAGCAACCTGGCGGTGGCAGAGGTCGTGCGTCACTGGGTGACGTATCCAGTACACTTCGGCTTCATGGTCTGGTTCAAGATGAGGCGCTGTCTACTCGACCAATCATGGCCAGGATTTCGAACCAGGCTCAGTGTTCTGTATTTTGCGATTTATCGCGGTCTTGGTCTCTTTGTGTTCCTGCTCGCCGTTGTCGGCACCGCATTGGCGGTCGGTCACGCGCGTCGGCGCACGCTGCTGCTCGGGTGGGCGCTATTCCTCAACATGCCGTTGTTCTGGGTTGTCTTTGCGAGCGCCGGCCGATTCTACTCCGCCGCGGGTGTCAGCCTTTTGGTCGCTGCGATCCCTCTGCTCTTCGACGAAGGCCTGTACGTCAGGGTCAGGCAGTATCCATGGCGCGCCGTCGCCGTGATCGCGTGCGTTGGTCTGTTCATCGTGGGAGCGCCTCGTGTCGAAGACTGGATGCTTCGTCACGACGCGGTTCACTATTGGGCGCCGTTTCTCGATCCGCATGACTCGAGCCTCGCATTCGTTCGATGAGGCTCGTCATCACCGGCGCGTGTGGTTTTGTTGGCAGCGAGATCGCCCTTCAGCTAGCTCAGAGACTGCCGGATGCGCGACTGGTTGGCATAGACAATCTCAGCCGGCCGGGCAGCGAAACGAATCGCCCGAGACTCCAGGCAGCTGGTATTGCCGTCACACACGGTGATGTCCGGTCGGTTAGCGATCTCGAGGGCGTCGGCGCGGCGGACTGGGTGATCGACGCCGCGGCCAACCCGAGCGTGCTGGCCGGTGTGGACGGCCGGACGAGCAGCCGTCAGGTCGTGGAGCACAACCTGATCGGCACGCTCAATCTGCTCGAGTTCTGCAAGAGCCGTGGCGCCGGACTCGTGCTGCTCTCGACGAGCCGCGTCTACAGCATTCACGCTTTGAGGTCGCTACCGCTGGTTGCCCCCGAGGACGCGTTCGTGCCCGATGTGGACGCGAAATGGCCCGCAGGCGCATCTCCGGCGGGCATTTCGGAGTCTTTTTCGACGGCGGGACCGGTCTCGCTCTACGGTGCGACCAAACTGGCGTCAGAGGCCATCGCCGTCGAGTATGGCGACGCGTTCGATCTACCGGTCGTGATCGATCGCTGTGGCGTGCTCGCCGGCGCCGGGCAGTTCGGGACCGCTGAACAGGGGATTTTTTCGTACTGGGTGCGCGCATGGGCGTCGGGCCGCCCGCTGACCTATTACGGCTTCGACGGCACGGGCCACCAGGTGCGCGACGCACTCCATGCGACCGACCTGGCGGATCTGGTCGAGCGTCAACTCCGCGCCGGTTCCCACGCCTCCGGGGTTTGGGCGGCCGGCGGCGGTGCATCGAACGCGATGTCGCTGGCGCAGCTCAGCGCCTGGTGCAGCGAGCGTTTTGGTCCCAGGCACGTCCACGCCGAGCGCACGCACCGCAAGTGGGACGCCCCGTGGCTGGTCATGGATACGAGCCGCACGGCGGCGCGCTTCGAGTGGTCGCCAAGCGTGGGTCTCACCCGGATCCTCGACGAGATCGCCGAGCACCACACCAGCCATCCGGACTGGCTCACGATGACCGAAACGCGGTAGCCGATGGAGACGGGTGCACCGCCACGGACGAACGCGCTGACGCGTCTCAGCGTCGTCATCCCGGCCTGTGACGAGCAGGGCTCGGTCGGATCGACCGTCGAACATCTTCACCTCGAGCTGTCGCTGCACCAGATTCCTCACGAGATCGTGGTAGTGGACGATGGCAGCACCGACGGCACCTGGGATGTTCTGCAGAAATTGACGACGACGATCCCTGCGCTGCGCCCGGTGAAGAACCCCGGTCCGCGCGGCTTTGGACGCGCCGTGATCTGCGGCGTCGACGCCGCCACCGGCGATGCGGTCGTCGTGATGATGGCGGACGAATCGGACGACTGCCGCGACGTTGTGAAGTACTGGGAGAAGCTCAACGACGGCTACGAGGCGGTGTTTGGCAGCCGCTTTGTGTCGGGGGGCGGCGTCATCGACTACCCCCTGCCGAAGTACGTCCTCAATCGTGCGTTCAACCTCTTGATACGACTCCTGTTTCGCTTCAATTTCAACGACACTACCAATGCGTTCAAGGCTTACCGGACCACGACACTCCAGGGTCTCCGGCCTTTTCTGGCGCCGCACTTCAACCTGACGGTCGAATTGCCACTGAAAACCATCGTGCGCGGTTACTCGTGGACCGTCATCCCGATCACATGGCGGAATCGGCGGGTCGGGGTCGCGAAGTTGAAGATCAAGGAAATGGGTGCCAGATACATGTTCATCGTTCTCTACGTGTGGCTGGAAAAGTACTTCAGCCGCGGCGACTATCGAAAGAGCGGCGCAGGCGCGTGAAGAGAAGAGTGTTCAAGTGGACCGACCGCGCCTGCCTGCCGCTGATGATGCTGGCGGCGGCAGCCACGACAGTGCTGAACTACTACGCTGCGCACAGCTTCCATACCATCGACAAGCATCTGGTATTTCGTGAACGGATCCTGCAGGGGTTTGCGACGACCGATGTCATGCCGACCTATGCCATTCCCCCGACATTTCCGATGTGGGGGTACGGATTTGTCTTGCTGCTGACGACCAACAAGCTGCTGCTGATCGCGCTGCAAAGCGCCGTCGCGCTGTTGGCGGCGTGGTACTTCCTGCGCGTCGTCGACGAGTCCGGTCTCCTCGACGAATGGTCACGATTCTGGCTGCGCGTCTTCATGATCGGCTGCCTGCCGTGGTACGCGTATCACTCGATCGACTGGTCGCAGAGCCTCGCAACCTCTTTTCTGGTTCTCTCCGTGTCGCTGTTGATTCGGGCGCTTCGCCGCGAGCCGCTCGCCTGGCTGCAGTTGTGTGCCGCCGCGATCTGCCTCGGGATCAACCTGAACTTTGCGTCAGATATGTACCTGCTCCCTGTCGCGCTGGCAGTCGCCTACTGGTGGAGCGCCGGACCCTCGCGCGTGTCGCTCGCGCACGCCGTCGCATGGCTCGCCGTCGTGATCGCAACGCTGATTCCATGGATGGTCTACACCTGGCGCGCGACGGGTGCACCGCTCGTGAAATCGACCAACCAGGGACACGTGCTGCTCATCGGCCTGGGCCAGGATCCACGGCATCGTTTCGCCACCACCTACAGCGACGCCGATCCTTTCATGTACCGGATTCTCAGGGAACAGCTTGGCGACGACTTCGCCAGGCGCTTCTATGCGAGCTGCTCGTACGAAGCGGATCGCGTTCTCCGTCCAGCGTTCGTCCGATTGATCGTGCAGCAGCCGTACGATTACCTGGACCTGATCCGGCTCAAGCTGGGACAGATCCTGACCGGAAACACGGGTACCTACGCCGGCGAATTCGATCAGGGCGACAATGAGGGGCGCTTCGGCGTCGGGAACCGGGTGCGCAACCGCCTGCAGTCGTACTCGGTGGAAGCGGGCCGCTTGCTACAGCAGGGCACGACAGTGTTCGCCGGGTTCGCCGCGTGGGCCGCGTGGTGGTCGCGCAAACGTGCCTGGCTCCTCGTGCTCGTCACGATCGGATATCAGTACCTGAGCTGCTCGGTCGCCGCGTTGATGCCACAGTACGTTTCGAATCTGATTCTGTTTCAGTTGCTCGTCTGTGCCAACGGCGTCGGCGTGCTGTCGTCCAAAGTATCGAGCGGTTGACTTGCACCTGTGTTCAGCCATAATCAGCGCGTCTGGCGGACACAGGACGCCGTTGATCGGATCACGTTCCCACTCGCGTCATCATCAGCACTCATGTCTGGAACCACGCGTCCGGTGGTGAGGACGCGTTGAGGCGCATCATTCTGTGGCTGCTGTTGCTGGTGGTGGCGACAGCGCGCTTGTACGGCTATCGCCTCCAGGATGCGCCGCCGCACGTCGAGATCGATGAGGTGCTCATCGCGCTGGACGCCCGCGCCATCGCGACGACTGGTCGTGACTTGCGCGGCGAGCTACTGCCGCTGTATTCACAGACGGCCGAGCACTCGTGGTACCAACCGATGGTGATCTACGCGACCGCCGTGGCGATGAGCGTGCTGCCGCTGTCCGAGTGGTCGGTTCGCGTCCCGACCGTTTGCATCGCGGTTCTCGATGTCGCGCTCATGTACCTGCTGATTCGGCAGCTATTCGGCAGCGATCTGCTCGGAGCGATCGCAGCCTCACTGCTCGCGCTGACGCCGGCGCATTTCATCCATACGCGATATGGGATGGACTACGTCTATCCAGTGCCGTTCGTTCTCGCCTGGTTGCTCTGCCTGGTCAGCTACCGACAGAGTCATCGTCCGCGATGGCTGCTGCTCGGATCGCTGGTTCTCGGCGTCGGGTTTTACAGCTACATCGCCTCAATCGTTCTGATGCCGATCTACGCGGTGCTGACCTTCCTGCTCCTGTACCATGAGCGGGCGGACCGTCGGCGATACTATCTGGTCGCGGCTGGATTTCTTCCGCTGCTGTTGCCTTTTCTCATCTGGCTGATGCGCCACCCGTCCGCTTACGCCGCGACGATGACGAAATACGGCGTCTACGACGTCAATCAACTCAACGCGGCGCAAGGGCTGCGGTCGGTGGTCAGCTACTTGAGCATCGGCCAGCGGCTGTCGCAGTACTGGAACTTCTTCAACCCGTCGTTTCTGTTCTTTGGCGGCGGCACGAAGCTGATGTTTTCGACGAACCTCGTCGGCGTGTTTCTACTCCCGCTCGCGTTCTTCATCGTCGCCGGCATGTATGCGGCCATCAGGTCGTGGCGTGAGGAACCGCTGTTCCTGATCGCGCTGCTTGGATTCCTGACCGCGCCACTGGCCGCGCTGATCGTTATCGAAGAGAACGCCATCTTCCGCGCGTTGACGATGGTGCCGTTCGGCATCCTGATCGCGACGATTGGCGTGCGCGAGGCATGGCTCTGGGCGGCTCGCAGCGCGCGGTGGCCGTCGTTGCGAGGCCTTGCAGTTGCTGCCGCGGCGGCGGGCGCTGCCTATGGCATCTGGGCGTTCCTGAAACAGTCACACATCAGCGGTTCGGCGCTGGCGCTGATGGGTGTGGCCGCCGCGATCCTGCTCGTCGATCGCCTGCGCGACAGCTCGCAGCAATGGCGGCTCGCCGTGATCGCCGTTCTCGCGCTCATCCCGCTGCAATTCCGAGGCTTCTGGCACGATTACTTCACCGACTATCGCGTCCGGTCGGCGTATTGGCTCGGTGGCAACATCGGCGGCGCGCTCGAGGCGATCATTGCACGTGACAATCGCGAGCATGTGCCGGCCATCTACTTCAGTACCTTGGAATCAACGGCGGGGCAGGTGGACGGTCGAAATCAGTACATGGATGCGTACTGGAAATTTTATCTGACCAAGCATGGCCGTCAGGATTTGCTTTCGCGCACGCGCGCGTTCGATCCGGCGCGGGTGTCCGAGCTGCTGAAGGGCAGCCTGGTGCTCGCCAACCTCGGAGCCGTCGGGCCCGACACGGCGGTCAGAGCCGGCGATCTCCGGGTGGTCGAGACCATCGGCGAGCTCGATCGCTCGTCATTCTTCGTCGTCCTGCAGCGATAGCGATGAGTTCGAAGCGCATCCTCCTGGCGCTCGCCCTCGAGGCGGTGCTCATCGGCGTGCTGCTGATCGTCGTCGTCGACATCATCGCCCACACGCACGTGGAGGAGTTCGGCGGTGTCAACGTCTGGGGCTATCGCAGCGCGGTGGCGCATCAGCGGCAGCCGTTCGAGATTCGCGTGGCGATTGTGGGAGGCACGCGCGCGTTCGCGTGGGGCCAGGGCGGCGCCGCGCTTGCCAGCGAAGTGCGGCGTCAGATCATGCTCTCCACCGACCGGCCCGGTCGTCAGCTGCGGCCGGTCGTCGTGATCAACCTGGCGCGCGTGGGCGCCGGCCCGGAATCCTACGCTCCGACCATCAAACACTACGGATATCTGCAGCCCGACTACATCTGTCTGTACGACGATCTCGGCGTTCGCGGCGCCAAGGCGGCCAGCGGCGCTTCCGCGATCTACCGGCTCACTGGTTACGCGCCAGCGCTGCCGCTCGTTCTCCAGGAAAAGGGACTGGCGTGGCGGTTCGGTAGCGTAGCTCGGGGCTATGCCGCCCTTTCGGAGCGCCGCGCAGCGGACGCTCCGCTGTTTCGGCGCACGGCCGGATCATTGCTCTACTGGATCGGCAATCGCCTCAGCACGTTCGATGCGCTGACCACCGCGCCTCTCGCAGCGGAACATGCGTCAACCACCGGAGATGTCGAAGGCTCGAGGTACGTCGACGCGATGTCTGCCGCGATTGACACCGCACGGCAGCACGCCCGGGCGGTGGTCGTTGCCACCAGCCCGGTCGAAACGGATTTGCAAGCCAACAACCTCCGAGCCCTGCGCGATCGGCTGCCGATCGAGAAAACCGGCGCACCGTGGCTGCGTCTCGTCGATTTCAGCTCCGATGCCACGCTCCGGGACGCCGCTTCTCGTCTTGACGGCTGGAGCTACGGCAGTGCCGGCACAGCGATCGTGGCCGGACGTCTCGCCACCGCGCTGCTGACGCTCATCCCGCCGCTGTGACCACATCCCGCTGGAAAACCCTGACGGCGATCTTCGTGTTCGCCCTCGTCGCCTGGATGTACGTGCGGCGGCTCGGAGACACCCCTCTGTACATGACGCCAGACGAGGCGATTATCGCTGTCGACGCTCACGCGCTCGCCATGACTGGTCGTGACGTGCACGGCGAGGCGCTTCCTCTCTATTTCCGTATACAGATGCCGGGCGAGACACGCTTTGGCTGGTTCATGCCTGTCATCTTCTACGCCTCCGCACTGGTCATGAGAGTGCTGCCTTTCTCCGAAGCGACGGTGCGAGTCCCGTCTGTGTTCGTCGGCATGATCTCGATCGTGCTGACGTTCCTGGTCGCACGGCGGCTCTTTTCTGAAGACGGCCTCGTGACGGATGGATACGTGGTACACGGACTGGCGATTCTCGCGGCCGTGCTCCTGGCCACAACGCCGGCGCACTTCATGCTGAGCCGTTACGCATTGGACTATCTCTATCCGCTGCCGTTCGTGCTCGGCTGGTTCCTGTTGCTGCTGCGGTTTCTCCAGCGCCACGACGTGCGAGTACTGATGGCGGCGACCGTGTGTCTCGGCGTTGGCTTCTATAGTTACATCTCGTCGGTGTTGATGATGCCGATCTATTTCGCGCTGACGCTGCTCGTCGTCCTGCAGCGCGATCGACCGGGGTACTTGTCTCTTGCGGCCACCGCCGGCTTTGCCGCGCCGCTAGTGCCGCTCGTACCATTTCTGCTCCATCACCCGGGCGCGTTCGCACAAACGGCACAGCGCTACGCCGTGTACGACGCGCAGCGGCTGAACGCGCTGCAGGGTCTCCGCGAGTTCTTCAGCTATCCAAACATCGAGCGCCTGACGACGCTGTATTGGACGTTCTTCAATCCGGGATTCCTGTTCTTCAGCGGCGATTCCCAGATGCCGTTTTCGACACGGTCGGTCGGTGTCTTCCTGCTGCCGATGGCCGTCCTGATTCCGGCCGGCGCGTACGAAGTCGTGAGGCGCCGAACGACGGGTGGGCTCCTGGTATTGGCGCTGTTCGTGACCGCACCGGCGGCCGCCGTGCTGGTGCCCGAAAGCGGCGCGATCATCCGGGCTGCGGCGATGCTGCCGTTCGGGGCACTGCTGGCGACGTACGGCGTCATCTGCGTGTGGAAGAGCGGGGTATTCACGCGGGCGCGGCCGTTATTGATGGCGGGTGGTGGCGCCTTGTTGGCAACGTCTCTGGTGTATGCCGGAGTAACCGTCTCTTCAAGTGCTCGCCTCTCGAAGGGGACGGCGCTTCTCGCTGCGGGAGCCATTGTGCTCCTGGCAGTCGGCTATGCGGCTCAACGCATCAAGCTGGGGCAGATCGCGGTGGTGTGCCTGCTCCTGTTCGTCCCCCTGCAATTCGCTTCGTTCTGGCATGACTATTTCGGCGATTACCGTGTGCGTTCCAGCATCTGGCTCGGCGGAAACGTCCGTGGCGCGCTCGAAGCGCTCATCGCGCATGCCGCGCAGGATCGAGTGCCCGCCATCTACTTCGCCCGGATCCGCTCGACAAGCGGCTTGCTCGACACCCGTAACCGCTGGATGCACGCGTACTGGCGTTTCTATCTGATCAAGCATCAGCGCGAGGACCTGCTGTCGCGCTCGAACGACATCGACACGACCGATGTCCGTGGGATGGCGCCAGGCAGTCTGGTGCTGGCAAACGAGGGCGATCAGGTAGCGGCGGGCCTCGTGTCTTCGAGCCAGCTGTATATCATCGAGGCGGTTCCTGAAATCGATGGAAAGCCCTTCTTCCTGATTCTGCGGCGATGAGCATCAGATGACGGACAGACGAATTGAGGCAACGATCCTGGCCGTTGTGGTGCTGGTCGCGGCAGCCCTGTATTCGGCACGCCTGAGTCACGTACCAAGCTTCCTGAGCAACGACGAAACCGCATTTGGGCTGCAGGCGCACGCCATCGCGACGACGGCGCATGATGAGAATGGCCGGTTGTTGCCCCTGTATTTTCAGATGATGGAGAACGTCTGGTTCCATCCAGCGCTGGTGTATTGGATGGCGCCGGTTCTCGCCGTAGTGCGGCCCATGCCGTGGGCCGTCAGGTTGCCGACCGTGATTGTCGCGATGATCAACCTCGTGCTGGTGTTTGCCCTGGGGCGACGCCTCGGCTTGTCGCGCGCGGCGGCGGTGGGTGCTGCAGTGTTGCTGGCATTGACACCGGCGCACTTGATGCACGGCCGGCTCGCCTGCGACTACCTCTTGCCGGTGCCCTTCGTACTTGCGTGGCTCATTCTGCTGATCGACGCGATGAAGTCGGGAACGCCGTGGCGCTTCTTTGCCGCCGGCAGCATTCTGGGCCTGGGTCTGTACACGTACATCGCGTCGCTGGTGACGATGCCCGTCTGTCTGTTTCTGAGTCTTCTCGCGATCTACCTGAGCGGCACTCGGCAGATACGGCCGTACGCAATGATCACGGCCGGTTTCGCTCTCCTGCTGGTGCCGGCGGCTACGTATCTGCTCGCGGTCCCACAAGTGTACGCAGGTTTCACCGAACGCTATGGCGGGGCCAACGTCGACGTGCTTCACGACCCGCGCGCGATGTTTGACTTGGGGATCATGGCCAAACGCTGGCAGGTCTATCAAAGCTTCTTCGAATGGCACTTTTTGTTCGAAAAGGCCGAGACCCACGTGATGAGTTCCACCTACACGACTGGGGTCTTCCTCAAGGCGATGAAGGTGTTGATTCCCCTCGGCGCCTATCACATCTTGCGTAATCGCCTGACGACTTCGACCGGATTGCTCCTGGCCGCGTTCTTGTCAGCGCCATTTGCCGCGAGTTTGGTTCCCGAGAAATACGCCATCGATCGCGCCCTGACGTTGTTGCCGATGGCCGTGCTCATCGGAGCGTTCGGCGTCGACTGGTTGTTGGCTCGTCGTGTGTGGTTCGTGACCTGGTCGGGAAGAGCCGTCTTCGGAGCACTGTGCGTCTGGATGGCGATACAGTTCAACGAATTCTACCGGGAGTACCAGTTCAACTACCCGATCAGAGCCTCTTTTTGGTTCGACGGCAATCATCCGGGCGCGTTCGACGCAATCGTCCGCCGATACGGGTCCGACGATCGGAGATTCATCTATCTGAGCACCAGTCTGCCGCGCATCAGGGAACAATGGAAACTGTACCTCCTCGGTCACCGACGGCGGGACCTGCTCACTCGCACGGTGGTCTTCTCGCCGCAGAACCTGCACTTCGGAGCCGTGAAAGCCGGGAGCCTCTTGCTGACGGGCGTTGACGATGCCGTCGAGCGTTCGTTTCTGAAGATGCCCGAGGTGCGGGCCGTCGAGCAGATCAGGGAACCGGATGGCACGCCATCGTTCGCCATATTTGAGCGCACCGAACACAGTGTCTTGTACGTGTTCGACGGAACCTACTCCGCGGAGGTGACCCTGACCTGCGCACCGGGTCGCGCACCCGATGGCTGCGCGAATCTTGCGACGACGGCGGCGTGTCCTTCGACGGAAACGCTGACCGTGGCCAACAGCGTTGTATTCGACAACTGCGGCTATCTGCTGCCAGCGAGACTGACCGACGAGGGACTCTACCGAGGAACGTCGACCACCTTTGATATCCCTATCGAAGGGCAGTTCGCCGGGACCGGACGGTTCCAGTTGTCGGGAAACCGCACCGTTGGCGTGAACCGATACCAACTGACTTTTTCGGTTACGAGCAAGTAGCGATTACATCCCAAAGAGCGCCTGGCCGAGGGCGACAAGTGACTGCGGGCCGGCGACATAACGCTCGAGATTCGGGCGCGTCGGGATTTGAACGCCCTCTAGCGATCTGAGCGAGTCTCCGCCACGCTGTGCGTTGGCCACCGTCGAAAGCATGAAGACCGCAACGCACACCACCACGAGTCGCCCGTGGGAACCCCCGCGAGGCCTCGCGTTAACATCTAGCTCTCGACAGAGAAGATAGCCGTCGGGTGGCTCGAGGGCATACGATACCCGAGGAGCTTTCAAATGTCCGTACCCTTTCGCATCGCGATGACGACGAGCCTGGTTCTCACTGTGAACGCCGTCGCGACCGTACCCGCTCAGCGCTCGGCACCACCCCCTCCCGGCGGCGCTCAGGGCGATGTCACCGCGCGCATCG
>Ga0075424_100005587_pt1 | contig 12029 bp, 7 predicted proteins | sample SoiMethybrSBSTD3_FD_75301 | JGI IMG/M metagenome (GOLD analysis project Ga0075424, IMG submission 75301) | Bulk soil microbial communities from a Populus tree surrounding site in Tennessee, USA - Soil MetaG P. TD hybrid SBSTD3 | ecosystem: Environmental > Terrestrial > Soil > Tree plantation... | reverse complement strand
GCGCTCGAATTGGTGGCTCTCCATCTGCTCGCGGACCCGTCGAAGCTGGTCGGCCGTACGGCGGGCGGGCGAATCGGCGGCGATTGCGCGGGTGAAGGCGACCGTGGCGTGGCGCGTTTCAGCTGGCCCTGGGACGGGAACGGCCCAGCGCTCGGAGATGAGGAGTCGTGCTTCGTAGGGAGACAGATCGAGGATGTCGCCAGTTCGACGGCGAGAAAGATCGACTCCGTCGATGCATTCGGCGAGCTTACGGATCAGCCGGACACGCATTACACCTCATGGGCGCTTCCGTCTGAACGTACAACGTCATGTGCACTTCTTGCGCTGACGTTTCGACACCGCTGGGTTTTTGACAGCATCTAAGCTACGTAGACTCGGACCTAGCCCCCTGGTTCAATTGTGGTAGCAACATCGGCACCAGACGGTCCGATCACGGCCGTATGAGCGAGCGCAGGAGCTCAGCCGGATGAAGCGCGCGGACGCCGGCGAAATGCTTCACCTGCTCGCGGCACGACGTGCCGGGCGCGATGAGCACGGCATCGGGTCCGAGTGACCGCGCCGCCGGAAGAAGTTTGCGCTCGCCGATCTGACGCGAAACCTCATAGTGCTCCGCCGCGTACCCGAACGAGCCGGCCATTCCGCAGCAGCCTGCATCGAGATCGACGACGATGGACTTCGGGATGCGCGCGAGGAGCGCGCGCGCCGCGGGCAGCAGCCCCATCGACTTCTGGTGGCAGTGCGCGTGAAGGAGCACGGTCGCCGGACCCGGAGCGAAATCGAGCCGCGCGCGTCCCGCCGTCTGCTCCGCCTCGAGATGCTCCTCGAATAGAACGCACGCGGCGGCGACCGCGCGCGCCCTGCGCTGGGCGTCGCCGCGCAGCAGCGCCGGCGCATCCTCGCGCACCGCGGACAGGCAGCTCGGCTCGAGAAAGATGATTCGCTCGCCGCGCGACGCCGCATCGTAGAGCGCGTCCGCGTTCGCCGCCGCCGCGCGCCGCGCAGCGTCGAGCAGGCCTTGCGAGATCATCGGCCGGCCGCAGCAGCCGTGCGGCGCGAGCCTCACGTCGATGCCGCCGGCCGCCAGCACGTCCGCAGCAGCGAGACCGATCTCCGGATGATTGAAGTTCGTGAACGTATCGGCGAAGAGCACTGCGGGTTGTCGGCCGGCCGGCGATCCGATTGGGGCGGACGCCCGCCGCGCGAACCTGCGCTCGAGCGTCTCGCGCACGAACGCCGGCGGCACGCGCCGCCGATCGATTCCGAGGAGCCGCTCGTTGAGCCATCGGCCCGCCGCGCTCTGCACGGCAGCGTTCGCGAGCGGCGCCACTCGACTCGCCCACGCCGACAGCGTATGCACGTGGCCCATCGCGCGCGCGCGCAGCGGCGTGCCGCGGCGCCTCCAGTAGTCCGCCAGGAACTCGCTCTTGAACCGCGCGACGTCGACGCCGACGGGACATTCGGCCTTGCAGGCGCGGCACTCGAGGCACAGGTCCAGCACCTCGTGCACGCCGTCGTCGCCGAGGCCGGCCTCGGCGAGGCGGCCCGCCATCGCGAGCCGTAGAGTATTCGCACGCCCTCGTGTGGAATGTTTTTCCTCACGGGTCACCATGTAGGAGGGACACATCGTCCCGTCGAGCTTCTTGCGGCAGACGCCGAGGCCGCTGCACATCTCGACCGCGCGCGCGAAGCCGCCGTATTCCTCGTAGTCGAAGTGCGCCGGCGGCTCGGGCGTCTGGTAGCCGGCGCCGTACCGCAGGTTCGCGGTGAGCGGCGGCGTGTCGATGATCTTGCCGGGGTTGAAGACGCCGTCCGGATCGAACGCGCGCTTCACGTCGCGGAAGGCGGCGTAGAGCGTCGGGCCGAACATCTTCTCGGTGAACGGCCCGCGCACCATGCCGTCGCCGTGCTCGCCGGAGAGCGCGCCGCCGAACTCGAGCACGAGGTCCGCGATGTCGCGCGCGATCGCCTCGAACCGCGCGACGCCGTCGGCGGTCTTCATGTTCACGACCGGCCGCACGTGCAGGCAGCCGACCGACGCGTGCGCGTAGACGCCGGCGGACGTGCCGTGCATCCGGACGACTCCCAGGAACCGCTCGATGTAGTCGCGGAGCCGGTCCGGCGCGACCGCCGTGTCCTCGACGAACGAAAGCGATTTCGCGTCGCCCTTCATCGCCATCGACAGGCCCAGCGCCGACTCGCGCAGGCTCCAGACGCGCGCCTGTTCCGCAGGCGCCACAAACCGCCGCCATCGGCACTGGAAGCCCGACGCCGCGAGATCGCGCTCGAGCGCGTCGAGCCGCGGCGTCAGATCGTCCGCCGCGTCGCCGTACATCTCGACGCAGAGCAGCGCGCCGGGCTCGGTCACGAGGATGCTGCGGCGCAGCGCGTCGAGCGCCGCGCTTTCCCTGGCGTGATCGAGGATGAAGCGATCCATCACCTCGACGGCCGACGGCCGGTGCCGCAGGACGAGCGGCGTCGCCGCAAGCGCGTCGAGCAGTTCGACGAATTCGATCGTCAGCACGGCTTTTGCCGCGGGCAGCGGCACGAGCGCGATCTTCGCCGTCGTGACGAGCGCGAGCGTTCCCTCCGATCCGACGACAATCTTCGAGAGATTGAACGGCTTCGACGGATCGACGAACTCGTCGAGGTTGTACCCGCCGACGCGGCGGAGCACCTTCGGGAAGCGGCGATCGATCTCGTCGCGGCATCGCGCCGCCGCGTCGCGGACCGCGCGGCAGCAGGCCGCCTCGCGCGTGCCGCCTGCACAAGCCGACGCGAGGGCCGCCGCGTCGAGCGGCCGAAGATGCGCCGTCGATCCGTCGGCGAGCACGACTTTCAGCTCGAGCACGTGGTCGATCGTCTTGCCGTAGAGGACCGATCGTGCTCCGCTCGAGTTGTTCGCGATCATGCCGCCGATGGTCGCGCGGCTCGCGGTGGAGATGTCGGGCGCGAATCGAAGGCCCTGCGATCGCAGTTGCGCGTTCAGCTCGTCGAGAACGACGCCCGGCTGGACCCACGCGGTACGGCCGTCGACGTCGACGTCGATCACGCCGTGGAGGTACTTCGACGTGTCGAGCTGCAGCCCGGCGCCGACCGCCTGCCCCGCCTGCGAGGTGCCGCCGCCGCGCGCGGTGATCGACACGCCGTGCCGCGCGGCGATCTGCACCGCGCGGACGACGTCCTCGTCGCTCCGGGGCACGACGACGCCGAGCGGGACGATCTGATAGACGCTCGCGTCGGTGGAGTAGAGCGCGCGGGAAACCGCGTCGAACCGGACCTCGCCCGAGAGCTCCCGTTCGAGATCGCGCTGCAGCGGTGAGGGCATCGGTGCGAATTGTGATCGGGCGTGCGCCGTTCAGGAACACGCTGCGCGCGCGTGCGCGCGCGTGCATGATACTTCGCGGCGCTGCCCGGTTGCCGGCGACATGATGATCGCTCGTGTCGGTTGATGACGTGCGCGGCGGCGCGCGCCGCGCTGGCACTGCGGTTGCGGTACTGGCGTCATCGCATCACGAAGGCAGGACAGCATGGCAACGAGAACTTCGATCATCGAGGACGACGTCTACGAGCTCTCGCCGACGGATCTGGGCGAGTCGATGGACGAGTGGCGCAGCACCGCCACGTACACGCTGGAAGTGCCGGTCCGCTGCCCGTACTGCGACGAGCGGATTCACGGCCTGCGGATCGTGGGGATGACGCGCTCGCAGGTCGCGTTCACGTCGACGCTGCCGCGCAAGGGCCGCGTCGCCACGTGTCCCGAGTGCGATCGCATTCTGCCCGCGGAGCTCGCCGGGCTGATGTGAACGAGGAATCAGACCGGAATTCCGGATCCTTAGTCGAATGGCTGCCCCAGTCCTGCGGGCAACGCGCGGCCGGCCGTCTTCGGCTTCAGGATCGCGTAGGCCGGCAGGCCGGGCGATGACAGGCGCTGCAGGACGCTCTTCGCCGGCTCCGCGTCCGGATCCTCCGCCTGGTACTTGATCTTCACGTAGCCGTTCAGCGCCTGCCGCACGTCGCTCGACGCGAGCGTCGTCTTGTCCATCGTCAGGCAGTTCTTGCACCACGTCGCCCACATGTCGATCAGCACCGGCTTGTTCTCGCGCTCCGCGGCGGCGAGGCCGTCGGCGAGCGACGCGTGCCACCCCGCCTTCAACTGCTCCTGCACGCTCGACGCGACGGCCGACGGATCGACCCAGCGGTTCGAGAAGATCGAGTACGCCTCGTAGCCGTAGTACGCGGCGGTGGCGAGGATGAAGACGCCGAACGCCTGCTTGACGCGCACCATCCACATGCCGGGGCGCGGCAGCGCCGCGAGGCCGGCGCCGGCGACCGGCCACGGAATCGCCATGCCGAGGCCGAGGCAGAAGGGCAGCGCGAGCGCGATCTTCGTCCCGGTCGCGTAGAGATTGCTCGAGAAGAGCACGACCTGGATGACGACCGGCGCGACGCACGCGCCTGCCAGCAGCGCCGCGACGGCGCCCATCGTGAAGGCGAGCGCGAAGGTGCCGCGGCCGCCGCTCGTGCCGATGTTGTTCGAGTACTTCGAGAAGTCGATCAGCAGCACGTCGAACATCGCGAGGCCGAGCACGACGAAGAGGATCGCGATGCCGAGGTTGAACCAGGGCGAGGCGTTGATCGTGCCGAACGTGCCGGCGGTGAGGATGACGACGAGCCCGAGGACGCCGTAGACGAGCGCCATCGCGCCGCCGTACGCGGAGCCGAGCAGGAAGCCGCGCGCGCGCGACGAGCGCTGCGCGCCGGCGCCGATGATCGCGAGATTGATCGGAATCATCGGCAGCACGCACGGCGTGAGGTTCAGCGCGAGGCCGCCCACCAGCACGATGAGCAGGATCATCAGCGGCCCTCGTCCCTCGAAGAGGCCCCGCTGCTTCACGCCGTTCTCCGCGTCGCGAATGAACTTCAGGAAATCGGCGGCGCCCTGGTAGCCGCCCGTCGTGCCGAGAATCGTGAAGGCGTCGAGCTTCGCCGCGTCGCCGCGCGACGGCGCCGCGCTGCCGCCCGCTGGGATCGCAGGAGGCGCAGCCGGCGCGGCCGGCTTCTCGCCCGTGCCGAATTTGATCGCCGCGAAGATCGGATCCGCCGCCTTCGCGACGCGCTGACCTGCCGCGACGACGGGAATCGTCCACGACACGTCGGCATTCGCGGGCGGATAGCAGAGGCTGCTGTCGCACGCCTGGTAGCGCAGCCGCGCGGGCACGGCGAGATCGCCGGCGGGAACGCCAGACGCGAGCGCGAGCTCGACGCCGATCGCGAACGTCTGCTCGAAGACCGCGAGCGGCTTGTCGACGCCCGCCTGCTTCAGATCTGTCGCCGGCGGCCATACGATCTCTTTCACGACGACGCCGGCGGGCGCGTTGACGGTCAGCTCGGTCGGAATCAGCGTCTCGTCGCGCGGTTTGTTCGACTGCGTATGCAGCCCGTCCGGGAGCGCGACCTTCAGCGCGGCGCGGGCGGATCCGCCAGGCATGGCGGCGCCTTCCACCAGCGCGGTCACCTCCGCCTTTGGTCTCCGGAGTTGCGCTTCGGCCGCGGTGACAAGGACACAAAGGAAAGAACAGAGAACGCAGAGAAAAAAACGCATTTCGGCTGACCTCTGATTCCCCTTTGTGTCCTTGACGCCGGACGCTATTTCACGGTTCGTAACGGTATCGCGCCTGGCGGCAAGGGCAACGCTGTGGGATCCAATTCCCCCTTCACGGGCGGCAGATCCTGGTACAGGAAATCCCACTTCCACCGCTCCGACGGGTTCGACGCCTGGAGCCAGTGCCGCGCCTCCATCGGCCGGCTGAACGAGAGCATCGTCAGCCCCTCGAGCGCGGGAACGTTCGGCATCCGGGCGGCGATGTCGGCGCGGACGTGGCCCGACGAAGCGTAATCGAACGACACGCCGAGCGCGACGGCGAGATTGACCACGATCTGCCAGTCTTCCATCGCGTCTCCCGGCGGCGCCATCGCGCGCGCCGTGCCCTGGAGCCGTCCCTGCTGATTCGTGTAGGACGCCTCCTTCTCGACGTACGATGCGCCCGGCAGGACGAAATCGGCCGCGCGCGCGAGCTCGGTCATGAGCGCGCCCTGCACGACGAGGAGTCCGAGGCCGCCGCGCGTGCGCGCCTCGAGGATCCATTTGACGTCGCCGAGCGAACCCTCCGGGCCGGGATCGAACACGTAGAGCGCCGACACGCGGCCGGCGGCCACGGCCTGCCGCAGCGCCGACAGATCCGCCTCGCGCCCGTCGTCTCCCACCTTGCCCGGCGCGAGGCCGAAGATCCGCGCGCCGTTCACGTTCGGCGCGTCGACCGGCGGCACCCGGAACTTCGTGTCCGGCGGCTGCGGCTTCTCGCGGTACCGCCAGCCGACGGCAATCGTGGACGTTCCGGTGTCGCCGATCAATTCCTGCGCGAGCCGCTTGAAGAGGAAGAGCTCCTCGTGCGACGCGTGCGCCGAGAGGAGAAACCGCACGCCCTCGGCATTCGCCGTGCCCGCCGCCGCGAGCCGCTCGGCGAGCTTCGCCGTCGCCTCGCGCCACGGCACGGGCCGATGGACGGCGCCGTCCTTGACGAGCGGGGCGCGAAGGCGCTCGTCGCCTTCGATCCAGTGGTACTCGAAGCGGCCGATGTCGCACATCCAGTAGTCGTTCACGTCGGGGTTGTAGCGCGGCGTGAAGCGGATGAGGCGCGAGCCCTTCGCCCACTCCGGCTTCGCCTTGATCCACGCCGTGACGTTGCAGCCGCGCGCGCACTGCGTGCAGATCGTGTCGACCGCGTTCGGGTTGTCCCACGGGCGCGACTTGAAGCGGTAGTCGCGCGTCGTGATCGCGCCGACCGGGCAGACGTCCATCAGATTGCCCGACAGCAGCGAGTGGACGCCCTCTTCCTGGAACGTCGCGATCTCGCTGCCGTAGCCGCGATCGATGATGTTGATCTGCGCGTCGCCGTCCACCTCGCGCATGAAGCGCACGCACCGCGTGCAGAGGATGCAGCGGTTGCGGTTCAGCATCAGCGTCGGGCCGAAGTCGACGTCGGCCTTCACGCCGTCGCCGTCGAAGACGCGGCGCGGAAAATCCATCCGGCTCTGATCGGGACCGAACGTGTACGAGAAATCCTGCAGCGGGCACTCGCCGCCCTTGTCGCACACGGGGCAGTCGAGCGGATGGTTCACGAGCAGGAACTCGAAGACGCCGGCGCGCGCCGCCTCGACGTCCGGCGTGCGCGTCGAGACGACCATGCCGTCGACGCAGACCGTCGAGCACGACGTCTGCAGCTTCGGCATTTTTTCGATCTTGACGATGCAGACGCGGCACGAGCCGTCGATGCCGATGCCGGGGTGATAACAGTAATAGGGAATCGAGATGCCGCTCTCGATCGCGGCCTGCAGGACCGTCTTGCCCTTCTGGACGGTCACCGACCGGCCGTCGATCGTCAGCGTCACGGTGTCCATAAGAATTCGATCATACCAAGGCCGCATGCTTGACAAGGCGCGCGGCGGTGCCTAGATCTTACGGCCTCCAATCATGGACGCGACGCGCACACGGCTCAGCTTTCTTGCGGATCGCGTGTGGGACTATCTGCACCGCGCCGCCGCCCCGGCGGCGATCGTGCTGCTCGTCGTCGTCGCCGCGCTGCTCGTGCGCGAGCTGCGCGTGGCGCGCTCGATCGCCGCCGCCGCCGAACCGGCGAGCGCGGCGGAGGAAGTCGTGTCGGTGCCGGCGCTCGTGCTGTCGCCCGGCCGCGAGATCCGCGTGGGCGACGCGAAACCGGACACGCTCGCGAACGTGCAGGCGCAGACGCTGGTGAAGCGCACGGAAGAGCGCGGCGCGTTCGGCGCGCGCGAGGTGCGCGCTTACGCGGGCTTTACGCTGGTGTTCGAGCCGTTCGAGCGCGCCGGCGAGCCGCGCGTCGCGGCGATCTACGTCCAGTGAGGGGACGACCAATCCCCAATCCGCAACCACGAATCATTTCACGATCTCCGCCAGCGTTCCGTCGTCTCTGCTCATCTCGATCCCGCGGAGCACGCCGGCGAGCGGCACCCGCTGCTCGACTGTCTGCTCGCTCACGCGGACGACGACGTCGGCGGGCTTCTTGTCGGCGTACTGCAGCGTGATCGTCACCGGCAGATCGAAGACCTCGCCGATCTGATCGATCCTCAGCACGACGTCCGATCCGTCCACGCGGTACCCGATCTTCAGCCTGGGCAGCGTCGCGTTGTAGATCCAGCGATCGAAGAACCGCTGCAGCGGCCGCCCGCTCTCCTGCTCCATCGCCTGGCGGAAGTCGTCGGTGCCCGCCTTGTGGAAGCGCGACGTCCAGTAGAAGCGCCGCACGCCGCGGAAGAAGGCCTCGTCGCCGACGAAGCGGCGCAGCATGTGCAGCACGGCGGCGCCTTTGTTGTACACGAGCGCGCGGAAGACGCGGCTCTCGCCGCGGATGTGCCCGAGGCGGTAGCCGAGAAACACCGGCCCCTGATCGCTCTGATCGATCGCCCACTTCCGCATCTGCCGCAGCACCGACGCGAACACGTCGTCGCCCTTCTGCCGCTGCGCGTAGAGCGCCGCGAAGTACTGCGCGAACCCTTCGCTGATCCACTGCTCGTGATAGTTGCGCCAGCCGACCGCCTGTCCCCACCACTGGTGCGCGAGCTCGTGGGCGATGAAGAAATCGGGGAAGCCGCTGAACGCGGCGGGATCGTTGCGCCAGACGAACGGCGTCGACGGGAGCGGCTGGTTGAGCGCGGCGAAGTACCCCGGGCTGTGCCCGCCGGGAAGATCGCTCTCGATCAGCGCGACGGTGAAGCTCGAATACGGCGAGTCGCCGATGATCGACTCGTAGAACGTCGCGATGTCGGCGGCGCGCTCGGCGAGGTCGCGACCGCGCTGCAGCTGGCGCGGGTTCGCCTCGACCGACAGGTTCATGCTGCGGTAGGTGGATCCGGTGACGCGGATGCCTTCGTCCTCGGGTCCGGCCGGCCGGCCGTTGCCTTTCGGCGGGAACGCAATCGTCGCCGTCTCCGCGCGCGCGAAGCGGCTCATGACGAACGCGAGGTAGCGGAGCGGCTGGGTCGCGCTGAACACGTACAGCTTTCTCGGCTGCGGCTCCTGGCTGCTGATGAGCGTCGGGAACCCCGGCTCGAGCTCGCCGCTCGCGACGCAGTCGATCGCCTGCGGCACCGAGACGCGAATCCGCGCCGTCGCGTAGTCGCTGACCGATGCCTGCGGATACCAGAAGCTGCGGCTGCTGTACAGATAGTGCGCCTCGGCGGCGAACGCCATCGGGATGTCGTCGCCGGCCTGCCGCTGCCCGCCGAGGATCGTCTCGCGATCGGGCGTCTGCGGCTCGAGGCGTCCGGCGTAGACGATCGTGATCGTCAGCTCGCTGTCGCGGGCCACGGCGGTCGGCAGGTTGACGACCAGCGTGTTCTGGTTCTTCACGCGGATGCCGAACAGCCGCCCGTACTCGTAGCTCACGATCGACTGCACGACGAGCGAGTCGGCGAGCCGCAGCGTGAGCGTGCCGAGCACGTACGATCGCACCTTCAATCGCAGCGTCGTCTTGCCGTCGATCCACGACCGATCGGGCGACGCGGCGACGTCGATGTCGTAGTGCAGCACGTCGTAGTCGACGAGCTCGTCCTCGTTGTAGAAGGGGCCGCGCCGGGCGAGCTTCTCGCGCGAGGCGTAGAGCGAGATGTTGTGGTGGTGCTTCCGATCGAAGAGCGTGATGTCTTCCGCCTCGGCGCCCGATTTCGCGTAGGTCAGCGTGCCGTGCTTGCGCGTCCGCACTTCGGCGACGAGGTCGCCCTGGCCCGGGAGCAGCGACCACGCCTCGCGGCTCAGATCGCCGAGGTCGATCACGAACGACTTCTGCGACTCCTCGCGGAAGACGTCCTGCGCGCGGCGGAGCTCGCGCGGGTCGGCGCGCTTGGCCTGGAGCGCCGCGGATGCGATCACCGAGTCGTAGTCGAACGGATTGAGGCGGATGAACGCCGCGTCGAACGCGGCATCGAGCGCCTCGCTGCCGCAGAAGATCTTCACCTGTCCGCGCTCGGTCGTCGACGGCGGATGGAAGTTGATCGAGCCGCGTCCGAGCAGCACGAGCGCCGTCACGCCGGCGTCGACGTCGCCCGCGTAGACCGATCCTTCCGGCAGCGTGATGTCGAGATCTTCCGCGGCGATGCGGAGGTTGCGCGCGGTGAACGCCTTCTCCGGGTTCAGCGCGACATGATAGAGGTTCTCGACGCTGGAGAGCCGCTCCTCGTCCGCGATCGTCCACTCACGATCGCTGCCCGGCTGCCCCGTGCGCCGGACGTCGAGCCGCCAGGTGGCGGCGCGCGCGCGCGATCCGAACTCCGCGAACACGTCGACGATGAGCTGGTAGCCGTTGCCGGGCAGCGTGCCGGCGAGCGGCTGCCGATCGCGCTCCTGGATGACGGCGCGGTTGGCGCCGGGCAGCAGCTCCGCGCCGATGAAATCGCGCGCGCGGTCGCGGTTCGCGGTCGCGCCGAGCTCGCTCATGTACGCGACGCCGTCGCCCGCCTGCGCGAGGCGCTCGAGGCGGGCCAGCAGCAGGCGCACGCCGTCGGCGTCCTGCGCGCGGGGCGCGGCGCCGGACAGAACGAGCGCCAGGAGTGCCAGGGCCGCGCGCAGCTTCATGGGTGTCCGGCGGGCCCGGGGGAGGCCCGCCGCCAACGTCTATTTTAGACACCGGCGCCGGCCGGTGCGGTGCGCCGGAGCAGGAGAACGGTGAGGTCGTCGGCGAAGCGTTTCTCGTCGGTATGCCGTTCGACGGCGGCGACGACCCCGGCGCCGATCGCCGTGAGCGCGTCAAAGGCGTGCAGCCGCAGCGCGGCCTCGAGCCCTACCTCGTCGAACGGCCGGCCGCCCGGATTCTCGGCTTCGGTGATGCCGTCGCTGTAGACGGCGACCAGATCGCCGCCTTGCAGCATCGCGCGGCCGGTCGTGTACGTCGAGCGCTCGAACATGCCGAGCGCGATCCCGCCGTCGGTCAGCCGATCGCACGATCCGTCCGCGCGCAGCAGCAGCGGCGGCATGTGTCCGGCGCTGACGTAGGTGAGCGCGCCGCTCGCCGGCTCGTAGACGCCGTAGAACAGCGTGATGAACCGCGACCGCGGCGCGTGGCGGCAGACCTGGACGTTCAGCCGCGCGACCAGATCGGCCGGCTCGAGCTGTTCGTCGACGAGCGTGCGCATCATCGCGAGCAGCAGGGCCATCAGCAGCGCCGCCGGACTCCCTTTGCCGGCGACGTCGCCGACGGCGACGACGAGCCGGCCGTCCTGCAGCGGCAGGATGTCGTAGAAGTCGCCGCCGACCGTGTTCGCCGGCCGGCTGACGCCGACCGTCTCGACGCCGAGCGCGCTGTAGACGCCGCTCGGGAGCATCGCCTGCTGGATGTCGCGCGCGATCTCGAGGTCGTTCTTCAGCGACAGCCGGTCGGCGACCTCGAGCAGCACGAGCAGGTTCATCAGCGCGAACGCGAGCAGCAGCGACCACGTGCCCGGCTGGAACACCGGACCCGGCAGACCGATAGAGACGAACGGCAGCCGTCCCATCTCGATGATGCCGAAGCCGCGCCACAGGTTCAGCAGGCCGACCGCCGCGAGCAGCAGCGCGCCGCCGAAGACGACGCGCCGCGCCGGCGAGAGCTTCATCGAGAACGCCATGAACAGCACGCGGATCTCGGCGGCGAGCCGCTTGTGCCACGGCAGCCGCGCGAGCGCGTCGGCGTCGAGACCCCGCGTGAAGAACCGGTACGCGTCGCGCGTGTCGCGCGTGAACAGCCGCTGCAGATCCTCGGCGGTCAGATCCTTCGTGTAGGAATCGAGGAACGTGTTCAGACGCGAGGTGCGCGACGGCCCGCTCAAAGGATCCCGAGCTCTCTGCCGACTTTGGCGAAGACGTCGAGCGCGAACTGCAGCTCGTCGCGCGTGTGCGTGGCGGTGACGATCGTCCGGACGCGCGCCTTGTCGCGCGCGACGGTCGGAAACGCGATCCCCTG
>Ga0075424_100005582_pt1 | contig 12034 bp, 10 predicted proteins | sample SoiMethybrSBSTD3_FD_75301 | JGI IMG/M metagenome (GOLD analysis project Ga0075424, IMG submission 75301) | Bulk soil microbial communities from a Populus tree surrounding site in Tennessee, USA - Soil MetaG P. TD hybrid SBSTD3 | ecosystem: Environmental > Terrestrial > Soil > Tree plantation... | reverse complement strand
TCGGTCACGGCGAGCGGTGAGTCCCAGGTGGAGCTGACCGCGTGATAGGCGAGGATCAGCGGTCTGGCTGCGGCGGGCACGCCCCGATTCTGCCGCCGGGCCCGGAAGCACGCAAACCGGTCTCCATCGAACACATGTTCGGTATGATGGTGGGATGCGGTCATCCGCCACCCGCACCATCGGCGGCCCCCGGAAGACGTCGGTCCGCTGCGACCCGGGCGGGACGCCCGTTGCCGTCTCCGGACGCCGGGTCGAGTGCGTCCGCGACGAGTGGCGGGTCGACGAGGGCTGGTGGAGCGGCCGCCCGGTGCACCGCCGCTACTTCGAGGTCGTGCTCGCGGGCGGCGCGGACGTGGTGGTGTTCGCCGACCGCCGCTCGGGCGAGTGGTGGGCGCAGCGGGCATGATCTACCCGGAGCTCCACGCCCACTCCTGCTTCTCCTTCCTGGACGGCGCCTCCCAGCCCGAGGAGCTGGCCGAGCGGGCGGCGGCGCTCGGATACGAGACGGTGGCGCTGACCGACCACGACGGCCTGTGCGGGTCGCTGGTCTTCGCCCACGCCGCCCGCGAGGCCGGCATCCGGGCCGTCACCGGCGCCGAGATCACCCTGGCCGGCGGCGCGCACCTCACCCTGCTCGCCGAGACGGCGGCCGGCTACCGCAATCTGTGCCGCCTGATCACCGCCGCCCACGCCGACGACCGGCGCGCGCCGGCGGCGACGCTCGGCCAGGTCGCCCGCCACACGGACGGCCTGCACTGCCTGTCCGGCTGCGCCCGCCACGGCCTGCTGGCCCGGCCAATGGCCGAGGGCCGCCTGCGCGAGGCCGAGGAGCTGGGCCTGTGGCTGCGGGGGGTGTTCGGCCGCGACCGCTTCTCCGTCGAGCTGCAGCGCCCGTACGCGCGCGGCGATGCCCGCCGCAACCGGCTGCTGACCGAGCTGGCCGAGCGCCTTCGGGTGCGCACGGTCGCCACCGGCGATCCCCACGCCCACTCCCGCCGCCGCGCGCTCCTGCAGGACGCGCTCGTCGCCATCCGCCTGAACACGACCCTGGAGGCCTGCGAGGCGGACCGGCGCGGCAACCACGAGGCGGTGCTGCGCGCGCCGGCCGAGACGGCCGCCCGCTTCCCCGAGGAGGCCGTCCGGGGCGCGTTCGCGGTGGCCGACCGGTGCCGCTTCGACCTCACCCAGGACCTCGGCTACAGCTATCCCGACTTCGGCGACGGCGGCGAGCCGGCCGGCGCGGCGCTCGCCCGCATCTGCCGCGACGAGCTCGAGCGCCGCTACACCGGTTCGGCCAACCTGGCCGAGGCCCGGGCCCGCCTGGACGAGGAGCTGCGGCTGATCGAGCGCCACGGCCTGGCCGGCTTCTTCCTGCTGCACCGCGACATCCTCGAGATGGCCCGCGAGGTGGCGGCGCGCGTGCGCGGCCGCAGCGCCGGCCGCCATCTGCTGCCGCCGGGGCGCGGGCGCGGCTCGAGCGTCGGCTCGATCGTGTGCTACCTGATCGGCCTCTCCCACGTCGACCCGATCGCAGCCCGGCTGTTCCTCGGCCGGTTCCTCTCGGAGGAACTCGCGAGCGTGCCCGACATCGACCTCGACTTCCCCCGCGACGTGCGCGAGGGGCTGATGCTCGACGTGGTCGAGCGCTACGGGCCGGACCACGCCGCGCTCGTGGCCGCGTTCCCCACCTACCGCGTCCGCGGCGCCGTGCGCGACCTGGGCAAGGCGCTCGCGCTGCCCCCGGGCGAGGTCGAGCGCATGGCCCGGCTGGCCGACGAGTGGGGCGCGATCGGTCCTGACCAGGTCGAGCAGATGCGGGAGCGGGCGGATTCGCCGCGCTGGCGCGCCTTCGCGTTCCTGATGGAGGAGATCATGGGCCTCCCCCGCCACATCAGCCAGCACTCGGGCGGGATGGTGATCTCGACCCGGCCGCTGGTCGAGCTCGTGCCGGTGATCCCGGCCGCCATGGAGGGGCGCCAGATCTGCCAGTGGGACAAGGACTCGTGCGCCGACGCGGGCTTCCTCAAGATCGACCTGCTCGGCCTGGGGATGCTCTCGGCGGTCGAGGAGTGCGTCGACCTGATCGCCGAGACGCGGGGCGCGCCGATCGACCTCTCCCGGGTCGGCTTCGACGACCCCGCCGTCTACGCCGAGATCCAGCAGGCCGACACGGTGGGCGTGTTCCAGATCGAGAGCCGGGCCCAGATGCAGTCGCTGCACCAGACGCTCCCGGAGAACCTCGACGACCTGACCGTGCAGGTGGCCCTCGTGCGGCCCGGGCCGATCGTCGGCGACGCCGTGAACCCCTACGTCAAGCACCGCCGCGCCCTGCGCGCCGATCCGGAGTTCGTGCCGCCGTACGACCATCCCCTGCTCGAGCCCGTGCTGCGCGACACCCTGGGCGTGGTCGTGTTCCAGGACCAGGTGCTCGAGGTGGCGATCGCGCTCGCCGGCTTCTCGACGGGCGACGCCGAGAGCCTGCGCCGGGCGATGAGCCGCAAGCGCAGCCGCGACGCCCTCGAGCGACACCGGCAGCGCTTCTGCCAGGGCGCGGCCGGCCGCGGCGTCGACGAGGCGACCGCCATGCGCGTGTTCGAGAAGGTGGTGGCCTTCTCGGAGTTCGGCTTCCCCAAGAGCCACGCCGCCGCCTTCGCCATCCTCGCCTACCAATCGGCCTGGCTGCACCGCTCCTACCCGGCCGAGTTCCTGTGCTCGCTCCTGAACGCCCAGCCGATGGGCTTCTACCCGCCGGCGACGCTCCTGCGCGACGGCGAGCGGCGCGGCGTCGAGATGCGTCCGCCCGACGTGAACCGAAGCGGCGCCGCCTGCACCGTCGAGGACGGCGGCGCGGCCGTGCGGATCGGCCTCGGCTATGTGAAGGGGGTCGGCACCCGGGCGGAGGGGCTCGTCGCCGAGCGCGACGCCGAGGGCGCGTTCACCGGCCTGGGCGAGCTGGTGCGGCGGGCGCCGCTCTCGTCCGACCAGCTTGCGAGCCTGATCCGGGCCGGCGCCTGCGACGCCTTCGATGCCAACCGCCGCCGGCTCCTGTGGGAGCTGCCGCTGCACCGCGCCCCGGCAGGCACCGGGGTCGAGGGCGCCGCCCAGCTGGCGCTCGCGCTCGACGCCTCCCCCACCCCGGCGCTGCCGCGCATGACCGACTGGGAGCGGATGGTGTCCGACCACGAGGCCATGAGCCTGACCACCGGGCCGCACCCGATGGCGCTCCTGCGGCCGTCGCTCGCGGCCGACATCACCACCTCCGACCGGCTGCTCGAGGCGCCACTCGGGCCGGTCTCGATCGCCGGCATCACCATCGCCCGCCAGCGCCCGGGGACGGCGAAGGGGATCGTCTTCCTGCTGGTCGAGGACGAGCACGGCATGACGAACGTGATCTGCCCGCCGGCGGTGTACGAGCGCGACCGGATCGCGATCCGGGCCGAGCCGCTCGTGCAGGTCTGGGGCCGGCTCGAGCGCCGCGACGGGGCCGTGAACGTGATCGCCGACCGGGTGGCCGGTCTGACCCACGCCGCCCGTCCGGACGTCGGCCGCGCCGCCGAGCGGGCGGCGGCACGGGCGGCCGGCACCGGGGCCGGCCAGGGCGGCCACGTCGCCGACCTGCGCCGCCTCCGGGCAGCCGCGCCGCGGGCGAACAGCTTCGGCCGCGGCCGGCGATAGCGCCACGCCGCGATTCGTGTGTATTTCCCAAGAATTCCGTAAAGAGGGCTGCCGTTCCGGCCGCCGGATCCGTACGCTGGACGGGCCGATGTGGTTCCGCCGCTCAGGGTAGAAGGAGCCCACCCTGATGAGGGGCGGAATGGGGTCGGTTGGGGGAGGCCGTTCGCCTGCGGCCTCCCCCAAAATCCTCTCGGCTCGATTCCGCGTCAGGCAGGCCGGTCGAGCCAGCGCCGCTCGGCGTGTGTGGGCGGTGCACCACGGCATGCCTGTGACGCGTGGCCCGGGGTTGCCAGGGCGTACATCGCACCGAAGAGCGTGACCCGGTGGGTGTCACCGATGTGTGTCAGGGTGTTGCGAGAGTGTCGGGGAACTGCAAATGACACATGCAAACACCGCCAACCGCCCCTTTCCCAGCAGGGGCAACCGCCCTGCCCCGCCGCCGCCCCGATCGCACCCACGAGCGCGGCCCTTCCCGTCCGTCCGCCGCATCGGTGATGAACGATGCGCCAGGCCGCACCCTCAGACCAGGAGACCGCTCGCCTAGGCCTCGCCCTGAGAGGCGCGGATCGCCGTCTCGAGCGCCGGGAAGTGGTCGCAGAGGCGGCCGCCGGCCTGCGTCGGCCAGGTCTGCCAGTTGATGGCCCGCACGACGAGGCACTGGCCGCCCGGCGCGGGCGGCCGGCCGCAGGCCCAGCGCACCTCGTGCTGGGGCACCTTCCGGCAGGTGAGCCCGGCGATGCCGAGCTGCTGGCCGACGTCGGCCGCCACCCCGGCGGGGGTGATCTTCTGCGGTAGGAGCGCCACCAGCTCGGCGATCTTCGCGCAGCGGCGGGCGCGCACGACGGTGCTCCAGCTGCCGACGACGTTCACGCGCGCGATCAGGCACTCGGACTCGGCCCGGAAGATGACGGCGCACGCCCACGCGGAGCCGTTCGCCTGCAGCGCCGAGCAGCGCACGGCCTGGGCGTGGTCCCGCGCGTGGATCTGGCTCTCCAGCGAGGACTGCGAGATGCGCTGGTGGACCCGCAGCGCGTAGTAGCCGACGCCGAGCACGACGAGGACGACCATGATCACGCTCAGGAAGCGCATGTGCGGCCGCACGGCGTCGCGCACGGTGGACGACTTCGACGGCGGCCGCCAGGCTACGGCCGGGGCCGGACGGGGCGGCGGCTGGCCGGCGGCGGTGACGGGCGCCTCCGCAGAGGCGAAGCGCTCGTCGTCATCGTCGAGCTCGTCCTCGTCCTCCTCGACGGCCGGCTCGAGCTCATCCACCGGTTCCGGCTCAGGCCCCGGTTCGGGCTCGGGCTCACCCTCCGGCTCGGGCACGACCGGCGGAGGCGGCGGGGGTGGCGCGGCCCCGAACTCCGTCCGGGCGTGCCTGGGCCGGTAGACCGTGTCGGGCTGCGTTGTCGATACCTCCGGCTCGCGCTCGATCCGGGGCGGCAGCCCGGGCGTCGGTTCGCGGTCGATACGGGGCGGCAGCTCCGGCTCGGGCTGGCGCTCGATCCGCGGCGGCTGTACCGGTGCGGCCGCGTCGCGCTCGATGCGCGGCGGGAGCCCGGGCGTGGGCTCACGCTCGATCCGGGGCGGCAGGCCCGGCGTCGGCGCCGGCCGCGGCCGAGATGGATCCCGCTCGGGCGGGGCCGGCTCGTCGTCCCGTTCGCGCCGGACCCGGCCACCGAGGGAACCCGCCGTGCCGGCTACGGCCGAGACCGCCCGGCGGGCCCGGCCCAGCAGCTCGTCTCGTGACACGGGGGACACTTTACGCGTTGGGGTCAACGGACTTCGTGACCATTGGCGCCACTAGCCCGTTATGAGCGCGACGTCGCCGTCGACGTCGCCCACCGTCGGCACGACGTCCAGGACGCCCTCCCGGGCGCAGTAGCGGACGTCGTCCGCGAGGTCGGCTGCGCGCAGGTTTCGGGCGCTCTGCGACGCGCCGAGGCCCTCGGCTGCCGACGAGAAGCCGGCGGCGATCGCCTCGGCGGCCTGGGCAGCGTCGGACGGCTCCCACTCGGCCAGCCAGACACGCAGCTCGGAGACGAACCGGCCGGCCGCATAGGCGTCGTCGATGGCGAACTGGCCCACGACGCCCGCGCACTGCACGAGCACGTCGCCCTTCGCCTGGCGGGCGGTGCGGGCCGCCGTCGCGGCGCAGGCGGTCAGGTTGGCCAGGCTGCCCACGAGCACCGTGTCGGCGTGCGCCGCCGCCGCCACGATCGCGCGGGTGCCGTTCGTCGTCGTCAGGACGAGCGTCGATCCGCGTGGATCGCCCTCGGCGAACTCGCGGGGCGAGTTGCCGAAGTCGAAGCCCTCCGGCCGCACGCAGCCGCGCTCGCCGGCCAGCATCGTGCCGTCGCCAAGGCGCGTGCGCAGCTCGCGGGCGCGGTCGAGCCCGGCGCAGGCGAGCACGCGCTCGTAGCCCTGTCCCAGGGCATGGGTGATCGTCGTCGTCGCGCGCAGGACGTCGATGACGATGGCCACGGACGCGTCGGGCGGCTCGCCCGGCGTGAAGGCGACGTCGATCCTCATCCGGCCGCTCGACCACCGTCCGCGAGCACCGCCTGGGCCGACGCGAGCCGCGCGATCGGCACCCGGAACGGCGAGCACGACACGTAGTCGAGCCCGGCCCGGTTGCAGAACGCGATGGAGTCCGGGTCGCCGCCGTGCTCGCCGCAGATGCCGAGCTTGATGCCGGGCCGCACCGACCGCGCCTTCGCCGTCGCGATCTCGACCAGCTCGCGGACGCCGTCGTCGATCGTCTCGAACGGGTTCCGGCTGAGCACGTCGTCCTCGAGGTACTGGGTCAGGAACTTGCCCTCGGCGTCGTCACGCGAGAAGGCGAGCGCGGTCTGGGTGAGGTCGTTCGTGCCGAACGAGAAGAAGTCGGCGTGCCGGGCGATGCGGTCGGCCAGGAGCGCGGCCCGCGGCACCTCGATCATGCTGCCGATCAGGATCTCGAGGCCGTCCCCGCCCTCCTCGGCGATCACTGCCTCGGTCAGCTCCCGCAGCCGTCGCAGCTCCTCCGCGAAGGCGATCAGCGGATGCATGATCTCGACCTTTGCGCCGTCGACCGCGAGCGCGGCGCGGACGATCGCGCGCACCTGCATCTCGTAGATCTCGGGGTAGAGCAGCCCCAGCCGGCACCCGCGCGTGCCCAGCATCGGGTTCACCTCCTGGAGCGCCTTCACCCGCGCCCTGACCCGCTCCTGGCCCGGCCCGAGCTCGTCCAGCGAGGGCAGGAACTCGTGCAGCGGCGGGTCGAGCAGGCGGATCGTGACCGGGTAGCCGGCCATCGCGGTCAGGATGCCCTCGAAATCGGACTGCTGGAAAGGGAGCAGGCGGTCGAGCGCCGCCCGGCGGCCGTCCTCGTTCGAGGCCATGATCATCTCGCGCATCACCGGCAGCCGCTCGTCGCCGAAGAACATGTGCTCCGTACGGCACAGGCCGATGCCCTCGGCCCCGAACTCGCGGGCGCGGGCGGCGTCGTCCGGCGTGTCGGCGTTGGCCCGCACGCCCAGGCGGCGGACCTCGTCCGCCCAGCCCGTGATCGCCCGGAAGTCCTCGTTGATCTGGGGCGGGATCAGCTTCACGGCGCCGCGGATGACGAGGCCGCGGCCGCCGTCGACCGAGATCTCGTCGCCCTCGGAGACCGTCGAGCCGTTCACGGTGAACTGCTTCGCCGCCGCGTCGATCTGGAGCGCCTCGACGCCGCACACGCACGGCTTCCCCATCCCCCGGGCGACGACGGCCGCATGCGATGTCATGCCGCCGTGGGCGGTGACCACAGCCTGGGCCTGGATGACGCCGTGGATGTCGTCGGGGGTCGTCTCGTAGCGCACCAGGATGACCGGCTCGCCGCCGCGGCCGCGGCTCTCGGCCGTGTCGGCATCGAAGACCGCCTTGCCCACGGCCGCCCCGGGGGAGGCGTTCAGCCCCGTCGCCAGGACGTCGAGGTCAGCCTGCGGGTCGATCCCGGGGTGCAGCAGCTGGTCGAGCTGGGCGGGGTCGATCCGGCCGATGGCGGTGCGCCGGTCGACGACGCCCTCGCTGACGAGGTCGCGCGCCACCCGCACGGCCGCCTGTGCGGTGCGCTTGCCCGAGCGCGTCTGCAGGACGTAGAGCGTCCCCTGCTCGATGGTGAACTCGACGTCCTGCATCTCCTTGTAGTGGCCCTCGAGCAGCTGCATCGTGTCGCGCAGGCCCGCGAAGGCGTCGGGGATCACTTCCTGGAGCTCGGCCAGCGGCCGGGGCGTGCGGATCCCGGCGACGACGTCCTCGCCCTGGGCGTTCACGAGGAACTCGCCGTAGAGCTCGCGCTCGCCGGTCGACGGGTTGCGGGTGAACGCGACGCCGGTCGCGCTGGTCGGGCCCCTGTTGCCGAACACCATCTGCACGACGTTGACCGCGGTGCCGAGGTCGTCGGCGATGCCCTCGTGGCGGCGATACGTGACCGCGCGGGGCGTGTTCCACGACTTGAACACCGCCTCGACGGCCCGGTCGAGCTGCTCCGCCGGCTCCTGGGGGAAGTCCTCGCCCGTGCTCGACCGGTAGATGTCGCGGAAGCTGGCCACCAGCTTGCGCAGCGCGGCGGCGTCGAGATCGACGTCGGCGCGGACGCCGCGGTCGCGCTTGGCCCGGTCGAGCGCGTCCTCGAACAGGTGGCCGTCGACGCCCATGACGACGTCGCCGAACATCTGCACGAACCGCCTGTACGAGTCGAGCGCGAACCGCTCGTCGCCGCTCTGCTGTGCGAGGCCCTCGACCGAGCGGTCGTTCAGGCCCAGGTTCAGGATCGTGTCCATCATGCCCGGCATCGACACGGGCGCGCCCGAGCGCACCGAGACGAGCAGCGGGTCGGCCGGGTCGCCCAGCCGCTTGCCCACCCGCTCCTCCAGGCCGGTCAGATGCTCGGACACCTCGCCGTGCAGGCCCTCCGGCCACTCGTTGCCGGCCCCGAGGTAGTCCAGGCAGGCCTTCGTGGTGATCGTGAACCCGTCCGGGACGGGCAGTCCGATCGTCGTCATCTCGGCGAGGTTGGCGCCCTTCCCCCCGAGGAGGTCGCGCATCTCCTTCGACCCCTGGGAGAAGTCGTAGACGTACCCGGGCACGGTGCGGAGTCTATTCGGGGCCGTGGGCTATGGTGAGCCGATGCCGCAGCAGCTTGCCACCTGCGAGTGCGGCCGGCCCGACTGCCACGCACCGCTCGACGTGCCCGCCGGCGAGCTCGAGCGCCTGCACACCGGGGGGCTCCGCGTGATCGCCCCGGGGCACGTGCGCGGCACCGACGACGAGGTGGTCGTCACCCGCGGGGACGAGCACTGGACGGTGCGCGACGTCGATCCCGTCGACGAGGCGTCGATGGAGTCGTTCCCGGCCAGCGATCCGCCGGCATGGCCGGACGGCTGAGGCTGCGCCCGCTCGCCCGGGACGACGCGGCGGAGCTGCTGCGGATTCACGCCACCCCCGAGGTGGCACGCTGGTGGGACGAGCCCGAGGAGGGCTTCCCGTTCTCCGACGACCCGGATGCCACGCGGCTCGTGATCGAGGTCGACGGCCGGGTCGGCGGGATGATCCAGTACGCCGAGGAGCTGACGCCGAAGTACCGGCACGCCTCGATCGACCTCTTCCTCGACCCCGCGCTGCACAACCAGGGCCACGGCAGCGAGGCGGTGCGGCAGGTCGTGCGGCTCCTGATCGACGAGCGCGGCCACCATCGCATCACGATCGACCCGGCGGCGGCCAACGCCGCCGCGATCCGGGCCTACCAGAAGGTCGGCTTCCGCCCGGTCGGGATCATGCGCGGCTACGAGCGCGACCAGGACGGGCGCGGCTGGCACGATGGGCTGATGATGGAGCTGCTGGCGGGCGAGGAAGCGGCCGCGCCGGATGCCGGCCCCCCCGCCAATTGACATCCAACCCGAGTGTCAATTGCGATGTTTTTGGCGCGGCCGGTCAGTCGCCCGTCGGGACGACGCCGGACGGCTCGACCATCAGGATCACGGTGCGCACCGGCGCGCTCGTTCTGTGCGCGACGCCGCGCGGCACCGTGAAGCCCTGTCGCGGCCCCAGCCGGACCGTGTCCCGGCCCTCGATCTCGATCATGAGTTCGCCCTCGAGCACGAGGAAGAACTCATCCTCGGCGTCGTGGCTGTGCCAGTGGAAGTCGCCCTCGATCACGCCGAGCCGCACGACGGCGTCGTTTACGCTCGTGAGCGTCTGGTTGAACCAGGGCTCGTGCGCGGCCGCCTCGGCACCGACGTCGATCAGCGCCAGCTGGCCGAACTTGTCGTCGAGGTGGATGTCGTAGTCGCTCACGCGGTCGTCCCCCGGGCGCCCTCCAGCACCGCCCGGCGGCGGTCGTCGACCAGCTCGGCGACGCGCGCGGCCGTCTCCTCGATGGCGAGCCCCGTCACGTCGATCACCGGGCACCCGAGCCGCTTGTGCAGCGCCCGGGTGAACTCGAGCTCCTCGTAGATCTCCGCCAGGTCGGCATAGCGGGCGCCCGCGCCGGCCAGGGTGCGCACGCGCCGGCGGCGGATCCCGGCCAGCTGCTCGGCGTCGATGGTGAGGCCCACGAGCTTCCACGACTCGACCGTGAACAGCACCGGCGGCGGGTCGACGCCGCGGACGATCGGCACGTTCGCGGCCATGTAACCGAGATAGCCGAGGTGCATGGACGTCGGCGTCTTCGACGTCCGCGAGACGCCGATCAGCACGATGTCGGCCTGGTGCAGGTCGTCGGCGCCGCGGCCGTCGTCGTGCTTCACCGCGAACTCGATGGCGGCGATGCGGCGGAAGTACTGGGCGTCAAGTGGCGCACTGCGGCCGGGAACCAGTGACGCTTCGCGGCCGGACGCGGTCGTGATCGCATTCAGCGCGGGGCCGAGCACGTCGTGGACGACCAGGCGGCCGGCGTGCGCGATCTCGACCATCGCCTCGCGCAGCGATGGATCGACCAGCGTGTAGAACACCGCCGCCCGCCGGTTGGTGGCCGACTCGAGCGCCCGCGCCAGCTGCTCACGGGTCTGCACCCGGGCGTGCCGGATCATCTCGACCTCGGTGTCGACGAACTGGCTCTGGGCGGCCCGCCCCACCCGCGCGGCCGTGTCCCCGGTGGAGTCGGACACGATATGGATCTCGAGCCGGTCGGACACGTCGCCAGATCCTATCCCGGAACCCCACGCGGGGCTGGGATACTGCGGCGATGGAACGCGATCGGGTCACGCTCGTGCGCGCGGACGAGCTCACGGACGCCGCGCCGTACGCCTACGCCGCACTCCCGCCGGCCGGGGCGCGCCTGGTCTTCACGGCCGGCGCCTGTCCGCTCGACGAGGCCGGCACGACGGTGGCGCCGGGCGACGTCACCGCGCAGGCGGAGCAGGTGATGGCCAACCTGCGCGCGGCCCTCCGGGCGGCCGGCGCGGACCTCGACGACGTCGTCAAGTCCACCGTCTATGTGGCGACGCAGCGGCGCGAGGACCTCCTCGCCGCTTGGGACGTCGTGCGGCGCCACTTCGGCGACCACGACGCGCCCAGCACCCTCCTCGGCGTCACGGTCCTCGGCTACCCCGACCAGCTCGTCGAGGTCGAGGCGGTGGCCGCGCTACCCGGGTAGCTGACCGAAGTCCGCGAGCCGGCCCAGCCCGGCGGCCACGTTCGCGACCAGCCGCAGGCGGTTCGCCCGCACCGCCTCGTCGGGCGCCATGACGAGGACGTCCTCGAAGAAGCGGTTGACGGCCGGGACGAGTGCCGCGGCCGCCTCGAGCGTGGCGGGCGGCTCGGCCATCGCCGCGGCCAGCTCGCGCTCGGCCGCAGCCTCCAGGAGCGAGTCGTCGACCGGGCCTGGCGCCGTCTCGCCGGCGATGCGGACGCAGCGGTTGTAGGCGTCCCGCACGCCGTCCCGCTCCGGGCCGGCGAACGCGCGCAGCGCCCGCGCCCGGGCGGCGACGTCGATGGGCTCGGCGGCGCCGGCGCCGCGGGCCGCCCGCAGCTCCTCCACCGTGACGCCCTCCTCGAGCAGGATCGGCTCCAGCCGGTCGAGCAGGAAGCCGGTCGCGCCGTCGCCTACGAGCGCCTCCGGGTCGACGCGGTAGCCGCGGTCGAGCGCGATCGCCACGATCCCGGCGGCGGCCCGGCGCAGGCCGTACGGATCTCGGCTGCCGGTCGGCTCGAGGCCGCGCGAGAACGCCACCGCGACGGTGTCGGCCTTGTCGGCGAGGGCGAGCAGGGCGCCCGCCTCCGACGCCGGCAGCGTCCCGCCGGCCTCGCTCGGCCGGTGGTGCTCCTCGATCGCGGCGCAGACGGCCTCGTCCTCGCCCGCCGCCCGCGCGTAGACCGAGCCGGCGTAGCCCTCCAG
>Ga0075424_100005577_pt1 | contig 12038 bp, 13 predicted proteins | sample SoiMethybrSBSTD3_FD_75301 | JGI IMG/M metagenome (GOLD analysis project Ga0075424, IMG submission 75301) | Bulk soil microbial communities from a Populus tree surrounding site in Tennessee, USA - Soil MetaG P. TD hybrid SBSTD3 | ecosystem: Environmental > Terrestrial > Soil > Tree plantation... | reverse complement strand
GAAGATTTTTTCCTGACAGAAGCGATCAAGCGTGTTGCCGGTAAGGATCTCGATAACCTCACCCAGAGCCATAAAGCCGAGATCGCTATAAACGGTCCGAGTTCCCGGGGCGGCTTCGGGCCGCTCGCGATGAATTTGTTCGTAGACGTAATTTTTTGCTGCACGGCTCGCGACAAAGTTAACTCGGCCCGTTTTTTCACTCTTTCTGATCTCTTCAAAATAGGGCTTCCAGGCCGGTAACCCTGCCGAGTGATTCAGTAGATGGCGAAACGTGGTGAGACTCTTGCCGAACACTCCGTACATCGGGATCATCCGAGTGACCTGGTCATCCAAACGCAATTTTTTGTCACGCACCAAAAGCATCAAGGCCACCGACGTCGCCAAAGCTTTGGTGAGCGATGCCAAATCGAATATCGTATCGACCAGCATCGGCGTTTGCTGCGGCACGAGCGAGCGATGTCCGAAGGCGCGCTGATAAACAATCGCATCCTGCTTGCCAACCAAGAGCACCGCGCCAGGAAAAACTCGCTCAGCGATAGCTCTCTCAAAGCACTGTTCAACGGCACCGAAATCACTGCCACTTTTCATTCGGATCATTCACATAGAGAGAGCGAAGCACAGGTGGTTAAACGGACTTCAGCGTACAGGAGACTCGAGCAGTTCCAATGTGGCCCCATTGCCGTCGAGCGCCATCCGTGCGCCAAACGGTAACGCCAGATTTTCGTCACCGTGTCCTGCTCTCATACCCATGACCACGGGATAAGACGCGTGATGAAATAGGTCCGTAACAATTTCCCTGAAGTCGCGGGGACCCGTATCATCGCAGCGGGTGAAATCGCCGAACAAGACACCAGCTGGCCGATCTAATTTCCCGGCCATCAGAAGCTGCGTCATCATGCGCTCGATGCGATACGGCTTTTCTCCCACATCCTCTAAGAAGAGCACCTTTCCCGCCGTATCGATTTCATAGGGAGTGCCGAGCGTAGTCACCAATAAAGAGAGACAACCGCCGATCATGTCTCCTTCGGCGAAGCCGGGCCGTATGACCTCAGTCAAATCTACCTTCCAGCTTTTAAGCTCGCCCGTCAGGAGCGGCCAGAAGTGCGAGCGCGACTGCGGGCTGAGGCCGCTAGCGAGGTCCATGGCGACCATCGGCGCATGAAACGTAATCATTCCGCGGAATTGCCTGAGCCAATTTAGCAGAATTGTGATATCACTGTAGCCGACAAAAATTTTCGCGCTCACCTGCAGAGTCGCGCTCAAATACGGCAGCAGCTGAATCGAGCCGAATCCCCCGCGGGCGCAAAAAATTGCGTCGATATCGCTGCGCTGAAAAAAATCCACCAGATCTCGGGCGCGCGATTGCGGGTCACCCGCGAGATAACCTTTGGCCCCGAACAGATTCGCGCCGAGCTCGACCTCGAATCCTTCCGCCCGAATGGCCGTAAGCCCTGACTCAACCTCGTTGCAATCGACCCTACCGGCGGGCGCCACGACGCCAATTCGTCCCCCAGGCCTCAAGCGCGGGGGTTTTTGCACAGTTAAACGCGTTTTTAGCTGGTTTGCTGCCAGAGCCACTCCGCCGATCCTTGCCCACCTGTGAATAACCCTCAGGCGCGCTTGCTACGATTAGGACTGAAATGCAATATTGGCAAAAAACCCCTGATCGCACAACATTTTTTTCTTCTCGATGGTTTGACAGCCAATGGCCCGCGCGCGTTGACTTCGCTTGATCGTGCAGCTAGATACCAAAAGATCGTCCACAACCGTGCCGGCTCAGTCCACGGACCGATAGACAGTTTATCCACAGGATTTGAACACCCATGAAAGTGAAAACAGAGCAACTCGAACGCTTCGCCGTGTTGTTGCTGAAAAACTACCATGATAAAGATGTGATGATTCCCAAGGCTGATGAGGCCGCGCTCAAAAAAGCGATTCTGGAGATCGTCGCGAAAAATTTCGCCGAAGAGGACGCTATCGAAGAAGAAGCGCGAAGGATGCTTGCCGCCCACACGCCAGGATCCCGCGATGTCGATCCGTACAAAATGTTTTTGCTGGCTAAACAAAAACTTGCGGCCAAACGAGGATTTGTATTGTGAGATTATCGGAGAGCCGAATCTCGCATCTTGCTCACCTGATCATGAACGGCTTGAGGGAGCAGAGACTTGGCGAATTTCCCAACGAGCGGCGCGCGCTTCTCGAAACCAAACAAGCTTTGAGCGATTTTTTTCACCGTGAGGACCAGATCGACGACATCGTCCGTCATAAGATCAACTCGCTTTCCCGCCCCGTTCCTCCAGGCAGCCGCGAATGGGATATTCTTTATCGAAAATATTTCGAGGAAGAATCTCGAAAGCAGCGCCGTTGAAGGGTTCTAGCCGCGAGTCCAAAGATTTGTTTGCAAATAATCTCGCTGGGGGTTGACACAGCAATAGAAGTGCTTAGATTTTTGTTGCCTTGGCTTAGCGGCCGTCAGTAACCAATTGAGCCTTGGCAAATCCTGAATATTTTCTAATACTTACATCTTATTTTGAAAGGGGAGCGCAGTGAAAATTAGGCCTTTACAAGACCGGGTGATTGTCAAGCGGGTGGACGAAGAGGAAAAGAGCAAAGGCGGAATTATTATTCCGGATACCGCAAAAGAAAAACCCCAGGAAGGCAAAGTGGTGGCTGTGGGAAAAGGGAAAGTCGGTGATGACGGCAAGACCACTCCCCTCGATGTCAAGGTCAACGACCGAATTCTTTTCGGCAAATACTCCGGCACTGAGATCAATTTCGATGGCGAAGAGCACCTGATTATGCGCGAGGAGGACATCCTCGGCGTAATCGAGAAGTAATTTTCTAAGAGAGAAGACTTAATTAGGAGGGAACGATGGCAGCTAAAATGGTTAAATTTAATCGCGATGCGCGTGACGCGATTCTGAAGGGCGTCAATATCCTCGCCGACGCGGTAACGGTTACGCTGGGACCGAAGGGAAGAAATGTCGTTCTGGACAAGTCCTTTGGGGCTCCCAATGTCACGAAGGACGGCGTGACCGTGGCCAAAGAAGTCGAACTCGAAGACAAGTTTGAAAATATGGGCGCTCAAATGGTGAAGGAAGTGGCGAGCAAGACCTCTGATGTGGCCGGCGACGGGACAACGACGGCAACGGTTTTGGCGCGTTCAATCTTCGCTGAAGGCGTAAAGCTGGTTGCAGCGGGTCATGATCCGATGACGCTCAAGCGCGGTATCGACAAAGCCGTGGAAGCGATGGTGGGCGAGCTCAAGGGGATGTCGAAAGCGACTAAAGATCCTAAAGAAATCGCTCAAGTCGGCACAATCGCCGCGAATAATGACTCCACGATCGGCGATGTCATTGCCGAAGCCATGAACAAGGTCGGCAAAGAGGGTGTCATCACGGTCGAAGAGGCCAAAGGGCTCGAAACGACCTTGGACGTAGTCGAGGGTATGCAGTTCGACCGCGGCTATCTTTCGCCCTATTTCGTGACGGACCCGGAAAGAATGGAGTGCGTGCTCGAAGATGTCTATCTGCTGATTCACGAGAAAAAAATCAGCAACATGAAGGAGATTTTGCCGATCTTGGAACAAATCGCGAAGACGGGCAAGCCATTTATTATTATCGCCGAAGACATTGAAGGCGAAGCATTGGCCACATTGGTCGTCAACAAGATCCGCGGCACGCTTCGCTGCGTTGCCGTCAAGGCTCCCGGCTTCGGGGATCGCCGCAAAGCGATGCTCGAAGACATCGCGATTTTGACCGGCGGCAAACTTATCGCCGAAGAGCTTGGGATCAAGCTCGACAACATCAACTTGCAGGACCTCGGCCGGGCAAAGCGGATCGTAGTCGACAAAGACAACACGACGATTGTGGACGGCGCCGGCAAAAAGTCCGATCTCGAGGGCCGTATCAAACAGATTCGCGCCCAGATTGATGAGACGACATCCGACTATGACCGCGAGAAATTGCAGGAGCGGCTCGCCAAGCTGATCGGCGGCGTCGCCGTTATCAATGTCGGCGCAGCTACAGAAGTGGAAATGAAGGAGAAGAAAGCGCGCGTCGAGGATGCCCTCCACGCCACTCGGGCAGCGGTTGAAGAAGGCATTGTTCCCGGCGGCGGAGTGGCATTGCTCCGATCGGCAGTAGTCCTGGAAAAATTGCGTGTGCCCGAAGACGAGCGCTGGGGTGTCAACATCATCAAACGCGCTTCGGAAGAGCCGCTTCGGCGCATCGCCACGAACGCCGGCGTCGAGGGCTCGATCGCATTGCAAAAGGTCAAAGAGGCCAAAGGTGCCTTCGGTTTCAACGCGGCAGACGAAGAGTACGAAGATCTCTTGAAGGCTGGCATCATTGACGCAACGAAGGTTGTTCGCACCGCTCTGCAAAATGCGGCGTCAGTAGCGAGTATGCTGCTGACCACGGAAGCGATGGTCGCCGAGAAGCCAGAGGATAAGCCGGCTATGCCGCCAATGCCTCCTGGAGGCGGGATGGGCGGTATGGGTGGAATGGGCGGCATGATGTAAAGCAAACGCTTTGGAAGCAACAAAGGCCCGTTGCGTGCAAACGCAACGGGCCTTTGTTTTACGCAATCTTGACTCCGGATTTTTTTCATATTAACCTGCGTTCGAACTTTTCCTTGAAAATATCATCATTTAGCATGCATGTTTGAATCCTTAACCGATAAGCTTGAGCTCACCTTCAAGCGCCTGAGGGGTCAAGGCAAAATCACCGAAAAAAACATCGATGATGCCCTGCGCGAGGTCCGTTTGGCGCTGCTCGAAGCCGACGTTCATGTAAAAGTCGTCAAGACCTTTCTCGATTCGGTCAAGACAAAATCCATGGGGCAGGAGGTCTTGCAGAGTCTCACCCCAGAGCAGCAGTTCATCAAAATCGTGCGCGACGAGCTTGTCGGCTTGCTCGGTGGCGATTATCGCGAGCTTGATCTAAAAGCTGCGCCGCCCGTGGTTATCATGTTGGTGGGCTTGCAGGGCTCCGGCAAAACCACTACGGTTGCCAAGCTCGCCCGGTACTTAAAGAAAGAAAAGAAGCGTAGCCCGTACCTCGTCCCTGCCGACGTATATCGCCCCGCGGCGATCGAGCAACTGAAAATTCTCGGCCGCGAGCTCCAACTGCCGGTCTATGAGGCCAATCCGGAAACGTCGCCCGTGGCGATTTGCCAACAGGCGCTGGAAGATGCCAAACGGAAGTTTTGTGATCTTCTTTTGATCGACACCGCGGGACGTTTGCACATCGACGAAGAGCTGATGCAGGAGCTGAGCGCCATCAAAGACGCCGTCCGGCCGCATCAAATTCTCTTCGTCGCCGATTCTATGACCGGGCAAGACGCCGTGAATCAGGCCATCGGTTTTGATGGCAAGCTCGGCCTCTCCGGAATCGTTCTGACGAAACTCGACGGCGACGCGCGCGGCGGCGCCGCGCTCTCGATTCGCGAGATGGTCGGCAAGCCGATCCTTTTTTCCGGCATTGGCGAAAAACTCGACGCTCTGGAGCCGTTTTATCCGGACCGTCTGGCGTCGCGGATCTTGGGCATGGGCGACGTACTCTCGCTCATTGACAAAGTCCAGCAAAATGTCGAGCAGAAGGAAGCCGCGCGTCTGCAGCAGGCTTTTCAGAAACAGCAATTTACCTTGGAAGAGTTTCAACTGCAGCTTCAGCAGATCAAGCGCATGGGGCCGGTGGGCGGGCTGCTGGAGATGATTCCGGGCGGAAAAAAGCTCGCCTCACAAGTTGACGCCGGGCAGGCCGAGAAAGAGTTAAAGCGAGTCGAAGCGATCATCAACTCAATGACGATAAAAGAACGGCGCAATCCGGCGATATTGAACGGCGGTCGACGCCGCCGCATCGCCCAAGGCAGCGGCACCACGGTCACTGACGTGAACCGCCTGATGAAACAATTTCTGGAAATGAAAAAGATGATGCAACGGGTGAGCAAGATGGGCATGCGCTCGCTTCTCAGCCGAGTGCCGAACCCTTTCAACTAAAAGGAGAGAAGACTGAGCATGAGCGTTACCATTCGGATGAGCCGCCACGGCGCCAAGAAAAAACCATTTTATCGCATTGTTGTGAGCGACCAACGGTTTCCGCGCGATGGGCGCTACATCGAACAGGTTGGCAGTTATGATCCACGGGCAAAATCCGATGCGGTCAAACTCGATCACGAGAAGATCGACTCCTGGATCAAAAAAGGCGCTAAGCCTTCACAAACAGTTTCGGAATTGATCAAGCGCAACAAGAGAGCCAGCTGACCGTGCGATGAAAGAGCTGATCGAATACGTGGCCAGGTCTTTGGTAAGCAATCCTGCGGCGGTGACGATCAAAGAAACCGATGCCGATGGGGCATCCGTGTTTGAGCTAAAGGTCGCCAAAGAAGATCTCGGGCGCATCATCGGGAAACAAGGCCGCACAGCGAAATCTCTTCGCGCCCTGCTCAACGCCGCGGCGTCGATGGCCAACCGTAAAGTCGTTCTCGAAATCGTCGAAGAAAAATAATTTGGCTGGCGCAAGTACCGATGGACGAACCGATAGTTCCCCTCGGTGAAATCGTCGCTACCCATGGCCTCCTCGGCTGGTTGAAGCTCAACCCGTTCAATCCTGAGACGACAACGCTCAAACCCGGCGCCGAAGTTTTCATCGAACAGGCGGGAACGCCAACGCCTCTTCTGCTCGAGGCGAGCAGCCCGCATAAGCGTCAGTTGCTGATCAAATTGCGCCAGGTGGATAGCATCGACGCTGCGGCTCATTATGTCGGTACAACCCTCTCGGTATCACAAACCGCTCTCGAAGTGCTCGCGCCCGGCCAGTACTATCATTATCAGATCATCGGGTTCGAAGTTTTCACGACCGCTGGCGAGCGCGTTGGTATCGTCCAGTCCACGATGGTGACGAGCGGCGGTGAGCTCTATGTCGTGCACAGCGGCAGCAAAGAACACCTGATTCCAGCTGTCAAAGAAATCGTGGACAAAATCGATTTCACCAATCGTACAGTCATCATCGATCCGCCTGCGGGCTTGCTTGATCTCTGATAACGCACCGTCTCCGCCGATGCTGCACTTCACTGTCATTTCAATTTTTCCGCGCATGTTCGACTCCGCGCTGAGCCACAGTATTCTGAAGCGGGCGCAGGAATACAATCTGATAAAAATCGACCTCATCGACTTGCGCGACTATAGCACCGATCGTCATCGCACGACCGACGATACGCCATACGGCGGCGGCCAAGGCATGGTCATGAAACCCGAGCCGCTGGTTAGTGCGATTGACCATGTTCGACAAAAAACGCCGCGTGCGCGGATTATTCTGCTTTCGCCACGCGGATCGGCGTTTAACCAAGCAACAGCCCGACGGCTCGCTCAAGAAGAAAAACTGGTGTTGATCTGCGGCCGTTACGAGGGCGTTGACGAAAGGGTCAGTGCCTTCGTCGATGAAGAAATCTCGGTCGGCGATTATACTTTGAGCGGCGGCGAACCTGCCGCGATCGTGGTCATTGATGCGGTCGCGCGTCTCGTACCGGGGGTTCTCGGTAACGCCAATTCCGCAGCCGAGGAGTCGTTCAGCGCTGGACTACTCGAATACCCCCAATACACGCGGCCCGAAGAATACCGCGGCATGAAAGTACCCCAGGTCCTCCTCTCGGGTGATCACGAGCGGATTAGGGCTTGGCGCATGGAGCGTAGCCTGCAACTCACGCGCGCTCGGCGTCCCGATTTGCTCGCTGGTAGCCGACCAGGTACGCAAGAAGAGACGGCAAGTGTTTCCAGCCCGCCGATCTATCTCGCGCTTTTGCATTACCCGGTTTACGACAAAAACGGCGCGGTCGTCACCACCGCCGTGACGAACATGGACATTCACGATATTGCGCGCGCTGGCCGGACCTATGGAGTGAGCCGATTTTTTGTCGTCACACCGGTAAAGGCTTTGCAGAAACTCGCTCTGAAAATCATTCATCACTGGGAGTTTGGCTACGGCAGCGATTATAACCCTACGCGTAAAGAGGCGCTGACGCTCGCACGAGTTTGTGATGCCTTGGATGATGTCATTATTGCAATCGAACGGGACACCGGACAAAAGCCGCTTATCGTGGCGACTTCCGCCAGGCCCTCTGGCCACCGGACCTCTTTCCTAGCGCTCAAAGAAATGTTACATAAAGAAACTCGGCCCTTTCTCGTTCTCTTCGGTACCGGTTGGGGGTTGACAGAAGCCACACTTTCACGAGCGGATTACGTTCTGGAGCCAATTCAGGGACGCACCGAATTCAACCACCTCTCGGTGCGTTCGGCAGCGGCAATCATACTGGATCGCCTGCTGGGATAGCGCCTAGATAAGGAGTTAGCGATGAACATCGTCGGGCAGTTGGAAGCACAGCAGTCCAAGCAGGACCCGCCGGCACTGCGTCCAGGTGAAACCGTCCGGGTTCACGTCAAGGTCGTCGAAGGCGAAAAGGAACGCACTCAGGTTTTTGAGGGTCTCGTGATCGGCATGTCGGGAAGCGGCAGTCGGGCGGTTTTTAGAGTGCGCAAGGTCTCCTACGGCGTTGGTGTCGAGCGTATTTTTCCGCTTCACTCGCCACGTATCGAAAAAGTCGAGGTCGTTGCGCGCGGCAAGGTGCGCCGCGCAAAGCTTTACTATTTACGCGAAAGGTCCGGAAAAGCTGCGCGGCTTTCCGGCGAAGAACGGTAATTCCGCTGAGAGTCTGTCAGATCAGCCACCGAGAACGTTGCCGTTGCCCTCGAAAATTGCTCCGGGGTGGATCTTGAGCTCGCCGACACGAGCCTCGCCTTTGAAATAGCCTCCGGGGAGTACCTCAAAACAGCCCATCGATTGTACCGAGCCGATCAAACGGCCCTCCAGGTGCACCTGCCGCGCCGAGATGTGCGCGTCGACCTGAGCACTGGCGCCGATCACCAAAAGTTCGGTGGACTTTATTTCGCCGGTGAAATGACCGTCGATCTTGACCGGTAAGTTGTAGCTAAGCTTGCCGGAAATCGACGAATTGGCGAACAGTACGGTTCGTGGACCGGCCCCCTGACTTAAAGCCCCGCTCTGTTTATCCTGCGAGCTCATAATCGGAAATTCGCCTAGTTTAGCATAGATTCCGCTCGTCACGCCACGACGAGCTTTGCGAGCCTGTGTCTACTCCCTACTGCTGTGGTAGCATAAATCGATGGACCTATTTGCCGATAAGCCTTCAACAGGCAGAAAATCTTCTCAGCCCCTCGCCGATCGGATGCGGCCGGCGACAATCGACGAGTTCATCGGCCAGGAACATTTGCTTGGGGCTGGCAAGCTTTTGCGCGGGATGCTCGCGGCGGGAAAGCTACAGTCGCTGATCCTCTGGGGACCTCCGGGCAGCGGCAAAACCACCCTGGCGCAGATTCTCGCAAGCTCCGCCGGGGCGGCATGTGTCCACTTTTCTGCGGTGACCTCGGGTGTGAAGGATTTGAAAAGGATTATTCAAGACGCCGAGCAACTGCGCCGCAGCGGAAAATCCACCGTTCTTTTCGTCGACGAAATTCATCATTTCAACAAGGCGCAACAAGACAATTTTCTGCCGCACGTGGAGCGCGGCACATTGACACTGATCGGCGCCACGACCGAAAACCCCTCGTTCGAAGTCATTTCGCCGCTGCTTTCGCGCTGCCGCGTACTATTGCTCAAAGCGCTCTCGCCAACGGAAATCGGCACGCTTATCGATCGGGCGCTGCAGGACCGGGAGCGGGGTCTTGGAAACTTGCAGCTTACGCTCGAAGAGCCGGTCCGAGCGTTTCTCATCGAGCAGTCGCAAGGCGATGGCCGTGTGGCTTTGAACGCCCTCGAGGCAGCGGCGACTCTGGCGCAGGCTCAACGCGAGAAACGAATCGATCTGCCAAAATTACAGGAAGCGCTGCAAAAAACACCGTTACGCTATGACAAGGCCGGCGAAGAGCATTACAACGTGATTTCTGCGTTCATCAAAAGTATGCGCGGTAGCGATCCCGACGCGGCGCTCTATTGGATGATGCGTATGCTTGAAGCCGGCGAGGATCCGCTTTTCATCGCGCGGCGGATGGTGATCTTCGCCGCCGAAGACATCGGCAACGCCGACCCGCAGGCTCTGCAAATAGCGATTGCGGCCAAGGATGCCTTTCATTTTGTTGGACTGCCCGAGGGCCGTATTCCCTTGGCTCAAGCCGTCACGTATTTGGCAAGCGCGCCCAAGTCGAATGCTTCCTATAAAGCCATGCTTTCGGCGGCCGAGGACGTGCAGGCGCACGGCGCTCTTGCGGTCCCGCTGCACCTCCGGAACGCGCCCACTCCGCTGATGCGCAAGCTGGGATACGGCAAAGATTACCAATACGCCCACGACTACGAAGGGCATGTTGTCGACCAACAACATCTGCCCGAAGAACTTCGCAACCGGCACTATTACACCCCCGGCGAATCCGGCTACGAAAAAAAGCTGAAGGAACGGCTCGATTCCTGGGCGGCAAAGAAGAATACTAAAACGTGACCGACAAACGCGCCGCTCAGCTCACCGCTACCACGATGAGCGAGTCTTGATGCATACCGAAGCGGCTTTCCTGTCTGTAAATTGGCATTTCGAAGCGAAGCTGAGAAATACTATCTTCTGTCTAGCGTAGGCCGCGCGGCCTTTCTTCGAGCACGAAAAACATTTTTAAACAGCTCGAAATCGCCGAGGTAGACATCCTCGCGATGTGACCCAGCGCGCCGTGGTTCCCACGGCTCGACAAAACAAACAGCGCGAGCCACAGTGCAAGACGGATCAAACCAAACTAGGTTTACCGAGCACAGGTCTAAGGACGCAGACTGGATTGAGCCGTTGGAAAAACAGCCGGTATTCGAGCAGAGAAGCGAGGTTTTCCTGTTCTTGTACGCAGTTCGTTGGATTACTCAAGCCGCGGTCGGAGCATATCTTTGCAACGCCCCCCGGATGACCGACATCCCGATGGGCTTCTGTAGAATCTCTTCGGCGCCGGCATCAAGCGCCGCTGTGGTTTGAGGCCCCTGGGACAGTGCGGTGCAAATCACGATGGGAATATTCTTCGTTGGTAATTTGGCTTTCAGGAGTGCTGTCGCCTTATCGCCGCTCATTCGAGGCATCAATAGATCCATGAATATCAAGTCAGGAAGGCGCTGGGATGCTTGGTCCAAAGCCTCAATACCATCGGCGGCTTGAAGTGCCGAATAACCGAGTTTCTCGGCGATCATAACAAGCAACTCACGACAACCGGTATCGTCATCCACAATAAGTACCTTCTTTTGGCTGCCCATGGCCGTGAAAGATTGCAGCCCCGATGCCATTCATGATCCTTCACACCGAATATGCGGCTTCCGATGCCTTGTTGTAATTTTCTGTCTTGTGTTAGTAATTCTCGGCATGGCGGGCGGAATGCCTGAGTAACACGCTGTTCACTTTTGGCGTCCGCCTTTGGTCGGACGGCATTTTTCCGTCCGATTAACTTAGCGAGACTCCAGACCTAAAACCTCTCTTTTTTCAACGTAATTTGCTGCGCTGAGTGTTCCGGGAAAGCGGCAGCAAGGTGCGGACTGTATGTCCTCAGACGGAAGTCCCAGCCTCACGCTAAACTGTGCGGTAAGAACGGGATTTAGACGGACAGGTAGTGCCTTGACGTTTATTGAACGGAGTTCCTCCCGATATTGCTGGGATCGCCAACGGCCATTTCTCGCGAAAGCTTCACTGAGCCAGAATGTAACAGCCGTGTTAAAAAAGCACCGCTCTTGTTGACTCCGCGACAGTCTCAATTTACCTTCAGGCATTCCCATAAATTCGGAGGCGGAGAGTTCGTTGTTACGGGTGTGGAAAAAACGGATCGCACCATTCATTGAACTGTTTCGGCGAAAGCCGCTGCGGCCGTTTTCTGTTCGCATTCACCTTGTCGTTCTTGTGCTAGCCGCGGTACTGCCATTACTAGTACTGGCCGGCCTTCTATTCTGGCGCGATGTGCAGCTGCGCTACGACGCAGTCGAGCGTGGAATGCGCAACACCGCGCGCGCTCTCTC
>Ga0075424_100005574_pt1 | contig 12040 bp, 12 predicted proteins | sample SoiMethybrSBSTD3_FD_75301 | JGI IMG/M metagenome (GOLD analysis project Ga0075424, IMG submission 75301) | Bulk soil microbial communities from a Populus tree surrounding site in Tennessee, USA - Soil MetaG P. TD hybrid SBSTD3 | ecosystem: Environmental > Terrestrial > Soil > Tree plantation... | reverse complement strand
ATTCTGGGCGGCGCGCTGCCGAGCTACGCCCCGGCGTTCGCGCTGACGCGCTATGAAGATCCGAGCTATCGCGCGCTGCTGACGACATGGGGAGACGGCGGGCAGCTCTAAGCGCCGCGCTCAGAGCATCGTGCCTTTAATCGGAAGCTCAGCCAGCCGTATGGGTGCAAGGAGCACAATTTGCGGCGCGAGCAGCACGACGCCATGGCTTCGTTGCGCGGTTGCGGAACTTTCAGGCGAACCTCGTCTTTGACAGGGCATCATGAGCCAAACACGAAGGAACAAACGATGCCCGTTATCTTGTGGCTGCTGGGAGTCCCGTTAAGCCTGATTCTAGTCCTGATGCTTACGGGGGTGCTGCACTTCTAAGGGTGCCAATCTTGCTGGCCAAGCGGTCGCCCGTGGCGACCGCTTGGCTGCGCCAGTTGTCGTCCGTGCGCTCTTGGCAGAGCGCCGCAAAGGCCCCGAGAAAGGCGAGATTGCCAATCAGCGGCTGCAGCGTCTTGCCTGCCGATAGGTTCGTTGCCTTGTATCGCGACGATGGCGCTCAAGGTGCGCCATAGCCTCGCACGCGGGCTCGATCGGCGAACCAGATTATTACTGCACCGATGCCGCTAAGGGCGCCGCCATCGGGGTAATTCCCGATATGGGCCAGGCGGCCGCGCGCCTACAACGTCGTGCGCGTTGGCAATGACAGCCCAAGCGCGCAGGAAAGGAGGTGGCAATGATGCTCCTCATAAAGAAGATCGGAGGCCTCGGTCTTTTTCTGATCGGTGGCCTAATCGCAGCGCATGGAGGCTCTGACGGCCGTGGTTGGGAGGTCTTCCTCGGGCTCGTCGTGGCGGTGATCGGCGGCGCGCTTTTGGCGGCAAAGATTATGCGCCGTAATAGCGAGCCCATGGAAACGCTGAGCCGCCGCGACTAGGCCCCGCGCTCGCTTTCATCGCGCTTTAGCGCGGCAATAGATTGGCGCAGCGCGAGCAGACGCGGGGGCTCAAGGCGCTTCGTGCCGAGCACCTTTTGATCTTTCTGTGGCGTTGAGCGCTGTGCGGGCGGTCCCACGCAGGTCCAACACTTTGGGAATTCGCGGATGCCGCCGTAAAGCGGCACCCGATGGCATTTCCCGTTGCTCGTTTGGCTGATCTCAGCGTTGCGGGATGGCTGGCCTCGCCGCACCGTTGGATCGGAGCCGTGGCCTGGCCGTGAGCGTCACTAATTCAGGCAAAGCATGGACGGTGCCACCGTCGCTGCGCTGGTTGCTCTTCGCCGGCAATCTCCCGCACCAGTTTTCGATCCGGCTCTCTCGAATTCGAGGACGCTTGCGACCTCTGGGCTAGAAGAGACTGGGAACGAGCGCTGCGGTTTTCGCCTGATAGGCTCGATAGGCCTCTGGAAATTGCGAGAGCATCAGGGCCTCCTCGATGGAAATGCGCATGAGAAAGGCGAGGAGCCCCACCAGCACTGCAAGGTAGCTCGCCAGCGTGCCGATGGTGATCGCGGTCGCCAGCATGGCGACGAGGAAACCGGCATAGATCGGGTGGCGAACGTAACGATAGGGTCCCTCGACCACGAGCTCATGATTTTCGCCGACCGAGGCCAGCGCGCCCGACCAGTTGCGCCCGAGCGTCAGCCGCGCCCAAATCGCAAATCCCACGCCCGCGAGGCAAGCCACAGCGGCCAACAGCGCGACCGGCGCGGGGGCCTCGCCCAGCTGCATACCCAGCAGCGGGCTCGTCCGCCGCTGGAATAACAAGAAGAAGGCCAAGGCAATGAGCGACGTGGCCACCACCTGCTGCAGCGGCTTGGTATGCCGCACGGCCCTCCTGCTATTGAAATAGCTGGGGATCCAAACCAGGAGGATGAGGGCCCAGCCGGCGTAGGCCACGAGGGTGTAGGGTGAGGTCATGGGCCAACTCGTGTTGGCAGGCGCATTCGCCCCCGAGTTGGCGCGCAATCCTGGGCACTGTTGGGGCGAGGGTCGAGGCGCAAGGGGAACGCGCCGCGCTTACCTCGAATGGCGGTGGTTGCGTGCGTGCTCGAGCGCTTGCGGTTGACCCGGGTGGCGCATCTTTGCCACAATTCGGCGCAGTGGCCGTGCGGGAGTGAGGGGTCAGATCATGGCAACCTATCGTCGCATTAAGGTGAAGCCCATCGCGGGGGCGCTCGGCGCGGAGATCTCTGGCGTCGATCTCGGCGCGCTTGAGGCAGAGACCTTTGCGGAAATACACGCCGCCTGGCTCGAGCATCTTGTGGTGTTTTTCCGCAACCAGAGCATTGCGCCGCCCCAGCAGATCGCCTTCGCCAAGCGCTTTGGCGAAATCCATCATCACCCCTTCATGCAAGGCATGGAGGCCTACCCCGACATCCTCGAAATCGTCAAGGAGGAGGGTGACAGCAAGGCCTTCGGCGAAGTCTGGCACACCGACCAGATGTTCAATCCCAAGCCCGCCAAGGCCACCATCCTCTACGCCAAGGAGACGCCGGATGCGGGCGGGGATACGCTCTTTGCCAACATGTACTTGGCTTATGAAACCCTGTCCGAGCCCATGAAGGCTTTGATCAAGGAGCTGCGCACCTTCAACATCGGTGATCGCAAGAAGCTCGGGCGTAGCCACGAAGTTACGGCAACGCGCGATGGCCGCTATACAGGCAATGCCAAGATGGCGGCCAAGGTGAGGGATCCGGGCGACCTCATCACCGAGGCCAGCCACCCCCTCGTTCGCACCCACCCAGAGACGGGCCGCAAGGCGCTCTATCTCAGCAATCACACGCAAACGCTTGACGGCTTCAAGCCGGGCGAGGCGCGACCGATCCTCGACTATCTGGCCCAGCATGCCGTCGAGCCGGAGTTCACCTGCCGGTTCCGCTGGGAGGTCGGCTCGCTTGCCATTTGGGACAACCGCTGCACGCAGCATCGCGCGCTGAACGACTATCCCGGCAAGCGGCGGCGCATGCACCGCATCACCATTGCCGGCGACACCCCGTACTAGGTCGTGTGCTCAATTTGATGTCGCCGTCCTCGGCGTGACGCAGTTGGTGCTAGAGCCTTCGACGACTTGGCTCGACCGGAAGGATCATGCCGTGGCGTGGGGTATCGAACTCATGGACGACTGCGCGGTCGTCACCATGAACACCAACAAGGTCAACGTTCAGAACGATAGCTTCTTTGCCGAGCTACACGACGCGTTCGATAGGTTGGAGCGCGACTTCAACCCGTACCCAGTCGTCCTCACCGGCCAAGGCGATGTCTTTTCGGCGGGCATCGATTTCCAATACAGCTTCAACATCTTCGGAAGTGGCGATCGCAACAAAATTCGCGAGTGGTATCGGAACTACCGCGCTACAAACCTCCGCATTTTCCAGTATCCACGGCCAACCGTTGCAGCGGTGAACGGGCACGCGATCGCCGGCGGATTGATCACAGCGCTCAACTGCGATTTCCGTATTGCGGCCAGGAAACCTGCGAAGTTCGGCCTCAACGAAGTGCCGATCGGCATCCCAATGCCTGCCGCCTACGTCGAGATCATCAAGTATGCCCTTGGTGATCAGGTCGGCGCGGTAACGACGCTGCGCGGCCTGCTTTATACCACTGAAGAGGCCGAGAGATTGTGCTTCTTCCACCAGGTCGTCGAGCCAGAACGTTTGTTGGCCACTTCAATCAGTTGGGCGAAGTGTATCACGTCAGATTGCAACACGGCCTACGCCATGTCCAAGAAGGCGCTGCAAGATGGCGTCATGCGACAGATCGAGGAGCGCACCGTAGCGCTCGACGCCATCCTAGCTGAAGGCATGAGCGACGAAGGAAACCGCCGCGCACAGGATCGGCGCCGTCGCGAGATCATGCAGGAGAAGTAACAGCACGGGTGACGTGAACCAAACGAGCTTGCATGCGGGTCGTTTCGCGGCCGGAATTGAGTAGGCAACCTCGTCGCGGGTTCGCCGGTCTGGCCTAGGCTCTGGTTGGCACAGCGCCGCCGTGCGGCGACGCTGTGCCGCCTGGCTCAGCTGCAGCCGCTGGTGCCGCCGCAGGTATAATACCAAGTCGACCTAGATAGTGTGTATGTAGAAGGCCTTAACCTTCGGCATATGCGCTCCGGGTATGCCGAGCGAGCGGGACGGAATAAAGGTTGCCTCTCCGCTATCGGTGCCACACTGCCGCGCAGACGTCGGATTTCTCGCGCGCGGTTTGCCGAATCGATGAGCGCGCGCTCGCGGAAGGTGCGGAGCGTTGTTGGTAGAGGGAAGTGGATCCGGACAGATGCCCCCCGCCGGCAAGCATTCAATCATTGACGGCCTTCGGGAGTAGAGCGATCGACCGTAGCTATGCGCCCCGGCATATTCTCCGGCATGGGGTTAAGCTGGACCAAGCGCATCTACTGGGGCATCAGCGTTCCCGCTGCAACGTTTCCGCCACCCCACCGACATCTTGCTGTCGCGTGCTCGCCCCGCAAAAATGTGGCTCCTCGCCATATACAGCTATCGCTCACTCGATAGGCTGCACTGGCTGCAGTGCCGCTCAGCAATGCTTAGCCCTTTTGACCGGCTGCACGCTACGGCGTGTGGGAGGGTGGCCCGGATGGGGGAACAGCCTCATCCGCCGAACAGAGAAACCGACCTGATGGTCTCGTACGAGACCGACCGGTGTTGCTCACAAGAGCATGGCCGGCTCTCACCATCGGCAGCAGGTGTGCTAATGTTGCCTGAAGCGGCTTGCAAACTCCCTCGGTCAGTCTCTCCAGAAGTTTGCTATACCCGTTAGCCGGCGGTTAGACGCCCATGGCAGGCAAAGCACCTTCCGTAGAGTTTCGCGGGTTCCGACTATGACGGCCTGCCGCTTGGCTCGAGTCACGGCCGTATACAGCCAAGCTGGATCCAACACCCGACTGTCGGGAAGGGCAATGACGACGCGATCAGCCTCGCTTCCCTGGGCCCGATGGCAGGTCAGTGTGTATCCGAGAGAAAGGGCCACCAACTCGTCCTTTTGGAAGACCTGCTCGGTGTCGTCAAAAACGGCCCGCAGAGTGCAGTCGCTCGGTGCAATTTCCAAAATTGATCCAAACGACCCGTTGAACAGCCCGCGGTCGTAATCGTTTCGCGTGTGCACGACGGGTTCGCCCCGCGAGAAGATGTCGCCGAGGGCCCCGCGCAACTCTGGAAGACCCGTGTCCCGCACGTATGCGTCGTGCAGCAGTCTATTCAGGGAGAGCACGCCGCAAGCGCTCTCGTTCACAGGAGACACAATGAAAAGGCTCCCAGCTTGATCGGCGATTTGGCGGCGTATTTTCATGACAGTCGCTGCGATTGCCTCGCGCCCACCGACCTCGGCAATCGATACGCCGTCGCAGTCTCCGTTGTAGTTCCGCAGGGAGGGAACCTGGCAACGGCGAAGCATCGCTGCAACTTGGGGGATTTCGCTCTCATTCTGCTGACGATGGATGATGGTGAGCCGGGCCGTGATCGACGGTTCTTGAACGAAATGGTGGAACAACAATCCGAAGCCGACCGGCGCTAACTGCCCTTCATCCCCGATCAAGAGGATTCGTGCGCCGGAGGGCAAACGGCGAAGGAGCCCGTGCATGCTGGGCAGGTCCACCATCGACGCCTCATCGATGACTACAAGCGTCCGTGAGTCCGCCGTCGCCAAATTCGCTAGCCTGCGCAGGCAGGTTGCATGCTTTGCTTCATCCTCGCGCCTGTCCAATTCACGTATGGTACGAAAGAGTGTCCGAGCACGCCGCGCGGTCGCGCGCGAGAGACGCAGCGCTGCTTTGCCCGCGACTGCCGCGAGGAGGAGGCGTCCGCCAAGCGTTTCCCATATTTCACAGATGGCGCGCGCGACATGAGTCTTACCCGTCCCCGCACCTCCACCCAGGCACGCAAACCCCAATGATAACACCTTACCTAATGCTTCCGCCTGTTCCGGATGCAGCGCGTGCTTCTTTTTGAGTAATGCAGCGAGTTTATTGTGCATAGCAGGATCTGGTGCCTGTTGCGCCATTTTGCGCAACTTGGCGAGGACGGCGTCCTCCATGCACGCGCAACCTGGAGCTCGAAACACTCCATTTGCACTGGGAACCACAGCCCGCCTCGCGAGGCTGAGATCGACTGCGCGAGCTACGAGGTCCGGTCGCGTAAGCTTTTGGCTTAGTCGTTGCCAAAAATCCCCTGGGGTGATGGCGGTGGAACCATCGGCAATAGTGTCCTTTATGACCGCGTCGGCGGCGCCGACCAACCGATTGGGGTGCCGCTCGGGAAAGACCTCTCCACTCTCGCGTAACAGCCGTAGGCCTAGTGCATCTACTCGGCGCCAGCTCATCAGCGGCACCAAGCACCACGGGTTGGCCTGCAGGCGCGCGGGTGCATCATCGCCCAAAAGTGCATGGAGGCGAGGAGCCAGGTTCACATCCGTAAGCCCTACCGCTGCAAGCCATTCGAGCAGACGACTCTGGCCAGCAAGTTCTTTCCATGCGGATATAGCTGCGACAGCAAGGCGAGGAGCGAGGACGGGCCGTGTCGGCTCCATAGCTTCCGCGATCGCCTGTACGTCGCCGGACTCCAGCGCCTCCGGAAGTCGATCCTCAAAGGCCGCCCACAGCCGATTGGCGCGAACGCGCCCAATGCCAGCCGTGGAGTGTGCGAGGAAGTCGATCATCATCTTGCCGGTCGGCAAAGCGCGGACGGCGCGAGTCGCAACGATTTGCGGTCCCCATTTCGAGGCTTCAAGGTCACCTTCGAAAGTCCAACTCTCGCCGATCGCTGGTTCGCCAATTAGGGCCGAGCGGTTCATCTTCACGCGTATTGGTGTGCCCGCACGGGAATGATCCCCAGCTATGCGACCAGCGACGATTGAGCCGAAATCGCGACGGCTGAGGATCTTGGTAATGATGACGAGTGTCATTGGTCGCCGATTCGGAGCGGCATTCCAGTTTCTTCGAGCATGCCCAGGCCAGCCTTGAGCCTGCCGAGTTCCGAGCGCAAGGACTGGATGAGAGCCTCGCGTTCCGCCAGAGCCTTGCGCAGGTCTGCGAGTTCTTGGCTCGATCGCACCAGCATTCGGCGAACGCCTTCGTCCGCCACATCATCCAACATGCGGGAACCGATCAACTTCACACCCTGAACACGGGCGAGCGCGTTTACGGGTCCAGCGAGCTCTGGCTTGCGAAAAAAATGTTGCTCGAGCGTCTCTCGCAAACCCAGATCACGGACAAGCTGCCTCACGTTTACCTTGCCGTCCGGTGTCAGCGGTAGCGTCGGACGCCGTGAGTTCTCGGCTTGTGCGGACCAAGCCAGTTCGAGACGCTCGAGATATGGTTCAAGCCTTTCCAGAATATTCGGCACAACTGATCGCGGACTCATGTCGTGCGCCTGCGATTGAACACTGAGACGACTTTGCCTTCGGATATTTTGGACTGCAGACGGGCATTTTGCTGACGAAGCTCTTCGATCGTTTTTTGCGCGGCCGCCAGCTGCTGTTGCGTCTCTAGGTATTCTAGTTCGGCTTCTGCGTAGCGCTGGCGAAGCATTCGCAGGTCGTCGGCCACCTGCGTGATGCGCTCAGTAACGGCTTTGCGGATTGTTTTGGCGCCACGCAGTGCTCGGCCATTGACTTCGGTGACCCAGCGCGCCACCTCTCCCTTCAGCTGGATAATTTTTTCTGACTTCTTTTCAAGGTAAGCAGAACTCTTTCCGGCGCGGCGAAGTACTTCTTGAACCGTGATCTTCCCGCCATTCAGCGGATAAATCCCCTCATTGCGCTCAAACTCACACTGAATAGTGCGCATCGCATCATGGATGGCTCGAACGCTGAGCAAGTGCCTGCTCATCGCCTCCTTGCGTGCCGCCCCTTCTAGAGCCGTCGTCGATTTAGTCACGATCGTGCTCCTTTCCAAATCGTGCGGGCCGCGGGAAATTCGGAAATTATGCGCGCGCGCACTTCATCCCATCGTGCCAATTGCGAGAGTATCTGGCCGTCGAGGTTGGCCAGGAGCATTTCGGCGTTGTCCGCACAAGCTTCATCGCGTTCGTGCAGGAGCGCGCGCAAGGCGTCCTCACAGTCTTTCTTAGCTCGGGCGAGTTCGAGCCGGTGAGTGCAGGCAGTACGGCAACTGCCGGAGTCGGGAGCACCACGCTCGCGCGTACAGGGTCCGTACTCCCCAAGCCCTTTCGTGCACAGCACGCCCGGACGGACGAGCATCCAATAACGGCCATTGAAGGTGAGCATTTCTGCCGTTTCGCGCAGCGTTCTGGTGTCGAAAGCCTCTTCACCGCGACGCATTGCTTCATCCAAACCTTTTCGCAGCACAGGGGCAGCAGGTCCTCCGGCGTCACCCCGAATTGTTTCGGCAATCGCCTCTTCCGCGGTTGCGAACGCCGTTTCCTTTGCGACCTTCATGGCGTCCTCCACAATTGCCGGGTCGGACAACATGTAGCGAAGGGTCATATCGAGATCCCGGTGACCAAATAGATCTAACAAGACTTGTGGTGCGCCGATGACGGACAGAGCGACTAGTCGCGCTACCGTGTGCCGCCATCGATGCAGGTGAGCCCGATCGGCGCCGGCCAGGTGAGAGAGTTCCAGATGCTCGACGGCATTGACTAACGGCTCTGTGAGGTTGAGGAGTGGCTGCCCGAGATGCTCCCTAGTTTTGCTAATGACCCAGAGGTGCTTCAGGCCATTCGGACGAACAATGGAAGCCAGCTCATGCTGGACTGCAAGAGCCCTCACGGCAGCTGGATGCAGCGGCCAGTCCCGTGGTTTTCCGCTAAACTCGTCAGCGAGCTTGAAGGTAAGGGAACGGAAGTGATCACTCGATTTCCCGAGTTCCTGATCTTCCGCGGCGGCGATTTCGCTTGATCGGGCCCCTGTACAGAAGGCAAGCATGCATACGTTCAACGCTTGGAGGGTGTTGACGAGCCGGTTGACCGATCGCGCGTTACCAGGCGGCCAACTGCACCAGGTCGCCAATTGGCCGTTGTTCCGTCGTCTTAGGCGAAATGGCAGGGATACGATTTTTTGACCTTCGGGAGTGCGCCATTCAAAGGCGCGCAGGTACTCCTCTCGAGCGGCTATTGTTGCCGGATTGCTGGATGTGCGACCCTTGCGCGCTTCTGCATCAGTGATCACACGCAAGCCTCTCCAGCATTGCAGCAGTGGCGTAGCAAGGTGGGTCTGCACCCATAGGGCCCGTCGGATCAACTCCGTTACAAACTGATCCGAAAACGGTTGCCAATTTCTCTTCTCCTTGTTCGGGCTGTGCGCAGACCTTGGGGCGTCCTTGCGCGACTTTTCTAGCCCGCGCCCTGAGCCAGGCGTTGCTGGTGATGCGAAAACTCGCGGCCAATCAGAAATAACACCACGTTGACCGGCGTCGATCAGCTTACGAAGTAACGATTGGATGTTGTCACGCTTTCGCCTTGACCTAGCTATCGACGGGAACAGTCCCGTAAGTATGTCTTCCAGTTTCAAACCGGAAAGTATCGAGCCATCCTGTGACGGCCGATGCGTGAGTTGCCAGGCCGCCAGCTCCAGGAACAACCGAGCGGCGCCCAGCCAACTTCTGGGCTTGAACTGTCGTACCCCTGTCAGGCTCATGTGAGGGAGCCAGAGCGTGAGTAGGATACGGCGGACGTTCTCGTCCCGGTTAGTTGCTTGTACCGAGTCGCCTGGCACGCCTGCGTCGGCAGGATCGATTGTTCGATTTGAAGCACGACGGCTTATCCCTGCCGGAAGCCAGCGCTCAGGCAATACATACATCCTGGCGTCCAGCCGGCAGCCAGGGAAAATCTCGATGTGGCGAATGGATGACCAAGGCTTCATGGCGAGATCGGCAAAGTTGCCGAGCGTCGCAGCCAAGGTGTAATGCCATTCACTCAACTCGTACAAGCCAGGTTTAGTAGCTGGGGTAGACGTCATGTGCCATCGCCTCTCCGGAGTCGAGCTTGGTTGACCAGAAGCGCACTGCCGCCGCGACTGTTGCGCTATCGAAGCTCTTCAACGTCCCTTCCAACGAAAGAAATTCTTCCTCCAGCGAGCTGCCGCTCCATGCGGCGAGTGGGATTTGGCGGTGAATATGCAACAACTCCGCATAAGCTCGGGCTAGAGGCCCGAGACTCTCGGCGAAGACGATGCCGTGCCGGCACCCGGTGCATCTTTGAACCCTACAAAGCTCGCCCTGCTTGTGTTCGGGAGCAATTCTGCGGGGAGGATACCTCGGGTTGAGGCAACCCATGCCGAGACGTGTCCGCTGCCGTAGATCCAATAAGCGTCGTTCCTGCTCCTCCGTCAGCGTGCCATTTGAAACAAGTAGCCGAATGCGAGTGGGATCGATGATTCGGCCATTTGCAATTTCCCTAAAGACCGCATCCTGAACCTTGCGTATCTGCTCCTCGCTGTGTGCGCGATATCGACGCGATCGCAAGTAATGCTTGAGCGTTCGTGCATTGGCATGTTGGCTCGCGAGCCGCGTAAGCAGGACGTGATATCCGGACTGCACGTATGCATGACCGATCCACGCGTCACGCGCGATTGACGTAGTCATCCGTGCAAGCGAACGATGTGCCTCAAGGAGGCCGTGCTTTTCGGTGACGCAGCGGATCAATTCATTCAAACCGTACGAATCCTCGTGGTGAAAAGCCCCGACCTCCCCGGTTTTGTTGATTACGTGATAGAGCCAGGGGCTCTTTAGCATCGACTCCAGTTCACGCACGTGTGCGGCGTTGGCAGGAGAAGCCTCAGCTCGGTACCGCCTACGCGCAGTTTCAAGGCGGTGACGGATCGTTGCACGTAGCACTCGCGTGCGTTCAATCATGAACACCAAGATTCGGTAGGGATGCCATTCGGGACGTCTCATCGAGAGCGTGAACTGATAGCGATCGGCGCGGTTCTTGAACGCATGGAGAACCGTAAAATGCGGGTTGTGTGGGTGGGGATGGTGCCAGCTCTCGTCTTCGCTGATGTCGATAGCCAAAGCGGTCGACAGGTTCCAGCCTGTCCCAAGCAAAAAGAGCCAAAGGAAAATGCCAGTATCAGCATAGCTTGGGTGGAACCAGCGCAGTTTGCCCACGAAACCCTGCGTTCCACGCGCACTCATTCCCGGAGCAAGATAAGCAGGTCCATTGTGCTTTTGGCGGTCTGGGTCGTTCGCCTTGTTCAATCCTCCTGCACCGCAACCAATGAATTCCTCGCGAACGGGTAAACGCACACTTGTGAGCTCCTTAACAAGCCAGGCGTGGTTCTCTCTATGGTGCCAGGACGCAGGTTCGAAGCCGTCGCGGTGACACCGTCCGCGTGGATCCCGGCCGCGCTCGGCTAACCGTTCACCCTCACGAAACATGCTCTTGATCAAACGCGCCTCGTACTTCAGAGCGTTGAAGAGCCGTCGCATACCAAGCTCATCCACCGTATCGAGAACAGAGATGCTGCCACCGGTACGTGCGGGCCAAAAAAGGGGACCAAGACCGGCCACCTGCCGCATCTGGTCAAGCGCCGTTTTTGCTCTCCCGTATTGCGAAATCGATTTCCCACTTAGCCACCGGCAAAACATAGGTCCATGTACGTCCTTAACGTCACGAACGCTTTGGACGGCAGCGCCGTCAGGGCAGTTCTCACTATCAAGGAAACGATAGAAGGCGCGCAGCGCGGAACGGATAGCCTTCACGCTTGACTCGGACCGCGGCGCAGCGCGCAGCATTTCCGCAATCTGTAAAGCCATGGCCGGGCGACCCGAGAAGTCGCCGGCCCATGAGGTTCGGGATCGCGGAGGGACGTCCTTGTGACACCTTCCTTCCGCAAATTCCGACAAATCAACTTGATGTGCCGTCCGACCCTCGAGCTCGATCCAAAATCGCTGGTCCCGGGACGGCGGCCTCCGGGAAACGTCTGTCACAGCAGTTGTTCGTCACTCGCTTCAAGATATCGGTGCCACCCTGCTGCGAGATCAGCAAGTTGGGCAGCGCTAACGAGCCAATGCAGGTAAATTTCTGTGGTGCTCTCGCTCATGTGCCCCAGCTGGTGCTGCAGCGTCTTGAGCCACCAGTCTCC
>Ga0075424_100005572_pt1 | contig 12043 bp, 5 predicted proteins | sample SoiMethybrSBSTD3_FD_75301 | JGI IMG/M metagenome (GOLD analysis project Ga0075424, IMG submission 75301) | Bulk soil microbial communities from a Populus tree surrounding site in Tennessee, USA - Soil MetaG P. TD hybrid SBSTD3 | ecosystem: Environmental > Terrestrial > Soil > Tree plantation... | reverse complement strand
GCACCACCACCGAATCGATCTGCGCCAGCATTTGTCTCGTCCCGACGTCGTGTGCGTTGACCTGAATTGAAAAAGTCACGACATGGCCATCGGCCTTCTCGATGTATCCCGACAGCGTATTCACGCGATCGATCGACCCCGTCTTCGCTAGGACTTTGCCTTCCAGTGGCGTACCAACAAAGCGTCTCTGCAACGAGCCACGCTGACCCGAGCGCGGCAGTGCAGCGAGAAACGGCGCACGCTTGGGGTGGTGGCGCATGTAGGTGAGCAGCTGCACGAACACATGCGGAGTCACGAGATTGCCGGCCGAGAGACCCGAGCCGTCCTCGAGCGAGAACGCAGTCGAGTCGATTTTCACGGAATCCATCAGGAATTCTCGCTCGACGCGCAGACCGCTCGCCCAGCTACCCGTATCCCCCACCTCGCGGCCCACGATCTTCAGCAACGTCTCCGCAAACCAGTTCTGGCTCGAGTTCAGGATGGGAAAGACGATGTCCGGAAATGGCCGGCCGCGATACTCGGCCAGAGGACTCCCGCAGCAGCGAAGGCTGCGGTAGGCCATCGAGTCGGTCGTGCTGGCCGCGCCGCCTTCGACCGCAATCCCTTTGCGCAGCAACGAAGTCTCGAGCGCGCGCGCGGCATACAGATTGGGGTCCAGGACGGCGAAGTACTGCATGAACGCAGCGCGACCGAGCGGGACGCCGCCGGATGCCCAGATGTGATCGTTCCGGTCGGCCCCGGTGCCGCCGTTGCCACCCGGTACCCGGAAGAGATCGAGCGTTGTACTGGAATCGGCCGGATCGGTTCGGCCGCGATTCTCGAACGTGAACAGGCCGAGATCCGGCTCCCAGGAAATCACCGGCGGCGCGTCCACAAATGGACCCGGGCTCACCTGGAAGTCGATGCTGTTGTCATGAAAGCCCAGTCCTGAGACCGGGGCGCCGTAGTACCAGTTCACATCGTAGATGCCCCAGTTCCAATGGAAGATCTGTGGCTCGAAGTACGAGCCGTCGCCCACGATCTTGCCGGTCACACGCTTCAGCCCGCGCGCGCGCAGCGAGTCGGCGATCGCATCGACTGCGGTCCACGTCGAGTCGCACGCACCCACAGCGGTCGTATCCACGCCGAAACAGCGTTCCGACCACGTCGGGTCTCCGCGACCGTAGAGGATCAGATCACCCTGGAGCACGCCATTCGTGAGCGTGCCGTTGGCGTAGATGCTCGTGCGAACCCGGTAGTCGGCCGGCAGCAGCACGGTGGCTGTGGCGGAGACGATCAGCTTGGTATTGCTCGCCGGCACCGAGAAACGGTCGCCGTTGCGGGTGAACAACACGCGCCCGCGATCGTCCTGCGCAAAGATGTTCCAGGTCGCGCGATCGAAGGGTGGCTCGTCGATCAGGCGCGTCACGCGCTGCTGGACCGAACCGCGTGACTGCGCCTGGGCGGAGACCGCGGCGCTAATCGTAAGCGACGCGAGGATCAGCTTTCGCATAGAGCACATCGGTCAGAAGGTTCACGAGCACAAAGATCACGGATAGGAACAGGATGCTGCCCTGCACGGCGGGCAGATCGCGCTTCTGAATCGCGAGCAACACGTAACGGCCCACACCCGGCCACGAAAAGATCGTCTCGGTGAGGATACTGCCGGTCAGATAGTTGCCGACATCGAGTCCGAGGACTGTGATGATCGGCAGCAACGCATTGCGGAGCGCATGGCGCCCGATGACGCGCCGTTCTGCCACGCCCTTGGCGCGCGCCGTGCGCACGAAATCGGACGGCAGGACCTCGAGCATGGCGCCACGCGTCATCCGCGCCAAAAAGGCGATCGACCGCATCCCCAGCGTGAGGGCCGGCAGCACCAGGAAGGCGAGACCCCCGTAGCCAGAAGGCGGCAACCACCGCAGCGCTACCGCGAACAGGAGGATCAGCAACAAGCCGACCCAGTAGACGGGAAATGAAACGCCGACGTACGCGATGAGCATGCTGAACCGGTCGAAGACCCCGCCCGGCCGAATGGCGGCAAGGACTCCCAGCGTGATGCCGATCGTGACGGCGAGCAGCATGGCGCTCGCCGCGAGCTGCAGTGTCTTGGGGAAGCGCTCGGCCAGGTCGCCGAGGACGGGACGCTGCGTGATGTAGGAGCGGCCCAGGTCGCCGCGCACCACGCCCCACAGATAATGGCCGAACTGCACGGGAAGGGGATCGTCCAGGTGCAGTTCGCCGCGCAACCGAACGATCGTGGCGGAGTCGGCACGCTCGCCCACCATCTCGGCGACGGGGTCGCCGGGGACGACGTTCAGCAGGAGAAACGCGACGACGAGGACACCGAACAGCGTGGGAATGGTCGACAGCAGCCGCCTACCGACCAGCTGTAACATGGACTTTAGCCCAACGCTGGCCGTTGAAAATCACCGGAACGTCCCAGCCCTGCACGGCGGGGTGCTCCGCCCACATGTCGATCGGGAACCAGAGATAGATCCAGGGGGCGGCGGCAAAGACGCGATCGTCGATGCGCCTGTACAGGGCCTCGCGCGCGGCCTGATCGACCGTGCGGCGAGCAGTCATGATAAGGGAATCGGTGACCGCATCCCTATAGAAGGAATAGTTACCGCCCGGGCCGAAGCTCGCACTGTGGAATAAAGGATAGAGGAAGTTGTCCGCATCGGGGTAATCGGCCCACCAGTCCAGGATCGCCATATCCGTTTCGCCCTTGCGGACGGCTTCGCGCATGCTCGAAGCGTCACGCGACACGATCTCGACGCGGATCCCTATCGCAGCCAGTTGCGACTGAATCGCCTGAGCGACGCGCCCCATCTCGACGTTGGTCCCTGAGCGCCACAGCTGGACGGCAAAGCCATCGGGGTATCCGGCGGCGCGCAGCAGACGGCGCGCTTCGGTCGTGTCGTAGGCATACGGCTTCCGTCCGGGATCACTTCCGCCCAGGGTCGGCGGGATCGCGCCCGCAGCGGGGACGCCGCGCCCATTCCAGACCGTGCGCAAAATCTCGGGAACGTTCACAGCGTGATTCAGCGCCTGTCGCACGCGCGGGTCGCGCAGCGGGCCTCGAGCGTTGTTCAGCGGCACATAGACGTTGCGCAGCGCTGGTTTCCGCTTCAGCCAGTCGGGATGCTCGCTCTCCCATTTCTTGGTCTCGCCAAACGGGATTTCGGAAACGGATACGCGGCCCGACTGCAGTTCCGCAACGCGCGTCAACGGCTCCGGAATGATGCGGACGGTGAGTGTGTCACTCTCGGGCGCCCCGCCCCAGTACTTGGGATTCTTCGCGAACCGCAGGTAGTCGTCGTGCTCCCACGCCACGAATTGCCACGGACCCGTGCCGATGGGCTTTTGCGCAAACGCTTCGGGAAGCGGCGACGGCACGACGGATGCGACCGGCATGGCGAGAAACTTGGGGAATACGGCCAACGGTTCGGTCAGTGTGAACGCGACCGCGGTGTCGCCGAGTACCTCGATCCCGCGCACCTCATGCGCGCGTCCGGCGGCGTAGTCGGCGGCACCGGCAATCGGCAGCAGCGGCCAGACGCGACCGCCTTGCGTCGCGGGATTCAGGACTCGAACGAGGGAGTTCTTAACATCGGCCGCCACAAGCGGTCGCCCGTCCTGGAACACGACGCCAGGACGCAGATGAAAGACGTAGCGTTGGCCGGTGCGGTCGGCGGTCCAGTGGTCGGAGAGGCCCGGGAGCAGGCGACCGTCGGGGTCGAACTGGGTGAGCCCGTCGAACATGAGCGTCACCATCTCGCCGGTGGGGACGTCGGTCGAGAGCGCGGGGTCCAGCGAGCGCGGGTCGTACGTCTCGTAGTAGACCAGGCCCCGCGCCTGGTAACCGTTGCTCCCGCCGCCCGAGTTGCCATGGCAGGCGGCGAGAAAGCACAGGAACAGGACGCTTGGCGCGGTGTCGAAAAGGTTGACAGTGCGGAGCAAGTGTCGCAACATAGCCAACATTGGCAAACTACGTCAATTGCGCGTCTTACCTTGTCTATTGCTCGCCGTCTGCGCGGCGACGACCCTCCTCTCCGCCCAAGAACAGGAGCGCGTAGTCCGCGGTCTGTCGTTCGACGGCAATAAGGCACTCGACGACTACACACTCGAAAGCGCCGTTGCGACGACTCAGTCGAGCGCATGGGCGCGGTACGGGATCGTGCGCTGGCTCGGATTGGGCGAGAAGCGCTACTTCAGCGAGATCGAGTTTCGGCGCGACGTCGTCAGGCTGATTCTGCTGTACCGGCAGAGCGGGTACATGAACGTCGTCGTGGACACGTCGGTGCAGCGCACGGCACGAGATGTCTGGATCACGTTCCGGATCCACGAAGGTGACCCCGTCCGCGTCGAGCGTCTCGAGGTCAAGGGACTCGAGGGGATCCTGGATGTGGCCAAATTGAAACGCGACTTGCCGCTGCGGGTGGGAGATCCATTCAATCGCTTCCTGATGCAGGCCTCGGCCGACACGATCGTCGCGCGATTGCGCAACAACGGTTATCCCTACGCCGAGGTGTTGCGCAACTTCGATTCCGAGGCTGGAATCCTGAAGGCGGACATCGAGCTCGATGCGCAGCCGGGTCCCCGCATGCGAATCGGCGAAATCGAGATCCGGGGTTTGCGGCACGTCGACACCGGTTCTGTCAGGCGCGTGATGTCGCTCCGACCCGGCACCTGGTTCAAGCAAGACGCGCTTTATCAGACGCAGCGCGATCTATACGGCATCGGCGTATTCAATTCGGTCAACGTGCAGCTGATCGACTCGGTCGCCCCACAGGAAACCGTGCCGCGAGACTCCACGGTGCGCACCCTGATCCAAGTTCAGGAAGGCTCTGGGCATCAGGTGCGCTTCGGCGGCGGCTATGCGACAGTGGAATGCTTCCGCGTGCAAAGCGGTTGGACGGCGCACGATTTCCTGGGAGGCGCCCGCTCGCTCGACCTGTCAGCCAAGGTCTCGAGGCTGGGCGCCGGCACACCGAAGCACACGACCGGCTTCAATCAGTTTTGCAATCCGTTCTCCGGCACGGCGACGATCGACACACTCGATTATCAGTTCGGGGTCGCCGTGCGGCAGCCCGCGTTCCTCAAGCGCTCGCACGTGCTGACCGTCGGGTTTCTCGCGGAGCGCACGTCGGAATTCGGCGTATACAAGCGCGAGGCCATTGGTGGCAACGTCGATGTCACCCTCAACGCGCGGGGCAGCCTCCCTCTCACACTCGGATACACCTATGCGGTTGGCCGGACGACCGCGTCGGATGCGGTGTACTGCAGTCTGTTTCGGCTGTGCGATGAAGCAACCCGCAAGTTTCTTCGCGACCGGCGCCAGTTCGGCGCGATCAGCGCGAGCGTCACGCGCGACCGCGTCAACAACCTGCTCGATCCAACGGTCGGCAGTGTCACGACCATCAGCGTTCTGCATGCCTCCCACCTGTTCGGTTCGCAGCCGCCCTACGAGTTCAACCGTGCGGAGGTGGAGACCTCCAGGTACTATCTCATCGGCCGCAGCACCGTGTTCGCATGGCGGGTGCGCGGCGGCACCATCCTGCCGAAAAACATTTCGCCGACCGGCCAGGCGGTCGGGTATGTGCCGCCGGACCAGCGGTTCTATGGTGGTGGACCGACGACGGTGCGCGGATACGGACGCAACGAGCTGGGCCCGCGGGTTTACTTCGTCAACGACTCGACGGACTTCACGATCACACCCACAGGCGACACCGTGTATAACGGTGTAATCACGGCACCCACCGGCGGAAATTCCGTGATCATCCTCAACGCCGAGTTGCGGTTTCCCTCGCCGATATTGCCGCAACGCATGCGTCTGGGACTGTTCGTGGATGCGGGCGACGTGTGGGAGCGAGGGGCGAAGTTAGTCCCGGCAACCGGCATGCGCGTCACACCTGGTCTGGGTCTGCGATTTGCAACGCCGCTCGGGCCCGTCCGCATTGACGTGGCCTACAATGGCTATCCACTGGATCGGGGACCTCTGCTGTTCGTGCCCAAGCAGCCGTCTACCGATCCCGTGGTCATCCTCAAGAACTCCTATCCGCCGGTGAACGCGGAGAGGACGTTCTGGCAGAAGGTGGTAATCCAGGTGGCCGTGGGGCAGGCTTTCTAGATGATCCGCCGCTCGCTGGGTGTCGCGCTCTGGTCCATGGTGGGGCTACTGGCGTGCTTCCTCGGTGCGATGAATGCGCTGGTCGGCACGCACGCCGGCCGGACGCTGCTGGCGCGCGTGGCGAGCTCGGTCGTTCGCAGCGCCGTCGCAGGCTCGATCGAGGTAGGCGAAGTGCGGGGCTCGCTGCTGACGGGCGTGGTGCTCACGGACGTTCGGCTCCTCGATCCTGACTCCACGCTGGTCGCCTGGCTGCCCCGCGCCGAGCTGGGCTACAACCCAATCGACTTCGCGGCAGGGCGCGTGGTGTTCATGGAAGTGCGGCTCGAACGGCCGATCATCAACATCGTCCAGCACGCAAACGGCAAGACCAATTTCGACGAGCTACTGCGCCTCGGCGAAAAGGACACCGTGAAGGTCAAGCCGCTTGGGCCCGCGGGTCCGCGCTCGCTCATCCTGCTCCGGAACGTGCAGATCATGGACGGCTCGCTCACGCTGCGGTTGCAGAAGCACGGCGAGGTGACGAGCGCGAACGAGGAGATCGAGTTCTCCGGCGAGGACGGCCGCTATCGCGTGCGCCGGTTCGAGCATCTGAATGCGCGGCTCGCGGCGTTGCGAATTCAGTCGCCGCGCGAAAAAGGGATCCGGCTCGACATCCTGCGACTCGCGACCGAGGCCAGCGATCCAAAGCTCTCGATCAACGATGCCGTTGGCCGTATCACGATCGATGGACGCACCCTCGACGTCGATCTCTCGCGCGTGCGCTTCCCCGCGACCCAATTCAGCGCCCGCGGGACGGTGCAATGGCCGCAAGACACGCTCCTGTGGAACCTCGCGATGCGCGCCGATTCGGCGACGCTCACCGACATCCGGTTCCTCGATCGCCGGTTTCCGGAGAACGCGGTTCTCCATGGCGGCGTGGCGGTCGTCTCGCATGGTGGCCGCGTGCTCGAGATCCAGCTGCGCCCGCTCGATCTCTCGTTTGGGCAGGGCCGGGTGACCGGACACGTTACGGCATTCAGCGCCGCGGACTCGGGACTCGTGGCGCTGCGTCAGGGCGATCTCATGGCACGAGACGTTTCGCTCGATCTCGCGCGCGTCTGGATCGACTCTCTGCCGTTCTACGGTCGTTTGACCGGTCGCACGATCGTCGATGGTCCGATGAGTGCGCTGAAGATCCAGACTGAGTGGTCCTTCCGCGACTCGCTCGTGCCCGGCTGGCCGGAGTCGCAGGTGTTCGGCAAAGGTGAGGTGAACGTCGCGGGCCGCGACCTCGGATTTCAGCCGTTTGTAGTCGAAACCGGACGGATCGACATCGGCACCGTGCGACGCCTTGTGCCGGGATTCGACCTCCAGGGCGAGCTCGACGCGACCGGCACGCTCACGGGCACGCTCCATAACGCCATGTTCAGCGGCACGATGCGTCATCACGATGGCGATCGTCCCGCCAGCCTCGTGAGCGGGGTGATGGGTCTCGACTTCCGCGGTGACGTCCTGGGCGTTTTTGCCGATGTGCGTGCCGACTCGCTGTCGCTCGACGGCTTGACCGGCCGGATCGCCGATTTTCCGATGCACGGGACGCTGGCCGGGACGATTCGCATGAGCGGCGACCTGACGGGCGTCGAAACCCATGCCGATCTCGGTATGCTGGGCGGCGGCGGCGCGATACACGGCGACGGCACCCTGGTGCTCGGCGCGCCCGGTGTGCATCCCGGTTACGGCGCTCGCCGGTTCACGCTGCGCGCGCAGGACCTGAATCTGCAGCGCTGGCTGGTGCACAAGAGCGCGCCACCGTCACGGCTCAGTTTCGTTGCGACCGGCACGGTGGAGGCCGACAGCGTAACGAAGCCGACCGGCGCCTTTAGCGCCGCGCTGGCACCGTCGTTCTTTGCCGGGACCATCATCGATACCGGTGTTGCCAGCATTCGCTTTGCGGACGGCCGCATTCTCGTGGATTCGTTGCGCATCCAGCAGCCAGGCTTGATCACGAACGGCAGCGGGTCACTGGGATGGGAGCGTCCCGCGCGCGGTACCCTCGCGTTCGACTTCGATGCCGACAGCCTGAGCGTGCTGGATTCACTCGTCACGTGGCTCGCCGGCCCGAACATCACGCCGAGTCCGGAGGACAAGCTCAAGGGATCGGCGCAGGTCCAGTTCCGGCTCGAGGGTGCGCTCGATTCGCTCACCCTCGGAGGCAGCGCGCGCGTCCTCGATCTACAGTGGCGGAGTTGGCGCGTCCCCCGAGGGGAAGGCAACGCCACCTTCCGGCCGGGTCCGGTGCCGAGCTTCGAATTCGACACGCAGATCGATTCGCTGGGATACGGGCGCATGGGCTTCGGGGCAGCCGCGGCTCACGCCCGTGGCACGCGCGACTCGCTCACCTGGTTTGCCCGCTCGCGGGTCGGGGATCTGGGTGCGTTCCTGGCGGGCGGCCGATACGAGCGCCCCGCCGGTGGACCGATCCAGCACGCGGTCATCGACTCGCTCGCCGTCCTGATACCGAGCGGCGTCTGGTTCCTCCAGCGTCCGACGGCGGTTGCGTTCAGCGACTCGGCGCTGCACGTCGATTCTGCGTCACTGAAAAACGCCAACGGCGGCGGCCAACTCGGCGTGGTCGGGGATCTGCCGGCGCGCGGCCCGATCAACGCACGGATCACCCTGGACAGCTTCCCGCTGACCGGCGTTTACGCGCTGATGCAGAGCGACACGCTTGGGGTCGCGGGTGCGATCACGGCGACGATGTCGGCCAGCGGCACGCGGGCCAATCCGGCGTACAGCGGCTCGTTCGCCTTCTCGAACGCCGCGTTCGGCTCGTTCCACGCTCCCTTTATGGATGGCAATATCGACTACCGGAACCGGCGCCTGAACGGCGAGGTGCATCTGTGGCGGGCGGGGCAGCAGGTTTTGAACGTCGCGGCGCATCTCCCACTCGATCTCGCGCTCGCTCCGGTCGCAAAGCGGCAGCTCGGCGACACGCTCTCGGTGCAGGCGCGAGCCGACAGCGTGGACATGGGCGTGCTCGCGGCGATGACCACCACGGTGCGACAGGTCGGCGGCGTTTTCAGTGCCGACCTCGGGATTGGCGGAACGTGGGAAGCGCCGCTGCTGCGCGGTGGCCTGCAAATCGGCAACGCAGCGGCCACTATCCCGGCGCTCAATGTCCGCTACTCGAACATGAACGGCAGCTTCTCGCTGCGAGGCGACACGATCCGTGTGGACAGCCTCACCGCGACCAGCGAGCGCGGCAAAGCCGAGCTGACAGGGTATGTGCGACTCGAGCGTCTGAGCAAGCCGATTCTGGCGCTGAACATCAACACATCCGATTTCAAGGCGCTCGACCTGCGAGGTTATCTCGCCGTGACCGCGAGCGGGAATGTGACGCTCACCGGCCCGGTTTTTGGCGCGACACTCAGCGGGCGCGGCACCGTCACGTCGGGCGTGCTGCACTTTGCCGATCTCATCAACAAGCGCGTGGTGAACCTGGACGAGCCGTGGGTCCAGGATCTAATCGATACGTCGCTGATCCGCACGCAGCGGCTCGGCCCCGAGTTCCAGAGTGTGTTTTTCGACAGCCTGCAAATCCGCAACCTGCAGATGACCATGGGCGAAGACGTATGGTTGCGGTCCAATGAAGCAAACATCCAGCTGACCGGCACGGTCACGGTCAACAAGACACGCGATCAGTACCTGCTCAGCGGCACGCTCCAGGCGCCCCGCGGGACGTACCGGCTGATCATCGGTCCGGTCACGCGCGAGTTCGTCGTGCGGCAGGGAACGGTGCAGTACTTCGGCACGCCCGATCTCGACGCCGGGCTCAACATCGAGGGGAGCCACATCGTCCATCCACTGCCGGGAAGCGGCGAAACGGCAAAAGAGATCAACATCCTGGCGCACATTCGCGGTACGCTGCGGCTGCCAAAGCTCACGCTCGAGGCGGAGCAGGGCGACTACTCGCAGGCCGAGCTGATTTCCTATTTGATCAGAGGGAAGCCGACCTTCGAGCTCAGCGGGAGCGAGCGTGCCTATGTCACCGGCGTCCTCGCGTCCATGGTCGCCGGCGAGCTCGAGCGCACGGTCGTGTCCGATCTGGGAGTGCCGCTCGACTATTTCGAGATCCGGCCGGGCGATCCGGCGAACGCGTTGATCGGGACCCAGGTCGCCGCGGGGTGGGCGATCGGCGCCAAGACGTTCCTCGTGTTGAACGCGGGCTTCTGCCCGCGCCGGCAGACGCGGATCACCAACGCCTTGGGCGCGTCACTCCAGTACCGCCTGAGTCCCGAGTGGCGCACCGAGGCGAGCTTCGAGCCGGTGCACAACTGCGCGATCACCGATCCCAACGTCATTACGACGCGGCAGGCCGGCTTCGATGTGTTCTGGGAGCGCCGCTACTAGATGACGCGCGCGCTCTTGATCACCAACCCCTTTGCGGCGCGGGCGGATGCGAAGACCGTGACCGCGGTACTCAAGATCCTCAGTCGCGGCGGTTGGAACGTCGATCTCCGAACCATCGAGGGTCCCGGCGACGCGCGCCGGATCGCCGAGGAGTCGCTGGACCAGGGGTTCGAAGTGATGGTCAGTCACGGCGGCGACGGCACCGCGATGCAGGTCGCGGCCGCGATCGCCGGATCGGGGATTGCGCTCGGAGTCGTCCCGGGAGGCACCGGCAACGTGCTCGCCGCCAACCTGCGGTTGCCGCGCACGTCGACCGGGGCGGCGCGCGCGTTGCTCAAGGCGCACTCACACTCGATCGACCTCGGCGTCGTGCAGCGCTCAGACGGCGCGCACTACTTCGCGGTGGTCGCCGGCACCGGCTTCGATGCGGAACTGATGGCGGCGACCGATCGCGCGTTCAAGCGACGGTGGAAGTTCGCGGCGTACATCGCGCGGGCCGCGATGACGCTGGCGTCGGTGCGCAGCGCGCCGCATCGCGTGACCGTCGATGGCGCGACGCAGGAAATTCGCGCCGCCATGCTGCTCGTGTTGAATTGCGGCCAGCTTCCGCCCGGGTTCCTCAAGCTCCACGCCGATCTCTCCCCCGACGACGGCTGGCTGGATGTCGTGGCGCTCGATGCCGACGGCGCTTTTCAGAGCGCGAGTGCGCTCTTCGAGCTGTTGATCGGTAATCGCAATGGCAAGAGACGGCGCGTGTGGTGGTCGCGCGGGCGAGCGGTGAGCGTCGAGGTCATGGATTCCACGGCACGACCGGTACAGCTCGACGGTGAGGTGACCGGTACCACGCCGTTCGAAGCTCGAGTTCTGCCGCGCGCGCTGGCCGTGCTGGTCGGCCCGGCGTTCAAGGCGCACGATGGCTGACACGCTGCTCCTCGTGGACGACGATGCCGCCGTGCTGCGGTCGATCGGCGAATACTTCGAGCGCCATGGCTATGAGGTCTGGCGCGAGGCGTCGGGCGAACAGGCCCTGGAGGCATTCCAGCGCGTCCATCCCGACGTGGTCGTGCTCGATCTGCATCTGCCCGACTCGAGCGGCCTGCTGGTGCTCGAGCGGTTGCGGCGCGACGGTGCCGCCGTGGTGATGCTGACCGGTCAGGGCGACATCGAAACCGCCGTGAAAGCGATGCAGCTCGGCGCGGAAAACTTCCTGACCAAGCCGGTGGACATGACGCATCTTGCGGCTGCACTCGCGCGCGTCGTGGAGAAGGTCCGGCTTTCGCGGCAAAACGCGAGACTCAAGATGCTCGATCACGAGAGCGAGGGCCTCGGCTCGCTGGGAGTTTCGCCGGCCATGCAGGCGCTCGCCCGGCAGGTCGCGCTGCTCGCGGCGAGTGACCATACCACGGTGCTCCTATCGGGTGAAAGCGGAACCGGGAAGGGTTGGGTCGCGCGGGTCATACACAACCTGTCGCCGCGCACCGAGGGGCCGTTCGTCGAGGTGAAATGCGCCGGCCTGTCCGCGACCTTCCTCGACTCCGA
>Ga0075424_100005571_pt1 | contig 12045 bp, 9 predicted proteins | sample SoiMethybrSBSTD3_FD_75301 | JGI IMG/M metagenome (GOLD analysis project Ga0075424, IMG submission 75301) | Bulk soil microbial communities from a Populus tree surrounding site in Tennessee, USA - Soil MetaG P. TD hybrid SBSTD3 | ecosystem: Environmental > Terrestrial > Soil > Tree plantation... | reverse complement strand
GCCAGGAAGGCGGCCGTGGAGAGCGCGTAGACCTCCGCTTCCACCGCCGAGTGCCAGACGACGGTCGAAGCCGCGAAGAGCGCGGTCGCCGCGAACGCGGGCACGGCCCGCAGTCCGCTTCGCCGCGCGAGGAGCCAGAAGAGCCCGGCGCCGGCCGCGGCCAGGAGCGCCGAGAGGGCGTTCACGCGAATGGCCAAGGTGAGAACGGGAATCGAGGCGGCCATCCGGGCGAGCAGCGCCCAGAGGGGATAGCCGGGAGGGTGCGGGATCCCGAACGACTCCGCCGCGAGGGTGAGTTCTCCCGAGTCGCCCGCGCCCACGGTGCGCGCGAGCGTGAAGCCGTAGAGGATCGCGGCGGCGGCCGCGGCGGCGAGGCCTCCTGCCCCTGCTCGGGTGAAGCGCATGGTGCGTCCTAGGCCCGGTTCCGGCCTACCCCCCGATGGTGGAACGAGGTGGAAGCCGTAGCCCCCACCTCGTCGACTGCCGAGACTGTCGCGCGTCCGTGCGCGAATCAGTAGGATGAATACGCCGACACGTTGATCTTCACGATCCCCGTCGCCGCCGTGTACTGCCAGCCGCCCGTGTTGTCCACGCCGGCCGTCGTCTTCACCGCGTTCGAGTTGTTGATCGGCTCCTTCGGCACGCGGCCATCCGCGAAGATGGTGCCGTCGAGCGTCGGGAACGTGGCGCTTCCGTTCAGGGCGTTTCGCGCGTACTGGATCGCGATCGAAGAACGGATCGATCCAAGCTGGCCCTTGACCGTCGCCACGCGCGCCTGCTCCCGCATGTCCTCGTACTTCGGGATCGCGACCGCCGCGAGAATGCCCAGGATCACGATGACGATGACCAACTCGATCAACGTGAACCCGCTTTCGCTCTTCTTCCGGTACATACGCGAGACCTCCTTAGCCTCGAAGTGTGGAAAGCCCCCTGCCCCCCCGGGGGCTGGGATCACCTTGCTTCATGGCATTGCATCGGTAGACCGCGTTGCATTCTTGAGGGCAAATCGCGTGCGGAGGGGCGGCCCCGAACCGATTCGGACGGGCCGGAGGTGGCTGGTTCGAACCGGCGTAACCCCTAGTGCTGGAACGCGTTCATCAGGTTCCAGAGCGGGAGGAACACCGCGAGGGCGGTGAAGAGCACGGCCGCTCCCAGGATCACGAGCAGGACCGGCTCGATGGCCGACGAGAGGTTCTTGACCGCGTAGTCGACGTCCTGGTCGAAGTACTTGGCCACCCGAAGCAGCATCTTATCGATGGCGCCGGTCTCCTGACCGACCGCGAGCATCTTCACGACCAATGGCGGAAAGACCTTCCGTCCGCGGAGCGGCTCCGAGAGCCCCATCCCGGCGATCACGCCGTCCCGCATCCGGTCGATTTCCTCCTCCACGACCTTGTTTCCGACGACGCCGCGCGATACCTGAAGCGCCTGAACGATCGGGATGCCCGACGCGACGAGCGCGGCCAGAACGCGCGCGAAGCGGGACATGATCGACTTCTGGAAGATGGGTCCGAAGATCGGCGCGCTGATGATCCAGCCGTCCACCCTCCTTCGCCCCTGTTCGGTCCGGTACCAGACGACCGCCGCGGTCACCGCCGCTCCGGCCAGGAAGAGTGCGAAGAACCACTGCTTGTCGAAGAAGTCGCTGACCGCGATCAGCACCCGCGTCGGGAGCGGCAGTTTGGCGTCCAGGTTCCGGAAGAGCGACGCGAACCGGGGGAGGACGAACTTGACCAGAACCGAGAAGGCCAAGACGAGCTCGCCGACGATGAGCATGGGATAGAACGTGGCGGATTGGATCCGGTGCTCGGTCTCCTCCTCGTATTCCAGGAGCCCGCCGACTCGATCGAGCATCTGGGTCATGAGCCCGCTCTCCTCGCCCGCGTGGACGAGGTTCACGAAGATCGTCGGGAAGCACCGCGGATGGCGGCGCATGGCTTCGGTCAGCGTGCTCCCCTGCTCCACGTCGGACCGCACCCGGTTGATCGCTTCCTTGAGGACGGGGTGGGTCGCCTGCTGATGAAGGATTTCCAGGGCGGAGAGAATGGGGAGCCCCGAGTCGAGCATCGTTTCGAGCTGGCGCGTGAAGAGAATCAGGTCGCGGGTCGTGACCTTCTTCCGAAACGGCGAGGAGCGACGCGCCGCGGCGGAGGCTTCGGATTGGGCCTCGAGGCGAAGCGGGGTGAGCCCCAAGCCGTGGACGGTTTCGATCGCGCGATCGAGGTCGACGGCCTCCACGACGCCCGATTGGGCGAGCCCGGCGGCGCTGAGCGCGCGATAGCGGTAGACGGCCATGCGACGCTTCTACCGGCGCGCCGGGAACAAGGCCGGGTCTTCGTCCGCCACCACCCAATCGCGCTTCGTGACGCGAAGCACCTCTTCGAGCGAAGTCGCGCCCTCCGTCGCTTTCCGGACGGCGTCCTCGCGGAGCGTCCGCATTCCGGACCGGCGCGCGGCGCGCCCCAGTTCCTCGGCGGGCGCCCGGGAGGCGATCAATCCCTGGATCTCCTCGGTCACCTCGAGCACCTCGAAGATTCCGAGGCGTCCGCGATAGCCGGTGCCGCCGCACGCGCGGCAGCCCTTCCCGTGGACGAACGTCGTGCCCTTCGTCTCCAGGGCGAACTCCGCGACCACCGCCGGCGGAGGCTCGACCGCCTCCTTGCACTTGTCGCAGACGCGACGAACCAGCCGCTGCGCCACCACGCCGAGCATCGCCGACGAGAGGAGGAACGGCTCGATCTTCATGTCGAGAAGGCGGGGCATCGCGCCCGACGCGTCGTTCGTGTGGAGCGTCGAGAGCACCAGGTGGCCCGTCAGGGCCGAGCGAACCGCGATCTCGGCGGTATCGCCGTCCCGGATTTCGCCCACCATGATGACGTCCGGATCCTGGCGGAGCAGCGCCCGCAGGCCGCGCGCGAACGTGAGGCCCGCGTCGGGGTCCACCTGCGTCTGCCGAATCGTGCTCAGGTGATACTCGACCGGGTCCTCCAGCGTCACGATGTTCCGCTCGACCGAGTTGATGCGATGCACGCACGCGTAGAGGGTCGTCGTCTTCCCGCTTCCCGTGGGTCCGGTCACGAGCACGATCCCGTTCGGCCGGAGGATCATCCGCTCCAGGGTCCCGAGCGTTGCCGCCCCGAGGCCCAGGTCGGTCAGCGGGATCAAAGCGGCCGAGCGATCGAGGAGCCGCATCACGACGTTCTCGCCGTGGATCGTCGGGAATGTCGAGACGCGAAGGTCGAACTCCCGCCCGACCACGGTCATGCGGATCCGGCCGTCCTGCGGGAGCCGCCGCTCGGCGATGTCGAGCGCGGCCATGACCTTGATGCGCGACACGACCGGGGCGTAGAGCGACTTCGCCTGGATCGACACCTCGCGGAGCACGCCGTCGACGCGGAGGCGGATGCGGAACGAGTTGTCGTCCGGCTCCAGGTGGAGGTCGGAGGCACCCTCGCGGACCGCCTGCTGCACGATCGCGTTCACGAGGCGGATGATCGGGCCGTCCTCCTCGGGACGCGCGGCCACGTCGGCGACGACCTGCCGGAGCGCCTGCTCCCGCGCGAGCTGGTCGAGACCGGCGCCCATCGGGTTGTAGCGCTCGACCGCTTCCTTGATCTGGGATTCGGCGGAGACCACGACCTCGACCTCGAGGCCGGTCGATTGGCGGATCTCGTCGAGCGCCACGACGTCGAGGGGATCGGCCATCGCGACGGTCACGGTGTTCCCGATCTTGAAGAGCGGGATCGCCGTGAACTGGCGCGCCACCCGCTCCGGCAGGAGCCGGACGATCTCGGGCTCCAGGACGTAGGTGGTCAGGTCCATCCGGGGGATGCCGAGCTGCTCCTCGTAGTAGTCGAGGATGGCCGATTCGGGAACGAGCGTCAGGCGGAGGAGGACGTCCCGAAGCGACGCGCCGGTGCGACGTTGCTCGTCCAACGCGCGCGCCAGGCCCTCGGGCTTTAGGCTCCCGTGCTCGACCAGGCTCTGTCCGAGCGGCTTTCTCCCACCCTGCATGACCAGTTCCCCCAGGAAGTTCGGGCGCCTCCGGCGCGGCGCGGGAGGCGGTACGCCCGATCTATCGGCGGGGGACGTCCCGATCTGGAGCGGAAGCGGACTCGCCCGGGGGGGCGGATTCCTAGTGGATCAGGTCGCCTGCGTCCCCACCCAATTCGGAGGCGGGAGCCGGCTCGGGCTTCTGCGTCACCTCGGCGACCGCGTCGGCGCCCAGGTCTTGCAGCAGCAACTCGGTGGTGGAGAGGACGGGCGCCGTCCCGGCGTCCGCGGCCGCGGCGGCCGTGGCGAGGGCGGTCGAATCGGGCGATGGAACGATGATCGGCCGGCCGGTGCTGTCGGGAGGGGCCGGAATCCGCACGGTCGTGACCCGGAACACGGATCGCGCGAAGCCGGTGATCGGGACCGCCGCGTTCCTCCAGTAGGTCTGCGAGAGGACCAGCCGCGAGACGCTTCCGCTGTCACCTTCGGCCCAATCGTCGCTCCCGCCTCGGAAAATCCGCTCGACGACGGTCGGAACCACGCGGCGGCCGATCCGAAGCGTGTCGGGCCCGTCGAACCGGCGCACCGGCGTCAGGGTGGGATCGAACTCGAACAACTCGAAGGTCGAGACCTCCCCCGCGGCGCGCGGGGCGGTGGCGGATTGAACCGGATACTCGTAGAGGCGCTTGTCCGACGTGAGGACCTGATAGCGGACGAGGCGAAGCGGCTGCACCTCGCCCGGCAGCGCGGCCGAGTCCGGGGCGGCGCCCGGATCGAGGCCCGCCGAATCGAGGCTCGCGCCGTGGTCCGCGAAGAGGCCGCGCTCGATGCGCGCGCCCCTCGTCGGGTCCGAGGTCTTGAGCTCCACCCAGTAGCCGGTGCCCCGGTCCAACTTCTCGCGCCCGACGATCGCGACCCGCTGCGTGAATTCGCGAACGGTGTGCCGCCCGCTCTGGGTGCGGACCTTGTACGTGACCCACGGCCCGACGACGTCGGACGGGTAGATCTTGAGCGAGCGAAGCTTGAGGGTCTGCGCCTCGGAGAGCCCGGGCCAGGATGCCAGCACGGAGACGGCCGCCAGGATCAGGGTGAATCGGCAGAGCGGCGCGCGGCGCGATCGAAGCGTTGCTCTACTGCCAGTGGACGATCTTCGCCACCGCCTCGTCGTAGTTGAAATTCGGGCTTTGCTCGTGGGTGTGGCAGGTGATGCAGACGTCCGGGCCCACGATGGACCCCTGCTCCGGATGTTTCGTTCCCATTCCATGGCAGTTCTCGCACTGGACGTTCACGAGGTCGGGCGTCGACGGCTTCGAGACGAATCCGCCTTGCTGGTTCATGCCGACCACGTGGCAGGGGAGGCACTCCGGCGTGGCGTCGCGCTGATTGTTCTCCAGCGTCGCGAACGCGTGGGCGTGCGCCTGCTTGGTGTACATCTGGTATTCGACCTCGTGACACCGCCGGCAATTCTTCTCGCCCAGGTAGTGTTCGCCGGTCTGGGACGCCTGGGTCGCGTTGGCGCTCGTCTGCGCGTTGGCGGCGTTCTTGTCCGCGAACCGCTTGTTCAACGCGTCGCTGAACGTGTCCACCAACCGCCCCATGACTTCATCGGCCGGAATCTTGTCGTCCAGCGTCACGACGTCGCCGTCGAACGAGGAGATCTTGCCGTCCTCGATGACGAGGTGAATCTGCGGGATGTATTGCCCGCGCTCGCCGCCCCGCACGTTGATGACGTTCTGCGTGCTCACGACCTGCTTCGAGAGACCGACCAAGTGGCCGAACACCATGGCGTCGATGCCGGGCGCCTCGAGCGTCAGCTTCTGTCCGTCCGTCAGGCCCAGGTGCGAGAGAAGAACGACGACGTCGGCCTTCTTCCGCATCTCGGGAATCAGCTTCTTGGCGGTCTCCACCGGGTCGAGGATCTCGAGCGGCTTCTCCCCGGGCAACGTGCGCCACTTGAGGTTCGAGCCCATGAGGCCGAAGAAGGCGATCCGCGCCGTCCCCGCCTTCCGGATCACGTACGGCTTCACGAAGGGTTTCTTCGTATCGGCGTAGACGATGTTGGCGCAGACGAGGTCGATCTTCGTCGTCTTGAAGGTGTCGAGCAGGAACTGCTGCCCGAAGTTGAACTCGCGCTCGCCGATCGTCGCCACGTCGTAGCCCAGCTTGTCCATCGCCTGGACCATGAAGGCGGATTTCAGCGAATCCTGCTCTCCGGCCAAGCCGAAGTAGTCCCCTGAATCCACGATGAAGTGGTTCGGGAACTTGAGGCTGCCTACCTTGAGTTGGCTCGCCCTCCGGGCGAGGCCGCCTAGCGGGTGCGCGTGTCAGCCACAGGGCGCGATTTCGTCGAAAACGTCGTTGGTGCTCTGAATCAGGACGTCCGTCGGTGCGCTCTTGCCCTGGAGGGACGCGCTGGCAAGTCCAAGCGCGGCAAGAAGAAACAGCAGATAGCGATAACGATACAGCCCCAACCACCTCCTTTCGACCATGGATCGGCCTTTCGACGAAAAACTATACCCCGCAATGGCGCGGCGGTTCAATCAGTTCGGCGAAAAATAGCGGCGGGGCGGGAGTTCGTCTCCCGCCCCGCCACGAAAAACCGAAGTCGATGAGGGGGGTTACTTCTTGACCCGCTCCTTGAGCGCCTTGCCGGCGTGGAAGGCCGGGAATCGAGACGCGGCGATCTTGATCCGTTCGCCGGTCTGGGGGTTCCGCCCTTCGCGCGCCTTCCGTTTGCGGGTTTCAAAGGTGCCGAATCCGGTGATCTGAACTTTCTTTCCCGACATGAGGGCGGCCGCGATGACGCCTTCCTTCCCAGGGGAGAAGATGGTGTCGATGACCGCGCGCGCCTGGCGGGAGGACAGCTCCGCCTTCTTGGAGACGTATGCGACGAGTTCCGTCTTGTTCATTCGGATTCACCTCCTCTCTTGGGGGAATGGGCCGGACGTTACGCCGGGCCCCAGGGGGTGTCAAATGGATTTCAGGCGCCGGCGCGCCGAAAACGGGCGCCCGGCTCAGTAGAGCCGGTCGATGCCGCCAAAGCCCCGAAGCCCGCGGGATCCCTGCTCGTAGTAGACCTCGGGGAGGAGCTTGACGTTGATCTTGAAGTAGTACTCCGAGATGTCCCCCGAGATGCTGCGCGTGAATTGGGCCTCCCAGCAGTGCAACTCCCGCTTCAGCGTGAAGTTCTGCGAAACCAGGTCGCGGTGGCGCATGTCGTATTGCGCGGCGTAGTCGAGCCTCCAGTTCTTGGAGAGGTTGAGCCCGAGCGACCCGTTCATTCGGGCGCTCGACTGCCATGGCGCGTAGGTCGCGCCCGGGATTCGCGCCCGGCTGCCGTTGTAGCCCACGGAGAGGCTCACGTTCCAGGGGAGCCCCGAGGGCGTGAGGCCCGAGGAAGGGCTCAGGTAGTTCCCCTCCCGCACGGCGTCGGCCCCCGGCTCCTCGTGGAATCCCCCGTCGGCCGCCTCGTCGCCCGCTGGGGTCTGCCCTTGGAGCGTGAGCCCGGTCGAGGCGCCGAACGAGAGCAGCTTCCCGTCGTAGGGATTGTGCGTGAACGAGAAGTCGAAGTCGCTCCGCTCGATCGGCTTCAGCCTCAGGGTCGAGCTCAGGTCCGAGAGCGGCTTTCGCCCCGCGCGTTTCGCCAGGAAATCGTAGGAGCCCGAGGTCGCGAGCTGGATCAGGTTGTTGATCGTCCTCGGCCGGTCGGCCGAGCCGACCTTCACGTGGATGTCGTTCCGCAGGCTGAAATTCATCGCCCGCTGCTCGAAGGAGGAGAGCCCGATGCCGCTGATGCCCGCGAAGCGCGCGCGGCGAAGGCCGCTCGTGTCCGGGAAGGAGAGATTCCGGATTTCCGGCCGGTAGACGTACGAGACGGCCGGCGTGACGACGTGACGCATCGCGCGGAGGGGGCCGATCGAGTGGTGCAGGGTCCCGTAGATCGCGGTGTTCACGCCCGCCCCCGCGGACCAGGAGGCGCCGACGCGATTCCGGTCGCCCGCGTCGTCGCGGCTGTAGTAGATGCCGCTCAGGCTGAAGTTGGGGCTCACGCGGAATGCGCCCAGGCTCCGCACGTCGGTGAGGGTCAGGTCGTGCCGCATGCCGGTGCGCGCGTCGGTCAGGGAGTCCGCCCGCGGGATCGAATCGTTGAAGTCGTTCACGAACGTATTGCGCTGCGACAGGAGCGTGGCCCGATACGAGTAGACCGTCGACGCGAGGAACGGGAGCCGCGCCGGCTCCTTCCCCCGGACCGGGCTCCCGATCGGGCGGGCCGACAGCGCGAACGACGCGGTTGGCGCCTGCTGCTGGATGCGAAGCCCGCGCGGGTCGGGGTCCAGGTCCTGATTGCGGAGCAGCCCGAGGTTCAAGGACGCGCGGCTCCAGCCCTTCTGGATCGACACGCTCGATCGAAGGTTGCGCTGCACCCGCAACAATACCGAGCGCCCCAGGAACTCGTCCTTGTAGTAGTCGCTCGCGTTGGTCAGGTTCGCCTGGGCGGTCAGCGAGAAATTCGGGCCCAGGGTCTGGTAGTGCCTCCCCACGATGTCCCAGCGGTTGGATCCGGTCGAGTAGCGGTTCTCGTACGAGCCCGAGAGCTGGCCCTGGTAGCCGTATCGCTTGTGATACCGGCCCTGCCCGTGCCCGACCCACCGGTCGCCCTGGTAGTAGTCCGCCCAGAGGGTGGCGTCCAGGTAGTCGTTGATGGCCCAGTAGTAGCCGAGGTTCCGCACGAACTTGCCGCCGCCGTCGGACGAGCCGAACTCGACTTGCGGCAGCTGGAAGCCGGAATGCCGGCCCGACTTGATCGGGAAGATGTAGAAGGGCAGCACCAAGACCGGAATCTTCTTGATGTAGAAGACGATCGGCTTCGCGACGACCTTGTCGTGCAGCATGATCTTCATCTTCTTCGAGCCGAAGTGGTAGTGCGGCTCGAGCAGGTCGCAGGTGGTGTACGTTCCGTCCTCGACGTCCAGGATGTCCTCGGAGACGCGCCGGACCCGCTTGCCGCTCACGTACCCCTGCTCGTACTTGGTGCGCCCCGAATACACCGTCCCGCGCCGGATCGAGAGATCGTACGTCATGGTTTCCCCGGTGATCCGGTCGGCGCCGTCCACGAGCACGGGGTCCCCCACGGCGCGCATCTTCTCGGTCTGGGAGTTGAACGCGACGCTCGCCGCCTGGAGGCGCATCGTCCGGTAGGCGACTTCGGCGGCGCCCTTGACGTCGACCGTGTGCCGGTTCACGTCGTACAGGATTCGGTTTCCCTTGTACCGAATCCGCTCCCGCTCCTCCGCCCCGGTCGTGTCCCCCTCAGCCGCCATGTAGTAGGTGCCGTCGCCCTGTCCGATCACGGTCGCGCGCACGGGTTTTCCCCCCTCGAACTCCACGACGATCGTGTCCCCCGCCGAGGCGTTCCGCCCGCCGCCGGCCGAGTCGGCGCCCGAGGGCCAATAGAAGGAGGACGCGCGTCCGACGATCACCGCGCGGCGCGCGGCGTCGTTCTCGAGGAACAGGGTGATGGTGTCGCCGCTCGCCTGGGTGCGCTCGCCGCGCCCCGAGTCGGGGAGCGCTTCGTACGAGACCTTCGCGTTCGGTCGCGCCTGGATCGATGAGATCCGATTCCCGGTGAACCGGAGATCGAGGGTGTCGCCGCTCGCCGAGCCCTCCGGGTCCCAAGCGCGGGGCGATTCCACGAGGAGCGCACGCTCCTCGCTCCGGTAGAACTCCGCGCGACCGGCTTGCGCCTCGAGCCTCAGGCGCGCGACCCGCACGTGACCCTTGGCGAAGACACGCGACCGAACGTTGTCGAATTCCATCGAGTCGGCCGCGATCCGCGTCACGATGCCGCCGGTCTCGGTCAATTCGAGGCGCGGGCCCCGGTCGGCCCACGCGTAGTCGGCGCGGCGGTCGTAGCGGACCCTTCCCGCGAGGACGCGCGTCGACTCCGCCCGATCGATCGCGTCCACGTTGCCGAGGGCGGTGGCCACGTCGGTGTTTCGGTCGTACTCGATGCGGTCCGCGGTGAGGGTCCGGGTCGAATCCTCGAGCTTGGGATTCCCGACGATCACGGAGACGTTTCGATCCCGGTAGAAGGTCGCCTCCTTGCCGGTGATCCGGCTCCCGCCCTCCTCGATCCGCACGTTGCCGCGGAGGGTGGCCACCCGCGACTTCCGGTCATAGGTGGCCTCGCGCCCCCACATTGTGGTGGCGCCGTCCACGATCTTCACGTTGCCCTGGAAGAGGACGAGCTCCTTGTTCCGATAGATCTGCGCCGAATCGCCGGTCACCGTGGTCGCGCCGTGCACGACGGTCACGCGCGTCGCGGTGTAGACGTTCTCGCCCGCCGCGGCCGAGCCGGTCAAGCGATCCGCGCTCAAGTGGTAGGGCTCGCGGTCCGCCGCGGTGCCGGTCGAGTCCGATTGCGCGCGCCCCGCCGAGGGGGCCAGGACGACGAGGGCCGCGAGCGCCGCGAGGAGGACGCGCCTGGCGGCCGAGACCCGCGCCGCGAGGCGACGGAGGTCAGATCGCACGCGGCACCTCGCGACCGAGCGCGGCCAGAGCCTCGGGCATGAGATAGAAGGAGCCCGTGACGAGCACGACCCCATCCTCGCGCCGCGCCCACTCGATCGCGTCCTCCACGGCCCGAGACGGGGATGGAATCGCGCGAGAGGCCACTTCCCGGGTCGGGCTGGATTCGAGGAGGACCGACGACGGCGTCGCCCGCTCGCCGGCGAACTCGGTGAGCGTGAAGCGGCTCGCGATCCGGGCTAGAGCCCCCAGAATCGAGGCGTGGGCCTTGTCGCGGGAAAAGGCGGCCACGACCGAGACCGGGCGGGACGGACAGAGCGCCCGGACCGTGGCGGCCAGGGCCAGCGCCCCCTCCACGTTGTGGGCCACGTCGAGGAGGATCGGCGGGTCGCCGTCGACCCATTCGGCGCGGGCCGGCCACCGGGTCGCGGCGATGCCCTGCTCGACGGCGCCCGAGATCTCCGCCGGCGTTCGTCCCATCTCGCGGAGCACCGTCTCGGCGGCGAGGGCCGCGAGCGTCGCGTTTCGCGCCTGGTGCGCGCCCAAGAGCGGAGTCCGGAGCGTGCCCGAGAAGGAATCCATGGCGAGGCGGAATTCGGTTCCCCGCGGCGTCACCCGAATCACCGCGTGCCGCGCGTCCTCGCCGAGCCGCTTCACGCGGGCGCCTCGCTCTCTCGCCACGCCCAGAATCGCGTCGCGCGGCCCCGGGGCGCGGACGCCGAGGATCAGCGCGCCTCCCTCCTTCACGATTCCCGCCTTCTCGAGCGCGATTCCCCGGAGCGTGCGCCCGAGGATCTCGGTGTGGTCGCTCGCGATCGTCGTGATGATCGACGCGCGGGGGCGGAGCACGTTCGTCGCGTCGAGTCGCCCGCCCAGGCCGACCTCCACCACCGCCATGTCGAGATCCGATGCCGCGAAGTGATCGAAGCAAAGCGCCGTCACCGCCTCGAAGAAGGACGGCCGGTCCTCCTCGAAGCGTGGCCACCAGCGCGACAGGAGCGCCTCGAGCGCGGCGTCGTCGATCTCACGCCCGTCGACCCGGATCCGCTCGTGAAATCGAACGAGGTGCGGCGACGTGAAGAGGCCCGTCTTCGATCCGGCGGCGCGGAAGATCGAGGCGAGGTGCGCGGCGGTGGAGCCCTTGCCGTTCGTCCCCGCGATCAGGACCGACGGGAAGGCGCTGTCGGGCCGGCCGGCGCGCTCGAGCAGACGCTCGATCCCCGACAGGCCGAGGCGCATGCCGGACCGCTCGAATCGGTAGAGTTCCTCGAGGCGCCGCGTGAGCGGGGCGCCCGCGCTCTGCTTCATTCCTGGACGGTGGTCTCGTGAGCGGGCGGGGGAACGGCGGGGGCGGGCGATTCCGTAGGCGAGTGCCCCATGGGCCCCGCGACGGCGACCGACGCGGCACGGAATCGCTCCAGCGACTCGCCCGCGCGTCGGCGCGGCTTCTGCGGCAGTGCCGCCGTGGCCCGGAAGTACGCCAGGAGCCATGCCAGCACCTTCCGCAGCTCTTGGCGGTGGACG
>Ga0075424_100005570_pt1 | contig 12045 bp, 12 predicted proteins | sample SoiMethybrSBSTD3_FD_75301 | JGI IMG/M metagenome (GOLD analysis project Ga0075424, IMG submission 75301) | Bulk soil microbial communities from a Populus tree surrounding site in Tennessee, USA - Soil MetaG P. TD hybrid SBSTD3 | ecosystem: Environmental > Terrestrial > Soil > Tree plantation... | reverse complement strand
CGCGCCCGGCTCGGGCCGGTGGCGACCGTCGTCGACGGCGGCCACACCGTCGAGATGCGAAAGCTCACGACCGACCTGGCCGCACGCGGCGTGGAGCGGCTGATGGTGGAGGGCGGCGGCAAGGTGCACACGCAGTTTCTGACGGACGATCTCGTGGACGAGCTCCACCTGGTCGTGGCCCCGGTGTTCGTCGGCGACTCGGAGGCTCCCAGGTTCGTGCGCGACGGCGTCTTCCCGTGGACCGCGGGCCGGCGCGCGACGCTCGCCGACGTCCGCCAGATCGGCGACGTGGTGCTCCTGCGCTACGCGCTCTCGTCGCGGTTCACGGGCGACTGAGCGCCGGAACCGGCGCCGCCGGCACGGGCCGCCGCTGGAACGGCCGCTCGAAGACCGACGCGAACACCCGCGAGAACGCGATCGCCAGGGGCACGACGAGGGCGAGCGAGACGAGGAAGGCGGGGACCCCCTGCCTGACCCGCCCGGCCACGACCTCGGTGTAGACGATGACGACGATCGGCGCGTGCGTCAGATACAGGCTGTAGGACGACGCGCCGAGGCCCCGCAGAGGCCGTGTATCGAGCAGACGAAGCAGCGGCGCCGGCCGGCCGGTGGCAAGGCCGGCCAGGAGGCACGCGATGGCTGGGCCCAGCATGAGGTCGACCCAGAACAGGTGGTCGAGCGTCCACACGGAGCCCTGCGACCAGATCGTGATGAGCACCGGCGCCGCGGCCGCCAGCGCGAGCCATGCCCATGGCAACGATCTGCGAGCGGCACCCGATCCCACGACGCCGGCGCCCAGGACGCCGACGGCGAAGAGCGCGGCGAGGTCGGGCGGCGACTGGATCACGAGGAAGTCCAGGTGATGGACGTGCGGGCCGACGGCGCCGACGGCCGCCACGACGAGCGTGACCGCCGCGAGCATGAGCGCGGCGCCTCGCCGGCGCACCATCAGCAGGAGGAGCGGGAAGAGGAGATAGAGCTGGGCTTCCACCGCCATCGACCAGAACGCCCGGTTGGGGCTCGGAGCGGAGACGAGGTTCTGCACCAGAAGGCCGTTCACGACGACCGACCGCAGGTCGGGCACGCCTTCGCCCGGCTGCGGGATGACGAGCCATGCCACCGCGAGGCTGAACGCGAGGGCGGCCCAGTACGCCGGGAGGATGCGCCGCACTCGCCGCTGTGCGAACCGCGAGACGCCCCCGAGATCCCAGCCGCGGCGGGCCGGCGACAGGGCCAGCGAGAAGCCGGACAGCACGATGAAGACGACCACCGCGAACCGGCCGTAGATGAACCAGGCCGCCCAGAACGGCGCACGGTCGACGGGATAGCCGGGGAACGCCCGAAGGAAGACGTGGTTCACCACGACGAACAGCGCGGCCAGTCCGCGGATGCCGTCCAGGCCGGCCAGCCTCCGTGCCGGAGCGCTGCTCACGACGACGGGTCGCTTCGTGACCCGAACGCGGTCAGGAAGCGGTCGCGGAAGGCGCTCATCGGCCAGGTCGGCGCGTTCGCGCTCGGCCGCATGCCGTTCACCCAGCCCCACCCGGCGATGCGGCGCATGACCGCCGGGTCGTGGGCGATGACCGAGATCGGCACGTTATGCGTGGCCCTCTCGCCGCTCACGGTCATCGCCGGCTGATGGTCGCCGAGCGCGATGAGCACGAGGTTCTTGCGGCCGTAGTGCTCGACGAACGAGAAGAGCGTCCGCAGGGTGTACTGGATCGAGTGGCCGTACCCCTGCTTGGCGTCGCTCGCGCCGGCCATGTCGACCGGCAGGCTCTTGAAGATCGAGCCGTCGCCGACGCGGTTCCAGCTGATGAGCGGCGGCACCTGCGTCCACGGCTCGTGGCTCGATACGAGGTCGACCTCGGCGAAGAGCGGAGGCCGGTCGGACCTCCCGAGCTCGAGGCGCTGGAGGGCCGTCCAAACGTACTGGTCGGGCATCGAGGCGTAGGCGTAGGTCGGGCCGTGGTAGCCGACGTTGCGCCGGTCGTAGACCTGGTCGTAGTGGTAGAACGACGACCCGTCCGCCCAGCGGCGCTCGTTCGACGGCACGTCGTCGATGGCCCGCCATCCGGCCCGCTGGAAGGCCTGGCTCAGCGTGAAGCGGGTGCTCCCCACGAGCTGGTCGTACCGCGTCGGGCTGTTGACCCACACGCCGGACTGGAGGGTCGAGTGCGCGAGCCAGCTGATCCCGCCGAATGTCGGCGAGGTGAGCCAGCCGCTGCGCGACGAGAAGCCCGCGGCGCGGAGCCCCGTTGTGCCCGTATCGAGCACAGAGTCGACCCCCGGGGCGAAGGACGAGCCCTCGACCGCGGACTGCCCGTAGCTCTCGACGAACACCAGCAGCACGTCCTTTCCGCGCAGGCCGGTCAGGAGCCGGTCGCCGGTCGCAAACCGGTACCGGTCGTGCCGCAGCGTGCGTGCGAACCGCGCCCGGTCGCGCAGGCCGGTCTGTACCGTCTGGACCTCCTGGACGGCCAGGGCGGCGGCGCTCGTGGAGGCGATGCGCGCACCGGAGACGAGCTCGGCACCGACCGCCCAGAACAGCACCCAGGCCGCGGCCAGCGCCCCCAAAGCCTGGAACGACACCCTGCGGTGACGCGCGGCGACCCTGGTCAGCCGGCGCACCGCCAGCGTCGGCAGGACGAGCGCGGAGATGCCGATGAGCGTCAGGCCGGCGAGGGCCAGGTTGGCGTCCGTCCGGCCGACGGAGTCGCGCAGCGTCTCGACGCCGATCGAGGTGTAGCTCCAGTCGTCGACAGGGTTGAACGGGCGGTCGAAGGCGGTGAAGAAGCCGAGGTCGAGCAGCTTCACCACGACCAGGAGCCCGAGCACCGGCCCCGCGACCCAGACCAGGATCCGCTGCGCCCTGGCCGGCACGACGAGCGCCAGCGCGACGACGACGATGCCCTCCAGCGGCAGCCGCACGAACGCGCCGGGGGTGAGCCGGCTGGGCTGGTTGGGTGCGACCAGGGCGAGCCACATGATGAGCAGGGCGAGAACGGTGAGGACGGCGGCCTCGAGTCCGCGATCTCGCGTCGCCGGGGCGCGTCGGGTTTCGTGCCGTCGTTGCCACAGCCACCGCACGTCGCGCCCGAACGACTCGGCGAGGAGCGCCAGCGCTGCGGCGAGCGCGATGGTGGTCAGCGCCTGCGGCACGGCGCCGGCCGCCGCGACCGTCAGGACGATCCCCTGCGTCGCGGCGACGATCTTGCGCCAGTCGCGCCGTGGAAGCGGGGCGCGCATCCACTCCAGCACCCACCCGGCGGCGAGGAACGCGTAGCGGGCAAACCCGATGGCGAGCACCCACGCACCGGCCGACGGGGCGACCGCGATGCTCAGGACGAGGATCAGGAAAGCGTCGACCTCGCCATCCATGCGCGCACCGAGCGCCGACTCCGACCCGGTGCGGCGCGCGATCCAGCCGTCGACGTAATCGAGGACCAGCGCGACGGCGGCGAGCGCGACGAGGGGTGCGACCGGAATGTCGCGGCCGAGCGACTCCGCGGTCAGCGCAGCGACGCCGACGGCGAGCGTTGCCCGAGCGAGCGTCACCCAGCTCGCCGGGCCGAGCCGCACCGAGCGGTCGCGCCACAGGGCGCGCGCCAGCACGGCTGCCAGGGTCAGCCCGCAGGCGGCCCCGACCAGCCACCCGGCGCCGCCCAGCCCGACGGTCGCCGCGAGGGCGGCGAGGAGGGCCGCCTGGGCGACCACCCCGGCGGCCGGGCCTTGAATGGTCCGGAGCGTGCTTCCGCGCTCGAGCATCCTCAGAGGATTACCGTGGAGGCCGTGGACCGGTTTGTGATGAGGCGACCATGAGACAGGACGAGCGGGCCCCCTTCGTGCAGGCCTTGGAGCGGGCCAGGGAGGCGGCTTTCCCGCCGGGCGAGTATGTCGGACAGGAGAGCTTCGTGACCGCTTCCGAGATCCGCGTGCTCGCGGACCGCGCGGGCATCCGGCCCGGCGTGTCCGTGCTCGACGTGTGCTGCGGCGTCGCCGGGCCGGGGCGGCTCCTGGCGCGGGAGCGGGGGTGCACCTATCTGGGCGTCGACTCGAGCGCGAGCGCCGTCGAGATCGCGCGTGAGCGCGCCTCCGGGCTCGCGTGCCGGTTCAAGGTCGCCGAGGTGCCGCCGCTTCCTGCCGGCACGTTCGACGTCGTGCATCTGCTCGAGACGATGCTCGCCTTCCGCGACAAAGCGGAGCTGCTCGCCGCGATCTCGGGGGCGCTCGCACCCGGCGGGCGGTTCGCCTTCACGCTGGAGGAGGGGGAGCCGCTGACCGAGGCGGAGCGAGCCGCAATGCCCGATGCCGACACGGTGTGGCTGACCCCGATCGAGGCGATGGAGGCGATCCTGGCGGGCGCCGGCCTCGCCCTCCGCTGGCAGGAGGACTGGAGCGAGGCGCATCGGGCGGTGGCCGACTCGCTCATCGCCGCGTTCACCGCCGACGAGTCGGCGATCAGCGCGACGATCGGTCGGCGGGCGCTGGACGAGCTGCTGGCGGCCCACCGGCTCTGGAGCAACTGGCTCGCGTCGGGGCGCGTCCGCAAGCTCGCGGTCGTGGCGGAGAAGGCCTCGAACACGCCCTGGCCCGTCGCGCGGTGGGTGAGAGAACGGGAGCGACGGGACTCGAACCCGCGACCTCCGGCGTGACAGGCCGGCGTTCTAACCAGCTGAACTACGCCCCCGCGTCCGGCCGTGCGGCCAGGCGAAACAGCGCCTCGGGAAAGGCGCCGCGCGGAGTATACCCCCGCCCTCGTGCCCGGGAACCGGCGCGGTATCGTCCCCGCCGTGACCGCCGACCGCCGGTACCTGCCGATCGCCGAGCACGGTGTCATCGGCGATCTGCACACGGTCGCCCTGGTCGGCACGGACGGCACGATCGACTGGTACTGCCCCGAGCGCTTCGACGCCCCGAGCGTCTTCGCGTCGATCCTTGACGCCGACAAGGGCGGCTACTTCCGGATCGCGCCGGTGCACTCCGAGTACGCCACGAAGCAGCTCTACTTCCCCGACACGAACGTCCTCATCACGCGCTTCCTGACGCCCCACGGCGTCGGCGAGGTGCACGACTTCATGCCGATCCACCGCGATCCGGGCCACCGCCGCCAGCTCATCCGGCGGGTGCTCGGCGTGCGGGGCTCGATGGAGTTCATGCTCGAGTGCAGGCCCAGGTTCGACTACGGCCGCGCGACGCACACGACGCTCGTCGGCGAGCACGGGGCGACGTTCGTCTCGGATGACCTGCGCCTGGCGCTCGTGACGGCGACCGACCTCCATCCGCTCGACGACGGGGTGAGCGCCGGCTTTCGCCTCTCGGCCGGCGAGAGCGCGGTCTTCAGCCTCGAGCAGGCGGGCGAGGGGCCGCTCCCGCCGATGCTCTCTGACCACGACGCCGCGGAGGCGTTCGAGGACACGGTCCGCTACTGGCGCGGGTGGCTTCACCACTCGACCTACCGCGGCCGGTGGCGCGAGATGGTGAACCGGTCGGCGCTCACGCTCAAGCTCCTCACCTACCGGCCCACGGGCGCGATCGTCGCCGCGCCCACCACCAGCCTTCCCGAGCAGCTCGGCGGCGAGCGCAACTGGGACTACCGCTACACGTGGATCCGCGACGCCGCCTTCTCGCTCTATGCCCTCCTGCGCCTCGGCTTCACCGAGGAGGCGGAGGCGTTCATGGGCTGGCTCACCGACCGCTTCCGCGAGTCGGCCGGCCGCGGCGACGGGCCGCTCCAGATCATGTACGGCGTCGACGGCCGGGCCGACCTGGAGGAGCACATCCTCGCCCACTTCGAGGGCTACGGGGGGTCGTCGCCGGTGCGGGTCGGAAACGGCGCCGCCGAGCAGCTCCAGCTCGACATCTACGGCGAGCTGATCGACTCTGTCTACCTCTACAACAAGTACGGCGAGCCGATTTCCTACGACGCCTGGATGGATCTCGTGAAGGTGCTCGAGTGGCTGTGCGACAACTGGGACCGGGCCGACGAGGGCATCTGGGAGACGCGCGGCGGCCGGCAGCACTTCACGTACTCGCGGCTCATGTCGTGGGTGGCGATCGAGCGGGCGATCCGGATGGCCCGCCAGCGCGGCCTGCCGGCCGACCTGGTCGCGTGGCTCCAGGCCCGCGACAAGGTGACCGAGCAGATCATGACCCGGGGCTGGAATGAGAAACGGCAGGCGTTTGTGCAGCACTACGAGTCGGACGTCCTCGACGCGTCGGTGCTCCTCATGCCGCTCACCCGGTTCATCGCGCCCAAGGATCCGCGCTGGCTCTCGACCCTCGACGCGATCGGCGACGAGCTCGTCTCCGACAGCCTGGTCTATCGCTACAACGCGGCCGCCTCGCCCGACGGCCTGCACGGCGACGAGGGCACGTTCTCGATCTGCTCCTTCTGGTACGTGGAGGCGCTGGCGCGCGCCGGCCGGCTCGACGAGGCCCGGCTGGCCTTCGAGAAGATGCTGACCTACGCCAACCACCTCGGCCTCTACTCCGAGGAGATCGGGCCGTCGGGCGAGCTGCTCGGAAACTTCCCGCAGGCCTTCACCCACCTCGCGCTCATCTCGGCCGCAGTCAATCTCGACCAGCGGCTGGGCTAGAGACTGGCAGATTCTTCCACCCTTTCGGGGGATAGGAGTGGGTGCGAAACACCCGGATCATCGAGGCACGCGACCACCCCCCGGTCGCGGTACGACCCCCGACGATCGGAGACCCCCGTGTCCGTTCTTTCGCTTCTTCGCGGCACCGACGAGTCCGGCCAGACGATGGCCGAGTACGCCGTCGTCCTCGGCGTCATCGTGATCGCCGTCGTTGTCACCCTGGGCGTGCTCTCCACGGCCATCCAGACGCTCCTGAACAGCGTCATCGCCTCTCTCTAGAGAGAGCGCGAGCCCCTTTCGGTCTCCGGCGTCCATCCCGCTCCTCGGAGCAGGGAGGGCGCCGGTAGACTGGTCCGGGCCGGGCGGTTAGCTCAGCTGGGAGAGCACCTGCCTTACACGCAGGGGGTCGGCGGTTCGATCCCGTCACCGCCCATTCGACTGTGCCTCGGCGCGGCCGGGGCCGCCTACTCGTCGCGCGTGCGCTCCGCCGCCATCGCGCTCGCCACCCGAGCGATCTCGTCGATCGCGAATCGCTCCTCGAGGGGCTCGAGCGCCTCGCGGATCGCGTCCTCCACGATCCGGTGGCGTTCCGCGTCGACCCGGTCGCGGAAGTACTCCCACAGGTCGTTGGCGTCATCCGCCAGGTACATCGCTTTCGCCACCAGCGGCACGGCGTGCTCCACGAGCGGGTCACGCCTGATCTGCGCCTGATCGGTCATCCACCCCTCCTTTGCCGTGGCGGCGCCGTCAATCCACACGGCCGCCCCGGGCAGATCTTCAAGAAATTCCCACTCCAGACCCAACATTACCCGTTCACGTGAGGTCGCATACGCTCGGGGTGCCCGATCGTCTCGCTGCGGACAGGCCCGCGTCAACCGCGGTTCCCCGTTTCTTCTCCCCACCTCTTGACCTCGCGCCGGAATTGCAGACACTGGAATTGCCGCGGGCATGTGCCTGACCCTCGCACGTCAGGAGCCCACACGTGCCCGCGGCGCTTTCTCCCGCGCCGGTACGCTGCACGCATGAAGCGGACCCAGGCCGCGGGTCGCGCCGACGCCCGCCGGGCCCAGGTGCGCCCGACCCCCGAGCAGTACTTCATGCTGCTCGCCGTGGCGACGCGCGAGCGGGCCGCCTGCCTCGGCCGTCACGTGGGCGCCGTGCTCGTCTCCGACCAGCGGATCATCGCGACCGGCTACAACGGGACGCCCACCGGGTTTCCCAACTGCGACGAGGGCGGCTGTCACCGCTGCGCCCACCCCGACGACTACTCGCCCGGACGCGGATACGACGTCTGCATCTGCGTCCACGCCGAGCAGAACGCGATCCTGCAGGCCGCCAAGCTCGGCTACTCGGTGCAGGGCGCGCACCTCTATTCGACGCTGCGTCCGTGCTTCGGCTGCCTCAAGGAGGCCTACCAGGCCGGCGTCAGCCGGGTGCGCTACCTGAACGACTGGTCGCCGTCCGACCCCGGGGAGGCAGAGGCGTACGAGGAGCTCCTGGCCGAGGCGGCGCGGCACGAGCTGACGGTCGAGCCGCTCGATCTCCCCGACGCGCTCCTCGACCTGCGGTAGGCCCTAGGCGGTCTTGCGAAGCCGGCGCAGGCCGCTGTCCTCGTTCCAGTCGAACGAGAGCGGGTCGGCGGCGGGGACGACGGCGTCGGAGAACATCGGATCGGGCTGCCGCGCGGCGAACCCGTTGACGGTGACGACGACCTGAATCGGCTTCGGGAGGGTGACGACCGGCGCCGGTGAGCGCCGCGGCTCGGCCGTGATCCGGGCGAGCGACTCGGCGTGGAGGGCGGTGCGCCAGGCGGTCATCTCGGCGTCGGCCGGCTCGGACGAGCACCACGGGCACAGGCTGAGCGGACGCTTGTCACCCAGGCATGCGTGACAGGAGACGGTGATCTGCATGAGACCCTTGTCGGCGGCGAGCCCCGATCCCTTGAGCCTGGCTCAAGTTTTCCGCGTGTTTGCCGACGCAAGGAGTGATGTATGGGTCTTCTTTGCGATTGTGGCGAACGCTCGCCCTTGCGATGTGCCTGCTCCTGGGCACATCCGTGCTTGCCGGCACCGCGTCGGCCGACACACTGCTCCAGAAGAAGCAGGCGCAGTACGCGCGCGTCCGCGATCAGGTGCGAACGCTCGACAACCACGTCGAGCTCCTGACCGAGCGCTACAACGAGGTCCGCTGGCACCTGCACGTGCTGCGGCGCGAGATCCGGGTCGCCACCGCCCGGCTCAAGGCTGAGCAGCTCGAGCTCGAGCGTCAGCAGCGAAACCTGGCGCAGCTCCTCATCGAGCAGTACAAGGGCGGCGACCCGCACACCCTCGAGATCGTGCTCGACTCCTCATCGCTCTCACAGCTCACGAGCTCGATGGATCTGAACAGCCGGGTCGACAACGCCGTCGGCGACACCGTCGACGCCATCGAGGCGGCCAAGGCGGCCATCGCCCACGAGCGCGCGGTGCTCATCGCCGACCGCCGCGAGACCCGGATCGCCAAGCGCAAGCTCGAGCAGAAGCGGCGGCAGATCCGGCACGAGCTCCGCCGCCGGCGCCGGCTCGAGAGCGAGCTCGGCCAGCAGGTGCGCGTCATCGAGGCCGGCGACCAGATCGGCCAGGGCGAGCAGGCGCTGAAGGCGCACAAGTGGCTCGAGGACGCGATCGTCGCCGACGCCGCCGACCCCGGCCAGGTGCTGCGCGACCAGATCGCGCTCGAGGCGCTGAAGCAGATCGGCGTCCCGTACGTGTGGGGTGGCGCCTCGCCGGACGGGTTTGACTGCTCGGGCCTCGTCACGTGGCTCTGGGCCCGGCACGGCTACTCGTTCCCGCACTTCGCCGCCTCGCAGTTCCACATGGGCCCGGTCTGGATCGCCGACCAGGCGGAGCTTCGCCCGGGCGACCTCGTCTTCTTCCACCACCTCGGCCACGTGGCCATCTACATCGGCAACGGCTACGTCGTCCACGCGCCGCACACCGGCGACTTCGTCCGTATCGCCAAGCTCTCGCAGGACTGGTTCCAGCAGACGTACGTCGGAGCGACTCAGCCCGGCCCCGCGTAGCGGACAGGTTCTAGGATTCGGGGCATGGACCCCGCCCCCGAGATCGCCGCCGCGGAGGCCGCGGAGGAGATCGCCGGCGGAGCGCTCGTGGTCGACGTGCGCGAGCCGGTCGAGTGGGACGCCGGCCGGATCTCCGGCGCCGTCCTGATCCCGCTGGGCGAGCTGGGCCGGCGGGTGGAGGAGCTCCCGCGCGACCGGCGGATGGTGATCGTGTGCCGCACCGGCTCGCGGTCGGGCTATGCGGCCGACGCGCTGCACGGTGCCGGCTACGACGTCGCCAACCTGCGCGGCGGCCTCTTCGCATGGGCGGCCGGGTCGCTCCCGCTCGAGCCCGACGGCGGGTACGTCCTGTGAGCGCGACCGTTCGCATCGGCACGTGCTCCTGGGCGGACGAGTCGCTCGTCAAGGCCTGGTATCCGCCCAACGCCCGCACTGCTGAGGGCCGGCTGCGCCACTACGCCGAGCTCTTCGACACCGTCGAGGTGAACTCGAGCTACTACGCGATCCCGACCGCCGAGGCGGCGGCCGCCTGGGCGCGGCGGACGCCCGACGGCTTCGTGTTTCACGTGAAGGCGTTCGGGATGATGACCCGCCACCCGGTGAAGGCCGAACAGCTCCCTCCGGACATGCGCGGCGAGGTCGAGGTCGACCATCGCGGCCGGGTCGAGCACCCATCACGCGAGCTCCGGGCCGAGGTGTTCGACCGTTTCCGATCCGCGCTCCAGCCGCTCCGGGAGGCGGGGAAGCTGGGCGGCATCCTGATGCAGTTCCCGCCGTACGTGACGATGAAGCCGGCGTCCTTCGCGTACATGGAGTGGGCCCAGGAGCAGCTCGGCGGCGACGAGATGCTCGTCGAGTTCCGCCACCGAAGCTGGCTCGCGGACGACGCCAGCGCCGCCGAGACGCTCGCCTTCCTGGAGGACCGGGGGGCGACGTACGTCATGGTCGACGCCCCCCGCACCGAGGCCAAGAACCTTGTGCCGACGGTGGTCGGCGCGACGAGCCCGACCGCCTACCTACGCCTCCACGGCAGAAACGCTGCGACCTGGAACCACCGCGGCGGGAGCGCCGCCGAGCGGTTCGACTACCTCTACTCGACCGGGGAGCTGGCCGAGTGGTCGGAGCCACTCAAGCGGCTCTCGACGCTCTCCGAGCGGGCCTTTGTGATGTTCAACAACAACGGCCGCAGCGCCGGCGACGACGGCCCGCCGATCGCGCAGGCGCCCACGAACGCGCTCATGCTGCGCGACGTCCTGCACGAGGCCGGGGTGCCGGTCACGGATGCACGACGATCAGCCCTAGCGTGAAGACGCCGAGCACGACGCCGACCAGGGTCAGCACGAGGTTGATCCGCGGGTCGAGCGTCGCGAAGCGGCCCTCGGCGAGCGCCTTGTCGATCTCGCGCTCGCGCTGGTAGCCCGTGCCGATGCAGAGGACGCCGAGGAGGGCGAACCCGGCGCCGGCGAGCTCGTACGGCCACGCCGTTCCGCCGGAGAGCGTCGGGACGACACGGCCCGCGGCGAGGCTGACGGCGAGCGCCGTGAGGCCGGTCCGCCACCACGCCAGGTAGGTGCGCTCGTTCGCCAGGCGCGTCCGCCGGGTGGCGTCCCCGATCTCGTCGAACGCACGCCGCCCCGACGGCTGCTGGCGGCGCTCGATCTCCGGCATGGGGGATAGCGTAGTCGCCGTTCCGCACGAGCCGATCCGCACGTATAGTCGGCTCATGGGGCGGCGTGTCATCCGGATCGGTGCCGCCGCAGCCGCGCTGACGGCCCTTCTGGCGCTGGGCGCGGCGACCGCCTCGGCGCGGACGTCGCTCGCGCCGTCCCTGCGCCTTCGCGCCCGGGCGCTCCAGCGGGCGCAGGCCCTGCCGCACGCGTTCTCGCCGACCACCGTCTTCATGCAGACGGCGCCCGTCGCAGTCGTGCGAAACGGCGTGATCAACAACATGACGCTGTCGGTGTTCGGCGACCCGGCGTTCGGGTCGTCGGCGATCGACGTGAGGCTCGCCAGGGCCCAGCCCGACGGACGGGCGTTCCAGGAGCACGATTACTCGTTCTCGCCGCAGTCGGGGATCCAATTCCGCTTCGACAAGAAGGGGCTCGAGACCGCGACGCTCGACACGACGACCGCAATCACCCCGAGCCAGATCACCGGCTCCTTCACCGCGACGTCGGTGAAGGCGAGGAATTGCCGTCTCTACGACGGGCGCCACGCCACGAGGCTGACCGCCAAGGGGACCGTCGCCTGGAGCGCGTTCGACGTCGAGACCTCGACATCGCCCTTCTTCGGGGCGATCCAGACGCAGCCCACGCACGCCAAGATCGTGAAGGATCCGGGATGCAACACGGACGTCATCGTCCTCTCGAGCGGCGCCACCGCGCG
>Ga0075424_100005566_pt1 | contig 12048 bp, 9 predicted proteins | sample SoiMethybrSBSTD3_FD_75301 | JGI IMG/M metagenome (GOLD analysis project Ga0075424, IMG submission 75301) | Bulk soil microbial communities from a Populus tree surrounding site in Tennessee, USA - Soil MetaG P. TD hybrid SBSTD3 | ecosystem: Environmental > Terrestrial > Soil > Tree plantation... | reverse complement strand
TCCAGCGACACCATCGCGGGCATTCCTTTGTGTTGATAGCAGCGTTCGCCCGCAGTGTGAACGCGACGGCGGCAGGGCGTGCCTTTCTTTGTGCGCGCGCCACAGATGTAAACCGGCTCGTCAGCGGCCGCAATGGTGTTTGAAGTCGACACTCGATTCGCGTTCTTAGTTGGGTCTTTGGCGATTGCGTCGAAGTTTACCGGCACATCCGCAAGCGGCGAGTTTGCGGCGCGGTGAATGATTAGCGGTGGCGGAGCCGTGCGGAGATACCGTCCAAAAGCGAAGGCTGCAACGGCGATCACCGTAACAATCACCAGCGGTTTCGTCACGGTCTTTCCCAGCCGCGACGCGCAATCGTCACACCGCGTGCCGCGGGCGAACGCGCGCCAGCCTCTTCGGGCTAACCTCGCTCCACAATTCGCACAGAAGTTTGATTGACTCATGTGGGAGTCTTTGAGAAAGCAGGCGGATTATATTTGGAGTGCGCCGGCAAAGCGAAGCGGCGACGGCGCTTTGGATGGCAGGGGCGAGGAGAGGCGTTTATCCAAAGCGGTGTCGCGCTTCGCTTGCCACCGCACTCCAAATCGCTCGGGGTCCTGCCACGGTTTGCAAACTTCAGCAGGCGCGTCGGATACTGCAAGGCCTCGGCGAACTCAAACTCAATGAGACTCAACTAATGTTGGTGCCATCGCATCCAAACCGAGTGAAAACCGTTGCACTGCGCCGATTTGCGGCGATCTTCGCATTTTGTCTTTTTCTTTATGCCCCGAGCATCTCGGCCCAGGACGACGTTCTGCGCACGGAGACGTCGCTCGTGCAACTGAACGTGGGTGTCGTCGATAGGCAAGGACAGGCAGTCACCACGCTCTCGCAGAACGATTTCGCCGTTTATGAAGACAATGTGCGCCGCCCGATCGTCGCCTTCGAACCAACGCAGGCGCCGTTCAGCCTGGTGATGCTGTTGGATATGTCCGGTTCGACAGTGACTTTTCGCCAACAGATTAGCCAAGCCGCCCTGAGATTCCTGGATGCGCTGGGTCCGGATGATCGCTTGGCAATCTTTTCGTTCAACGGAAAAGGTGTCCACGAACTAAATGGCTTTACGAACGATCGCCGAAAGAGTGCGTATGCCATTACGCTCGCCACCGGCTCGGGGGATACGCTGTTCTACGACGGGTTAAGAGAGGCCTTGCGGAAGTTAGCGGGCGAAGGAAAGCGTCGCAAAGCGATCGTAGTGTTAACTGATGGATTGGATACTGAAGTCCGCAAAGGCGATCGCGCGACAGTTGCCAGAGTTTCCGAGGCCGAAGTTGCCACAGCCATTAAGCCGGAGACTAATTCAGCTTTAACCGCTGTTCTAACTGATGCCGATCATCAGGGCGTTACAATATTTCCATTGGCTTTGCCTTCCGGCGATCCAAAGCGACTGCCGCTTCCTGATCCATTGATCATTGCGCAATACGCCGCGGCGCGAACGAGGCTGCAAGTGTTGGCGGACCGCACCGGCGGATGGGTCGCAGATATTCGACGGCTGGACCAAATGTCAGGATTGTACGTCCAGGTCGCGGCGAGTTTGCGAACGCTTTACAGCATCGCGTACCAACCTCCGAGTCCGAAGGACGGCAAGTGGCGCACTATCCGCGTTGAGGTCAGTCATGGAGATCTCACGGCCAAGACAAAGACTGGATATTACGCGCGATAAATCAGTTTCAAGTTCAAAGTTTCAAGTTTCAAGTTCAGGTTCAAGCGAGGTTGTCCGAACTTGAAACTTGAAACTTGAAACCTTAAACTCGTTTCATCCTTCCTCTGCACCCGTAGCTCAGTTGGATAGAGCGTTGGTCTACGAAACCAAAGGTCGCATGTTCGAATCATGCCGGGTGCACCATAATTCCTAACTAATCCAGTTCATTGATCGCTGTTGCGGCATTCCGTGAATCGTCCGTTCAAGGCAAAAAAAAAGAGGGATGCCGTGCTCGCCCCCGATACGGCGTCCCTCTTTACACGGCTGCCCCCCACGCGGGCCTCCGCGACCTTAAATTAACTGTATAAGAACCTTATTAGCCCCACGCTGATGATGTGGGGCAATCGCCTGAATCTTGTCGGGCCCCAGGTAAAGTGCGCTTCGGATCAGAGGAGACGATTTGATCCGATCAGCTGGCTCGAATGTCGGTGATGATTTCGTCAGATCCCAGCGCAACCAGCAACGCAGAGTGCAGAGTATCTGCCTGAGCAAATTGGTGCGCAATCAGGTAAAACCACGAGAGCACATAGGGAAAACCTGAGGCGGGCTTTGTTAACGGGTTTGCAAGAGTCAGTAAATCGTGCCGGTAGGTTTTTCGAGCAGTCAATTAGACGCTTATCAGTCCGGCTTTAATCGCAAACCGAACCAAGCCGGCAACATCATGAATACTCAACCGCTCAGTAAGTTGCGAACGATGCGATTCGACTGTTTTGACGCTGATGTCTAAGGCACGTGCGATCTCTTTCGTGCTTTGACCCTCGGCAATCCGAACCAGAATCTCGCGTTGCCGCGGCGTCAAGCGATCGAGCAACTCGCGCTGACTCTCGTCATTGATGGGAATCCGTGCGGTCGATTGCTGTGGGGTTTGGGCCGAAACGTAAGTCTTCCCCTGCATCACCATTTCCACGGCGTCCTTGAGTTCCGCGGCGGCCGCGCTCTTGGGAATGAAGCCGGCGGCGCCAAAGTGCAATGCCTGGACGGCGTATTCGCGCGCCTCATGCATGGTCAAAATGATTACTCGCACGCCGGCAAACCGAGACGTGATGCGCTGTAGGACTTCGAGCCCATTCATGTCGGGCATCGTAATGTCTAACAAAACAATCTGCGGATGCAGCTTTTCGATGCTCAGCAGAGCCTCAGCGCCATTGCCGGCTTCGCCCACGACGTCGACCGATTCGATCATTTCGATCAAGGCACGTATGCCTGCCCGCACCAGCGCATGATCGTCCACCAAAAGCACACGGATTCGCTCGGGACGAACGTCATATTCCGGAGTCGCAGATTTTACGGCGTCCTGAGGGTCGGAAGTAAGGCCGGCTGGCTGTGCCTGAGCACTAGTTGTTGAATAGGGGAAATTCATGCGGAAAGGCCTTTCTGTGCGCGGCAAAATACTCCACAAGTTCAGGGCGAGCAATCAAGGGTAAACCTCGTAATCAGCGGGACCGAGGCGTGGGAACGAGCAGCATAATCCGGGTTCCCTTACCGACTTCTGAATTGATCGTTAGCTTTCCGCCAACGGCGAGCGCACGCTCTTTCATTCCGCGTAGCCCCAACGCCGTGGCTAACCCGGCATTCAAGTGGTCTTTAACGATGAATCCCACGCCGTCATCGGCGATGGTCATTTTAAGCGTGCCGTTTTGCTTCTCGATATTTACATCGATCCGGTTAGCCTGCGAGTAACGAGCCGCATTCGTTAGTGCTTCCTGCACAATGCGAAAGCAGGCAGTCTCAATCGGTCGGCCAATATTGATTGTTCTTGGCAAATCGCCGGAAACGACCGCGGCGATACCAGTACGCTCTGAATACCGCGAGGTATACCAACTAAGTGCTGCCGACAAACCCAAATCGTCGAGCATCGACGGTCGTAACTCTAACGATAGTTCTCGTACTCGACGCAGTGCGTCGTCGATCACCTCGATACTTTCGCGAATGCGTGGCTGGCCGATTTCCTTGACGGCGCCCGACCGCTGCATCCATTGCAAATTGATCGTAATCGCTGTCAGGGCCTGACCGATTTCATCGTGAAGCTCGCGCGCGATATTCTCGCGTTCAGCCTCTTGTGCATGCACCAATCGTCGCGAATAGTGTTGCAGGGCACGTTGGGCGATCTTACGCTCGGTCATGTCGCGCACAGTTCCCTGCACGCCAATCGGCTCGCCATCGCGATAGATCATGCGGCTACTGACTTCGACCGATTTCCGACCGCCGTCTTTGCAAATGATTTTCGCTTCGTAGGTAGTCTCAGTTGGAATGTCCAACTTGCGACAGAAGTTTTCGCGTGCGGTCTTGAGGTAATTGGGAACGACAAAGTTCGAATAATGCTTTCCCAGAATTTCCGTGCGGGAAAAGCCCGATAATTCTTCGGCCGCGCGGTTCACTGAGACGTAACGGCCGTTCATGTCGTGAACGTAAACCGCATCTCGCGAGTTTTCGAATAGTTCGCGATACCGCTCCTCGCTTTCCAGCAAAGCTTGCTCTGAGTGCTTACGCTCGGTGATGTCGCGTACCGTTCCTTCGTAGTACTGGATTCCGCCATTCTCGTCACGGACGGCGCGGGCATTCACGGAAGCCCAGATTTTCTTTCCGTCTTTGCGCGCAAGTTCAAATTCGAAAGCGTTAACGAATCCATTCCCTTCCAGGATGCTCTTGAACTCCTCTCGGCGTTTTGGGTCGACATAGGCATCGCGCGTGATGTCAGTTCGTTCCGCGATGAGTTCCTCCGGAGAATCGAATCCATGCATTCGGGCGAGCGCTGTGTTCGCCACCAGGTAGCGGCCATCTGGCGTCGACTGAAAAATGCCCTCGCCGGCATTTTCGAAAATGTCATGGTACTTCTGTTCTGCCAGCAGGCGTGCTTCTTCCGCTTTTATGCTATCGGTAATGTCCTGACAGGCCCCGAACATTCGTTGGGGCTTTCCGTGCTCATCAGTGATGAGCCGACCGTATGAAGTGATCGTCCGGACTTCGCCATCCGGGCGGAGAATGCGTCGGTGTGTGCTGAACGGCTCTCCATCTTGTAGACACTGTAGGACGCCCAATGCCGTCGCATCGCGATCGTCGGGATGGACGCGAGCGAGATATTCTGCGTATGTCGGGCTAAAAGTTTTGGGATCCTCACCGAAAATGGAAAACAGTTCTTCGGACCAGGTCAGGCCATCCGATTCGATGTCCCAGCTCCAACTGCCAACGTGCGCAAGGCGTTGCGCTTCGGCCATCTGATGATCGCTTTCCCTTAACGCCTCCTCGACCTGCTTTCGTTCCGCCAGTTGTTTTTGCGCGAGCGAATACAAACGCGCGTTCTCGAGCGCAATAGACGCCAACTGCGCAAACTTCACGAGGATCTCGACCTCGCGGTCGCCAAACTTCCTGCCCTCGGCAGTGCTCTCAAGGCCAAGTACACCAACCACCCGATCACCTGACTTGAGTGGGACAGCTGCAACCGCACGCAGCCGCTGATATCCATGGATCGTAATGCGGTGCTCCCAGGTGCTGTAGTCGTCAACGACGAGTGGCTCTTTGGTCTGCCAAATGCGACCGGCCATTCCCTGTCCGGCTTCGATCGTATTGCCGACATAATTGATGGCGGCGCCAGTGGCCACCTGCACGCGTAATCGGTTTGTATCTTCGTCGATGAGATAGACGTACCCGCTCTCAACCCCGACCAGCGCGCAAGCCTGCTTAACCAGGTCGTGAAGCAATTCGTCAATGTCCAGACGATTAATAAGTCCGAGTGTCGTCTGGTGCAGGGAATCGAGGTAAGCCTTTTGTGTGGCCAGGTCTGCTTGCGCGCGTTTCGCTTCGGTCCGGTCGCGAAGAATAATTGCGATGCGGTCGACTCCGTCTGGTCCTTCGATCGGGAAGTGAGAGATCGTCACGTCGCGCTCTCCGATTCCCGGATAATCCAGTTTCCAGTCGAACGTTACGGTTTTTCCGGCGAAACACTCGTCGAGCCTTTTTTTGACGACATTGTCAAAAGCTTCGGCGCCAATAACTTCGCTCACTGTGTGACCGATTATTTGATCCAACGTGCGATTGCGATATTTCAAGAGTGCCCGATTCGCAATGACGTATCGGTAATTCCGATCAATTACGGCGATTAGATCTTCCAGACCCTCGACCACCTTTTCGTATTCCCGAAGTCGTGGTTGATCGCGCTCACGAGTGCAGTCCTCCCGCATGGCCGCGGCAGTGGCTTGTGATTTTGATTTTGGACCCGACTTATTCATCACGCCGTCCCAACTAAGGCATTTGTTGTCAACGAAAACCAGCAACGGCAAGCGGCGGGGCGATTGTCAGCTTGACTGGGCGGTTCGCGAATTTGAGGTGCGGTGACTTCGTAGAAGCTTGCAATCCCGTAGGAGACGTCTGAACACCTCGTGTCGCGGGCGATTGTAATTCTCTTGGGCAACCGCTGCAACCAAATGTTTGGTGTTGCCCCGCAGCAGTTTGTGTCTCCACTGGTTGACATGAGTCCAAGCCACGGCAATCATGGCGTTTACGCGTTTTCTACCGCATGAAACTGGCACAGTTCAAAACTAAAAATTCAGAGAAACAGCGACTGGGTGTGTTGCTCGGTGACGTTGTTTGCGACATTGCAGAGTTGGCGCGCGCTCATCATTCGACCGGGGCGGTGGCTGATTGGCTGCTGAATGTCGACAGCACATTGGAAGTAATTCGACGCGGTGCGGAAGGCGTTGCGCAATTGGATCCGCTGATTGCGCGCGCGCCAGGAAATCAGCAGTCGGCCGTCGTGGCGCACCGTACTGATGAAATCGAGTTTCTTCCGGCAGTCTATCCGGGCAAGATTCTCGCAATTGGCAGAAACTATGCCGACCACGCGCTGGAAGGTGGGGGCGAGCCGCCGAAGGCTCCGCTGATTTTCGGGAAGCTCGCGAACACATTAAGTGCGCACAACGCGCCAATTGTCTTGCCGACCGTGAGCGAGACCATTGATTGGGAAGCCGAACTGGCCGTCGTCATCGGTCGACGAGCAAAAGCGGTAAGCGAAGCTGACGCGCTCGATTACGTTTTCGGGTATACGCTGATGAACGACGTGACCGCGCGCGATTTGCAACGCAAGGACGGTCAGTGGACGCGGGGCAAAGGGCTGGACACGTTTGCGCCTCTCGGCCCGTTCATCACGACGACTGATGAAATTCCTGATATTCAGAATTTGAAGGTCGAAGGTCTCTACAACGGCGAGGTGACGCAGTCTTCAAACACGAGCAAGATGATCTTCAGCATCGGCCATTTGATCTCGTACATCTCGCAGGGAATCACGCTTGAACCCGGTGACATCATTTCGAGTGGCACGCCAGAGGGCGTCGGATTCTTCCGGGATCCGCCGGTGCTCCTAAAGCCGGGAGATGTATGTGAAGTCCGGGTTGAGAAACTCGGTTCACTTCGAAATCCGGTAGTTGCTCCGCGATGAGTTTTCGTTCCGGCTACGTCGCGCTCGTTGGCCGCCCGAACGCGGGAAAATCCACGCTGCTCAATCGTCTGGTCGGCGAAAAAATCGCCGCGGTTTCCAACAAACCCCAAACCACCCGTTTCAAAATTCTCGGCATCGTTAATCGGCCTGAAGGGCAGATTGTCCTGGTGGACACGCCGGGCGTGCATAAGCCCGGCTACGAATTGAATCGTCGGATGATGTCCGCCGTTCACGATGCGCTGCTGGGCGTCGATGTCGTTTGCCTGATTCGCGATGCGTCCGTGCCGACAGGGAACGGCGATCGGTTCGTACTTGAACTCGTGAAGCAATCAAGCAAACCAGCCCTGCTGCTTTTGAATAAGACAGATAGACTGGCAGACAAATCGAAGCTGCTACCGTTAATTGAATCGTATCAGCGAGAGTGCGACTGGAAAGCAATCGTTCCGATTTCGGCGTTGAAAGGCGATCAGGTTGAGCAGTTGCTTAGCGAAATGCTCGACAACCTGCCGGAAGGCGAACCAATCTTCTCAGCCGACGAATTCACGGATCAGCCGATGCGCGTACTGGTTGCGGAAATCGTGCGCGAAAAGATTCTTGAGAGTACGGGAGAGGAGATTCCTTACGTCACCGCAGTGGTGACGGAACGATGGGAAGATGTGCGCGATGATTTCACGCGCATCTATTGCGCGATCTTTGTCGAACGCGAGTCTCAGAAGAAAATCATCATCGGCCGTGGCGCACAGCGGCTGAAACAGATCGGCACGCGCGCTCGCTATGAGATCGAAAGGATGCTCGGTCATCGCTGTCACCTCGAATTGTTTGTGAAGGTTGAAGAGGATTGGCGCGACCAGCAGCGTTTGCTGGATGAAATGGGAATTGCGCGATGAGCGGCAAGACATGGCAGGTCATCGACGCGACCGTAACCGCCGACGTGCGCGAAGCGGTCGAGTACGGCTTGATGGAGGCCGGGGCGCTCGGGACAGAGACGATTGAAAGCGCGAACGAGACTGTGCGCGTGCTCAGCTATTTCGAAACCCCGGTGCTGCTCGACGCCGTTCGCGCGGAACTGACGGACGCCCTTGAAATTTACGGCTTTACCGAGGCGAGTCTGGGCGAACTGGCTGCCCGCGAACTTCCCGAACAGGATTGGCTCACCGAATGGAAGCAGCACTGGCAGCCGGTAGAAGTTGGCCGCTTTGTCATTGCGCCATCGTGGTCAGACCCGCCTACCACGCCCGACCGGATTGTTATTCGCATCGATCCGGGAATGGCGTTCGGCACCGGCACGCACGAAACTACGCGGCTGTGTTTGAAGGCAATCGATAAATACTTTAGCGGCGGAAGTTTTATCGACGTCGGGACCGGCACCGGGATTCTTGCAATCGCGGCGGCAAAGCTGGCGCCGGGCGCTCGCCTCATCGCGTGCGATACCGATGGCGACGCAATTCGAATTGCACATGAAAACGCAGCTTTGAATGGTGTCGGAGAGCACATCGATTTCCGGGTCGGCAGCATCTCTGAAGAAATGCCTTCCGCGGATTTTGTCTGTGCGAATCTGACTGCGCTCGTCATCATTGAGTTGTTACCGGCATTGCTCGGCGCGACTTGTGGTCGATTGGTCTTGTCGGGGATTCTGGATTCGCAGTTCGAAATGGTTAACCGACGGCTAATGCAGTTGACGGCTTCTGCTAACGAAGTCATCCAGGACGGGGAATGGATCGCGTTGGTAATCTGATGACGCTGCGCAGATTTTACGCACCAAAGATCGCGTTTGCTTCGGACGGCAAGACCGTGGCGCTCGGCGCGGACGAAGGACGTCACGCTCATGACGTTCTGCGTCTTGGGATGGGCGATGAGATCTTTGTCTTCGATGGCGAGGGTCATGAGTACCGCTGTATGATCGCAGAGCTAACGTCGCGTTCGGCAACCCTCAACGTTCTGGAGCAAATGCAACCGGCCTGTCCTGAATCGCCGCTTGACCTCACGCTCGCGGTGGCAATGCTAAAAGGCGAAAAGTTCGATCTGGTTGTGCAGAAAGCGACGGAATTGGGTATCACTCGACTTACGCCGCTCATCACCGCGCGCGCTGACGTGAGAATTCGTGAGCCGGGCGATGCCCGCAAGAAAGCTGACCGGTGGGCGCGGATTGCGTTCGAATCGGCGAAGCAATGTGGACGCGCGCAATTGATGCTCGTCGATCCGCCAATGAATCTGGACGAGTTCTTTCGCTCGATCGCCGATGTGCAGTTGAAACTCACGTACACGGCGCGCGATGGAGATCCACACGCTGACCTGGCCAAAATGGACATGAAAGACACCCGCATCGTCGCGATGATTGGGCCGGAAGGCGGCTGGACGGATGATGAACTTAAGCAAGCGAGCGGGAACGGCTGCAAAATCGTTACTCTGGGCGGCCGCATCCTGCGCGCGGAAACGGCCGCGATTGCCGTCGCGACTTTGCTCCAACACCGTTTTGGCGATCTAAAGTAATTCCGGCCTCGCTAACATATCGCGCGGAACTCGAGGCGTTTCCTCATCGTTTACGGAATGACGAACTGAAAACCATGTCACCAATCGACGTAGCCATCATCATTAAAGCCCGCAGCGACCTTGCGCGAAGGTTGGGCGTTGACGAAAACGAAATCGGCGAAGGCGAGGTCGAGCAAACTGACTTTCCTGACGCTTCTCTCGGCGCGCCGCTCGAAGATGAAATGAGCGCGCAGGTGATTACGCCGGGCTGGCGGATTCATTTGAAAGCCGGGGGCGAGACTTACGAATATCGCGCAACCACGCGGCAGTTGCGTTTGGTAAACTTCCAGGGCCGCAATTATCGCGTGTAGGCGGCGGGAACAAGCAATCATGTCACGTAATCTTTGGCTTAACCTTTCTATCGCGCTCGTTTTGATTCTGATCGCCGCGTTCGCCGGCCGACTGCACAAGTGGAATTGGCATCGGCCGTCGCAGCAAACATCACATACTTCACGGGAGCGCGAGGAAACCGCAACTGATCCCGGCAGCAACGAATCTGATTCGTCGAAAACTGAAGTCCTCGTGCGCTTTCGTTCGAACGTGTCTCGCGACGCGATCGAAAACATCACCTCGCGAATGAATGACGAAGTCGAAGATCGAATCGAAGCAGTTGACGGTCTCGAGGTAATCGAAGACGAAGACAATCGCAGCGCGGACGAAGTGGTGGCCCAATACCGTGCGCTCTCCGAGGTCGAGTACGCGGAAGCGAACAGCGAAATCAAGCTCGATCATGAAGGCGCGGGAAAGCATGTGCACGCTAATGACGAACTCTTTTATAAGCAATGGGGCCTCTTCAATCACGGGCAGGACGGCGGGAAACCGGGCGCGGACATCAGCGCGATGCAGGCTTGGGCGGTAACGAAAGGCAGCGATCAAGTCGTCGTCGCGGTACTGGACAGTGGCGTCGATTACACGCACCCGGATTTGGCCGGCAACATTTGGACGCGGCCGGAGATCATCAAGCAGTACGAAGACGAGGATCTCACGTCTGAAGGTGCGGTCGACGATGTGCACGGTTTCAATGTGGTGGAGGACAACGGCGATCCGATGGACGACAACGGCCACGGTACGCATTGCGCGGGCATCATCGGCGCCGAAGGCGGAAATGAAACCGGGATTGCGGGCGTCAACTGGACGGTGAAGATCATGCCGCTCCGGTTCATGGATTCCGACGGTGCGGGCACGACTAAAGACGCAATCGAAGCGATCAACTATGTGATCAATCGAAAACGTGCCGGCGTAAACGTGCGCATCATTTCCGCGAGCTGGGGCTCAACGATTAAGTCGCGCGCGCTCGAAGATGTAATTCGCAAAGCCGGCGACGAAGGAATTCTGTTCGTGGCGGCAGCGGGAAACGATCATTCAGACGACGACGCGAAGCCGCACTACCCGGCCAGTTACGATCTCAACAACGTGATCAGCGTCGCGGCCGTCGATCGCAATGACGAACTGACTTCATTTTCAAACTGGGGCGCAACCAGCGTCGATGTCGCCGCGCCGGGTCAGCAAATCGTCAGCACCTGGCTGAATCACGGATTTGAAGAGAAGCAAGGGACTTCAATGGCAACGCCATTCGTTGCCGGAGTTGCCGCACTCGTCTTATCGACTAACCCGAGTATTTCCATCGCCGAATTGCGCACCCGGCTTTTGAATTCAGTGGATGCCGTGCCGTCGTTGAAGTACAAGGTTGCGACCGGCGGGCGGATCAATGCGGCGAAAGCCGTTGTCTCTAAATAACGCCGTAAATCTGACGGTTTCTCGCTCCATGAATTCGAGTCGTTCTTCGAAATAACTTACAAGAAGCCGCCGCCTTGCGCCGCCGCCTCGGTCTGTGTGATGATTGGGCCGATGAATGTCACCATTCAAACCCCGGGATTCATGAGGAGCCGATAAAGAGTGAAGGCGGAATTAGCGCAATTAATCGCACTGCAAAAGACTGATACCAATATAAGAACACTACAAACGGAAATCGAGAGCATTCCCGAAAGGCGCGCCGAGATCGAGAGAGAGTTCGATCAGCGCGCTTTTGAAATTCGGGGGCTCGAACAGAAGCGTGACCTGGCATTTCACGAGCGCGCGCGTCTCGAAAAAGAGATTTTCGAACATAAGCAAAGGGCCGAACGCGCCGAGCGGAATTTGATGGCCGCGAAGAAGCCTGACGAATACACCGCGGCGATTCGCGAAGCTGACGCCGCGCGCAAACAGATTTCCGCGTTTGAGACGCAGGTGCTCGAACAGATGGAAGCGTTTGAATCAGCCGAAAAGGAACTGGGAGAGCGCGCGCCGGAAGTCGAGAAATTACGCGAAGACATGAACGCCCGCTTTGTTCAGTTCGATGAGCAAGTGA
>Ga0075424_100005564_pt1 | contig 12050 bp, 11 predicted proteins | sample SoiMethybrSBSTD3_FD_75301 | JGI IMG/M metagenome (GOLD analysis project Ga0075424, IMG submission 75301) | Bulk soil microbial communities from a Populus tree surrounding site in Tennessee, USA - Soil MetaG P. TD hybrid SBSTD3 | ecosystem: Environmental > Terrestrial > Soil > Tree plantation... | reverse complement strand
TGGTCGAGAACCCGGACGAGATGGATGGCGTGCCGTGGAGTCCCGGCCTGCTCGATTGGCTTGCGAGCGATTTCGTCGACAGCGGCTACGACCTGAAACGGCTGATCGCGACGATCATGTCGTCGAAGGCGTATCAGCTGCGCGCGGTGCCACGGATCGGCGAGCAGCCACCCCACTACGTCTTTCGCGGTCCGGAAATCAGACGCCTGACGGCAGAGCAGTTTGGCGATGCCATCGGCGCGATCACCGGCGAGTGGAACGTGTACCAACCGCCGGCGCCGACCGCGGGAGGCGCGGGACCGGCACCCGCGCGCCATGCGCGCGAATGGCAGACGCCGGCCAGTCCGCTGGCGCGCGCGCTCGGCCGCCCGATTCGCGATCAGGTGTTCACGAGCCGCAGCACGACGGCGACGATGCTTCAGGCACTGGAGCTGGTGAACGGCGAGCCGCTGTCGAACTGGCTGCTTCGAGGCGCCCGAAACATGCTGGGCGAATTGCCGCCTCCGCCGGCGGCCCTGTTCGTCACGCCGATCAACGCGCGCGGCGCCTTGACCGGACAGACGGCGCCGCGGGTCGCGGCCGCGCCGTTCGACGTTGGCGTGTCCGGCGCGACCCGGCTCTGGCTCGTCACGCAGGACGCGAATTCCACGGCTGTCGACAAGGCTGAGGCGGTGTGGGCGGACGGTGCCCTGGTCGGCGCTGACGGCGTGGCGACGCCGCTGAGCACGCTCGTACCGCTCGATGCGTCGGCCGTCCGCGCGGGGTCCGGCGCGGCGGTGATCGACGAACAGGCTTTCCAGTCGGCGGTGCGCGTCAAGACACCGTCACGGCTCGTTTACGACGTTGCAGGCCGCGGATTCGTCAGGTTCCGAGGCGTGGCGGGGCTCGAACACGTGTCCCGCCTGGCGCAGGGGGAGACCATCCTGGGGCGCTTCCTGATCTTCGGGACCGAGCCCGATATGGATCGCCTGGTGCCGCCGGCGCCTGGAACGCCGCTGTCGCCAGGTCCACGGTTGACGAGGCCGACAGACGTCGTCGATCGCGTCTACTGGTATGCGCTGGGACGAGCGCCGTCCGCCGACGAGCGTGCGATCGCGCTCGAAGCGCTCGTCGATTCGACGCGTCCGGGCGGCATTTCTCCCGAGGGAGTCGCAGACCTGCTGTGGGCGGTGATGGTGAAGCCCGAGTTTCAACTGATTTTCTGAGAGTAATGGTCTTGGCTGACGACAACCCGCACCTGACCGATGAAGCGCAGAAAATCTTCTCCCGGCTGGTCGGGCGCCGCGCGTTTCTGGGAGTGACTGCCGGCGCCACGCTGTCGGCGCTCGCCGGTCGCGAGCCGCGGCGGCTGCAGGCGCAGAGCCGCGGCCCGACCCCCACCGCCGACGCCGTCATCGTGCTGTGGATGGCGGGCGGCATGGCGCAGACCGAAACCTGGGATCCGAAACGCTACACGCCATTCGAACCGGGCGTTCGCACCGAACGAGTGCTCAGCACGTTTCCCAGCGTCGACACGGTTGTCGATCACATCAAAATCTCGCAGGGTCTCGAACGTGTCGCGCGTGTCATGGACCGCGGCGCGATCATCAGAACCTTTCAAGCGGCGGACCTGGGCTACATCCTGCATTCGCGCCACCAGTACCATTGGCACACCGGCTACATTCCGCCGCAGGCGCTGGCGATGCCGCACATCGGCTCGGTTGTGTCCAGAACGCTCGGCCCGAAGAACCCCAGCGTCCCCGCATTCATTGCCATCGGCCAGAACATGGAGATCGGCTCGGAGAGCGCGGCGGTGAAGGCGTTTCATACCGCCGGCTTTCTCGGCTCCGAACACGGACCGTTTCTGATCACGAATCCGCTCGATGCGGCGACTGCGGTTCGGCCTCCGGCCGAACTGGGCGACCGGCGCTTTTTGAGCCGTCGCAAGCTCTACGAGAAGCTGCTGGCGAAGGAGCCAGTCTACGAGTACGCGGGCGACTTTCAGCGAGAGTCTCTGATCCGGTCGCTCGAATCGGCCGATCGGCTGTTGACGTCGCCGTCAGCGAAGGCGTTCGATCTGTCGCTCGAGCCGCGCGGCGCCTACGACACGTACAACACCGGACGGTTCGGTCAGGGCTGTCTTCTGGCGCGCCGTCTGGTCGAAGCCGGCGCGCGCTACGTCGAGGTCACCACCGAATACATCCCCTTCCGCTACTGGGACACGCACGAGCGCGGTCATGAGCGCGCAAAAGCGATGAAGGAGCAGATCGACGCCCCGCTCGCGCAACTGGTGGTGGACCTCGAAGAGCGAGGGCTGCTCGATCGCACGCTCGTCGTCCTCGCCAGCGAATTCGGACGGGATGCCATCACGGAGGGGAAGGTGGGCAAGGAGGTTCGCGATCAGGCGAACACGCCCGCTGTGATGGCCGCGCCGGAACACTACGGCATGCACCGTCACTTCACCGCGGCCGGGTCCGTGGTGCTGTTCGGTGGCGGCATCAAGAAAGGGTTTGTCTACGGCCGAACTGCCGACGAGCGGCCCTGCACCACGATCGAGAACCCGGTGCCGGTCCAGGATCTCCACGCCACCATCTATCACGCGCTTGGCATTCCACCGACCACGTCCTACGTCGTGGAGAAGCGACCTGTCTACGTGACGAACGACGGCAAAGGAAAGCCGATTCGTGAGCTGTTCGAGCGCGGGTGATTTGAAGTCCGGACGGGCTTAATATGGATGGGCGGGACCGGAGGGGCTTCATGCAGCGAGCCTTGATTCGCGCGACAGTGACCGCGAGTGTCGTCGCCGCGTTCTCGACGAGTCCAGGAGCCACTACGCCGCGACGCGAAGAACATTCCCGCGCCGCGGCCGCGAAGGCCATCGACGCACTCGACCGCTGCGTTCAGGAACGATTCGTCCGAATCGACAAGGGGTTCGGAATCAGCCGGATCTCGACGGCGATGCACAACACGCGGCAGTTTGTGCCGACCAACGACGCTGAGAGCCGCGCTGTTGGTGATTTCGACGCCCTTGGCCTGCGCGTTGTCATGTACGTCGCGAGTCGGCAGCGGCCGCGATTCGGCCCGTTCCCGGCTGCCATTCCGCCGGTGATTCAGGGTCCCGTCTTCGTCAGCCCAACCCCACACGTCCTGACGCGAAGTCCAGCTGGCGCACCAATGGAGGTTCGCGCCGATTCGCAGGTGCTGAACGACCTCCCGAACGACGCTGACGTCAGGGCACAGGGGCTTTTGTTATTGAGTGCGCCGGCCGCTTCTGAATCATGGCAATTCGCGATCGGCCGCTGGAGCTTCGTCGCGCGCCCAGTGCGCGCGAGGGAGTCGGCCTGCCTCAATTGCCATAACTACCGTCCCGCGGGAGCTGCCAGCCCGTCAGTCGGTGAATCGGCGGACGAGTCGTTCCGCCTTGGCGATCCGATCGGTGCCGTGCTGTACGGTTACCAGAGCAAGCGTTCGGCCCGCTGATCGCGTCAGACTTGCTGTTTGCGGCGACGGCGTTTCACGACAGCGGCCCCACTGCTGCCGACGAGCAGCAAGGTTCCCGGCTCAGGTTATTGAAGACCGCTTCGAGCAGAGCCACGGAAATCCGAGCGAAGGATGTTCCATCCTCTTTTCGGGGCGAGGCGGCGTAGACTCTCTGACATGGCCGATGACGACATCCTCGCGCAGCTGCGAGAAAACCGGCACTGGCCCCGCCGCGGCCGGCTCGACGCCCTGGCGGTGAAGGGTGCCGCGATCGGTCAGCTGCGCGCGGCGCGCGACTGGGCGGAGGAGTTGACGAACGAACAACTGGTCTACAACGCGGAGTCGAGCGCCACGGTCACGCCCGCGGAGCGTCCGATCGGGGAGTACAGCCACTTGCCGAACCGGCTGGCGACGTTCTACACCCACCTCGAAAACGAGCTGCGGAAGGTCGTCGGACCGATGAGTCTCTGACAGTCGACCGGTGTTGTCTCCTTATTCGTTCAGGCATTAAGCTCCCGTCCGATGGCACTGCCCGATCTCGCGCAACAGTTTCTCAGCGACTCGCGCTCCTTCCTCACCCGGGACTATCTGCCGAAGATCGAGCGCGCTGTGTCTCAGCTGACGCCGGAGCAGATCTGGTTTCGCGCCAACGACGCTTCGAACAGCATCGGCAATCTGCTGCTTCACCTGGCGGGAAGCAGCCGCTACTGGGCGATCGAGGTGATCGGCGGGCAGCCGATTGGACGCATCCGGCAGCAGGAGTTCGACCGGCGCGAACCTTTATCCCCGGATCGCCTGCTGGCCGAGCTCCGCGCCGCGGTTGCGGACGTCGACCAACGGCTGGCGGCGCTTTCCGCTGAGACCCTCCTCGAGAAACGGACCTCCAACGACGAAGAGCTGACGGTCCTCTGGTGCGTCTACCACATCGTCGAGCACTTCTCGATGCACACCGGACAGATCCTCACGATGACCAAGGCGCTCGTCGGGGCGCTCGCGCCGCTGGCGCGCAAATAGCAGCCAATCCGACGTGACGAAGGTGCCGGATCGTCCTGCGGTGAGAACGGCGTGCCGGATCGCCGCCGTTTTGGCAAAGGGGAAACACTAGCTCGTTTGGCGTGGGGTCGGGGATAACGACCACACGTGCATGCAGGTACGGCAGATGAACCAGCGCAGAGTACCTTCGAGGAGGTGCGCTTCTTTCACGCCTTCGATCTCTTTGCAGCGCGGGCAGGGCGGGTGAGGTGACGGAGATGCCGGCACGGCCGGATGATAACCAGACCGCTGAGCTATGGAAATACAGTTGATTCTGTATATGGGGTAAGGGACGGACCCCCCGTCGGTTATCGTCAAAAATCAGCGCTTGGCGCCGACGACGATGAAGGCCGTGAAGCTCACGAGCAGCGTCCCGCGCTCGTCTGCATGTTGCAGGTACTCCCACCACTGCCGCGCCGTGCCGGCGTCGAGCGTTCCGTTTGTCTGGAGCAAAGCGAGGTGACTACCGAAGGCCAGCTCGGCTAACGCGTAGTGGAGAAACACCTGCACAGGATCGATGGAGAGCCGCTCCAGGCGCTGCTCCTTGAAACGGCGCGGGAGCTGCCGACCGATCCACCCGTTCCGGATCGAGTCCGAGTAGGACAGGACAAAGGTTCGCGTGGTTTCCTTGTCCGGGTTGTCGATGATCAGGGTGTCCCAGTCGAAATCGAAGGCGACGATGCGTCCACCTGGACGCGTAACCCGCACCATCTCGGTAAGCGCCCGCTCCGGATCGGCGACGTGCTCCAGAAGTCGTTGGGAGCGGCACACGTCGAACGTGTCATCCGGGAAGGGCAGCGTTTGCGCCTCGCCGACCTCAAACGTGATGGGGACATCGAATTTCCTGGCGCGCCGTCGGGCCTCGGCGACCATGACCTCACTCGCGTCAAGGCCAACCAGACGGCCGGTCGGGCCGACGAGTTCCACCATGTCGAACACGTCGGTGCCGGGACCGCACCCAACGTCGAGCACTGCCGCTCCTGGTGCCAGCGCTATCCGCTCCAGCATCAGCCGCTTGCTCGCCTGAATCGCCGGGGGCTTCTGCGCCTCGTCCATGAACCGGATGAAGAAGTCAGGGTCCCTGGTGCGGTCTACCTGCGTGAAGAGGTTGGTATGGGGATGCGTACTCAAGTCCTCGCCTGATGAGGAGACGGATCACGCCACGTTGTGCCCGATTGCCCGGAAAGCACACTGAGTCCGACGATGAACACTGCCGCAGATCGGTGAACCTCTACTTCCACTCGGAGTACTTCGTGCCGTCCAGAGCCGTTTTGTCGGAGCCGCTGATCACGTCGTAGGTTCCGGCAGCGGTTGGATCGTTGGGATTGGATTCTGCCGGTATGGTTCGCCACGTCTCTGCACTGTTCGTGATCGGGTCGACTGGCACCTTTCGCACGTATCCTTCGGTCACCAGCGCATCCAGAGTCTCGGGGTAGCGGCCCTTGTCTGCGTGGAATTGATCGATGGCATCACGAAGCCGGAACAGATCCTCCTTGAGAACGGCTTCCCGCGTGTACAGCACGCTGTGCTTGTATTGGGGCAACGCCAGCGTCCCCAAGATCATGATGATGGACATGACCACGAGTAGTTCAATGAGCGTGAAGCCCTCGGAGAACCAGGCCGCTTCGCGCGAGTACATCCGCATTGTGCCTCCTTACGTCACCGACGCGAAGTCATGAATCCATAAGCAGTAATCCGGTCGTTGATCCTCGTCTCACGCCACGTCTGCATTCATGAAAGGATATTGCCTCAGGCCACCAAGAGCACGACGTTCAGGTCTTGGGTCTGCCAGGTGGGTCAGAGCACCTTGTGTACGACCCTCGCACAAAGCACGTTCGGATCTGGACCGAACGGACCAGCCTCACCCCGGTCTGGCGCTAACTCTATCGGCGATTGGCGTTCACGGCGTCGACGTGTTTCTCCAAGTACGTCAGTCCCGTGCCCCGTTCCATCGCCTCGATGATCGTCGCTCCCTCGTCGACCCACAGGCGGCGGTAGGCATCGGCGGCCTCGGCGAACGTCTGATCCTGTGGCGTGAAGGTCATGCTGACCCTTCCACCTGCAAACACAGGCACGCCCGCCGGCGACGGAAGGCCGTTGCGGCAGTCGGCGAACACGCCGCAGATCGCCACGCACGCGAACACGCGTGAATGTCTCATCGCTTGCCGGTTCGTTAGACGCGGCACGCGGCCGGCCGGTCGGGTGAGTGGGCTACCGCGCTGGCTGCTTCAGGATCCAGGCCGCAATCGACATTCCGGGACCGTTGTGGCGCCTGGCGGCGGCAGTGGCGATTCGCGGTGATCGGACCGACGCAATCGCCTGGTACGCGCGGGCGGTCGCCGCGGGACGCCGCGAGCTTGAATGGGATCGGTTCGACCCGCTGCTCTCCTCGTTGCGCAACGATCCCCGTTTCCTGGAGCTATCGATCCGAACCGTCTCACCACCGATCATCGCGCGGCGGAACCGGTCGTGCGGCGGCTGGCCTCGACGCTGCGGGTGATCGAGTGGCGGTTCGGGCGATTCCTGTCGTCGCCGGCTGCGGTGCCCGACGATCCACTCGGCTGGCCGAGTCGGGTGTCGAAGTGAGGCTGGACTGCGAGAAAGACTAGCTGCGCGCGACCAGGATCCAGACCAGGATCGCGAACTGGATGACGCCGAGTGCGAGGATCGCGTAGGTGACGAGGGTTCTCGTCGCCAGTCCGGGTCGGAGTTCATTCATCAGTGCCAGATGTGCGACGAGCACGCGCCGCTGTAGTTCTCGCGTAGCGGCGTCGCCATCCCCATCCTGCTTGTGAGTCGCCTCGATGAGCGCCGTGTCTGACATGTGCGTGAAGCGACGCGGGTGATTGGGAGCCGCGCGTCGGTTGGTGCTGGCTCCCACGACCGGGACGATGTGCGCGCTTTCGGAGGGAAACGCCTCCATGGGATCATCGTTCCGATTCCGGCTCATGCGGGCGCTCCGATTCAGTGAGGGTCGTCATAAGTACGATACCAAGCTCCGGGTGCAGTTTCGCGCAGGCCGTCAAGAGATGCAGTTCTGCCAACCTTGATCTCGCGTGGGCGCCCTTCTTTCTGGAGTTCGAAGCGCATTGAGGGCGTGGCGGGTATAGCATGCTGCCGAGTTCGGCGCGAACCGGAGATGCCAGAGGTCACCCCATGAAGCTGCGAGCGGCGTGGCTCTTGCTGTTGCTTGCCCCTCTCGTTGCCGGCCGCGTCGTGCCCGCACAGGACCGGCCGCTGGTCTTCGCCGATATTACGGTCATCGACGCCACGGGAAGCCCCGCGCGGCCGCACAGAATGGTCACGGTCAGCGGAAAGAAGATCGCCCAGATCGAAGAGTATCGCCGGGGCGGTGAGCCGAAGACGGCCGACGCCATCGATGGGCGTGGAAAGTTCCTCATCCCGGGCCTGTGGGACATGCACGTGCACTGGTATGACGAGCGTTTCCTGCCGCTCTTCCTCGCCAACGGCGTCACCGGCGTTCGCCAGATGTGGGGCATGCCCATGCACCAGCAATGGCGACGCCGGATGCAGGAGGGTTCGCTGGTTGGGCCGCGGGAATTCATCGCCAGCGCGATCATCGACGGCCCGAAGCCGGTGTGGCCCAGGTCCGTCGGCGTCAAGGATGCCGCGGAGGCCGAAGCCGCAGTCCGCACCAGCCGAAAGAACGGCGCCGACTTCATCAAGGTCTACTCCCTGCTTCCGCGGGACGCGTACTTCGCGATTGCCGCGGAATCGAAACGAGAAGGCCTTCCGTTTGCCGGGCACGTGACCTTTGCCGTCAGTTTGTCTGAGGCCTCTGACGCCGGGCAGAAGAGCGTCGAGCATCTCACCGGCGTACTGCTGGCCGCGTCCAGCCGCGAAGACCAGTTCCGAAAGGAGCTGGTTGAGGCGATGTCGGCAGACAACCCGTTCTCGGCGACCGGCGCGATCAACCAGCGGCGAGCGAAGGAGCTGCGCGAGTCGTACGATCCTGTGAAGGCGGCGGCGCTCTACCGGCGTTTGGCCCGAAACCGCACCTGGCAAACGCCCACGCTGACCGTGCTGCGCGCGATGGCCAACCTCGATGACCCACGGTTCATCGACGATCCGCGGTTGAAGTACGTCGCGCCATCGGTGCGGCAGACGTGGGACCCGCACGCCGATTTCCGGCTGAAGCAGCGGACCAAGGAGGACTGGAACCAGGCCCGGCTCACCTACGATCTCTACGTGAAGGTGGTCGGCGAGATGCGGCGCGAGGGCGTTCAGTTTCTGGCGGGCACCGACGTGCTGAATCCATTCTGCTTCCCGGGCTTCAGCCTGCACGACGAGCTGGCTCTCCTCAACGGAGCCGGGCTCACACCGATGGAGGCGATTCAGGCGGCCACGCGCGGTGCGGCGGACTATCTCGGCATCCTGGATTCGTTTGGCACGGTGGAGAAGGGCAAGACCGCCGACTTGGTGGTGCTGGACGCCAATCCTCTGGATGACATCCACAACACGCAAAAGATCGCCGGGGTGATGATCGGCGGCCGCTATCTTCCGAAGGCGTCGCTGGAGAAAATGCTGGGAGACGTGGAAGCCGTCGCACGTCTTTCAGAGCGGCGATGATCCCAGACTCCCCGACGCCGACGACGTCGGCTATCTGTCCCGCTTTTTCGGCACGATGTCGGTCTGCAGGCGCGGGTCGGCGGCAGGCACGGGACTCTCTGGCAAGCCGAGCTCGCGCCGCACGATGTTGCAGCCCTGCGCGATTGCGGCGGTCTTGAAGAACGCGATGTCGCGGTTGCAGCCCTGACGGCCGAAGCCGCAGTCGCTCGACACGATCAACTGCTCGGCGCTGATGTGCTCCAGCGCCCGCCGGATCCTCGCGGCCACGTCTTCCGCTCGATCGACCTGTAGCGTGCGATGGCTCACCACGCCGACGGCAACCTTCTTCGGCAGCCTGCCCTTGAGCCGACCGAAGCGCTCGATGTCCCTGAACTGGCGATCCGTCATCTCCACGGTCCAGACGTCTCCCTTGAGTGCCTCCAGGTAGAGCTCGAACGAGGCCTCGTAACTGTCGTTCTCGATCACCCGCTGCATGTTCGGATTACCCCAGCATGTGTGGATCCAGAGCTCCACGTCGTCCAATCCCTGGACTTCGCGGTTGTACGCCTCGACCATGAACTTCACTTCGTCGCTGGCGGCGCCGTAGGTGTTAGCCCAGAAATGGAGCGTCGGTTCTTCGATCTGAATCAACCGGCATCCGGCGTCGCGCAGTGCCAGGAGCTCCGCATTCATCGCTTCGGCCATGTCCCAGATGACCTGTCGATGATCCGTGTACTTCGGCGTGTGGATATCGAGGAACAGGCCCATCACTTGCGAGCAGCAGGTGCCGAACTTGACGGGCCTGGCGGCGCGCGCCTGCGCGAGGCGCCAGATCTTCGGGTAGTCGAGCGGCCGATGGGCGATCTTGTCCACGACGCGCGGCCAGCGCCAGCCGGTGTAGATCTCGTTGAGGAGCGTGCCGGGCGGATAGCGTAGCCACGGCGATCGCGTTTCCTCCGACTGGAGATAGTCGCCCTCGAAACCGGCCCAACGCTGGAGCGGGTAGTGGTGCCATGCCCGGCCGGCCATGTCGTCGTCGCAGTGCAGATCGCCGTGCGTCACGATGTCGAGGCCGGCCCGCTCTTCGTCGCCGATGACCGTCGTCAGCGCATCGCCGAACTGCTCGCGATAGCGGACGTCCATCATGCAGGTGTCGAGCGGGCGTCCCCACATGCTCATGTCGAACCAGCGCGGCCGAGGCCAGGAGCCGGTGATGGTGGTCGGGAGCACGAGGTCCTTGGTGACGGTCAGCATGGGGCACGACGATAGATCAGATCGAGCTTCTGTAGAAGCACGGCCTCAACGAGCGTGTCGTGAGCGCGCTATCGGCAGGCAGCGTGATACGAGATGAAAGGAAATCTCTGCGGCTATTTCCGCGTCAGCAAGGCCTGCCAATTGACGATCACGTTCAACCGATCGACACCCTCGGTTGTGCGCCGCCGGCGGAAGAGAAACTTAGTACCGTCGGCATTCGGTGCGTATTGATCGATATTCGCCGAGGCCGCCACGAAACTCGCGAACAGCTTGCGCGGCGCGCCGATGCGTGGGCGCTGGCCGGGCGCGAGCTCCAGATCCACCCGCATCAAGTCCCCATTGAGTGCCAGGTAGTACACGGTGCGTCCGTCGGCTTTCCAGCGCCCTTGTACCCCTCCCGCGACTGACAGTTGCCATCGCTCGCCGGTCGGCGGCAGCGGAATCAGATAGACCTCGTGTTGAGCGCCCGCGTCGGAGGCGTTGAACAGCAGCCATTTGCCATCGGGAGAGAACCGCGTTTCGTCGACGAGCGCGCCTTCGGGAAGTTGCGCATAGGTGATCGGGGGGGCAGACGACCCGAGCGGGATGATCAGCCCGCGATTGAACTGGTTGGCTGCGAGAAACTTGCCGTCCGCCGACCAGTCCTCTGGGATGGTCGCCCTCGTGTCCTTGAAGACCACTTCCGGCGTCCCGCCGGACGAGGGCTGCACGACGACCGTGGGCGGTGTCGTGCTCGTCAGCCCGTAGGCGAGGCGCCGGCCGTCCGGCGAGAGTATTGGTTCCACCGCACCGCCCTGCACCACGCGCATACCCACACCCCGGGTCAGATCGCGAACCGTGATGAGGCCGGCGCCGTCGGCGTAGGCGAGTAGTGTGCCGTCACGCGAGAGGTTGAAGGGCGCCGGATCGGCCACCTCGAACCCTTCGTCCGTGACCCGTCCCGTTGCGTCGAGCCACTCGAAGCGAAACGGCGCGGCGCCGATTCCGCGACGATAGGCGAGCACGCCGGTGTTCGACGCGCTGAACTCGAACGAGGCATCCGAAGCGATCACCTTGCCGGGCATCTCGAGCCTGCCCGTTGCGGCATCAAACTCGTGCAGGGCGAGTGTGGCGAAGTTCGGCTGATCCGCGGTTCGCGCAATCAGCAAGCCCTGCTTCGTGAACTGCGAACGGCTGCGCGTCGTGATCAACGTGGACGATGTCGTCGCGCTTGCCCGACGGAACATCAATGAGGTCGTCGGTATCGAGCGCGCGAATCCAGACCTGCGACATCCCTCCGCTGTAGGGGCGGCCACTGACGGCAATGAATCGCCCATTTGGTGAGACCGCCACAGAAACGGTCGCGGCACGCGCGGGCAAGTCAACGGCGTATCGAAGCGCGGGCGCCGCATCGACGGCCGTCGTCGCGGTGCGCAACCATCCGATCGTGATCACGGCCGTGAGCGCCGCTGCCGCAGCAGCCACTCCAGCGATCAATCCCCAGGAGTGTTTCGCGATCGACGACGTCGATGGCGCCGGGCCGACGAGGTCTCCGGTGGCGCTCATCGTTTCGTCGATCTCGATCCGCGCGACGCCGATGTGCGGGATGCGTTTCCGTGAATCCTTTTCGAGACTGCGCTTGAGCAGCGTGCGAATCGCGATCCGCGTTGTGGCGGGCAGCGCATTCCAGTCCGGCGTGTCGCGCATCACCGCGGTCAGTGTGTCGGTGACGTCTTCGCCGGCGAACGCTTTGCGGC
>Ga0075424_100005562_pt1 | contig 12051 bp, 9 predicted proteins | sample SoiMethybrSBSTD3_FD_75301 | JGI IMG/M metagenome (GOLD analysis project Ga0075424, IMG submission 75301) | Bulk soil microbial communities from a Populus tree surrounding site in Tennessee, USA - Soil MetaG P. TD hybrid SBSTD3 | ecosystem: Environmental > Terrestrial > Soil > Tree plantation... | reverse complement strand
GTCCGCCTTGGCGAGATCCACCCTGACCTTGAGCGTCGGCTCCTGGGCAGGGAGCAGCACCCTCGCCTGCGCGACTCCGTCGACCCCGGACAGCGCCCGGCGCACCTTCGCCGCCTGCGTGCGGAGTGTGTCGAGGTCTTCGCCGTAGACCCGGACGACGACGTCCTGCTTCGTCCCGGTCAGAGCCTCGGTCACGCGGTCCTGCGAATAGGTCTGGACGGTGCGCGAGAAGCCCGGATAGGCGGCGACGACGCGCTTGACGGACGCGACCGTGGCGTCGTAGCCGGCTCCGGGGTCGATGCTGACCCAGAGCTCGCCCGCGTTGGCGCCGACGACCTGGTCGCCCAGGATGGCGCGCCCGACGTGCGCGCCGACGTCACGGACGCCGGGGGTCGATCGCAGCTCGGCGCTCGCGAGGGCGGTGACGCGCTCCATCTCCGGCAGCGACGTCCCCGGAGGGCCGTCCCACTGGATCAGCAGGTTGTTCTCCTTGAAGGTCGGCAGCAGCGACTGACCGAGGAACGGCGCCGTCGCGACGGCGAGCAGGAGCATTGCTCCGACCGCGACGTACGCGACTCGCGGCTTGTGGATGACGCGCGAGAGGCCCGTCTCGTAGCGACGGTCGAGCCATCCCGCCAGCGGAGCGGCCCCATCGCCCTCTCCCTCTCCCGTCCGCGCCCGCGAGAGGAGCAGCACGGTGAGGGCGGGCGTCACCGTCAGCGCGACGACCATCGAGGCGACCAGAGCGATGAGGAAGGCGGCCGCTACGTCCGGGAAGAACGCGCCCGACAGCCGCTCGAGGAAGAACACCGGGAGGACCGCAAGCCCGACGATGAGCGTCGCGTAGAGGGTCGGCCGTCGCATCTCGAGCACGGCGTCGAGCACGCTCTTTGCGACCGGCTGTGCGGTGCCCGAGCGCTGCTGTTCGCGCAGACGCCGCGAGGCGTGCTCGACGCTGACGACCGCGTCGTCGATCACGAGCAAGACCGCGGCCGCCAGGCCTGCCAGGATCATCGCGTTCAGCGTCGACCCGAACGCCCACAAGACGAGCAGCGCCACCAGCATCGACAGCGGAACGACGACGACGCCGACCAGCGCCGTGCGCCACCGGAAGAGAAAGGCGCCGAGAACGAGCGCGAGCAGGATCATGCCGACGATCACGACCACGGAGAGGTTGTCGATCGACGTCTCCACGTACGTCGCCGGCCGGTACACGTTCGTGTCGAACGTGATGCCGTCGAGCCCCGGCTTCATGTCGTCGATCGCCTGCTCCACGTTCCGGGTGACGTCGCGCACCTTGGCGCCCGGGAACCTCTGGACCACGAGCAGCATCCCCGGTTTGCCGTCGACGACCGCGTCGCCGATCAGCGGCTGGTGACCCTGGACGACGCTGCCGACGTCGCCGAGCACGAGGTTCTTCGTCCCCTCGACCCGGACCTTCGCGAGATCGGCAGCGGTGACGATCGGCGACTCGTGCTGCACGCCGATGCGCTGGTTCGGCGTGTCGATGAATCCGCCCGTGCCGGGGGTGGAGGCCTCGACGAACGTCAGCGGCGACACCCACAGCGCGTTTGCGCTCGTAGCGATCACGTCGTCGAGCGAGACCCCTTGGGCGCGCAGCCGCGCGGGATCGACCTGCACCTGCAGCTGGCGATCCTCGAGCCCCCACACGGAGACGTTGGCGACGCCGGGCACGCCGACGAGCCGCGGCGCGATCGTCCAGCGCGCGAGCACTCCCATCTGGATCGCCGACAGGGTCTTCGAGGACATGCCAACCATGAGGACGCGGTTCGTCGACGAGAGCGGCTGCAGCATTGCCGGCGCTTTCGACACCTGTGGCAGTGCGGCGGTCTGCGTGAGACGCTCGGCGACGACCTGCCGCGCCTTGAACAGAGGCGTCCCCGGCTCGAAGATCATCAGGATCCGCGACAGGCCGGGCACCGACTCGGAGCGGATGTCCTCGAGGAACGCGATGCCGTTGAGCAGGTCTTGCTCCATCGGGACCGTGACGAGCTGCTCCACCTCGGCAGCCGACAGCCCGAGAGCTTCCGTCTGCACTTCCACGGTTGTCGGCGTGAAGTCCGGGAGGACCTCCACCGGCGCCTTGTGGAGCTGGCTCACACCCACGACGAGCGTGGCCGCCGCGGCCGCGACCACGAGGAGTCGAAACGTGATGCTCGACTTGACGATCCAGCGCATCATTTCCCGCGACCTTCGTGTTCGCTCCGACATTCAGCCGGGAGAGAACGCCGCGGGCATGGCTCGGCGCTTCCGTGCACACGCGGCACCGATCGCCGCTGCAGTCCGCTAACCTGCTCCGCGTCGCTGATCACTTCGGTTTGCCTCCGGGGTGTTTTGGCGTCTGGGGGCCGGTTGCAGCCGGCCCCTTCTACTGTGGTCGGTCACGAGCTCACGGTGGGAGCAGGGTTGAAGGCGAAGCTGCGCAGCGGACCGGCGCACGCCGAGACCGAAGCTGGTTCCCCCCCGGCCGCCTGCCGGCACTCGTCATCGTTTTTGCTCCCCTTCTGCACGCCTTACGGGGTGTGCATGTGAGTCACCCAAGGTACTGCGCTTCGAATTTGTCGTCAATACGCGCCGTATTCGGTTCGGCATACGACAAAAGAAGACTCCCCAAACGAACAGTGGAACGTGTCTAGCGGGTGAACACGCCTTCGAGCTCGTCCACCAGGGCGAGTCCGTGTAGCGCTTCACCACGCACCCTGCCCAGCGGTCCGACGACGAGCCGCTTCATCGCCGCGACGTGCTTGTCGTACGCCGCCGCCTGTTTCGTCCCTCCCGCTGCGATCACCTGGCGTCGTAGCGGCGTCCACGTCGGTTCGAGGCGCTTCACAACGGTCGCAACACCGTTCCGTCCTCCCATAAGCGAACGCAGCTGCGCTTCGCGATCGAGGTAGTCGAGGGTGAGCACCGACGGCGGGACGCGGTCACGAAAGTGACCGTATAGCTGGGCCATCAGGCCTGAGACGGCGTTGGCCGCGAGCGCAACGCGAACGAACGCGCCTTTTGCCGCAAGCCGCCGGACGACGCCGGAACGTTCCTTCAGCCCGCCGATCAACGCGCGCGGGACTCCGGCGCGGGACAGTGAGGTCAGCGCCTGCCCGTTCGCGAGCGTCGAGAGCTCGCTCGCGCCCGCGACGACTTCCTGCCTGTTGCCCGCGAGCGCAACGTCAACGAGGTCCTCCGCGCTCGACTCCAACGCCTTCAGGCTCGACGGAACCGGAGCTGCCGCGGACGCGCTGCCGTGCGCGACGAGCGCCACGGCCAACACGGCGAGCGCGGCAGCCCGCGTCATCGCCGGTTGCCCTCCCGTGGTATGGCAATCCACGCATCTGCGCCGGGGCCGTCGTTGTTCGCGACCGACGCCGTCCCGCCGTGTGCCTCGGCGATCATGAGAACGATTGCGAGCCCGAGCCCGGCGCTGCCACCCGCGCGCGCGCCGTCTGCGCGTGCGAACCGTTCGAAGGCGCGGTCGAGGAATTGCGGTGGAAAGCCAGAGCCTTCGTCCGTGACATGCAGCTCGACGACGCCGTCGACGGAGGTCGCCGACAGTCGTACCTCGCCCTCGCCGTAGCGCAGCGCGTTCTCGACGAGGTTCGCGAGCGCCTGCTCGAGCCGGAGGCGGTCGCCGCGCACGTTCATCCCCGACGTCGGCGGCGTGCTCAGCGCACGACCCGTCTCCTGTGCACGCCACTCGAAGCGGGTGGCGACACCCTGGAGCAGCTCTGTGGTATCGAGGCTCTCGAGCTGCAGGTCGAGCTTTCCGCGCTCCGACCGCGCGATCAGCAGGAGATCGTCCGCGAGCTGTGCGAGCCGGTCGACTTCCTCCGACGAAGCGCGAATCGCGTCCCTCAGCTCGTCGGCGGAACGGCCCTGGCGGAGAGCCAGCTCTAGCTCGGTGCGCAGCAGAGCAAGCGGCGTCCGGAGCTCGTGCCCCGCGTCCGCCACGAAGTCGCGCTGCCGCTCGAGGGCCGCTTCCAACCGGGACAGCATCTCGTTCAAGGTCTCCCCCAGCCTTTCGAGCTCGTCATGTGTCTGCGGTACGGGCAACCTCTCGCCGGGCGTCTCGGCCGAGATTTCCGCGGCGCGGCGACGCATTGATTCGACCCCCCGCAGCGAAACGCCCGCGAGCAGGTACCCGGCGATCGAAGCGAGCAGGAGTGCGATTGGGCCCGCGATCAGCAGCTCGGCACGGAGGCCCGAGAGCGCCTCGGTGATGTCTGCGCGCGTCGCGCCGACCACGAGCACGACCTTCCGATCTCCCCTCACGATGGGTTGCGCCAGCAGACGCGCCGGCTCATCGAGACCAGGGACGGACGCCCGATTGCTCATGAGCGGCTCCGTACGCGCCCGCTCGAGCTCTTGCGCGCTCAGCAGCGAGCGCCGACGCAACGGCTGAGTGGCGTCGAGCACGCGATTGCCCTCGCCGAGGAGCTGCGCGAACGCCTCGCCTCGCTCGACGAACGGCGCGGCGTTGGCGTGCGCCAGCGGCTTGCCGGGCGCGATCACGAGCTCCGACAGGTCGTGTTCGCGCAGCTGCAACGCGTGGTCCAGCGATGTCGACAGATGCGACTCGACCCGTTTGTAGAGGAACCAGCCAGTGGTGGCCAGGACGAGCGCCATCGCCAACGCGAATGCGCCGCCGACCCGCAGCCGGATGGGGACGCGGCTCATCCGCCGCCGTCGAGACGCAGGCGGTAACCGGAACCGCGCACGGTCTCGATCGACGTGCGGCCGAAGGGGTGGTCGATCTTGGTGCGCAGATGCGCGACGTAGACGTCGACGATGTTCGACCGGTTCTCGTAGGCAAAGTCCCACCCGTGCTCGAGCAGCTGGAGGCGAGAGAGAACCTGGTCCGGCCGGCGCATGAACGTCTCGAGCAGCGCGAACTCCTTCGCCGACAGGTCGACTTCCGTCGAGCCGCGCCAGACCCGCCGGCTGGCCGGATCGAGACGCAGGTCACCGGCCTCGAGCACGCTCGGGCGCGCCAGGTCGCCCCGGCGCGCGAGCGCGCGAAGCCGAGCAAGCAACTCGGAGAACGCGAACGGCTTCACCAGGTAATCGTCCGCGCCTGTGTCCAGACCGGCTACGCGGTCCTCGACCGAGTCGCGTGCGGTGAGCATCAGGACCGGCGCCCACACTCCGTCCTTGCGAAGACGCCGACAGGTCTCGAAGCCGTCGATGCCCGGCAGCATCACGTCGAGAACGATCGCGTCGTACTCCGATGCGGCCGCCATCCAGAGAGCGTCCTCGCCGTTCTCGGCGACGTCGGCGGCAAGGCCCTCACCCACGAGGCCGCGTCGAATCAGGCCCGCCATCCGTAGTTCGTCTTCGACGATCAGAACCCGCATCGTCCAATGCTCCTGGTTCCTCGATGAACCGAAGATGAACCCGCCGCTGCGGCGTTCATCTTCGCTTCATCTGCCGCTTCTTACTGTAGAACCGATGCAGGCAGACGACTACCTCGACTTGCGATGAATGCGGCGGTCGAAGCCGACGGCCTAGGCAAGAGCTACGGCTCCACCGTTGCGCTCGAAGACATCACGTTCTCGGTGCAACCGGGTGAAGTCCTCGGCGTGCTCGGCCCGAACGGGGCTGGCAAGACGACGGCGATCCGGATCCTGACGACGATCCTCGAGCCGAGCCGTGGCAGCTTCGCAGTCGCCGGCGTGCAACACACGCGGGCGGCGGAGATTCGCCGGCGGGTCGGCGTTCTCCCGGAGAGCGCGGGCTATCCCGCAAAGCAGACCGGCGACGAATACCTGCGCTACTTCGCCCGTCTCTTTGGCCACTCGCGTCCGAGCGCGCGCGCGATCGCGGGGCGTTTGCTCGAGCAGGTCGGGCTCGCCGACCGCGGACATTCGCTGATTGCGAGCTACAGCCGCGGGATGCGTCAGCGGTTGGGCATCGCGCGAGCGCTCGTCAACGATCCCCAGGTGATCTTCCTCGACGAGCCGACCCTGGGGCTGGACCCCGCCGGCCAGCGGCAGGTGCTGGCGCTCGTGCGCGGGATCACGACGGAACGCGGAGCAACCGTGCTCCTGAGCACGCACCTCCTCGCGGAGGTCGAGGAGGTCTGCTCGCGCGTCATGATCCTCAACCGCGGGCGACTCGCCGTCGAGGGAACAGTCGCGGACATCGCGCGCCGCGCGGCCGCACCGCGCAGCGCACGGCTGCGTGTCGCTGCCGAGCACGTTGCGCGCGCACGCGAGGCACTGGCGAACGCCGGGATCGAGCGCGTCGATCCGGCCGACGCGCAGGTGGGCTCGCTAGTCGCGCTTCTGAACGGCACCGGCGGCACGACCGGAATGAACGACGGCCTGCGTGCCCTTGCAGATGCGCAGGTTCCGGTCCTGTCGTTCGAGCTCGAGGGCGCGCGCTTGAGCGATGCGTTTCTCGCCATGACCGAGGAGGCGTGATGGACGCCGCCGTTCCCGCACCGTCGTCGAGACGGCCGGCGCGCGGCTGGACGATCGTCGGCGAACAGGAGTTGCGCGATCTGTGGCTCGGCGGCCGCGGATTGCTCCTCGGCGTTGCCTTCAGCGTCCTCCTGAGCATCATCGCGTACCTCACGGCGACGAACCAGGCACTCAACTTCCTCGAACAGCGCGAGTCGGTCAACCTCACTCTGCAAGTCGCGATCGCGGTCGGGTCGCTCCTCGCACTGCTGGCGGCCGCCGATGCCGTGAGCGGCGAACGTGAGCGCAGCACGCTGGAGAGCCTGCTCCTGGCACCCGTCTCGCGACTGGGGATCACGTCGGGCAAGCTGATCGCCGCGCTCTCGCTCTGGGCTGCGGCCTTCGTGATCACGATCCCGTACGTCTGGTTCCTCGGTCGCGGCGTCGGCCTCGTCGGCAAGGCGGTGTTGCTCGGACTGGTCGTGGGAACGCTGCTAGCCGTCTTCCTCGCATCTGTCGGCATCGTCATCAGCGTCTTCGCGAGCTCGAACCGCGTCAGCCTTTCGGTCAGCCTCTTCCTGCTGCTGGCGATCTTCACTCCGACGCAGCTCCCCTCCAGCGCGCAGAAGGGCTGGGCCGGCGAGCTCTTGCTCCGCCTGAACCCGGTCACTGCGGGCGAGCATTACGTCGGGAAGATCGTCGTGAACGATCACAGCTGGAGCGAGGACGCCTCGTGGCTTCTCTCTCCCCTCATCGCCGCCGCCGTGTTCTCTTTTCTCGCCGCGTTCGTGGGCGCGCGCTACATGCGACTGGGCCGAAGGGCGAGCGAATGAGCTTCCGGCGCGTACTCGTGTCGTCCGTCGTCCTGGCATGTGCCGCGCTTGCGTGGAGCGGCCCCGCGGCCGCCGCGTCCGCGAGCGGCGTTTCCGTCACGGTCGCGCCGCTGAGAATCGGCACGGAGCTCGGACGCAACGTCCTGGTCCACGCAACCTTCAGGAACAACGCACCTTCCGCAACGGGCTCGCTGATCGCGCACCTGAACGTGCTCAGCCTCCGCAGCGGCGTCGAGGTCGATCCCGAGGACTGGTCGACGCACCGGACGCGTTACCTGGGCGCGTTGCCGGCCGGTGGCTCGCGAACCATCACGTGGAAGGTCCACGCGATCAACACCGGCAAGATCGCTCTGTACGTCGCGGTGATTCCGCAAGCAGGGCCGACCGCCCGACCGGCCACGGGACGAACGGTTCAGCTCGACGTCGCCGGGCGCCGAACGCTCAACTCCGGAGGCATCCTGCCGCTCGCGCTGGGCATCCCGGCCCTGCTCGGGCTCATGACCGGGGGCATCCAGGCCGCGCGAAGGCGACGTTGACCGCCATGCGCCGGATTCGCGTCGCATCGCTGCTCGTCTGCGTGACTGCCCTCGTCCTCGTCCCGAGCGCAGCGGCGCTCCGCTTCACCGACAACAGCTACAACGTCCCCGTCGGCTACACCGGGGAGTTCTACACGCACCAGTTCGAAGGTGAGGGCGGCTGCGGCCCCGCGCTGCCCTATTCGTTCACGGTGCTGGCCGGTGCGCTGCCCCCGGGTCTCGTCCTCGGAGACAACGGCAACGTCATCGGCATCCCGCAGCAAGCAGGGACGTGGTCGTTCTGGGTCGAGCTGAGCGACGAGGATCCTCCGTCAGCCGACTGGTGCACGCCGATCGCTTCCGAACGGCTTTTCGCGATCACGGTTCGGGCCGGGCTCGGCATCCAGCAGCAGTCGCTTCGCCCGCTCGTCGTCGGCCGGTCGTTCAGCCTCCAGCTGACGTCGGCCGGAGGGGGCCCCCAAACGTGGTCGGTCTGGGCGGGATCTCCTCCTGCGGGCATCACCCTCAGCCGCGACGGCCTTCTCTCCGGTACACCGACCGCCCCCGGCAGCTCCACCTTCATCGTGCAAGTGGAGGTCGATGGCCGCACGACCACGCAGACGCTGACGTTCACCGTCGTAGAGGCTCTCGAGGTCGCGAATGTGAAGGTGCCGCCGGCCGAGGTGGGCCGTCCGTTCACGCTGCAGCTGGCAGCGACCGGCGGCAGGGGCGGGCGTAGCTGGTCGCTCGCGGCGGGGGCGGCGCTCCCCGGCGGCCTCGCTCTCGACGGGACAAGAGGCGTCATCAGCGGCGCCCCGACCGTCGCCGGGGTCTTCCCCGTGAAGCTGGCGGTCACGGACGCCATGGGCTCTGCCGGCACGGCCGATCTCGAGCTCGCCGTGGCCCGCAAGCTCGCCCTGGCGAACAAACAGCTGCCGTCGGCACGCGTCGGAAAGCACTATCGAGCTCGCACCGCCGCCGTTGGCGGCATCGCGCCCACGCGCTGGAAGGTCCTGAACGGCCGACTGCCGGCCGGCGTCGGGCTCGACGCGGAGTCCGGCGTCCTGAGCGGCCTTCCGCGGCACGCCGGCGTGTTTCGCGTCTCACTGCAGGTAACGGACGCGCTCGGCGCATCCGCAACGCGCATGTTCGTGCTCCGCGTGCTCTAGATTCTGCGCACGAGGACCGTGGAGCGGTACGTCGTCACGACACGGATCAAACCTGGATCGGCTCCGGCGGTAGAGGAGCTCCTTTCAGCAGGGCCCCCGTTCGATCCGGGCGATGCCGGTCTGTCGGCCCATTCGGCTTATCTCAGCGACGACAGGGTGTTCCTCGTCTTCGAAGGCGAGGCGGCACGTGCGAAGGCGCTCGACCTCGCGAGGCAGCACATGGGCGACGTGAGCCGCTGGGAGGAGCTGGTCTGGGAGCTTCCTGCCGTCGTCGAGGAAGTACCGGCGACCGCGCGCTGCGTCTACGGTTGGCAAGCGCCGCGGTAGGCGCGGCTCAGACGCTGAGCTCCAAGAGCCGCTGCTCGACTCGCTCCCGAGCTCGCGGATCGTCCATCCTGTTCGCAAGAGTCGCCGCGCGCGACCAGAGGCTTGCAGCGTGTGTGCGCGCGTGCAGTGATGCCGCACGGTTCGCGGCGCGCTCCAGGTGCTCGAGTGCGCCTTGGAGGTCACCGCTCCGTGCGCGATAGAACGCGAGCTGCTCGAGGTGGTCGTCGAGCGAGTCGGCGAACGCTTGCTCATACGCTCCGGCGACACGCCGGTAGAGCTCGCGTCGCCGTGCGCGCGTCAGAGTCGACAAGGCGGCTTCTTGGAGCAGGCCGTGCGTGAAGGAGTACTCCCGGTTCGGAGACGGCCGCGTCTCGCGAATGACATTCGCGCGCATGAGCTGCATGAGGTTACGCTCGACGTCCGCGACTCCGGAGACGGGCCGCAACACGGTCGGCTCGAAAGTGCGGCCGAGGACCGCCCCGACCTGAGCGAGTCGCCTCGCATCGCGCGGGAGAGCCGCGATACGCGCCATGAGCAGGCTCTCGAGCGCGGTGGGCAGCTTGGCTGCAGAGGTCAGCGCCCAGGTGCGGCGCGCGGCGAGGCCTCCACTCTCGAGCAACGAGCGCAATAGATGCTCGAGATACAGCGGGTTGCCTTCCGCCAGCCCGATCACCTCGCGCTTGGCTTCGGCCGCGAGCTCTCCCGGCGCGAGCTGGGTCAGGAGGCGTTCGGCTTCTCGATCGTCCAAGGGACCCAAGGCCACCCCGACCACGCGGCCCGGATGCTCTCGTTGCGCGAGCTCTCGAAATTCCCGATCTCTCGCATCCGTCGTCGCGCGACTGGTGACTGCGATCATCAGCGGGCGATCGTCGAGCAGGCGGAGCAAGTCGCGAAGAACCTCGAGCGTGCCGTGGTCCGCCCAGTGGATGTCCTGCACCGCGAGGACGACGGGCCCTTCACGACAGATACCGGCGAGCCACGACGCGTACGCCCGGGCAAGTCCCGCGCCGAACTCCTCACGCTCACCGTTCGAGCCGCTGTGCGACGGGGTGTCCTCAGCCGAGAGGAGCGTGGCGAGGTACGGAAGCACGTTGGGCTCGAGTCCGAGTCGCTGGAGCGTCGCCGCCCGCCGCGACACGTCGTCGACCCCCACCCAACCGCGAAGTGCCTCCGCGAGGGGGTCGTACAAGGGCTGTCCACCGTACGAGGCGCACCGTCCCTCGAGCCAGCTCACGTCTGCGCCCAGCTGTTCGCGGAGCCACTCGAGCAATCGCGTCTTTCCGATCCCCGGTTCGCCGCTCAGCAGGACGACCTGCCCCTTGCCCGCGCGCAACCCCTCGGCAGCCGAGTGCAGCAGCTCCGTCTCGCGCTCCCTTCCGACGAGCCCGGCCGGCTTGCTCCTGGGACCGGCAGGCCGGGCGCGCAAGAGACGCCATGCCTCGACCGGGCTTTCCCGCCCGCGAATCGTGAGGTGTCCGAGCGGCGCGAGGAGAAAGCGGCCTCCGACCTTGCGGGCCGTCGCACCGCCGATCACGATCGTCCCCGGCTCGGCGGTGCTCTGGAGGCGAGCCGCGACGTTCATCGTGTCACCGAGCGCGACCGGGTGGCGTTCGGCAACACCGACGACGCCTATCGCGACCTGGCCGCTGTTCACGCCGACACGAACCTTGAGATCGGCCAACCCCGATGTCGCGCGCACTTCCTCGGCGTACGCCTCGAGCGCCTCGACGACGCTCAGGGCAGCGCTCGCCGCACGGTCCGCATCGTCCTCGGTAGCCGCAGGAAAGCCGAAGAACGCGGCAATCCCGTCTCCCATGTAGGCGTCGATGACACCTCCGAACTGCTCGACCGCGCGGCACATCCGGTCGACGCAGCCGCCCATGAGGGCGGCGTAGTCGCCGGGCTCCAGCCGTTCGGCGAGCGGCGTCGATCCGACCACGTCCGCGAAGAGCACGCTGACGGGCCGCACCTCGTCTTCGGCCTCGACCGGCGTGGGCGACGATCGAGCGCCGGGAGCAAGCCCCGGTCCTCCTACTGCCAGCACCTCGATTCGCGTCTTGCCGATCTTCACGATGTCTCCGGGCACGAGCGCCGTCGGACCGCCGATGCGCTCTCCGTTCACCCACGTTCCGTTCAGCGAGGAGAGGTCTCGGACCTCGAGCCCATCCGGTGTCTGCCCGATGACGGCGTGCGTACGCGACATCTCGGGATCGTCGATGACCAGTCCCGCATCGTCGCCTCGGCCGAGAGTCAGGTGGCCCGTCACGAGGATTCGCCGCGCACCCTCGGCGCCGTCAACGATCGAGACGACCGCAGCTTCGCGCGCCGGGGCCTCCCTCACGCAAGGACCTTGCCGATCCGGTGGTGCCAGAAGCGCCACCACCCGAAGAGCCCGGCATGATCGCTGTCGCCCTCGACGGCGACGCCGAGCAGGTCCGTGTGTGTCGCCTGGCCGAACTTGCGGTGCGTCCAGACCATGACGGCCTTGTTCCCGTCGAAGTAGCAGAACCGGGATCCGCCCGGCTTTGGCTTCGCTCCGGGAGCAGAGGCGTTGTGGAGCCACGTGCCCTCGCCGCCCCAGCTCACGCCGTTGCACCGTCCGAAGTTGCGCCCCACGCTGTGGCGGCGCCGCTCTGCGTTGTACGCCCGCTGGACGGCCGCCCCGCTCACGAACGTCGACAACTCGAGGCGGTCCGGAGTGAAGGTCGTGGCGCCCTTGGGCTGAAGGCAGACAGCGCTTGCGACGGCTCCCGCACGTGTGGGCATGACCTTGCACGAGTCCCATACAGGA
>Ga0075424_100005556_pt1 | contig 12055 bp, 12 predicted proteins | sample SoiMethybrSBSTD3_FD_75301 | JGI IMG/M metagenome (GOLD analysis project Ga0075424, IMG submission 75301) | Bulk soil microbial communities from a Populus tree surrounding site in Tennessee, USA - Soil MetaG P. TD hybrid SBSTD3 | ecosystem: Environmental > Terrestrial > Soil > Tree plantation... | reverse complement strand
TCCGTCAACACGCTGCGCGGCGTGGCGATGGACGGCAAGGTGCCGGTCTTCTACATGATCGGTCTGCTGCAGCGCGAGAAGGACAAGGATCCCAAGGAGTCGCGCCACTCGATGGTGCGCTACTGCGAGCCGCTGCTCGACACCTTCGGTGTGCCGCACGCGCGCCTGGAGGGGCCCAACGACGTTCACCTGATTGCCGAGTACTACCGCCTCAGCCGCCAGCGCCGCGGGCCCACGGCGGTGCTGGTCGGACTGGAGACGAGCTGATGGCGATGAAGCCCGAGGAGGTGCTGCGCGTCATCCAGGCGGCGCGCGGCAACGCGATCTGCATTCCCACCATGACGACGGGCCCGGCCTGGCGCGACATCGCGCCCGACGATCTCTCGGCGGGCTGCGTGGGGTTCATGGGCGGCGCTTCGTCGCTGGGGCTCGGCCTGGCGCTGGCGCGTCCCGAGCGCCGCGTGATCGTCTTCGACGGCGACGGCTCGCTGCTGATGCAGCTCGGCTCGCTCGCCACCATCGCGGGCTCGCGCGCGCGTAACCTCGTGCACCTGCTCTTCAAGAACGGCGTCTACCACACCTCGGGCTCGCAGGAGATTCCCGGCGGCCTCACGGTGGACTTCGTGACCATGGCCCGCGGCGCCGGCTATGCGATGGCGCTGGCCATCGGCGAGCTCGACGAGTTCAAGCGCAAGCTGCCGCAGCTGCTCACCGCGGCCGGTCCGATCTTCGTGGAGCTGCACACGACGCTCGCCGACCAGACGCCGATGACCGCGCGCGGCGGCTCGCCGTTCGATCAGCAGATGGAGCGGCTGCGCGGCAAGCTGCTCGCCGCGAAGTGATCGACGGCCCCGGCCCTCCGGCCGGGGCCGTCGCCTAGCAGCCGCAGCCCGAGCCGCCCGCGATCTTTCGGCGCTCGACCAGCTCGACCCGCACGTCGTCGGGCGCCTTCAGGAACGCGATGCGCGGGCCGTTGGGATTCTGGATCGGCCCCTCCAGCAGCCGGGCGCCGAGGCCCTCCAGCCGCCGGATGTCCGCCTCGATGTCCTCGGTGTCGAAGCCGAAGTGCTCGAGGCCGTGGTGCGCCGAGGCGTCGCCGGGCCCGAGCGTCTCCTTGGTGCGCGCGCCCGAGATGTTGACGGCCATGCCGCCGTCCTCGCTCGTGCAGCGGATGAAGCGGTCGCCGAACACGCGCGTCTCGTCGCTGACGATCTTGAAGTTGAACGCCTTCGTGTACCACTCGGCGGTCTTCCGCGGATCGGGAGCCTTCAGGTGGATGTGGTTGATGCGGAATGCCATGGGGCTCTCCTTTCGGTGGGCGGTAGAATACCGCAGCACTCAGGGAGGGTTCGCTCAATGATCCGGATCGTGTCGCTCGCCGTGCTGCTCGCGCTGGCCGTGCCCGCCGCCGCGCTCGCCCAGACACCGCTGCGCGTGGCCACCTGCGCTCGCACCATCACCACCGGCGTGGGCTCGGCCTTCGCCGTCGCCATGAAGATGGGGTGGTTCAAGGCCGAGGGCCTCGACGTCGAGGTGGTGCCGCTGCCCGGCTCCACCGACTGCGTGAAGTCGGTGGCCACCCGCGACGTGCCGATCTCGCTGCCCAGCGTGGAGCCGCTGGCGATCGTGCGGCCGCAGGGGGTGAAGGCGAAGATCTTCTACACCGCGTAGCAGACCTCCGGCTACGGCATCGCGGTGCCGGCCGACAGCCCGATCAAGAGCCACGCCGAGCTGAAGGGCAAGACGATCGGCGTCACCAACATGTCCTCGGCCGGCGTGATCATCGGCCGCGCCCAGGTGGCGGCGGCCGGGCTCAACCCCGACACCGACGTCAACATCGTGGTGGCGGGGGAGGGGGCCCAGCCCGCCGCCATGCTGCGCAACAAGCAGGTGGACGCGCTCAGCCAGTTCGATACCCAGTACGCCCTCATCGAGAACGCCGGCATCAAGATGCGCTATCTCGACCGCGCCGCGATCGAGAAGCAGCCGGCCAACGGCTTCCTGGCGCTCGAGGAGACGATCAAGTCGCGCCGCAAGGACCTGATCGGCTTCGCGCGGGGCTACGCCAAGGGCACCATCTTCGCGATCAACAACCCGGAGGCGGCCGTGCGCATCGTCTACGAGCTGTTCCCACAGACGAAGCCGACCGGCAAGGACGAGGCCACCGCCGTGCGCGACGACGTGAAGGTGTTCGAGGCGCGCATGCCGCATCTGCTGCTGGAGCCCGCCGGGGTCAAGAAGTGGGGCGAGAGCTCGGAGAAGAACTTCCGCGACTACGCCGAGTTCCTGCACAAGTGGGGCGTGCTCAAGCAGAAGATCGACGCCGGCGAGCTCATCACCAACGAGCTGATCGACGACATCAATCGCGGCCTGGACCCCGCGAAGATCGCCGCCGAGGCCAAGGCGTACAAATACCGCTGATGAGATGGTTCGTCGAGCCTGGCGCAGTCCTGCTCGCCCTCCTGCTCGCGCCGCTGGCCGCCGGTGCGCAGCCGGCGATGCTGAAGGACTCCGTGGGCAAGCCGCTCGAGGAGCGGCGCGCCTACGTGATCGATGGCGTCGAGGTGCGGCTGTCGCCGCCCACTGGTCTCACCGACGACGAGCTGACGGCGTTCCTGCTGGCGATCCGGCGGGGGAACGTCGTATGGAATGCGACCCGGGTGACGCCGCGCAACATCCGTCTCGCCGACGTCGACTTCGTCGGCGTGTCGGGGCCGCCGCGCCTCTATCACATCTTCGTGCAACGGCCGGAGCCGGCGCTGCCCCCGAAGTTCGCGGAGCCGAAAGAGCGCCCCACCATTCTCGACGCGCAGTTCGACGGCGAGACCATCACGATCGTCCGGGCGTCGATTCTCTTCCGCTGACCATCACGAGAACTGATGGCCCGGATCAGGAGCATGCATTGGACACATCCGTCCGGGCCGCCGAGAGTCGAGGGCGACGATGATGACGCCGTGGATCGACGCGCTCGATCGCTCGCGTGAGCGTCTGCTGGCCGTGGCCCGGGCCGGCCGCCACGGGCCGGCCGTGCTGGCCCACGCCGCCGCCGGACGGGTGGTGGCCGCCTGGACGCTCGACGCGGCGCCGTGCGATCCCGCGCGCCACGTCGAGCTGTGCCACGCGACGGGGCGGCGGCATCTGCGGCGGCTCCTCGATCGGCCGCCGGGGGCCGAGGTGCGCTCGCCGATGACGAACCAGCTCTTCACCCGGCTCACGGAGCCGCCCGCCGCGCGGGGGGCGATCGATTACACCGCGGTCGAGGCCTATACGTACACGCCGCGCAAGCCGCTGCGTAGGGTGCTCGACCATGCGCTCGATCACCTGGAGCAGATCGACCAGTGGCGGCGCTGGCGCCGTGACGGCGTGGCGCCCACGCCGACCGACGGATGGGCACCCTCGACGGTGACGCTACCGGAGGACCGCCTGCCGCTCACAGCGGCGGACCTCGACGCGTGGCTCTGGCGGATCGATCAGGCCGTGCGCCTGCTGAGCCAGCGCGCCGCTGCGCTCACCCCGGACGAGCTCGACTGGCAGCCCCCCGACGGAGGCTGGCCGCTGCGACGCGTCCTGCATCATGTGGCGCGCTCCGAGATCCTCTATGCCTCGGCGTTCGACGAGGCGCTGCCCGACGATCCGGTCGCGCGCTACGCGGAGGCGGCGGCACGCCTCGGTGTGCGCGTCGCCGCCGTGGGGGCCGCCGCGCCCGACCCGTCACAGGTGTTTCCCGATCCCTACGGGACCTTCCGGACCCCGGCGGAGGTGGTCGCCGAGGTGATCGCGCTGGAAGACGAGCTGATGACCCAGGCCGCCTGATCAGAACGGGGGCACGCGCCGCTTCGTGGCCTGCTCGAAGCCGTAGCCCAGCTCGATCAGCTTCGGCTCGCTGCACGCCATGCCGGTGAAGCTGACGCCGAAGGGCGCCGGCCGCGCCTCGAAGCCATCCGGCAAGGGCGGCGTCTGGACGTTGCGCACCAGGCCGAACGGCACGATCACCGTCGGATAGCCCGGGCGCGCCACGATGTTGGCGCCGGTCCCGCCGGGGAACAGGATGGCGTCGAGCCGGTACTGCTTCATCACGGCGTCGAGGCCGTCGGTGCTGGCCAGCGCGAGGTCCTTGGCGCGGTCCGCCTGGTAGCGCGCGCGGTCGGCCTCGAGGTCGATCTCGTCCGAGTTGTCGAGCTGGTTCTGACCGTACTTGATGACGCCGCGCGGGGTGCGCGCCAGGTTGAAGGTGCGCAGCTCGGTGAGCGTCTTCACGGGCGCGCTCGGACCGAGCGAGCGCAGCCACGCGTTGAAGTCGCGCTTCATCCCGTAGTTGAAGACCGTCGAGCAATTCCCGTTCGTCGCCTTTGCGCCCGTCGCGCCGGAGCAGATGCCCCAGAGCAGGAAGTTCTTGTCCGGCTCGGTGGCGACGACGCTCGGGATGTCGGCGGGATCGACGATCTCGGCGCCCTCGGCCTTCAAGACGGCGATCGCCTCGGCCATTACCCTGGCCTGGTCCTCGGTGAGGCCGCCGCGGGGCGTGCTCTCACCCGGCGGCGTGACCTTGTCGTAGAAGAACGCGCGGGGGATGCCGATGCGCGCGCCCTTGAGGCCGTCGCGCTTGAGATGCGGCGTGTAGTCGTGGTCGCGCGGCAGCGTGCACACGCCCATGGCGCGATCGTTCGGATCCGGCCCGGTCCCCTCGAGCGCGCCGAGCAGGATCGCCGCGTCGGCCACCGTGCGCGTCATGGGCCCCGCGGTGTCCTGGTCGGCGGTGATCGGGATGATGCCGTAGCGGCTGATGCGGCCGACGGTCGGCTTGATGCCGACCAGCATCGTCTGGTTCGCCGGGCTCAGGATGGAGCCCGAGGTCTCGGTGCCGACGTTGGCGGCCCAGAAGCTGGCCGCGGTCCCGATGCCCGAGCTCGAGCCGCCGGTGGGCAGCACCACGCGCCCGTCGTTGCTCCCCTCGCGCGGATCGCGCCGCGGGTCGTACGGATTGAAGCCATAGCCGGCCAGGCCGCTGAAGTTCGCCGGCATCGGCGTGGGCGGACCCGCCACCCAGTTGGCCAGCTCCGTCATCACCGTCTTGGCGATGATGATGGCGCCGGCCGCGCGCAGGTTGCGGGTGACCGTCGCCTCGTACCCGGGCCGATAGCCTTCGAAGGCGACGGCGCCTCCCGTCGTGGGCATGTCGGTCGTGTGGATGTTGTCCTTGAGCGCGATCGGGATGCCGTGCAGCGGCCCGCGCACGCGGCCCTGCGCGCGCTCGCGGTCGAGGGCGTCGGCCTCCTCCAGCACGCGCGGGTTGACCGTGATGATCGCCTTGAGCTGGTCCTCGTACAGTGCGATGCGCGTGAGGTATTCGACGACGAGCTGGCGCGAGGTGACCCGTCCGCTCGCCAGAGCTTTCTGAAGCTCGGGAATGCCGGTCTCGACGACATTGAACGGAGCTCCGGCCTGGCCCGCACCGGCCATCCGCCCCGCGCAACCGGTGAGCGCCACGATCGCCAGCGCGAGTGTCACGACGCCTGCACGCGCCATCGTGCTCTCCGTGCTACGCGGTGGCCGGGGTGATCACCGTCTTCGCGCCGCGGCCGGCCGTGGCGTGGGCGAAGGCTTCCTCGACCCGGGTGAGCGGAAAGCGCGCGCCCACGAGGCTCTTGACGCCGAGCTTCGGCATCAGCGCCAGCGCGCGCCGGAACGCCGTCCCGCGGCCGAAGGCGCCGTGGATCCGGATCTCGCGGAAGTGCACGTCGAAGAGATCGAGCGGCAGCCGGCTGTCCTTGGGGTTGACGCCCACCAGCTGCAGCACGCCGGTCGGCTTCACCATCGACAGCGCCTGCGCCACCAGCTCCGGCTTGCCGACCGCCTCGCACACGACGTCGGCGCCGCGGCCGCCGGTCAGCTTCAGCACGCGCTGGCGCAGGTCCTCCTGCGTCGGATCGACCGTGTGGGTGGCCCCGACTCGCCGCGCGATCGCGCGGCGCTCCTCGATGGGATCGGACAGCAGCAGGCGGGCGGCCCCGCGACGCTTGGCCAGCACCATCGTCAGCAGGCCCATGATGCCGCCGCCCATCACCACCACGGTCGCGCCGCGCGGCATGGCGAACATCTCCAGGCCGGACAGGCAGCAGGCGGCGGGCTCGGTCAGCGCGGCGGTGACGGGATCGAGGCCGCGCGGCAGCGGATGCACGCAGTGCTCGGGCAGCGCGACGCGCTCGGCGAAGCCCCCCACGCGCGTCGCGCCCGCGCACTGGCTGATGCGGCCGGCCGCGCACTCGGCGCACTTGCCGCAGCCGTACGACGGTTCGCAGGCGACGGTGCGCCCGACGAGCCGCGGGCTCACTCCGCGGCCCACCGACGTCACGACGCCGGTGTACTCGTGGCCGAGCACGAGCGGTGGCTTCCACGGAAACAGCCCTTGCGTGGCGTGGATGTCGGTGCCGCAGATGCCGGCCACCTGCACGGCGACGACGACCTGCTTGGGCCCGGCGACGGGCTCCGGCGCCTCGTCGACCGTGAATCGCGGGCCGCCCTGCCAGGTGGCGACCTTCATCGGCTCAGCGCCCCTTGAAGTGCGGCGTGCGCTTCTCGACGAAGGCCTTGATGCCCTCGGTGGCGTCCTCGGTCTCGAAGCACGTGTTCTGCGCGAACGTCTCGTACTCGAGCGCGGTGCGCAGGTCGCTCTCGGCGTTGCGGTAGAGGCCGCGCTTGGCCAGCCGGATCGCGATGGGCGGTCCGGCGGCGATCGCGCGCGCCAGCGTGTGCGCCGCGGGCAGGAGCTCCTCGGGCGCCAGCACTTGGCTCACGATGCCCAGGCGCAGCGCCTCGGGCGCGTCGATGACGGCGCCGGTGAAGATCAGCTCGGCCGCCTTGGCCATGCCGACGACGCGCGGCAGGAAATACGTGCCGCCCCAGTCGGGATGCAGGCCCCGCTTGACGAACGCCTGCGAGAACTTGGCGGCGGTGGAGGCCAGCCGGATGTCGCAGCCGAGCGCCAGGTTCATGCCGGCCCCGGCGGCGGCGCCGTTGACCGCGGCGATGATCGGCTGCGGCGCGTCGCGCATGGCCAGGAGCGTGCGGTCGCGCCCGGGGGCGATCTTCTCCATCAGGGGCCGCTCGCGGCGGCCGTCCTTGGCCTCGCTCATGGCCTTCACGTCGCCGCCCGAGCAGAAGCCCTTGCCGCTGCCGGTGATGATCATCACGCGGACCTCGGGATCGGCCGCCGAGCGCGTGATGGCGTCGTGCAGATCGTCGCGCAGGCTGCCGCCGAGTGCGTTGAGGCGATCGGGGCGGTTCAGCGTGAGCGTGGCGATGCTGTCCTTCACCTCGTAGATCAGGCACTCGTAGGTCATCGTGTGAACTCCCTCAGCACGCGGCCCGGACGGCCGCAGCCGGTGACCGGCCCGCGCTGGTCCACCGTGCGCACGCCGTTGATCCAGACGCCGTGGACGCCGACGGCCGGCGTGTCCAGCCGCGTGGCCCCCGTCGGCAGGTCGTTCACGCGGCGCTTGGGGCCGCGTCCCACCGTGGCCGGATCGAAGAGCAGCAGGTCGGCCCAGGCGCCCGGCGCCAGCCGGCCGCGATCGGCGATGCGGTACGCCGTCGCCACGTCGCTCGTCACCCGCTTGACCGCTTGCGGCAGCGTGAGATCGCCGCGCTCGCGCACCCAGTGGCCGAACAGGTGCAGGCCGAAGCCGGCGTCGCAGAGGAACGACAGGTGCGCGCCGGCGTCGGACAGCGCGACGGCGGCGTGCTGGTGCCGGAGCAGGCGGCGCACCTCGTTCTCGTCGGTGTTGAACAGCTTGCAGTCGAACATCGCGTCCAGCTCACCGTCGAGCCCGAAGTCGAGGAAGACGTCCCACGGATCGCGCCCGGAGGCCTCGGCGAGCGCGCCGATCGTCTGGCCGATCATGCGCTCGTGCTCGGGGCGCCGCACCTCGGCGATGGCCAGGTGCGGGAAGGTCTTGTAGCTGAACCGGTTCGGCACGCCGGGCGTGGCCGCCTCCTCCTTCAGGCTCTTGCGGAAGGACGGATCGGCGAGCACGCGGCGGTAGGCGGCCTCGTCATCGCCGGCCAGGATCGCCGGCCGCCAGGCGAGAAACGCCTCGAGCGGGTAGGGGTGGCGCAGCGTGAATTCCATGCCGAGCGGGAAGCAGCCCACCTGCGCCCACAGCTCGCGCCCGCGCGCGCGCGCCGCCTCGATCTCCGAGAGCTCGCGGAACACGCGCGTGGGATCGCCGGGATCCACGAACATCGCGGCGATCATCACCGGCCGGCCGCTCTTCGCGGCGATCGACTCCAGCCACGGAATGGTGGAGGTCATGCCCTTGGTGAGCATGAACACGCCGCGGCCGGCCTCGCCGAGGGCGCCGGTGAGGGCGAGCATCTCCGCCTCGTCGGCCAGGCGCGAGGGCATCGGGATGCCGTTCTCGCCGTTGTGCTGCTCGAGCGTGGAGGTGGCGAACCCGATGGCGCCGGCCCGCACGGCTTCCAGCACCAGCCGCCGCATCTCGGCGATCTCCGCCGCCGTGGCCGCGCGCCTGGTGGCGTCGGCGCCCAGCACGTACGTGCGCACCGACGAGTGGCCCACGAACGAGGCGACGTTGGGCACCACGCCGCGGCGCTCCAGGGCATCGAGATACTCCGGATAGGTCTCGAACTCCCAGCGCACGCCGGCGCGGAGCGCGTCGAGTGACATCCCTTCGACGTGGGTCAGCGCGCGCAGGGTGAGGTCGCGATCGTCCGGGCGGCAGGGCGCGATGGTGAAGCCGCAGTTGCCGATCACCACCGTGGTGACCCCGAGCGCGGTGGAGGGCGTCGCGAAGGGATCCCACGTGAGCTGCGCGTCGTAGTGGGTGTGGATGTCCACGATGCCCGGCGCCAGCACCAGCCCGCGTGCGTCCACGCGCTCGCGGGCGGCCCCGAGGTCACGGCCGACCGCCGTGATGCGCCCGCCGCTCACGGCCACGCCGCCCTCGCGCGACGCGCCGCCGAGGCCGTCATGGACGACCGCGTTGTCGATGACGAGGTCGTGCATGCGCTAGCCGTGCATGACCAGGCCGCCGTCCACGCTCAGCGCCTGACCCGTCATGTAGCCGGCGCGGTCGGTGCAGAGGAAAGCGATCACGTTGGCGACGTCCTGCGGCTTCTCCATGCGACCGAGCGGCACGGACTTCTCGCGCTGCCGCGTGAACTCCTCGGGCGTGAGGCTCAGCAGCTTGGACTGGTCGCGCGCCACCATCTGCCACATGTCGGTCTCGACGAAGCCCGGGCACACGCAGTTGACCCGGATGCCGTCGGCCGCGTGGGCGAGCGCCAGGCTCTTCGTCATGCTCACCACGGCCGCCTTGCTGGCGTTGTAGGGCAGGTTGGTCTTGCTCCCGATCTTGCCGGCCATCGAGGCGAGGCTCACGATACTGCCCCGGCGGGCCGCGATCATCGTCGGGAGCACGGCCTGGGTCGCGAAGAACACCGCCTTGGCGTTGATGTTCATGATCGCGTCCCAGTGCTCCTCGGTGATGTCCATCGTGGCGGCGGCGCGATAGATGCCGGCGTTGTTCACCAGGATGTCGATGCGCCCGAACTGCGACTTCGTGCGCTCGGCCATCTGCTTCAGGTCCGCCCGCTTCGTGACGTCCGTCGGGATGACGGCCGCGCGGCGGCCGACGTCCTTGACGAGCTTGGCCGTGGTGTCGGCGCCGTTCTGATCCAGCTCGGCGATGACGATGTCGGCGCCCAGCTTGGCCAGCTCCAGCGCGGTGGCGCGGCCGATGCCGCGCCCAGCTCCCGTCACGATGGCGACCTGTCCCTGCAGCTCCATTGATCGTCTCCTTACATGGGGGCCCCGAGATGGCCCCCAAACCCCCATATGTTCGAAGCGCCCCGGCGGAGCCGTGGCGCTTCTCTGGAACGGCTCTCGAGAGCCCTCGAACCCGCATAGGTTCGAAGCGGTCCCGAGATGGCCTCATTCCCCAAATGCTCGGAGCGCCCCGGTGAAGCCGGGGCGCTCCGCGATGCCCGCTTCAGGCCGCCCGGCGGGTGGCTACTTGCCGGCGCGGGCCTCGAGCAGGAGCTTCACCTCGGTGGCGGCGGCGCGCCACAGCGGGAAGCCCGGCTCGTTGTAGGCGTCGTTGACCTGCTTGCGGAACTCGTTCATGGCCTCGTCCTTCTTGTCGGCCGGGGCCACGTCGATCGTCTTGGACCGGATGAGGGCGGCCTTGCCGGTGGCGGCGTGGGCCCGCTCGATCCAGCGGCCGATCTCGTTCCAGTTCTGGTCGAAGAAGACGACGATCGGAATCGACTGGTAGCCGTTGTTCAGCAGCGAGTCGCGGAGATCGGTCTCCTTGTCGCGGAAGAAGACGCGGAGCTCGGCGCCGGGGATCGCTTCCACGATGTTGGCGATCAGGGGCGAGTTCCGGTGGACGTCGCCGCACCAGTTCTCCGCGGTCATGATGACGTACTTGACGCCCTTCACACCGCTGAAGAACTTGCGCTCGTCGTCGGTGAGCTTGGTCTTGCCGTAGTTCTCCTCGGTCCGGGCCCGGGTGTCGCCCATCTGGGCCATGTAGTCCTTCCAGGTCAGGCCGCTCTTGAACCGCGTGTCGTCCATGGGGATCTTGCTCTGGGCCATGTCGTCTCTCCTCCGGTCTGGCGATAGGTTCTCTCGACCGCGAGGCCCCTTTATACACCCAATGTGCTTAACTGTCAGGGTGCGCTCGCTCCCCCGCCGGTGGCTCATCGTTCTCGCGCTGTTCGTGGTGACGTACGGGATTTCCACGCCGCTCGCCGCGTACGGCGTGTTCCTGCCGGTGCTGGCCGAGGCGTTCGGCTGGAGCCGCGGGGCGCTGTCCACGGCGCTCTCCGTCAACCTGTTGCTCGGCGGTGTCGCGGGCTTCGCGGTGGGCACTCTGGCGGATCGGCACGGCCCCCGCGTGATGCTGGTGATCACGGTCGCGCTCGCCGGCGCGGGCTTCGCGCTGGTCGGCGTGGTCGGCGCTCTATGGCAGCTCTTCCTGTTCGTGGGCGTCCTGGGCGGCATCGGCATGTCGAGCTTCTATCTGCTGGCGGCGGCCACCGTGAGCCACTGGTTCGAGGAGCGCCGCGCGCTGGCCATCGCGCTCGTGCTGGTCGGCTTCAACCTCGGCTATATCTCCGCCGGTCCGCTGGCCGCCTGGCTCATCGCCCACATCGGCTGGCGCGCCGCCTACGCGCTGCTGGGTGCGGGCTGCGGCGTGCTCACACTGCTGGCCGCGCTCACGGTGCGCCTGCCGCGCCCAGGTGAGGCCCCGCCGCGGCGCGCGAGCGCCGGCGCGCCCGCGCGGGACGTCACGCTGCGCGAGGCGCTGGCCGATCCGCGCCAGTGGTATCTCAACGCCTCCTGGTTCCTCACGGGCGGTCTCGCGCTGATGATCTCCGTGCACATCGTGCCGTTCGCGCGCGATCAGGGCATCGGGCTGGCCGCGGCCTCGCTGTCGCTGACCGCGTACGGCCTCGGCTCGGCGACGGGCCGCGTGGGCTCCGGGGTCATCTCCGAGCACCTGGGCGTGCCCGTCACCATCCGCATCGGCTTCGTGCTGCAGACCGCGGCGCTGCTGGGCGTGTGGTGGGCGCCATCGCAGAACGCGCTGCTGGCCGCGATGGTGCTCTTCGGCGCCGGCTTCGCCGCCGCCGACACGATGTTCACCAAGGTCATTCCCGACGTCTTCGGCATGCGCGCGCTCGGTGCGATCATGGGCGTGCTCGCGCTCGGCTGGCGCACCGGCGCCGCCCTGGGCCCGGCCGCCGCCGGCTTTCTCTACGACATGACCGGATCGTACGCGCTGCCATTCGGCGCGGCCCCCGCGGCCGTCCTCGTGAGCTGGGGCTTCTTCGCGCTGGGGACCGCACACATGAACCGGAAGGGGAGGGGAAGGGGGAACCCTCCCAGGGATCCGCTTCAATAACCGGAGGGGAAGGGGTAACCCTTCGAGGGATCCCCTTCAATAACCGGAGGGGAAGGGGGAACCCTCCGAGGGATCCCCTTCAATAACCGGAGGGGAAGGGGGAACCCTCCGAGGGTTCCCCTTCA
>Ga0075424_100005555_pt1 | contig 12056 bp, 6 predicted proteins | sample SoiMethybrSBSTD3_FD_75301 | JGI IMG/M metagenome (GOLD analysis project Ga0075424, IMG submission 75301) | Bulk soil microbial communities from a Populus tree surrounding site in Tennessee, USA - Soil MetaG P. TD hybrid SBSTD3 | ecosystem: Environmental > Terrestrial > Soil > Tree plantation... | reverse complement strand
CTCCGAGCCGCTGATCCGCGACAATCGCCGACGGCACGGTCGCGTCAAACGCGACGAGGGGGGCGGCAACTCGTCCCGACAGGGTGAGGACTGCCGAGATCGCGTCGCTCGAGACCGTCGCGGCGTCTATATCCGCGATGCCCAGCGTTCGGAGCAGGCGCAGGAGCGACGGAAGGGTGACGCCGTTGATGCGCGCGGTTCCCGCGACGGTCGAGTTGCCGATCTCCGCGTTGTTCAACATTCCGCCCGCAACGAGCGCAATCGGCACGGTATCGCCAACACGATGATGCGCATCGATGCGCCAGCGGCCACCCGACACCTGCAGGCGTGTGTCGCCTGGAATCGAGACGCGCCCGCGGCCCGTGACGCCACCGTCGGCGCGAAGCGTCGCCTCGGCGGCCCATGTCGAGGGCTCCGCGAGCGGTCCGCTCATGCTCACGTCACCAGCGAGCGTCCCCGACGGCGCAATTTGGAGAGCTCCAGCCAGGGCCGCGGTCAACCTCGCCGCATCAACGTCCCGCCACGACGCGGAAAGATGTGCGTCGGCGCTGGCAAACGGTATCTGTCCCTTGGCGTTGACCCGACCGCCTGCAATCGTGAAGTCTGCGTTCCGAAGATCAGCGGAGTCCGTAGTCACATGGGCGTTGACAGACAGGTCGCCGATGGTGATTTGCTGCCAGTCGACACGCGAAGAGGTGAGCCGCGCGTCGACGGTCGGTCCTGCAAAAGGGCCTGATGCGCGGACGTCCAGCGCAATCGACCCGCGCGGCAAGTCGTTCTCTTCCATCGCCCACCGCGCGACACGGGCGATATCGGCCGTTCCGGTGGCGTGCACGTCGACGCCGGGATCCTTCGCAATGACCGAGAGGACGCCATCAACTAGCAGCGACGCTTCGTCCGACCGCAAGGCGGCGGCCGTCAGCCGCAGCGCTCGCCCATCGAACGCTGCGCCGCCGTCGAGCGTGGAAATGCGTGTCTCTCTCTTGCCCACTCTCACACTCGCTGGACGATTCAGCGTCACGCGCCCACTGTTTCGGCCGATATCGAGCGTCAGGGCTGGGATCGCGAGCGCGAGGTCGTTCTGCGCATCCGTGACGTCGATGACGAACCGCGGCGCGGACAGATGCGCGATGTTGAGCGGCGCCGGTTCGCCTGACGGCGTCTCTGAGGACTCGGGAAGGTTCATGCGGCCATCGGCATCGCGCACGAGACGCACGCGTCCGTTGGTCACGGCCACCTCGTCGAATGCGATGACGCCGGCCAGCACACGGGACGCGAGCGCGGCGCGCACGTAGTTCGCTTCGAAAAATGGAAGATCCGGGGTCCGCTCCCCGGCAATCCGAATGTCGGCCAGACCGAGTGTCAGGGCCGCCAGGTTGTAATCGAGACGTGCGGCCTCGATGCGAATCCCGTAGCGCCGCTGCACTTCGCCGATGGCGTAACGCAGGACCGCACGTCGAACCGGGGGTGTATGAACGACGAGCACGAAGACGGCGACCGCGATCAGCACCGCAGCAGCCGCAAGCGCAAGTCGTCTTATGCCGGCCAGGGTCATTGGTAGGGTCCGCCTTCAGGCGGACCGGCCTTTATCGTACTCGTCCCAGCGCGTCGATTCTCGCGATCAGCGCACGCGCAAAGCGTGCCGCCTCCTCCTCTGTCGCCCCGCTGGCGCGCAACCCCGTCCGCAGCGCCGATTCGGTGATCCGCCTCGCCTTCCTGTAAAACCAGTGCACGTGCGTGACGGGAATACCGCGCCCGATTTCGGAGCGCTGCCCCTGGTAGCCGAAATCGACGACTCCGTCGTGCACCGCCGCGACAAACCCGGGCGTCTGTGCCTCGAAGCCCGCCACGTCCCACCGATCGCGCGAAACGACGGTCGTGCCCCACTTGCCCATCGCGCCGCCCCAGTCGGTAATCAGGTATCGGGCTTCGGACGCGAAGCGCGACACCGGGTATTCGAAAATCGCGGTGTTGGAGCCGCGCGATACGTCGCGACGATCCTTGCTGTCCCAATTCGACAGCAGCATGACGACAATCTTCAACCCATCGAGCTGACGCGTCCCGACAAACGGGTTGTCGTTCCACGCCCAGCTGTGTTCGTCAAACAGCATCCGGACGGATCGATCCTCGAGCTCGAATCGCGCCTCCGTAAAGCTTCCATTTTCTCTAACCGCCGCGCGCGCCCGCGTGAGCGTCGTCACGCCGTCGATGCGTCCGCTCGCGACGTAGTGCGTCACTTCCCCGAAATAGCCGCACGCGGCGGCAAACCGTGCGCAGAAGGATTCCGGCTTGGCCTCGTCACCCCATTTGACGCGCCACAGACGCTGGTTCGCGTCGCGAACGGCCACGCCCGGATGCGAGCCTGTCATCAGCTCTTCCACGAATTCGAATGGCGGTGCGGGTACGTAGCCAGCGCCGCCGGGCCCATAGCGAAGTTCGTTGGCTTCCTCGGTGTGAACCTCGTGCCAGATCCGATGGCGCGTGGCGAGGAGCGGGCGCGGGCCGGCGCGGTGGATGCGCCAGACACCGTGGATGCGCCAGACCAATTGCAACGTCCAGAAGATCGCGACGCTTCCAGCGGCGATCAGCAGGACGATGAGCGGCCAGCGCACGTTCAGCCGGGCGTGCAAACAGCCCGCCCATCGCGGGCCCGCCGCGCCGAAGCGCGTGGCGCGGAGGCCGTGTTACGCTGTAACACCGGGATGACGACGGCCAAACCGATGGACCTCACACTCGAGGTGGCTCCGAAAGCGCGCTTCGACGTGGTCGAGATGAGATCGCGATTCGCCGCCGAACACGAAGCGCTCGCCGGCTACTCCCATTGTCTCTACTGGTCGTCGCACACGACCGCCGGGTTCCTCGACCGCAGCATCTCGGCGCGGCTGCGCGAACAACATGTTTCGACATTCGTCGAGGCCTTTCGCACCATCTTTCCTGAAGGCGCCGGCTACGAGCACGACCAGCTCGATCGCCGGTCCGACCTCGACGCCATCCAGCGCGCCTGCGAGCCGAAAAACGCCGACTCGCACCTCGCGTTCATGGCCAGCGGCCTTCGGCCGTGCGTCACGCATCCAAACCGCGACGGCGAAGCCGTCTGCTTCGTCGATCTCGACGGGATTGTGGAAGGACGGCCGCGGCGCCGGGTGACGCGCGTCATCGGTTTCCGCACGCAGCGCATCGTCGGCCGTACGCGCATCGAAGTGCCGGTCTCCGAGCATCCGATCGACTCGGTGAATCTGAAGGATCCGCGTCTCGGGATCTATCCGGCGCTGTCGGAATTTGTCGCGCGCACCGGCGCGGGCAAAGGGCAGCTGCGCATCGTGCTCGATCCCGCGGAACGCCACTCGGCGCTCACGGTGAACGAATACGAGACGCTGCTGATGAAGTACGACCTGGCAGAAGTGCTGCGCAATCCCCTGCGCTTCGTCGCACAGCAATACCGCAACGCGATGAAGAACCCGCGCGCGGTGCCGGCCAAGACGCTCGGCTACGCGAAGTACGACTTCGTGCGGGTGATGAATACCGGCCTCGACACCTTGCGGCTGCGCGGCTCGGTGGTCGAAAAGCTGCTCGCGCGGACGCTGGCGGTCCCCGCCGCGAGATTCTTCCGCATGCGGCGGTCAGTGAGCCTGCTCGTCTCGGAGTGCGAAGACGGCAGCGTCGGCATCGTCGAGGGGACGTATCAAAGCCCAATCCTTGTCCAGTGGCAGAGCGCGCCGCGCAAGGCGCGCATCCTCGACGTGACCCTCACAGAATTGCGGTAGAGTCGGACCTTAAGGTCCGCCCCTACAAGGTCCCCTCTACTTCGGCAGCCTGTCCGGCATATCCGCAATCACGTACGTCACCACCGCAATCGCGGCGGCGCCCTTCGAGACCTCCTCGGGCGCAATCCGCTCCACCGTATCGGCCGGCGTGTGATGGATGGTGAAGTACCGCGTCGGGTCGCCCATGTAGGCCATCGTCGGCACGCGGCCGGCTTGCGCGATCGGATCGATGTCGGCGCCCCCACCGCCCGAGATGGTGTCCGCGAGATTGAGCGGCGCCAGCAGTGACGTGATGTCGCGAATGACGTTGCGCGCAGCAAGGCTGCCCGAGAAGCCAAACCGCGCCGGCTCGAACACGCCCGAGTCGGCCTCGAGCGCAAACACATGGTTCATCGCGGTCGATGCGTATTTCTCGGCATACGCGGCCGCCCCGCGCGTCCCGTTTTCCTCGTTCGTCCACAGCACGAGGCGCACGGTTCGACGCGGCTGGATGCCGAGCTTCTTCATCAGGCGCAGCGCTTCCCACGTGACGACGCAGCCGACGCCGTCGTCGGAGGCGCCGGCGCCGACGTCCCACGAATCGATGTGACCGCCGAGGACGACAACCTCCTCAGGCTTCTCGCGGCCTCGAATCTCTGCAACCACGTTGGCCGATTCCACATCGCCGTCGCCGTGCCCCTCGAGCGAGAGGTGCACACGCACCTTGCGACCTCGCGCGGTCAGACGCGCAATGCGGTTGGCGTCCTCGCCAGCGACAGCGGCTGCCGGAATCGCCGGCAAATCCGCCTGATACTGCACGCTCCCCGTGTGCGCCGTCCGCAAGCCGACGGGACCGACCGCGCGGACGAGCACGGCGATCGCGCCTGCCTGCGCCGCGGCGCGCGCGCTTCCCGTGCGGTAACTGACCGTGTCCGCGTAATTGGTGAACGGCTCGTTGAAGAGTACGATGCGGCCCCTCGCTTCGGCGGCGCGCATACGCAGCTCGTTGAAGCTCTCGACGACCAGCACCTCGGCTTCGAGGCCACCGGGCGGCGTCGCGATCGAACCGCCCAGCCCGAGGATCGTCAGCGGATGGCGCGGCGGATCGACAATCTCCGCGCTCTCGCGGCCTCGCGTCCATTTCGGGACCATCACCTTCTCGGTGTGGACGTTGTCCAGGCCGTCCTTCTTCATTGTCTCGGCCGCCCATGCGATGGCGCGACCGAGGTTCTCCGACCCGCTCAGACGACTTCCGTGAGTGTCTGTAAGCTCGGCGAGCCTCTGCCATGCGAAGTCGTCGGCGGTAGCGGCCTTGATCAGCCGTGTGGCGGTATCGCGGTAGGCGTTGATCCAGCCCGACGTCGATTGAGCGTCAGCATGTGCGGCCGCCAGGGCAACAAAGGCCGCGGCGCACAGAGCAAACGGAGGGATGCGCTTGGTCTCCATCGAGGCACAAGCCTATCAGACAGCCTCGGACAGGGGCCACACGATGCTGCCGGTTCCGTCTGGACGACCGCTAACCTGCCGAACCCACATCTTTGCGATCGGACCTCAGTACCGCAGGGCGTACTGGAGTTTGACGAGCAACTGATTGGAATCGAGCTGCCAGCGGTCGCTCACGTCCCGCACGTTGTGGTTGTAGATGACAAACAGGTCGCCCACCGCGCGGAAGGTCCACCGCAGCTTCGAGTTCGTGCCGATCGACCTGGTCTGCGTGTCGTACTGCCAGTAGCTGCTGACTTGCATGTCGGGCGACACGTTGAAGCGGAGGCGCGTACCGGTGACGGCCTCGACGAACCGCCCCTCCCGCAGGTCGCCGACATCGCGCTCGCCGGTCAGTTCCACCGTGACGAGCGCAGACGGATGCCACGCGCCTGTCCAGATGATCTGGTCGAGCGTCCCGGTGTAGAACCCGCCGAACCACCACGTCAGCTGTCCGCTGAACGTCCGCTTCGCGGCGAACTGCTCTTCGAGGCGATACCGCATCCAGTGGTACGCGCCGGGTCGAATGCGGACGTTGTCGGCAACGTCGAACGACGTCACCAGCCGCTCTCCCGTCGGGACGACGTTGAATTCGACGCGGTCGCCGCTGGCGAAGCGCCAGTTGAACGGCACGATCTGGTTGCGGTAACTCTCCCAGTCGCCACTCAAGTTGGTGTACAGATGCAGCTGCACTTCGTGCTCCATCTGCCGCAGCCAGCCGTCGAACTTCGGCGTATTCGTTGCCTGCAGCCGGTGGTAGTACATCGCGCGTCTCGGAACGAAGCCAAGCGACGGATCGAACCCGTCGCCAATGCGCATCGTTGACGCGATGAGTTCCCACAGGTCGTTCGGGTAGTCGATGCGCGCGCCCATCGCGCTGCGGTCGCCCCTGGCTCCCTGGCGATCCATCAGCAGCGCCCACGCGCCGGCACGCAGGTTCTTGTTGCGCCGGAAGTGTGAAGTCTGGAATGTGACGTCGGGTCCGGCGAGCCAGCTTCCACCGCGGCCCAGCGGATCGCCGACTGTGGCAATCAGGCCGACAGACGACTCTCCCAGCACATTCCTCTTGATCCGCACGGACGCCATCGACGCCGCCGGCGCCAGACCGGACGCATCACGCGTGCGCGTGACGAGGCCGCCGACATTGGTGTTGCCAATCCGTCCGTTGATCTTCGTGCCGAAGAGAATCGGCTGCTCGCGGCCGGCGACCAGCCCGATGCGCCGGCTGAAGAACGGGATGACGTCGTTGCCGAGCCCGAGCCCGAAGCTGAAGATGTCAGAGCCTTCAAGAAAGAATGTGCGCGTCTCTGGAAAGAAAAGTGGAAAGCGCGTCAGGTTGGTCCGGCGCGTATCGACCTCTGATTCCGCAAAGTCGGTGTTGATCGAGAGTGACGATACCAGGTTCGGCCCGACCCGCTGCGTGACATCGAGACTCGCATCGCCGGTGTGATTGACCGGTTGGCCCGGGCTATTGATGCCGCCGCCAGCCGTCACCGCCGGCCGCACGGAGAGACCGCGTCCCTGCGACAGCCGGGGCACCTCCGTGATGAGGCCTGCGCGGCTCGTCTGTGTCAGTTTCCAGTCACGCCTGGGACTCGCCCAGCGATCGGTCTCCTGAAGCCGCTGGATCCGCCGCTCCACGTTGAAATGCCACGAGCGGAGGTCCTTCTTGAAGGCGAGCGTCTGCGTGGGAATCCAGATTTCGACCGACCACCCCTTCTCGTTTCGGCGCGTCGCAGCCATCCAGATACCGTCCCAGTTGCTGTTCTCGCTGTCGCCGCCGGGATTGATCAGCGCGTCGTATCGCGCGCCGGACGGGTTGACCTGGAACACATAGCCCGAACGTCCGTCGAGAAACGTGTCCAGCACGATCTTGATGTGATCTTCATTGCGCAGCGAGCCGTCGCGCTGCTTCGTAAAGCTGACGATGCGGTCGGGTTCGGGATCGTCACAGGTGATCGCCAGGTAGAGCGCCGTCGGGCGGAGCAGCAGACGCACCGTGGTCGTGAATGAGGCCGGGGTGCCTTCGCTTGGCTCGATCATGGTGAGGGCGGGAATCGTCTCCGCGGCCGACCACGCCGCCTCATCGAACAGGCCGTCGAGGCGGATGGCCGCGGTCCCGGATGTCGCCCGCACCGCGGGCGGCGCGTCATCGCCCGTCTGCGCAGCGGCCTGCACCGCCCACAGCGCGGCGAGCAGAACGAGAATTGGCAACGATGCGGGCACGAAGGGACGCGCCGTCGGCCGCGCCGCCGGGCTCTCGACCCCGCATGGTAGATCGACGCAGAAGGTGCTGCCCGCGGGGCCGCTCGTTTCCAGCGTCAACGTGCCGTGATGCGCCTCGGCGATCCACTTGGCGATGGTCAATCCGAGTCCCGTGCCCTCGTAGTGCCGCGACGGGTCGAGCTGCACAAACCGGTCGAAGATGCGCGCTCGATCCGCTTCGGGTATGCCGGGGCCGCAGTCGGCCACGCGCACAAACAGGCGTGAGCCGCTGGGACTGACATCAACCGAGACGACCCCGCCTCTCGTTGAGTGCTGGACCGCGTTCTGCAGCAGATTCACCAGCAGCCGGCGCAGCAGCTCCTCGTCGCCGCGCACGGGCACATCGGTCGCTCCCGTGGATGTCACCGTGATGCTGCGCGCCGCGGCAAGGACGTCTACGGCGCGCCTGCAATCCTCGACGACGTCATCCAGATAGAGGTCAACGGGACGCAGCGGATACGCGCCGGCGTCGGCCCGCGCGAGCGCCAGCATGTCCTCGACGAGGCGGCCCAGGCGCTGTGCCTGACCGCGCGCCATCTCCAACGCATCCCGGTATTCCGGTTCCTCACGGTGATCGCGGCTCAGGGTGACATCGGCAGCCGTTCGAATGATCGAGACCGGTGTCCGGAGCTCGTGCGATGCGTCGGCCATGAACTGGCGCTGCGTCGCGAGCGCCGTGCGAAGCCTCGCGACAAGGCCGTTGAATGCACGTGCGAGCTGCCCGAGCTCGTCGTCTCGAGGCGCCGGGCCGAGGTCTTCCAATCCCGTCAGCGGAATGCTCCCCGCGCGCCGCGCCATCAACGTGATTGGCCGCAGTCCGATCGAGGCGAGCCAAAGGCCGCCCGCGCCGGCGAGCAGCAGCGCGAGCGGAACGACGACGAGCATGGCCTCACGCACTTCATGCTGCTCGCGCGCCACGTCGTCCAGCGGCCGCGCGATGACGAGCGTGAGTGTTACCGCGCCGAAGGTTTCGGGCTCGACGTGGACGCGCCACGATCCTGAGGGCGTGTCGATCGTTCGCGGCGCGGCGGGAACTCCCCGGACGGGTGTCAGGTCCGCAAGCGTAACGTGATTGAGCTGCGTGGCCAGCGGCGCGCCGTTGCGATCGAGAATGGCGATGGCGTCCCCGAGCGATCCAATCGCGTTGCGGGCTTCAGTGGCCGCCAGCTCGGGGCTGTCCAGCTCCCTGAGCTCCTCGCGGAGCACGTTCGCCAGCGTGGCGTGAACGCTGTCGAGCTCGCGATCTGCGCGCCGGATGCCGAGGCGTGCCTGTACGACGAGCACGTCGATCCCGAACAGCAGGAGGACGGCGACCAGCGCGATCGTGTACCAGAGAGTCAGCCTCGCCCGCAGCGAGAGATTCTTCATCGCGCGCCGCATGCGAGCTGGTATCCCTCCCCGCGCCTCGTGCGAATCAGCTCCTGCTGCCCCGCCGCCTCGAGCTTGCGCCGCAGCCGCTGAATGTAGACGTCGACGACGTTCGAGAGCGGGTCGTAGTGTTCATCCCACACATGCTCCGCGATGTCGGCACGGCTGACGACGTCTCCGGCGCGGCGCGCCAGGTACTCGAGCAGCGCGTATTCCTTGGCGGTGAGGGCGATCTCCGCGTCCCCTACCAGCGCGCGGCGGCTCCTCGTGTCCACCGTGAGCGGACCGGCGAGCAGCCGTTGCGGGAGCACCGGCTGCCGGCCTCGGCGGATTAACGCTCGAAGGCGCGCGAGCAGCTCTCCGAAGGCGAACGGTTTGACCAGGTAGTCGTCGGCGCCGCAATCCAGTCCTTCGATCCGCGCATCAACCGAATCACGTGCGGTGAGCATCAGGATCGGGACGGCATTGCCGGCCTCGCGAAGGGCGCGGCAGACGCCGAGCCCGTCGACCTTGGGCAGCATCAGATCCAGGATGACCGCGTCGTAGTCGCACGTGCCGGCCTGGAAGAGCGCGGCCTCGCCGTCAGCCGCCACATCGACGGCATACGCCTGTTCGCGCAGTCCCTTGGCGAGGACCTGTGCCGCCTGAGGTTCGTCTTCGACGAGCAACACGCGCATGATCCGGTCCATCATATCCATGGATGCGCTTTGTGTTTGTCATCGTGCATTCATGAACGGTTGCGCATGCTGACTGCTTTGACACGACGACTCCTTCCCGCGGGCGCCGGTCTCGCCGCGCTGCTCGTCGCAGCGCAGGCATCGGCCCAAGGCGGCGCCGCCGGGTCGCTGACGCTGCAGACGGCCATCGAGCGGGCGATGGCCGCCAACGCCACGATTGCGGCGGCTCGGCTCCGCGGTCCCATCAATCTCGCCAACCTCGCGGTCGCGCGGGAGCGGCTGAACCCGGAGGGATCCTTCGAGCTGGAAAAGGAAACGCCGAAGGAAGCCTACGGCCTCGCCGTCCCGCTGGAGCTCGGCGGGAAACGCGCGCGCCGCATCGACGTCGCAGAAGCGACTATCCGTGCGGGCGATGCGGAGCTCGCCGCGACCATCGCACAGGTGCGCAACGACGTTCGCCGCGCCTACGTCGGCCAGCTCGTCGCCGAGCAGCGCCTGATGATCCTGCGCGAACAGCGCGACATCTCAATGCGAGCGCGTGACACCGCTCAGGCGCGCTTCGACGCGGGCGACGCGCCACGGCTCGAGGTGATGCAGGCGCAGCTCGCGCTGGCCGCCGCTGAAAACGAAGCGACCGGGGCCGAGGGCATCGCCTCCGCGACACGATCGGCGCTCAACGCCCTCCTCGCGCAACCGCTCGACACTCCGATCACGCTGTCGAGCGACGTCGAGACCGTTGCCCCACCGGGCACACAGGCGGCATTGATGCTCGCGCAGATGAGCAGCACCGAGCTGATCTCGCTCGACCGGCAGATCGAAGCGCAGCGCGCGAGACTGGCGCTGGCGCAGGCGCTGCGGGTGCCGGACCTGACGCCAACCTTCACGTTGACCCACCGGGCGGAGCCTGAATTCAACTACGGATGGCGAGCGGGTGCCGCGGTCACGCTCCCGCTGTTCACGACGCACCGCGCGGGCGTGCTCGTCGAGCAGACGACGCTCGACCAACTGACCGCGCAGCGGCAGGCGACGCTGCTGCGTATCCAGGGGGAGGTGAGCGCCGCCGCGCAGCGCGCGCAGGCCCAGCGCGAGCTGTTCGTTCGCTACCGCGATGAGATCGTTCCGCAGGCGCAGCAGGTCGAGCAGCTCGCGCAGGATGCGTATCAGCTCGGACAGACCGGCATCGCCGCGCTGCTGCAGGCGCTGCAGGCGACCCGCGACGTCCGCCTCCGCTCGATCGACGCGATCGATCAATTCCAAAGCGCGGTCGCCGATCTCGAGCGCGCGATAGGAGCTCCCCTGCCATGACAGTCAACTCCCAAACACCAACTTCCAAGTCCCAAGGTGGCAGCAGCCTTTCCTTGGACGTCGGAAATTGGAAGTTGGTAGTGTTCGCCGCGCTGCTTGCCGCGGCGGCGTGCGGAAAGCCGGCGGCTGAAGAGACCGAAAGCGAGGCGCCGGTTCCGGTCAAAGTCGAAGAGGCGATGCTTGGATCGATCCGGGGGGTCGTGCATGCAACGGGCGTCATCAGCCCGGCGCCTGACGGCGAGCTGATCGTCATTGCGCCCGAGGCGGGCCGCATTATCGACATTCCGCGCGCTGAAGGTGAGCGTGTCGCGAAAGGCGACGTCGTCGTGCGGTTCGAAATTCCGTCGCTCACCGCCGACGTCCAGCGCCAGGCGGCGGAGGTGCAGCGCGCCCAGGCTGCGCTCGCCACGGCGAAGGCGAACCAGGTACGGCAGCAGCAGCTGTTCGACCGCGGCATCGCCGCTCGCAAGGACGTCGAAGACGCGGACCGGATGGTCGCCGATGCCGAGGCCGCCGTGGGTCAGGCGGAAGCGTCGCGCGCCGCGGCGATCACCGCCGCCTCGCGCGCGACGGTGCGTGCCGCCTTCAACGGCGTGATCGCGAAACGCTTCCACAACCCGGGCGATCTGGTGGAACCGGCTGCGAGCGATCCCGTGTTGCGGCTCATCGATCCGCGCCGGCTCGAGGTGGTCGCGTCGGTGCCGCTCAGCGAAGCGCCGCGTGTGGTGATTGGCGCAGGCGGCTGGATGAAAGCGGTCGTCACCGGCTCGGCGGATCTCGCGCTCAAGGTGGTCTCGCGTCCGGCTCAGGTGGAACAAGGAACCGCGACCATTCCGGTGCGCCTCGCGTTCGCAGCGCCGCAGACCCTCTCCGCAGGAACGCCTGCCCAGGTCGATATCGACGCGGAGCAGCACACCAATGTCGTGCTCGTTCCCGCGGCCGCGATCGTCCGCGAGGGCGAAGAGACCGCGGTGTTCGTCGCGATGGGCGGCAAGGCGCAGCGGCGTCCGGTGAAGGTCGGCCTGACCGACGGCAGCGAAGCCGAAATCGCGTCCGGCGTCAAGGCGGGCGAGATGGTCATTGTCGAGGGACAGGCAGGCCTTCCCGACGGTGCCACCATCACGATCGACACGGGTGAAGACGAGGACGCGGCTGACGAGAAGGGCGGGACGGGCGGGAAGGGCGAGACGGGCGGGAAGGACGAGGGCAAGAAGTG
>Ga0075424_100005552_pt1 | contig 12059 bp, 7 predicted proteins | sample SoiMethybrSBSTD3_FD_75301 | JGI IMG/M metagenome (GOLD analysis project Ga0075424, IMG submission 75301) | Bulk soil microbial communities from a Populus tree surrounding site in Tennessee, USA - Soil MetaG P. TD hybrid SBSTD3 | ecosystem: Environmental > Terrestrial > Soil > Tree plantation... | reverse complement strand
CTCCCGGCAACGTTTCCACGCCGTACTGGTTGTTCTCCTGGCAGATGTATTCGAGCAGCTCGTCGCCAGGCGTCCACGTCGCCATGAAGCGGACGGTGAACGGCTTGGTATACGCGCCCGGATCGTCAATGGTGACGACGTTCTCCATGTGGCCCATGTCCTTGCGCGTCCAGCGTTCGATCGTGTGAAGCTGTTCGGTGTGCGGATGGCCACGCCGGTCGAACCAGAACTTGTCGTTGAAGCCGACCGTGTCGATCACCAGCGTGTCGCCGTCCCACGAGCCGATCGAATGTCCGAGCCACGTTGAATCGAGCTCGTCGGCGGGCGGATGCTTCCGCCCATCCATGAAGATCTGCCGGTAGGTGTGGATGTTTCCTTCGTGCAGGATGTACAGGTGCGTCGCCTGCTTGTCCGTGTAGTTCTGCACGAACCGGAACGGGAACGGCGTCGTCCGCGGCACGCCCATCGGCAGGCACTGGTTGTGCGGCTCGAGCGTGACGTCGCGCTTCGACATCAGCTCCTTCGCCCACGGCAGCAGCAGGTTGTCAATCTCGCCGGGCTTCAGCCCGCCGTCCTTCTCGAGATCGTTGATGGGGCCGCCTCCAACCCAGACGCCGTTCAAGTCGGGGTGGCCGTTTGGCAGCCTCGGCACGGGACCGGTCGGAATCGCGGAGCGCTTCTTCGTGTTGACCGTGCCGACGTCCTTGCCGACTGCGCCGGTCTGGGCGTGCACGACAAGAGGAAGAGCGAACGCGGCGAGCGCGCAGATGACGATCAGTTTTCTCACGGCGCCTCTCCCGTCTAGTTGTTGTCGTTCGCCCCTGAAAACACCTTCGTGCCGTCGGCAAGTACCACCGTGCGGGCGTGCGCCCCCGTCACGCCGGACCGCGCGAGATCGCCTTCAACGGTGACGGTGTCGCCGATCTTGACCGACTTGCCCGTCCACCCCTGACGCGTCAGCGCGCTTCGCGCCGCCAGCTCGAAGTTCCATGTGGTCACCTTGCCGCTGGCATCCTTCACGTCAACGTAGAGGCGCGAATGCGGGTTGGTCCATTCCATCTTCGACACGGTGCCCTTGATCGTCACCGGCTTGTTGACGTCGTACTCGCCGGCGACTGAATGATGGGCGAGCAGCGGCACTGCCGCGCAAAGCATCCCGCTCACAACGATTGCCAGTTTCTGTCTCATCGCATCCTCCACAACGAATCAGAACCCGTACTTGATCCCGAACTGCAGCACGCGCGGCTCGCCGGCCATCGCCCGGATCTGGCCAAACGTGCCGGCGGTGAGCGTGGTGTTCGGGTTGGCCCAGTTGATGTGATTGGTCAGGTTGAACGCCTCGAGCCGCAGCTCGACGCTCTGCTTGCCGAACGTCACGAGCCTCGACACGGCCATGTCGCTGCTCCAGAAGTTCGGCCCCATGATGCTGTTCCGCTCCTCGCTGCCGAACGCGCCCGGTGCCGGCTGCGCGAACGCCGACGGGTTCAAATAGTTGTTCAGCGACTTGTCACCGTAGGGATTGTCGTTGACGATGTTGACGCGTTGCTCCTGGAAGCGCTGGCCGTTGAGCAGCAGATCGCGGCCGGTCGTAACCGTCAGCCAGCTGCCCGAACGCGCGTTGACCACGCCCGAGATGCGCCAGTCGGATGCAACGATGCGAAGGCCGCGGTTGGTGAAGTCCGGCGTGCGGTATCCGACCGTGAAGCTTGCGAGATGCGTGCGATCCTGATCGCATCGGCCGCGATCGCGTGCGGGGTTGGCCGGGTCCTGGAAGCCCTGCGCCAGCTGAGGAAATCCGCCGTTGGTGGTATCGCCGTAGCAGCGCGAGACCGTGTAGTTGCCGTTGAGTGTCACGCCGTTGGCGGAACGCCGCCGGAACGACAACTTCAGACCCTTGTAATCCTGCTTGCCGATACTGACGTGCAGATCCAGGTTACCGATCAGCGCCGCGGCGGCCGGATTTTCTGCGCCGAGCGTCAACACACGGCGCGCATCGGTATTGGCCGTGGTGCTGCACACCGGATACGACACGCCGCCGAGGACGCACGGCCCCGTGCCGAGAAACACCGCTGGATTGAGCTGCAACTGGTTCCACAAGCGGTCCGAGTGGCTTCCGAGGTAGCTCGCCGCCACGCTCCAGACTTTGCCAACCTCCCGCTCGACCGTGACGTTCCATGACTGGATACGCGGCGAGTTGATGTCTGGATCGGTCGCGCCAAACGCGCCGAATGGGATGTACCTCGTGTCGCGGTTCGTCACGATCGGATGCGGATTGCCGCCAACCGCGCCATACGGATCGTCGAGACCGCCGGGCGGGTCGGTGATCAGCGATCGGTTGCCGAAGGGCGGCGCCGATGCGTTGATGTTGTGGCGCTCGGCCGTCGGGAAGTCGTACGAGATGCCGTAGGACGATCGCAGCGCGGTGCGGCCGTTTCCGGTGACGTCCCACGCCCAGCCCACGCGAGGCGAGAAGTTCAACCATTGCTTGTGAAGGCCCGTCTGGCCGCCAGGAAAACCGTTGTCGCCCGGATAGAGCAGGCCCGCAGGTGCGTTGACGAACACCTGGCTCTTCACGTTCTTCCGGAAGTTGTCGGTGCTGAAGTTGTAGATGGCATTGTTCAGCACGTTCTGCCCGAAGTAGGGCTCCCAGCGCAGGCCCCAGTTGAGCGTGGTGCGGCTGGTCACCCGCCACGTGTCCTGCGCGTAGAGGCCGAGGTACCACATGTCCATCGGGAGCGCGGCGGGCCCTCCCTGCTCGAGGCTCGACAGACGTCCCACCAGGAAGTCGGCGAGTCCGAGACCTGTGGCCTGTCCGTTGATGAGCCAGTTACCACCGGATCGTGCGTGCGTCAGGAAGTCCATCTTCCAGTACGCGAGGCTGCCGCCGATTCCGAGCTGGTGATTGCCGCGCACCAGCGTCAAGTCGTCGCCGAGCTGTGACGCGTTGGTGATGAAGATGCCGGTCGTCGCGGTCGCCGCGGAGAGGTTGAACCCCCCTGTCACCGACATGACCATTTCTCCCGGCTTGTAGCTGATCACCTTCGAGCCGAGATCGCTGCCGTCGAAGAACGGCGGCGTGCCGCGATGGATCGCGGTGCGGTTGAACGCGAAGCGGATCGCGTTGACCATGTTGTGGCCGTAGATGGTCGTGTCGCCGATCGCGAGCGACTGCGCGAGGTTGTCGAGTCCCGGCGTCCCGGTCGTCAGCACGTTCTTCGACCGGCTGTAGGGCGCCGGCTCGTTGTGATACGTGGCCATATAGCGGCCGAACAACGTCCGGTTCGGCGTCATCTGATAGTCGATTCGCGCGACGCTTTGCCCTTCGGTGCTGTCGTTCGTCGTGACGTAGGTGACCTCGCCGCACGGATCGGTGGTCGTCGGCAGCCGCTTCGCGAGGTTCACCGCCGCGGGACTGAAGAGCGCCGGATTGATCGTGTTGTTGACGAACGGCGGGCGCAGCGCCACCTGGCGGCCCGCATTGCACGCCGGCGCGGCGAACGCCGTGAAGTCGCCGGCCATCATCGCGGCCGTCGGCACGAACGCCTTGTTCGCGGCCGGCCGCTGCGTCGTCGACGTGCCCTGATACCCGCCGAAGAAGAACAGCTTGTCCCTGACGATGGGACCACCCAGCGTTCCCCCGAACTGGTTGCGCTTCAACCCGTCGTCGAGGCGCTTGCCGTCGGGACCGATGGCCGAGAACGGGTTGGTCGCGTTGAAGCGGTGATCGCGAAGGAACTCGAAGGCGTTGCCGTGATAGTTGTTCGTGCCCGACTTCGTGACCGCGTTGACCGACGCGGCCGAATGCATCCCGTTCTGCGCGGAGAGTCCGCTGGTGGCCACGCTGAACTCCTGCAGCGCGTCGGGGAACGGCAGCGGCAGGTTGGCGTTGTTCTGCGGGTTGTTGTGCATTGCGCCGTCGAGCAGGTAGGCGACGCCGAAGGAGAGCCCACCAGCCACGGCGATGCTGACGCCGCCCTGCATGCTGCGGCTGTCGGCGGTGCCTGTCTGGACGGCGGCGCCGGCCAGCACGATCAGATCGGTGACCTGGCGCGCCTGCAGCGGCAGCTCGAGGATGCGCTCGTTCTCGACGACGTCGCTGATGCCGGCGCTCTTGACGTCCACCAGCGGCGCGGCGCCTTCGACCGACACGGTTTCGGCGAGGTTGCCGACCGCGAGCACCAAGTTGATGGTCGGCGTCGCGCCGACCTGCAGCACGATACCGGTCTGCGCGTAGGTGCGGAAACCCTGCAGCGAAGCCTCCAGGCGATAGGGACCGGTTGGCAGGTTCGGAATCACGTAGGTGCCGCTCTCGTCGGTGACCGACGTGCGAATCAAGCCGGTGTCGGTCTGCGTCACCGTAACGGTGACGCCCGGCAGCACGCCGCCGCTTTCATCGGTCACGCGGCCGCCGAGCTGCGCGGTCGCCTGAGCGAAAGCCGTGGTGTTGGTCAGCAGAAGTATCAGCAGTATCAGCGCCGCGAAGGAGACGTCCCGGAGAAAGCGCATCGAGCCCTCCTGGCTGGAAGTCGAGCGACGAGACAACCTGGGAATGCCGGGTCCGCGCCGCGATCTCTTGTTGCGCGACGCGGGACCGGCCTATTTGCGAGCGAACGGTTTCGGTGTTGCGAATTTCGCGGCGTCAATCGCCGCGTTCGCCTGGACCTGATTGAGGGCGATCGTGTTCTGCCCGTCGGTCCAGGTGATCACGGTCTTGAACGGCATCTTCACACCCGCGACGTCGCGGTAATCGGAAAAGTCCGTCTGGGTCGGCACAGTGCCGACGGGCGTTCGGTTCCACCGCACGGTGCGAACGAGCAGTCCTGACGCCTCGTCGAAATAGAAGTTCACGGGCTGAGCGCCGCTGCGTCCCTGCAGGACCTGCACCGGCTTGTCGTCGATGGTCGCGCTCCCTACCTGCCAGCCGGTGAAGGCGTCCTTGATTGCCGCCGGGAAGAGCGTCAGCGCTTCAATCCGCGCGCCTTCCACGTTGCCGCCCGTCAGCTCCATCAACGGAAGCGGACGCCATGCTTCGGCGACCCATGCCTTGCGGCCGTCGTAGGTCTTCACGTTGTCGGCGTCGGGCGCGCGGACAATCTGCATCCGCTGATTCGGCGCCTTCGCGTTGATCTCGATTGGAAGGTCCGCCCCGCCGGTGTTGAACCCGCCGTAGGTGCCGCGTGCCGTGAAGCTGGTGAGCGCCGCGACCTTCTGCGTGCCGCCGAGCGCCTGCAGGTACTTGGCGAAGACCTGATCGGCGGTGACGCTGCGGCTGCGAACCAGCGCCATCGCGTTCGGATCGTCCACGACGTCGGCGTACTGCGCCGCGAGGCTCGGCACGTCATCGGGCGTCGGGCTGGTTCGATGACAGGTGTAGCAGGTCACGCGCGGCCGGCCGCCGAAATTCGCCTCGTTGATGCCGTTCATCATCGCGATCATCTGGCGGGCGCGCGTGATGAGCGGCGTCGTGATCGCGAACGCGGCGCGGTCGGTGTGGATCTCCTGCGAGTGGCAACTCGAACAGTCGTAGCCGAGCGAGGATGAGAACATCCCCATCGCGTCCATGAACTGATCGACGGGTATGCCCTTGAGGACCTGGATGTTCTTGAAGACCTGATCAGCGGTCGGCACCGCAGCCGGGGCCGGGGCCTGTCCCTGTCCCGCCGCTGCGGCGGGCAAGGCAATGGAGCCGGCCACAAGCCAGCACGCAACCGCGACGCCGCCGACAGCCCACTGCCGACTGCCCACTGCCCACTGCCGACTGCCGACTGCTGACTGCCGACTGCCCACGGCTGACTACCTACTGCTTGACCGGCTGCGCCGCGTCGGGGCCGCCCGGACCGAAGAGCGGCTTCATGTCGCTCTTCTTCATGATCGTCTGCAATGATCCGCGGCTCTCGACCACTTTGCCGGCGAAGCCTTCGAAGATCACCGCGTCGCCCGCCTTCAGGTCGTCGGGACCCCAGCCCTGGCGCCGGATCGTGTTCGGGCTCGTGAGCTCCATGTTCCAGTTGGTGACCTTGCCGTCTTTGTCCTTCACGTCGATGTAGACGCGCATGTGCGGGTTGGTCCACGAGACCATCGTCACCACGCCCTCGAGCTTCACGTGCTTGTTGGCGTCGTACTCCGTATCGAAGCCGTGATGGGCGAGAACCGGAGCCGCGGCGCCAATGACGGTGAGCGCCGCGATTAAGATACCGAACTTCCTCATTGCCTGACCTCCAAATGAGGGCGGACCTGAAGGTCCGCCTCTACGTCGCCTCGTGCTCTATGTAGTCGCCTGGTCGTCTATTTCGTCGCCCGGTGCTCCATTTCGTCGCCGGTGCTCTATTCGCCGGTGCGCTATTTCCTGCCGTCCGTGCCCGTGCCGATCTTGATCTGCGCGGCCTGGCCGTACTCGTTGTCCTCGAGGCAGATGAATTCCATCAGGTCGCCCTTGCCGGTCTCCCGGTCCGGGCGAAGCAGCCTGCCTGTGAAATGCAGCTTGACCGGTTTGGTCAACGCGCCCGGATCTTCCAGCGTGAAGTCGTTTTCGATGCGGCCCCAGCTCGTTCGTGTCCAGCGCTCGACGGTGTGGAGCTGCTCGGTGTGCGGTGTGCCGCGGCTGTCGAACCAGAACTTGTCGTTGTAACCGACGGTGTCGATCACCAGCGTATCGCCTTCCCAGTGACCGATCGAGTGACCCCACCAGTTGTTGACCCAGTTCTTCGGGTGCGGCCGTCCATCCATGTAGACGACGCGATGCGCGCCAGCGTCGCCCGTCTCGTGCAGGACGTAGATGTGCGTGAGCCCGGTCGATTCGTACTCGTACGCGAACTTCCATGGGTACGGGTTCACGCGCGGGACGCTCATCGGCAGGCACGCCGTGTACGGTTCATCCTTCGCAAGCCGCTTGTCTCGCAGTTCTTTCGCCCACGGCTGCAGCGGCAGCTCGCCGGGCTTGAGGCCGCCGTCGCGCTCGATGTCGCCGTTCGATCCGCCGCCGACCCATGGGCCGGTCAGGTCGACATGGCCGTCGGGCATCCGCGGAATCGGATGGCTGTTGATCTCGGCGTCGGGGACGGTGGGGCTGCCCGGGTTGATGTAGCGGATGCCGCCGTTGTCGGTGAGCACGCCTCCCTGGGCCTCGCGTCCGTCGCCGCGGCCGGGAGCATCGCCGCGTCCACCGCGTCCTCCGCGTCCCTGCGCCTGCAGGATCGTCGCGAGCGCCGCAACCGTTATCGCGATGACAAAAGCTCTTCTCACGTCAGTACTCCTCAGAAGCCGTACTTGATGCCGAACTGCATGATGCGCGGATCACCGGTCAGCGACGTGATCCGCCCGAACGTGCCCGACGCGAAGTTGTTATTCGGCTGTCCCCAGTTGATGGTGTTGAACAGGTTGAACACCTCCAGCCGCAGCTCGACGGTGCGCGTCGCTGGTAAGGATACGAGACGCGACAGCGCCAGATCCACCTTGTGGAACTCGGGTCCCTTGATGCTGTTGCGCGCGCTGTTGCCGAAGGTTCCCGCGGCGGGCTGCGCAAACGCGGAGGGATTCAGGAAATTATTCAACGTTTTGGGGCCGTATACGTCGTCCGAGACCTGGTTGACCCGCTGGTTGGCCATGCCGTTGAACGCGTTGTCACGGCCGCTCAGAATCGACATCCAGGGGCCCGAGCGCGCGTTGAGGATACCTGAAATGCGCCAGTTTGAGGCCGCCAGCCGCGCCGCCACGTTGCCGAACGACGGCGTCTGATACCCGACAGTGAAATTGGCCAGGTGCGTGCGGTCCTGGTCGCAGTGGCCGCGATCGTAATCGGGGTTCGACGGGTCAACGAAGCCGATGCCGAACTGTGCGCCCGTCGGCATCTCGAGGCCGAAGCAGCGCGACAAGGTGTAGTTGCCGTTCAGGCTGATGCCGTTGGCGGACCGCCGCTGCACGGACAGCTTGAGGCCGCGATACGACTGCGTTCCGACCGCCGCGTGGTTTTCCAGATTGCTGATGAGCGTCGCGGACGCGGGGTTCTCGCCCGACAGCGTCAGCACGCGCCGCTGATTCAGGTTCGCATTCGTGGTGCAGACCGGAATGTTCACGCCGTTGAGCGTGCACGGCCCCAGGCCGAGAAAGACGCCGGGATTGGTCTCGACCAGTCCCCATAACCGATCGCTGTAGCTGCCGAGATATGCGACCGACGCGCCCCAGTTCGACCCGATCTGCCGTTCGAAGCTGATGTTCCACGACTGGATGCGCGGGGCGTTGATGTCGGGATCCATCGACGAGAACGTGCCGCCGACGGGATACAGCGTGTCAGGCCCCGTGATGATCGGGTGCGGGTCGCCGCCGACGTCGCGATACGGGTTGTCGAAGAGTCCGGCGGGATCCGTGACGAGTGTTCGATTGCCGTACGGCGGGGCGCCGGCGAGGTTCGAGAAAAACTCGCCGGTCGGAAAGTCGTACATCAACGAATAGGAGGACCGGACTGCCATGCGGCCGTCGCCGTGCACGTCCCACGCGACGCCGGCGCGCGGCGAGAAGTTCCACCACTTCGTGTTGAGGCCAGACGAGCCCGACGGGAAGCCCGCGTCGCCGGGATAGATCAGCCCGGCCGGCGCGTTGTGAAACACGGTGCTCCTGACGTTCTTCCTGAAGTTGTCGCGGATGAAGATCGAGTTGGCGCCGCGCGTGAGGTCCTGGCTGAAGAACGGCTCCCATCGCAGGCCGGCATTGAGGGTGATCCGGTTCGACACGCGCCACGTATCCTGCGCGTAGGCACCGTCGTACCACTGATAGAACGACACGCCCGACAGGCCGGATTGATCGAGTGTCGTGACGCGCCCGAGCAGGAAGTCCGCGAGCCCGAGCCCTGACGCCTGTCCGCTGAAGTTCCACTGGCCGCCGCCGCGCGCCCACGTCTTCTGATCCACGGTGAACCGCGCAACGTTGACGCCGAAGCCGAACTGATGGTTGCCGTGCACCAGCGCGAGGTCGTCGTTGACCTGGAACGAGTTGTTCTTGGCGATGCCGCGCGTCGCCGTGGCCGCTGCGATGTTGAAGCCGCCGGTGACCACCACGATCATCTGATGCGGCACGTAGCTGTTGACGTTGATGCCGAGGTCGTGCGGATCGAAGTACGGATCGTTGTCGCGGTTGACCGCCGTGCGGTTGAACGCGAACCGGATGTTGTTGACGCCGTTGGCGCCGAACACCTTCGTGTCCCCGATGGTGAACGACTGCGCGAGGTTGTCGATATGCGGGTTCACCGTCGTCAGCACGTTGCCCGTCTTCGCAAATGCGGAGGGCTTCTTGTCGCGCGTCGCCATGTAGCGGCCGAATATCGACTGGTTGGCGCTCATCTGGACGTCGACGCGGCCGACGTACTGCCCCTCGTCGCGGTCGTCCGGCAGGTTGAACAGCGTCTCACCGCACGGATCCGTCGTCGTCGGCAGCCGCTTGGCGAGGCTCAGCGCCGCGGGGCTGAAGCGCGATGGATCGATCCGGTTGCCGGAAAAACCTGCGGCGAGATTCACCTGCCGTCCCGTGTTGCAGGCCGGCGATGCAAAGGCGGTGAAGTCGCCCGCGAGCATGGCGGCGGTCGGCACGTGCGCGAGCTGATCGGGCGGGTTCACGCGCGTGCGCGTCCCTTGATAACCCGCGAAGAAGAACATGCGATCGTGCACGATCGGACCGCCGACAGTGCCACCGTACTGATTGCGCTTCAACCCGTCATCGAGCCGCTTGCCGTTGACGATGGGCGCAAACGGGCTCTTCGCGTTGAAGCGCTTGTCGCGCACGAACTCGAAGACGTTGCCTGAATAGCGGTTGGTACCCGACTTCGTCACCGCGTTCACCGACGCGCCGGAGTGCATGCCGCTCTGCGCGGACAGACCGCTGGTCGCCACGCGGAACTCCTGCAGCGCGTCCGGGAACGGCAGCGGCAGGCCGCCGGAGTTCTGGGGATCGTTGTGGACCGCGCCGTCCAGGCTGTAGGCAACGCCGAACTGCAGGCCGCCGGCAACCGAGATGTTCACGCCACCCTGAAAGCTCCGGTTGTTCGGGCGTCCTGTTTCGACGGCCGCGCCGGCGAGCACGATCAGATCGGTGACCTGTCGTCCCTGCAGCGGGAGCTCGACGATGCGCTCTCGATCGACCACCTCGCTGATGCCCGCGGTCCGCACATCGACCAGCGGCGCCGCCGCTTCAACGGACACGGTCTGTTCGAGGTTGCCGACGCCGAGCGCGGCGTTGATTGTCGGCGAGGCGCCGACCTGCAGCACGATGCCGGTCTGCACGTAGGTGCGGAATCCCTGCAGCGAAATCTCCAGCCGGTACGGGCCGGTCGGAAGATTGGTCATCACATAATTGCCGGTCGCATCGGTGACGACGCTGCGCGTGAAGGTGGTGTCGGTCTGCGTGGCCGTCACCGTGACGCCGGGGAGCACGGCGCCGCTTTCATCGGTGACGCGCCCATCGAGTTGCGCGGTGGCCTGCGCCCATACAGGCGCGCTGGCCAGCAGGAGCAGGACTGCGCCAGCCGGGAGCCCCTGCAGGAAACGCTTCATTCCGTCCTCCTTGGTGCCATTTGGTGCGCTTGCCCAGAACGGGCGAAGCGAGTCGCGGGGCGTATGGTAGATCAAAAAAAAAGGGCCGCGATTGCTCGCGGCCCATCACTCCAAGGAGGCCTTCCGGGGCAGGGCGGGCCGGTGGACCCGCCGACACTCAGTTGACTGCGCGCGCGCCCTTGAACGCGCCGACGGCCGGGGCGTGCACGGGCGCGTCGATCGGCACTTCGACAAGCGTCCACGCGTCGGTTTCGCGAAGCACCATCGACGCAAATTCGGTGTGCAGCGCGTGGCCGCCGCGATGCGCCACCAGGTGGCCGATGAGCGGATGGCCGACGAGCGCCATGTCGCCGATCACGTCCAGAATCTTGTGCCGCACGAACTCGTCGTCGAAGCGCAGCGAGTTGTTCAACACGCCGGTGTCGCCGATGACGATCGCATTCTCGAGCGAGCCGCCCAGCGCAAGGCCCTGCTGGCGCATCCACTCGACTTCCTTCAGGAAGCCGAAGGTGCGCGCGGGCGCGATGTCGTCGATGAACGCGTCTTCGGTGAGCCGGATGGTGCGCGACTGGTGACGCAGCAGCGGATGATCGAACGCGATGCTGTAGGTCACCTTGAAATGGTCCGACGGATAGACCGCGATGCGCTTGTCGCCGCGCGTCAGCGACAGCGGCTTGAGAATCTTCATGTAGCGCCGCGGGGCTGGGAGCCGCTTGATGCCGGCCTCGTGAATCAGGTAGATGAACGGCGCCGCGCTCCCGTCCATGATCGGCACTTCGGCGGAATTCAATTCGACGATGACGTTGTCGACGCCGAGGCTGACGAGCGCGGCCAGCAGGTGCTCGACGGTGCTGACGTTCACGGTACCGGCCGCCAGGCCTGTCGCGAGATTGATAGCGCCCAGATATCCGATGTTTGCGGCCACTTCGAGACCGCCGAGATCCGAACGCCGGAAACGGATGCCAAAGTCGGAAGGGGCGGGCTTGAGGGACAGCGTCACCTTCTTGCCCGAATGGAGACCAATCCCGGCGCAGGTGATGGGTCGACGAAGTGTCCGTTGTGCGTTCATCAGCGATAAGAGCCGAATGCGGGGGTGCCTGGGACCAAGCAAGCAGGGTGCCCGCGCGCGGCTTGTCTAGCCTCGCCTCCTAAGCTCTTACAATGCGATGATTTAACTGGCTGCGTGCGACGCGATGGGATCGACTCGCCTGCCAGTTGTGGCGACCCCACCACAGCCGTTCGCCCGTCAGTTGTGGCGACTTTAACACACCAGGATCGTTAGAAAAACCGAAAACTTGAGTCGATCCATCACCCGAGTCGGAGTCGCGCACGAGCCGTCATCCGAGTCGGAGTCGCAAACGACCCATCACCCGACTCCGACTCGCGCTAGCGGTCCTACGCGGCGCCCAGGAGCGGCTGCAGATACTTTCCCGTGACCGATTTGGGGTTGGCGGCGACCTCTTCGGGCGTCCCACTCGCAATCACACGTCCGCCCGCCGCGCCTCCTTCGGGGCCCAGATC
>Ga0075424_100005550_pt1 | contig 12062 bp, 6 predicted proteins | sample SoiMethybrSBSTD3_FD_75301 | JGI IMG/M metagenome (GOLD analysis project Ga0075424, IMG submission 75301) | Bulk soil microbial communities from a Populus tree surrounding site in Tennessee, USA - Soil MetaG P. TD hybrid SBSTD3 | ecosystem: Environmental > Terrestrial > Soil > Tree plantation... | reverse complement strand
GGCCCCACCAGCTTCGCCCCGGGCTTCGTCTTCTGAAGCTCCCGCTGTGCCTCCTGGATCTGCTGCGGCGTCACGCTCAACGCCACCACCGCGTGCACGATCCCACCTCCCTCGCCCTCCCGCGCCTCGGCCTCCGAGGCTCCCGAGCGGACGTTCTCCACGTAGCGAAGGAAGCTGAACTGTGGCTTTCCCGCCGCATCCACCGCCAGATGAGGCTTGTCGTTCACGTAGTAGTACGACAGGGGATCGTTCAGGTCCGGGAACGCCACCAGCTCTCCAGCGCGAACAGGCTTGTCGATCAGGATCTGCTGCCCCTGCGCCGGAACGACCCAGAGAAGCGCCGCGATGCACGCCAGCGCCCCGAGCCAGCGGCCGTCCCCGAGTTTCGAGCGGCGAGTCGTCATTGCTTGGTACCTCCCAGGAGCTCGGTGAACTTCTCGAGCACCTTCGACTTCGCGCTGGTCGCGGCGTCCAGAGCGGCGGTCTTCGCGACCGCCTTCAGATCGGGCTGCGAGAGCATGTCCTTCGGGATCGCGGCGTAGATGTAGTCATCTCCGACCTTCGCGCTCCACGGGGTCGCCATCTTTCCGTCGGTCTTGTGGTCCACGACGAGCCGGTACGCGTATCCCTTCGCGTCCCGGTCCATGAAGATCTTCTTGGAGACGAGAGGCTCGTTCTTGGCGGGGGAGATGGCGAAGTTGTCCTCCATCTCCTGACCGAACTTGGAATAGTGAACCTGGACCGTGATGCGCGTGATGTCGCTCGCTTTCATCGCCTCGAGATCCCCCTCGACCTCGATGGTACGAGGCATGATCGGCGCGGCCAGGGTCACCCCCTCCCAGCTGCCTTTCTCCCACGCGGGAGTCGCCGGCCACACCTTTCCGCCGCGGAAGCTCCACTGGGCCTGGTACTCGTAGACGTCGGGATCCGTGTCCTCGCCGCGGGCATAGGTCGTGGTGGCGTTGATGCCTTTCTCTTTCACATACTTCGAATCGATGGTGATGTGATCCTCGAAGGGATTGCCGGAGGAGCGTTTCTTGCGCACGTTGACGGTGACGTAGTTCGCCTCCTGCTCGAACATGTCCTTGGCGTCGAGGTCGAGAATGAAGTCGACGTCGCGGTGCGCGTAGAAGGGATCGTTGAGATTCACCGCGGCGATGCACTTTGGGTTGTCGCGCACGGCGTCGTACCAGGAGGCGAGATTTTCGGTGAGGGAGCACGAGTACTTGAAGGCGAGGCGGGCTTGCAGGTTGAATTCCGTGTGCCCGCGCTCGATCGCTTTCTCGATCGACTGCTTCTTGTACACGTACTTGGTTCCGATCCGGATGTTGGGATCGTTCTTCTTTTCCTGGTCGGAGGCCGGCGCCGGCGGCGCGGCCTGCGGTGGCTCGGGCTCGGCCAGTAGATTCATGTAGTACTGGAAGAAGGCCTCCCGGATCTTGGTCACCCGTTCATCCGACTTGCCCTCGTCCCACTGGAAGTCGATCACCTTGTGTTTCTCCAGCTCGTCGAAGTGCTTGTGCATCTCGTCATACGAATAGGCGTAATTGGGTTTCACGTCCCACCACGCGACGAACCAGAAACCGCCCGCGCTCGCGTCGACCCCGCTCGTCGTTCGCTTGTACGTCGCGCCGAGGGAATCGGTATGGCTCTCGAGCTTCGACCAGTCGATCGACACATGACCTTTCGCGGCGGGAGCGATGGCCGTGTACTTGAAGTTGAGCTGCGCCGTGACGTCCGTGATCGACCGGCTCTTTTCGAACGTGGCCGCGAGGAGCTGCGCTCCTTCGGGACTCAGGCGCGCGGCGGCCGCGGCCTTGTCGCCGGGGACGAGGGGCGCCCGGCCGGACGTGATCAGCTTCGGGGTCATCTTGTCGTCGCTCAGCGTTCCCGAAATGATCTGGAACGAGCCCGTCCCGTCCGTGTCTCCCTCCAGCTGGACCGCACCCGCGAGCGTGGCCTTGGGGTCGTCTTTCTTGAGCATCTTTTCGACCTCGGCCCGTTGCTCCACGGTCAGGCCCCACTCCACCAGGAAGTGCATCAGACCGCCGCTCATACCCCCTTGCTCGGCGCGCTTCTCGGTCGTGTACTTGAGGAAAAGGAATTCGGGCGTGTTGTCCACCCGTTTCGAGAGGCGCAGGTTGACCGGCAGGTAATAGTAGATGTTGGTCTTGGTCCCCGGACGATCTCCGGCCTGGGCAATGAGATTGACGGTGACGTCTCCCGCCAGCGTGTAGCTCTTCCGGTTGTCGTCATCCAGGGTGACGGCGAAGGCCTTGGGCGCGATCAGCGCCACCAGCAAGACCAGCGCCGCCATGGCTCCGCGCCGTTCGAAGGCGCGCCTCTCCGGCGTGCGACCCGCATCGCTCTTCAACATCGATCCCTCCGTCCGATTTCGAATGTCCCCGGTCGTGGGAGGGCCCGCGATCGGGCCTCCCGCCATTCGTTTCCTCACGGCATCTCATCCACGAAGATGAGGCCGCTCGCGTCGCGGCGCCGGTCGGTCAGGCGCTTGTTTCCCTCCATTTGCCATGTGACGACGTAGTCATACTCGGGTTGTCCGAGCGGCGTGGTGATCTGCACTTGCTTCTCCTCGAGCGTCTCTCCGGGACGCGCCACGAGCTGCGGTCTCCGGTGCTCTCCGAAGAAGGGGTAGTCGAGCTGCACCACCACGGCCCGCACACCCCTCGTCTTGAGCGTCTGAGCGTCCCCGACGAGCTGGACCGTCCGGCGCTCGTAGGGCGCGAAGAGATCGATCATCGGAGCGCTACTCTTGATCCAATCGGTTTCATAGGCGCCCCCACCCTTGAAGCTCCAGCGCGCGCGGTAGGCGTAGTCGAGCCACGCGAGGCGGTCCTGATCCCCGTTCCAGCCGTACACGAGGCGCAAGTCCTCCACGCCGCTCTTCACTCTGGCGCGGTCCAGCACGACCTCTTGAAGGGTCTGCTCGCCCCCCTGGTGGTCCTTGCGGAGCGTCACGGTGACCGTATTCACGTACCGGTCGAAATCCGGGATCAGCGCGGCGTCCACGCTCACGTGGACCTCGCGCTGCTGGAACGTCGGGTCTCCCAGGTTCACGGCGCGGAAGTAGCGCGGGTCGCTGCCGTACCGCTTGTAGAAGTCGCCGATGTTGAAGGCCACGAAGCTGTGCCGTTCCACGTTCGAGCGGTGATTGAAGGAGAGATGGCTCGTCCCCTGACTTCTCATTTCCTTGAGCTGAAATGCGACGGAGGCCCCGAAGCCCATCGTCTTTCGCGAGCTCATCGCGCCTTTGCTGTCGAACATCGCCGAAAGCGCGTCCATCAGACCTCCGCGCTTGTCCGCGGGGACGCGCTCCGGCTCGACCGGGCGGAACATCAGCTCGAGGAGCTTGTTGTAGACGGTGTTCATGAGCGCCTCCATCTGCTCGTCCGACCCGCTCGACCGCATCTTGATCGCGTGGTTCCGGAACAGCTCGTCGAACGCGAGATCCACGTCGGCGCTGATGTAGTAGACCGTGCCGCCGGCCGAGAGTCCCTTGGAGTTCTTGACTTCCGACCAGTCGATGGTGATGTCGGCGTCGTACGCCTCCGAGAGCCCGTTGAACTTCATGTCGAAGACGAGCGAGATGTCGGGCGTGTTCATCTGGAAGCTCTGCATGAGGAGGGAAGCGTGCTCGGGATCCAGATCGAAGGAGAGCGCGAGCCGGTTCCCCTCGAGCACGGGCGCTTGCCCCGTGGCGATCACCTCGCGATCCGGCGCCTGGTTCCCGGCACGCAGGATGGATGAGACGAGCGTGTAGCGCCCGTCTTGGAACACCATCGGACCCCGCACATGAGCCTTATCCTGCTTCAGCTTGTTTCGCAGCTCCTTCTCGGCGCTCCGAACCTGGTCCTCCGGGGTGTCGAGGAGCACCAGAAAATGGAGGATTCCGCCCCCCTTGGCTTCCGTGATGGTGGCGGCCGAAGCGCTATCACCCGGAGTGTTGATGACGTACCGAACGAAGGAGAGCTGGGGCTGCCCCTTGTCGTCTTCGGCGAGACGCGCGCTCGACGGCAGGTAGACGTAGTCCAGGGAGTCGGTCGTGAGCGGGAAACACCAGAGGCCGGCCGCCCGGATGCCCCGATCCATGAGGACCGGCTGCGCCTGGGCGCCCGCGGACAGGATCGTGGCCCAGGCGCACGCGATCAGCGTCGCGTGGAAGAATCTTCGGCTCACTGGCCCGCTCCCGGGGTTCCCGCGGCGCTCCCGCCCAATTCAGGCGGAGTGAGGTAGAGGTAATCGGTGTCGAGGACCTCCAGCTTGCCGTCCTTGGAGCCGTTCTTGGAGTGCCAGGTCACCCGGTAGGCGATCGGGGTTCCCTTGTCGTGGTAGAGCGCGAGCTTGGCCGTGGGCGTGGTGTCCGTCGCTCGTAGAGTTGCCTTCTTCATGACGCGCGGCTTTCCGGCGAGGATCGTCGCGAACTCGACGAGCCCGGTGGCGACCCCGCGCTCCTGGAAGAGGGAGCGGTCGGCCTCGATCTCGATCACGCGCTTCTCGAAGGGGGGCGAGAGGGAGATCGCGGCATCAGACCCCTTCAGCCACTGGTCCTCGTTCGTGGGCACCGAGACCGTCGGCCCACCACGAAGGGCCCAGCGGATCTGATACTCGTAGTTGGTCCAGTCTGGATCGGTCATGCCCAGACGCGGGAAGGAGACGCTCTGGGTCGTCTTGCCTCCCTCGACATCCGCCCGGTTGTACATCACGGTCTTGGTGAAGGCGGGCTTTCCAGGGTACGGCTTCCGGAAGTTCACGGACACGAAGTTGATCGCGTCCTGGAAGGAATCGAGATAGTCGCCGTCCACCTGGAAATAGACCGGACGGAACTCGAAATCGGGATCCGCGAGGTTGACCACGCGGAAGTAACGAGGGTCCGCCCCCATGGAGCGGTACAGGCCCCCGAGATTCCCCGCCGTGTCCACCGGCACCTTGATCGTCGATTTCTTGCTCAACGTCAGGACGAAGGTGTTCTGACGGACGTCCGTCCGCTTCTTCAGGACATACTGATTGTCGGTGTAATACGGGGTGTCCTGCGCGTCGCCGAACACTTTCCAGAAGAACCCACGCTCCTGCCTGCCCTGGAGCTGATTCTGCTCGACCGCCGCCTCGCGCTCCGGATCGGCGGCCCATCCGGCCTTCGCGTCGAACATCACCTCGACCAGCTTGTCCGTGATGAGCTTCAGCACGCCGTCCATGTCGTCCGTCTTGATCCCCAGCCCGGCGGACCGGTCCAGGACTTCGATCTTCAGCGAGCCGTCCCGCTGGAGCTTGTCCACGACGTTCCGCACTTGGCGCTTGGTGTATTGCTCCTGGGTATTCGCGACCATGCTGAAATGCTCGTAGATGGTCGAGACGTCGGCGGTGACCTTGGCGTTGTATCCCTCCACCGCCGCCTCGTAATAGGCATGGATGGCCACGGAGACATCGGACGTCGGGCTCATCATCGAGTTCCAGAGGAGCGTGGCGCCTTCCTGCTTGAGCAGGGCCGCCACGACCGCCTTGGATCCGGGCATGAGCGGTGCCTTGCCCGAGGTGATCACGGAGCGGGTGAAGCCCCCGTCCTTTTTGTCTGAAAGGATCGCGGAGACGACCTCGAAGGAGCCCGTTCCTTCCTCGCCGTCCTTCGCGGTCTGCATGAGCTGGACGGGGCCGAGGATCTTGCCGTTGCTGACCGACTTCTGGAGCTCCTTCTCGAGACCCGCGAGCATCTCCGGGGGGAGGGTGAACTCGACAAGGGCGTGGAAGAGGCCGCCGTTCGTCCCCCCGGCCTGATCCACGTACTTCATGCAAAGGAACTCGAACGTGGAATCCCGGGACATCGAGAGCCTCGGGTACTGCGGGATGTAGTAGTACGCCGAGGGATCCTGGGAATCCTGGAGCAACTGGACGCCCTTCACGATGCGGGACCCCTTGTCATAGTTCACGAGGGCCCGGGCCGGCAGGGCCGTCAGAGAAACGCTGAGGACCGTCAGAGCGAGAACCGCTCGCTTCATGTGCACCTCGTGGCTAAGGGCCAAGGATGGACCGCACGCCTTGCGTCGGTGGGGGAGACGTCACGTCGAGAATCCGATTCCAGGAAGAAACTTCGCGCCACCTTCCCTCTGTGACCCGCCCGTCGACCTTCGTCTCCGAGAGGCGGTAGCGATAGGGGCGGTCCAAACGCACGGCGACCGGGAAGCGGACCCCCGCGGAGTAGATGTCGGGATCGGAGCGGCGGAACATAGAATCGAGCTTCACGCGCCGGCCGCCGATCGCTTCGGCGTCGATCTCGACGCGCTTCTCGGCGAGATCCGGACGAAGATCGTTGTTGAAGTCGTAGCAATACACGTCGAGCGCCGCGTATCCCGGAGGCGCGCGATCGTTCAAGTCCACGCGCCTCATGAGGTCGGGCCAACGTTTCGTGTCCAGCTCGATCTCGATCGCGCCCGCGCGGACGACACGCCATCCGCCTGACGCCGCAGCCGTGCTGTCGCGATCCGTGCTTCTCGGACCCAGCTGTCCCTTCAGCTCCTCGACCAGCGCCGGCGCGCCCGTGAGCTGGTCCAGGCCCTGATCCCCGACCGTGTCCCGTACGACGAAGGCGTAGCCCACGCTGAGCATGACCTGGTGGCTCTCGAGGGCCGTCCGGAAGATCTGGGCCGTGAGGGAGTCGAGGCCAACGGTGCAGATCCGCTCGGTCCAGTAGGCGCCCTCGGAGCCCGCGCCCTCGCCGGCCGCCTCGAATCGCCCGGAGGGGAGCGGCGTGGCGACCTGGTCCGGTATGCCCACCGTGGCGTAGACGAGAGCCGTCTTCAGGGAGCGGATGGGGAGAGGGCGGATCTCGGCCGGCCTTCCCGATCCACCCAGCGTCCGCGCGGCTTGTGTGAGCTCCTGCGCGGGAATCCGTGGCAGTTCGAGACGGAACGAGAGAAGGGTCGCGTGCCGCGTCAACCCGGCGTCTTTCGAAAGCGCGGTTCCGGTGTAGCGGGTCTCGAGAAAATGGAAATCCGGCTTCCCGTCGGAATCGCGGACCAGCTGGATCTCGGGCGGAGCGTAGTAGTAGAGCCGCGCGTTCGAAGCGTCCGAATAGATTCTCAGCGCGCCGACCGGGCGCTCCGAGTGGAGGTCGGGGGCCGCCGAAAGCGGTGCGGCGAGGGCCACGACGAGGAGCGCCACGCCGGGTCCGCACGCGGCGGCGCCACCCTGTCCGGATCGGAAACGCATCAATGCGATGCCGGCAGCGAGCCGAACGCTTCCTCCAGCTGGTGGCGGCCCACCGGGAGCCTCAGATCGTTCCAGGCGATCCACCGGTCGGCCTCGTAGACTTGCCCGTTTTGCATCGTGATCGCGAACTGGTACTCGAACAGCGGGTTGGACTCGCCGCTCTCCTGCCCGGCCGCGTAGAAGGGGCCCAGGATGAAATCCTTCCCGTCCGCGTTCAGGACGACCGTGCGGACCTGAGGCTCGCGGGAGGTGGGATCGAAGAAGCGGGAGCGGACCTTCGTCACGATCTCCAGGGCGCCCGCGTCGGCGAGGGGCGTGATGGTGTGGAACGTGAGCTGCGAGGGACCCACGGTCGATACGCCCCCGGTGATGGACCGGATCACCTGGTCGTCGCAGGAACCGCATGTCGCGTCGACTCCGTACTCGATCCAGAGCCGTTTGGATTGTCCCTCGACCCAGGAGGGGACCTGCATCGCGTTCCACTGCACCTGCGCGCGCGGCGGCACCGCCGTGCTCCCGAGGCTCCAGGAATACACGACCGGATTCGAGGAGGGGTCGAGCATGAGCGCGTGGATGTATTTCAGCTTCAGTGGATACGGCGTCGTGTTCCGCCACCGCTCGGCCCGGCTCCAACGGAACGGACCGAACGTTCCGAAATCGGCGAGACGGATCTGGATGGGAACGTCCACCGGACCGAGCGCGTGACCGGCGGGGTAGAGCGTCACCTTGCCGCTGATCCCCACGTCTTCGACCAGTGCTTGCTGCAGATTCTCCTTCGTGACGGGATCGGTGATCCAGGAAACAGCGATCTGTCCCAGGAAATCGGAGAGGCCGGTGACCGCGATCTTGTCGGCCGGGATGTTGTACCTGCGGAGATCATCCGAGAACGAGACCGCGATGCTGTCGATCGGCATCGCGCGGAGTTCCTTGAGTTCGGGCAGCCCGTTGGCCTTGGCATAGGCCCTCACGACGTCGGTCGCGACCTGACGCTCCTTGAGGCCGATTCCCGCGTCGAGCCGGGCCGCCATGGCCACCTCGCCCGCCTGGCCGGAGGTGCCGGTGGCCGAGTAGATCATCCGGAGGTCGTAGCCCTCCTCGGGGTCCCAGCGAAGGGAGTACGAGTAGGGGAGAAAGTAGTAGTACCCGGTGGACGCTTCCTGATCTGGATACACTTGCGGAAAGATGCCTAGGATGTGGCTCGGGTCGATTTCGATGTCCTCCGTGCGGACCTGGCCGAGCGGTTCGATCGCCGCGGCCGAAGGACCCTTGGCCCCGGCGCGCTTGGCATCATCCGGAACACCCAACACGCCGGCGTTCAGGTTGCCGAGCGCCACGCCTCTCGGCATGACACGAATGGCCGGGTCGGCCTTCAGGATGATGGCCCGGTTGGCGACCATGGGAGATGCCGCGCCCGCTGGCGGCGTCGTGGTCCGGGCCATCATCGGGGCCCGGGTAACGCCGGTGATCGGCCGAACCGAGCCCGACGATGAAGGAGCGGCGGCCGTCGTGCCGGACGAAGGCGCCGCGATCATGAGTCGCGCGCCGGAGGACATGGTGACGGCCCGCATGACCTCGGGGCGAATCACCCGCGGGGGAAGGGGCAGCGTGCTGGGCGGGCTCGATCCCAGGCTCGCGGTCGACCCGACCGGCTTCGGCGCGATCGTCAGGACCATGGTCTCGGGATTCAGAGGGACCGTCCAGGTCTTCGGAAAGTCGAACCCACGGACGTAGCTCGGCGTCGCCCGATCGGCTCGAGAAACGCAGACGCGGAGGTACCTGGATTTGATCGTGGTGCCCTCGGGCGTCGCGGGGTCCAGCTCCGCGGCGACCTCGAGATCGCCCGAGCCAGCAGGCACGGCCTGCGGCTCCCCGCAACGAATCGCCTTCTGGGTCTTCTTGTCGGAGCCCGCGACCTCCACCCAGAGCTTCGCGCCCTCGAATCCGGAATAGCGGACCGTCAGTGTGACCCGCCGCTCCTGATCGGTGACCACGGCGACTTCCGTGACCTCTCCCTTCAGGCTTCCCGCGATCAGGCTGCCGAGGGCGGTCTGGAGTCCGGATTGCGCGTTGGTGGAGGGTTTGAGGGTCTTTCCATTGAGCTCGCCGGCCGCCCTGGCGTGAGCGGGGCCCCAGAGCATGCAGACGAGTGCGACGGGTACGAGAGCGGGTCGATAGCGCCACCGGCGGTGCATCGGATGTCCCCCCCTGAAACCAGCGGCCGCGCCACGAAATGGATACGGCCCTCTCGTGCAGCGCGGGTTCTCTTTTTTTGCGGGAATGGGCGAGGCGGATGGTGCTTCGAAGCCTCCCCACGGCGGGCATCCTCGCGCTTCGAGGCCGGGAGGTCAAGCAAATCTCCGAAGTGTCTCGGAATAAGTAGCTTGCGGGTAGTTCTGGGAGGCCGAACGTAGCGCTGGCGCCGAAGCGGGAAAGGCGTGAGAATCGGAGAATGAGGATCGGCTCGCGTCGCTTCGTGATCCGCGCGGTCTTCGCCTTCGGGGCTCCATTCCTGGCCGCTCCCGCGAGCGCGACGCCGCCCGGCTATTTCGTGGATTCCACGCAGGCCAACGCGGAACGTCCCGCCGATCGCGTCGTGGACGACGGCGCCTTCACGCTCTCCATCCACCGGAAGTACTCCAATGCGCTCGAGGCACGGCTCCTCGATCTGGCGGAAGCGACCTATCCACCCCGCGAGCGTCTCATCAGCGTCGCGATCGATCGGGGATTCGAGATGGGCGGGGATTCCGCGCGCGCCTCGCTCTGGTGGTGCGACGGCCTCGGGGCGGCGCGCGTGCCCTACTGCGTCACGGCGGGAGCGCTTGCGCACTACGTGCGCATGACCGAACGATTCCGGGCCCACAACTTCTGGGAGGCGTGGGCACACAACCTCTTCTGGACGGACCTCAAATACGAGGCGAAGATCGAGCACCGGGACCAGTACGACTTCGAAGAGGGGACCCTGACGGACGTCTACGTTGTCCAGATGACTCTGGCCTGGGGCTACGACGACGGCACCTTCGTGCCCACCTGTCTGGCGCACCGGATCGTGGTGCTGACTCCGGGGGGATCGGTTCTCGGGGTCGCCGGCGACGGCCAGACGATCGAGAAGGTCATGTTCTCCGGCCACCGAGGCATCGGGTACGTGGAGACCCAGTACCGGTAGCGTTCCGCCTCACGTAGCGATCAGTCCTTCCCCGCCAGCCAGGCGTCGAACTGCTTGAAGTCGTAATCCCGGCCCAGGAAGTCGTGCACCATGTCCTTGGCCGGCCTCGTGCCCCCTGGCGCCAGCACGATGTCGCGGTACTTCGTCGCGATGGTCGGGTCGAGAAGGTTGTTCTTGTCGAAGACGCTGAACATGTCCTTCGAGATCACGAGCGACCACATGTAGGTGTAGTAGTAGGCCGAGTAGCCGTCCAGATGCCCGAACGAGGTCTGCATGTGGGAGTCGGGCATCGGCGGCACCGGCGTGAAGCGCGGCTCCAGCTCCGCGACCACCTTGTCCGTCACCACCTGGTCGGGGGGCCGGTTGTAGATGTTGAGCGAGACCGCGGAATAGAACGACTGCGTGGCGATTCCGAGCGCGCGCCCGAACGCGTCCGCGCGCCGCATCTTCTGGACCAGCTCGGTCGGGATGGGCTGCCCCGTCTGGTAGTGCTTCGCGAAGGTCTGGAGCACCTTGGGATCCCAGACCCACTCCTCGAACATCTGGGACGGCGCCTCGACGAAATCCCGCTCCGTCGCCGTTCCCGCGATCGGCTCCCACTGTCCCTGGCCCCCGAAGATCGCGTGGAGCAGGTGGCCGAACTCGTGGAAGAAGGTCTGCACTTCGGAGTGCTCCATGAGCCCGGGCTCGCCGGGCTTGCCGCCCGAGAAGTTGCAGATGAGCGCGTGCTCGGGCAGCTGGAGCCCCTTCGAGCCCTGGCGGATCGTGAACTTCGCCGCGTGGTTGTACTTCCCGGGCCGCGGATGGAGATCGAAGTAGAACCTCCCGATGAGCTTCGGCCCCTCGTAGACCTCGTACGCCTCCACCGACGTGTCCCACACGGGAGCGTTCTCCATGCGACGATACGTGATGCCGTACATCTTCGAGGTCACGTCCAGGAGTCCCTGCTTCACCGACTCGAAGGCGAAGTAGGGCCGGACTTCCTGAGGATCGAAATCGTAGTCGCGCTTCCGGATCAGGCGGCCGTAGTAGGAGACCTCCCACCGGTTGACCTGCGTCGCCTTGGGATCGTCCTCCTGCTTCCGCTTCAGGTAGACGGCGTACTCCTCCTGCGCCCGCTTCATGGTCGTCTCGTTCAGACGCGCGATGAAATCCGCGGCGTTCTGCGCGGTGCCGATCATCTTGTCCTCGGTGATGTAGTCGGCCCAGGTAGGATAGCCGAGGATCCTCGCCACTCGGTAGCGCTTGGCGAGGAGCGAGTCCAGGACGGCGATGTTCGCCGGATACGCCCGGTTCATCGCCTCGTGCATGAGCTTTTCCTTCACGTCGGCGCCCTTGGCGTAGCGGATGACCGGCACGTAGTCGGGGGTCTCGATGGAGATCGTGACCTTTCCGTCCGCGCCGGGAGCGTGCCCCTTCAGGAAGTCCTCCGGCATCCCCTCGAGGTCCGCGGGCAGGACCTGGATCTTCCGGGAATCGATCCGGATGTTCCGGTCGAAGTCCTGGCTGGTCTTCACCAGCTCTTCGTAGAGGCCGGCGATCTCCTTGCGCGTGGCCTCGTCCTTGTCCACGCCGGCGCGGCGGAAGTCGCGCAGGGTGCGCATCATGAAGTACTGGGTCGCCGGGTCCGCCTTCGAGACGTCGATGCTCACGAGGGCGTCGTAGGCCTTGCGGTTCA
>Ga0075424_100005548_pt1 | contig 12062 bp, 8 predicted proteins | sample SoiMethybrSBSTD3_FD_75301 | JGI IMG/M metagenome (GOLD analysis project Ga0075424, IMG submission 75301) | Bulk soil microbial communities from a Populus tree surrounding site in Tennessee, USA - Soil MetaG P. TD hybrid SBSTD3 | ecosystem: Environmental > Terrestrial > Soil > Tree plantation... | reverse complement strand
GCCCTCATATTGAGAGGCTAAGCCAAACGCGGAGAGCTGCCTGCGACCTTGACGTTTGCCCGCAATTCTAGTTCAGAGCAGGCCCGGCAAGAACCATCGATCGTGATCATGGATCGGCCGATATCGGCACGCGGGGTGCTCGCACGCATACCCCGCGCCAGAGTTCCGCGCGCTTCTTCTTACGCACACAGCGAATGTAGCCGGCATTGGCCTCGGCTAGCAGCCGCCGGCGCATCGAGAGCGCCGTCTGGAGAGAGTGCTGGAGCGCCAGCGGCCATACCCGCAACGGGGCAACCGAGCGCGAGCGCGGCAATAACGCGCAGCGGCAGCAATTCCGTCGTCCGGCAACTGAATAGCGTCTGGGCGTTGCCGTGCAAGCCGCACCATGAAAGCAGCACGGCACACCGAGCAGACGAGTGGCCCAGCTCCCGGAACCGCCACAAACGAAGGCGGACGCATCGATTAGGCTGCCGCTTGGCTGGCTGACGCGATCAAGCCTGATGCGCAATGGGAAGGATTAGGCCCGGCACGGCGCATGCGAAGGGACCCTCGATCGATGCGCTATGGCGGGAACAAGCCATCCCGGTCGGAGAGGCACGAATGCGCTCGGAGCTGACCTGGGTCGCGGTGGTGCCGTGGGCCAAGCCACAAGCATTGGGTTATGCTTGCTTGTCGAAGAACTCCGCAGAGAACCACCGCGAGTGCTTGGCGTTACCCTGGCCGTCCTTTCGGCAGCGAGCTTTGCCCTCAACAACGCCGCTGCTCGGCGGGCGGTCGTGACTGGCACGCCAGCCCAGGGCATGGCACTCACCGTGCCAATCGGCGTGCTCTGCTTCCTCTTGGTCGCCGTCATCACCGGCGAGATAGTCCGTTTCCGCCAGTTCCCGGCGACCGCTGTGCTGTGGATGTCGGGCGTCGGCGTGCTCAATTTTGTCTTCGGTCGATACTGCAACTACAAAGGCAACCAGTCCGCCGGGGCGAACCTGACTGGGCCAGTGGTCCAGCTCAATGTCGTTGTGACTTTCGCTCTAGCGGTACTCGTCCTTGACGAGCGGTGTAGCGCGCTGCAGATGGCAGGTGCCGCGGTCATGCTGGCGGCTACCTTCATCACACAACGGCAAGGCTCCGGAAGCTCGCAGATTTCGACTGCTGGCGCAGCTTCGCGATTCGTGCCGCGCGTTGCTGAGGGCTATTTGTTCGCATTCCTCGCCGCCCTTGCGTATGGAACGGCCCCAATCATGACGCGCATCGCGCTACAGTCCTGCGGCCCCTCCAGCGCAATCTTCGGCGGGCTTGTCGCGTACGGCTCAGCCACCGCGGTCATTGTTACGATGCTCCTTCTGTCCCATGCGTTGCGAGGCAATGTCGCGGCCCTACAGCGCAACAATATTCGCTGGTTTGTGTACTCGGGGATATTCGTCGCCGTCGCACAGGGGTTCATGTACGCAGCTGTTTCCATTGCGCCGATCATGGTCGTGATACCACTGCTGCAGTCGACCTTGATTTTCCGCTTGTTCTTCGGAAGGTGGCTCAATCCGGAGCATGAGGTACTCGGCGCAGGCGTCATCATCGGAACGGTGGTCTCAATCATCGGTGCATGCGCCGTCGCGATCGACACGGCGATAGTCGTGGATGTGTTGCATATTCCTGATGGGCTCGCGAGTTTGCTGCAATGGCAGATCTAAGTGGCACTCCCATCGCATCGGTGCCTCTTCGGTACATTCGAGGTTTGCGGCGCCGATCACTGTCGCGGTCGACACCAGCGAGCCATCGGACCCAAAGTGCTTGCTCACTCACTTGCGTCTCAAACCTAGCAGCTGGCGCGAGCAGCGTCCGACGTCAGTTACGCCGTAACAGGTTTGCGGGGGAATCGTCAGGCCCGAACACATGAGCACGTGCGTACGTGTTTCGTCCAGCAGAGCCCCTCATCGCAGCCCATGCCCGCTCGGGTGCGACTTTCGAAATTGACAGGCCTCGTGCGTACCGTGCCGCACCTCGGATGCAGCGGCGCCAGCGAAAGAGCGGAGCAGCGCGTCCTTCCGTCACGACCAACCGGGCGGTCCTTCTTGCATCGACCAGTGCCGAGGAACAGATCTGTGGGACGCGGCAGTGCTGTAACCCCCTTGCCGCAGATCAGCGCAAGCTTTGCCAAAGTCTGTACACCGGAACGCACGGCGCAAAGAAACGTCCCCGTGCAGTATCCAACTGTCCAGCCACACGGTATCGGAATTAGCTGCGGCAGGGCCTGCAGGAGCGGTCCGTCCCTCCCATGATTTTCGCGGTAGGCCCATCCATTCCCGACGTTTTAGCTCCCTGTGGCGCAATGTGTGGGTCATGCCGATATCGCTCCCTCCCGGCTGTCGGGGGGCTCGGCCACCTGCGGTGATGGCGCGATTGTGCCAAGGGTATTCCATGGCCTCCCCTTGATTGGTGACCCCGAGATTGACAGGTTACAGACGGAGGGGTGAACTGATACGTTGTATTGGATAGCGTCGCGCGGAGGTAAGGATGGGGTTGCTTGAGGGGCGGGTTGCGCTCATCACTGGCGCGTCACGGGGAATTGGAAGGGCCATGAGCGAACGTTTTGCGCGGGAGGGCGCGGCAGTTGTCTGCGCCGCGCGCTCGGCCGATCAGGTGAAGGAGACTGCAGCGGGGATCAGCGCGACAGGCGCCAGAGCGATCGCGATCGTTTGTGATGCGGGCGTTGAGGACGACGTGCGTCGCACGGTAGCAATCGCCGTCAAAGAGTTCGGCAGGCTGGATACGCTCGTGAACAACGCTGGCGATGCAGGCCCGACCAAGACGGTTCAGGACTATCTCGTCGAGGACTGGCGATATACGATCGATTCCTGCTTGACGAGTTCGTATTTGTGCATTCGCTTCGCGGTACCCGAGATGCTCAAAGCGGGCCATGGTGCGATCGTCAACATCTCATCGGGCGCGGGGCGGCGCGGCTTGCCTTTCCGCATTGGTTATTGCTCGGCGAAAGCTGGCCAGGTAGGCATGACGTTTGGCATGGCGCTTGAGCTTGCCCCCCACAATATCCGGGTGAACTGCGTGGCTCCGGGAGCCGTCGAGGGTGAGCGCATCGATAGCGTAATCGCAGGTCAGGCTGCAGCGCGCGGTATTTCGATTGAGCAGATGCGCAAGGCCATGCTCGATCGCGCCCCGCTCAAGCGGATGGTCACTGCCAATGACATCGTCGACGCAACCGTGTTCTTCTGCAGCGACATGGCACGGAGCATCTCAGGTCAGGTGCTCGCCGTGAATGGGGGTGATCCTGCGGGCTAAACCCTGCAAGTCACCGTGCTTATCGCTGGATTCTCGGGAACGGGCGAGCCGTGGAGCGTTTGCCGCCGGAGTGTAGGATGTTCGAGGATTGCTGCGTGTCCTCGTGACCACGCGGGCATACTTTGAGCTGAGCATAGTGCCCCGTCATGGGGCGTGGTGTGGGAGGGAAGTGATGAAGGAAGAGAGTCGGGAACGGGGTCTCAGAAAGCGTGCTGCAAAGCTTGGACTGAAGATCGTAAAGAACCGGATGCGGAAGGATCCGAGCTCACCCCATTACAAGGGATACCACCTCATCGATCTTGCAACCAATGGGCAACTCACGTCCCACGACTGGACGACGCTCGACGTTGTTGAGGAATTGATTGCTGCCGATGAGAAGCGCCGGGGCGCATTAGGTGAGGTTGGAGTGGCGCAACGAGCGCTAAGTCCGGATAATGAAGAGCTGTAAAGGATAGAAATCGTCGAAGTGGCCCGGCCTTGCGCTGCCGCGTGATGCGAGCGCCTCATTGCGGTCTGCGTGGGCCGTGCCGCGGCACTGGCCGCAAGGCTGACGACGTGCCATCGCCGGCGCCCGACACCTTCAACCGAGGCGATAGACATGACGCGCGGTGCCGCTGAATAGCGCGACCTTCTCCTCGGGCGAGGCTTCCGCGGCGATGCGCTTGAATGCGTTCCACAAGGCCCGGTAGCCGATGCCCATCTTGTCGACGGGGAAATTGCTTTCGAACGTGCACCGCCGTGCCCCAAATTTCTCGATGCAGGGCTCAATATAGGGCCGCCAGTAGGCAGCGAGCTCCATAGAGCTGGGTGGAGCCGGTAGCGCGTTGTAGTCGTAAGCGGCGAGCCGCATCATCATGCCACCGAGCTTCATGGTGACGTTGGGGCAGGTTGCGATCTGCGCGATTGTCGAGCGCCACTGCGCATAGACCTCGCGCTCCTTGCCGGCGAAGGGACCGTAGCCGAGTGGCATGCCCGTGTGGTTCATGACGATGGTCGCTTCCGGACAAGCGCGCGCCAGATCGATGAGGTCGGTATGCTGATGATGGTAGACCAGGGCATCCAATGACAAACCCATGCGGGCCAGCCGACGCAATCCGGCACGGAAGTCAGCGCGCAAGTAATGGCCAGGACCGGAACCGTGGTGATTGTTCCCGATCACGGGATCCTGGTGCCAGCCGGCGGAATTGCGCACCCCGCGGAAGCGACCTCGACCCGCTTCCAGAAGCGCCGTCAGGACCGGCTCAACACGGTCGCCGAGCGACAGGTCGGCATAACCGACAATGCCAGCGGCAACGCGCGTCTTACTGGGATGCTCCGTGTCGGAGTTGGCCGCCAACCCGGCCACAAACTGCACCTCGCCGACGGGTCGAAGCTCGACTGGCCCAGTAATATGGTAGCCTTGGCGGCATTCCACGAAGACGGTCGCTTCGACATTGTGGCCGGTCGAGGTATCGGACAAGAGGTCATCGACGAGATAGCGTCCCGGTGCGCGCCACAAGTGATGGTGCGTATCGACGATTGCCAGCCCTGGATCGATGACCTCCTCGACCGGTGTGCGCGCGAGCCAGTCTGCCCGAGGGGCGAAGATGCGACCGAAGGCTGTCGGTGGAGTTTTCATGCTCATTGTGCTCGTCCCAAATACTGCTCGGCAGTTTCGCCCGTTACATAGCGGAGGGCCCCTTGCACCGCTTCACGATGTTGAGGTTGGCGGGGCACCCCGTTGTACTTGCGAGATCGCTGGGGCAGCGGCATTGAGAAGAAACGCCCACAGCGCGTCGCGTGGACTGTAGAAGCTCCAAACAATTGCCAACAACGACGACAGACCGAGCACGCCGAGGGTCGTCTGCCGGTCGCGGCGATGATCACCCGGTTCCAATTCCGACAACGCGAGCAAGCGAAACGCGACGGCCACGATGAGGAGCGTATTTCCCGCATATAGCCAGATTGCGGGCGCGAACATCACGAATCGTCCGACCACCATGGTCGTGAACGGGACGCACGTGACGAGAAGCAAGTACAGAAGCCACCACATCGCATATTCGCGACCGAACCACTCCGAACGCGTACGCAGCTGGACGTTCGAAAGCCATCGCAGGCCCAGGACGAGAAAGCTCAGAACGTAGGGGAAGAACTTTTGCCACAGGGCAGATAAACCGTTCACCAACTCCCACGCACTACTCGGACGAAACTCCTCAGGTAGTCGGACGTCGAGTACGAGTAGGGTCATTGCAACGCCGAAGACAGCGTCACTAAGCGCGTCAAGCCGAGATCGTGGATAGAGCCCTTCTGCCATACGGTGCCCTTTTTACCATGCACTTGCGGCGTATTTGAAGCCAATTGTCTTGATGGTCGCTCGCTTTCGCTACATCTCGCGCACCTCTTTGGTGCGCCAGCTCTTTGAGCGCCGATGCCCGCATTCCATGCGCCATGGGACATCTGTCCCGCGCGCCGCAACCTCTCAGAGCGAGTGGCGCGTTGCAACGAGAATACCTAGAGTGGTGCACGATGGACGGTTCAGGCCGATCTGGACCGACCAAGGCTACCTTGGGCAGAACCCGTCTTTGTCATGCGCCTGCAAGCATGCCTGGATCCCTTAATCTCGCGTCGCAGAGGCCGAAATGTCACCAGTACGCACCAATTCGAAAATCGAGGCCGAATATCGCTCGCGCACGCGGCGCTCGGCGGAGCTTTATGCGCGCGCTGGCAAGGTGATCCCGGCCGGCCTGACGCACGACAGTCGTACTCTGCTTCCCTATCCGCTCTACGCGGCCCGAGCCGCCGGTCCGCGCAAGTGGGACGTGGATGGGAACGAGTATGTAGACTACTTCGGCGGCCATGGAGCGCTGCTGCTAGGCCACCGACACCCGAAGGTTTTGGAGGCCGTGCAAGAGCAGGTGCCGCTTGGCACCCATTGGGGCTCCGCGCACGAGCTTGAGGTGAGGTGGGCTGAGCTCGTCAATCGTCTCATTCCATGCGCCGACCGCGTCCGGTTCACCGCCTCGGGCACCGAGGCTTCGCATTTGGCGATGCGGCTCGCCCGTGCCTTCACCGGCAAGCCCAAAGTCATCCGCTTCAGGGGTCATTTCCACGGATGGCACGATGGCGTAACCGCAGGTGCCATGTCACACTTTGAGGGTGGGGTGCCATCCGGCATTCCCGCAGCCCTCGTCGAGCAGACGATACTACTTCCCACTGACGACATCAGCCATGTCGTTCAGGCATTTGCAGCCCGTAGCGACATCGCTGCTGTTCTAATTGAGCCTTCAGGCGCCTCATGGGGCCAGGTGCCGCTTGCAACCGGCTTCCTGGCAAAACTGCATGACATCACGCGCAGCCAAGGCGCCGTGCTCGTCTTCGACGAGGTAATCACAGGTTTCCGCTGGTCGCGCGGCGGGGCACAACAGCGCTATGCCGTCACGCCCGACTTGTGTGTGCTCGCCAAGATCGTGGCGGGTGGGCTGCCTGGCGGTGCCGTAGCCGGCCGCGCAGACATCATGGACCGGCTCGACGCGGCGGCAGCCAAGGCTGCCGGGTATGAGAAGGTTGGGCATCAGGGCACGTTCAATGCCAATCCGTTGTCTGCAGCTGCCGCAGTTGCCACGCTGTCCATTGTCGAAACTGAAGATGTATGCGCCAAGGCCGAACGCACTGCAGCCGACATCCGCGACGGACTGAGCCAGATCTTGGTCGAGGAGCAGGTGCCCTGGGGTGTCTATGGGGAGGCCTCCGCGTTCTTATTGTTTCAGAATCCGGGCAAACTCGATATTGATCCGGCTGCCTTTGATCCCATAAAGCTCGGCTTCGCGGCATTGAAAGGCGCCCGCAATCCCAACCTGGCCTATCGTTTGCGCGTGGCCATGCTCGCCAACGGTGTCGACTTCATGGGCGCTCCAGGCGGCCTCGTTTCGGCGACCCATGGGCCCGGCGAGGTCGACCAAACCCTTACCGCCTTCCGCACTGCCGTTCGCTGGCTCAAGGCAGAGGGTGACATCTAAGCTGAGACTGCGAGGTTGGATCGATCCTCCTACCGGAGGCCAAGGCTGCGTCGGTTGTCGCCCTCCCGCCGCCATGCACGCCAAAGACGAAGGCTGGAGCTGGCCCCCCGTGGCCGATGTCGTCGTGTGCGCGAAAACATGAGGTGCTGATAGCAGGGAGGTCAGCCGCGCCAGATCTGTCGCTGCTCCTGTCCGCCGGCCTCTGCACGAGGGGTGCTCCCGCTCCGCCGCGCTAAACCCGCGGCTGTTGTTGAACATCACGCATCCGGCGTTGGAACTCAGGCTTGGCTGTTTGCGTTGAGCCTCTGGACCCCTTGTGGATTGTGGGTACACCAGTGGAGGAACCCCAATGGCAGCCAAACCGCCAGGGGACAGTGCCAAGCCAAGTGGACAAGCGATCTCTCTCATTCTTGGACGCAGCGAGCCGTCGACTGAGCAACGTTGGAATCGCGCAAGCCAGATCGCCCAAGTAGGCCTGTTTATTATCGCGCTCCTGTGGTGCGCCTATATCGCCCAGCACGTCATTGTTCCGGTGCTGTTGGCTTGGACTATCGCCACTATCGTGCTGCCCGCCGTTAAGTGGATGGAGCGACATCGCCTACCTCGTGCTTTGGCCGCACTCGCCATCACCGCCTTATTGCTGGTCATTATTGTGACTTTGCTCTTGCTGCTATCGGCGCCGCTCACGTACTGGCTGGGCAGAGCGACGTATGTCGGCGCCCTGCTGCGCGAAAAATTGCAAAGCCTCAGCCAACCAATGGCGCTTCTCGGGGAATTGCAGAAGGGCCTGAACGCCATCGGAGCAGGCTCGCCGGACGCGCTAAAAGTTGAACCGCAAACCTCCTCGATCATCTCGACGATCATGTCCGTTGTGACTCCCGCGATCAGCGGCTTTGTCATTTTCATCTTCAGTTTGATCTTCTACTTGATCTACAGGCCGCGGTTGCGCAACGCGCTGGTGCTGTTGCTTGGGGATCGCGAAGCCCGTCTGGCGACGCTTCGCACCCTCAATGACATCGACAACAACATGACGACCTACTTCGGCACCTTCACGCTTATCAACGTCGGCCTCGGTCTTTTAACCACCGCGATGACCTGGGCAATCGGCCTACCCAATCCCTTTCTTTGGGGCGTGCTCGCCGGTGTCCTCAATTATGTCCCCTATCTTGGGCCAGCAGTTGTGATCGCCACGCTCGCGATCGTCGGCCTGCTGCTCTACCCTAGCCTCCAGGAAGCCGCCGTTGCGCCGTTGCTGTTCATCGGACTCGTTACAATCGAAGGTCAATTCCTAACGCCCACCTTGATGGGTCGACGGCTGGAGATCAACCCCTTCGCCGTCTTCCTCTCGATCGCATTTTGTACGTGGTTCTGGGGTCCAGTGGGTGCCTTTCTTGCCGTGCCACTGCTGATGGCGCTTTCAGTCAGCCTTGAGCACTCTTTTGAGGAAGAGAAACCCGACCTTCCCAACTAGACTAGGTCTCCAACGTGACCGCGCCGCCGCTGTGATGGCCGACTAGGCCTTGAATGTCGCAGTTGGCATTGTGAACCTCCTAATTGGGTTCATCGAGCCGCGAGGCACATATCGCCAGGGCGCCAATTTGCGCCATCAACCCACGTCTCAGATTGCAAGCTCCGGGAAGCCTGGGCTTGTCGAGACGGTCCGGTGGATCTACCGAAAGGTCGTCGGATCGTGCCTTCTTAAGGTCGTGCACCCTCGGTCGGCGATCCCGAAAATTAAATGGCCGAACAGGAACCAGCCTCTCTGCTGACCGTTGCAATAGAAGATGTTAGTTTAAGCGCAAAGGAGATGTGGATGGTAGTGGCCGATCACTCGCCGCATCATTGACGCATAGAAGGTCAAGTGGCGATGCTCGGCAGACTCAGCGCCTCAAGAACCGTTGTGGGGCCATTCCACGTTTCCACAAGCATCCCGATGAAATGAGAGATCAGCGCGCCAAAGTCGGGCAATGCCTGCGCAAGCTCGCTGCATCATCAACCAGCACGGAGCTCAACATGCGAAAGTCTCTCCTTCTCTGTGGCCTATGCGGGTTGATCGCTGGAGTTCCCGATGCGGCCGCCGTAGGCGCGCCGCTCTTGAGCAATCACCTTCGAGGTCGGACGCAGCCAATCGTCTCTCAAGCTGCTTCGCACTGCTGGTGGCGGGCCGGCCGGCGTCACTGCAGCGACCGTATCAATGGCTATCATTCTCGTTGGTATCCGCGCGATGCGCGGCAATTGCGCACCGGTTCGCAGAGATGGTGGGATCAGAAAGATAGCGAGGGCAGTACGGGACGCCCCTAACCTACCGCACTCTCGAAGCCAAGGTTGACCATCGATGGGCTTCAACAGTTTGGGTAAACAATGCGGGACAGGCGTCGGTGGCTGAGCCCACCGGCATGCTGTCGACGCGATCTCAACGTCGCAACGGCAGTGGACGGCTTGCCGCAACACGGCGTGTCGAGTGGTCGACCAGGCGATTGGAGGCCAGGCGATTGGCGGCCAGGCGATTGAGATTGGGATCGACCCTCGTTCATGTCGATCCCACGTCTGTCACATGACCGGGCCGGTGGTACGCCCGCGGGGTGCGCAAGGTTGGCATTGCCGCACCATCACATATGCGGGCACATATGCGGGCACATATGCGGGCACATATGCGGGGACATTTGCGCCCACCTTTGCGGGGGTTCAGGTGTCGTGAAGCCACCGGTGAAAGCTTCGCCCGCGGGCGTCCAATCTCCATCCGGGGCTTAGCGCACAGTTAGAACTTGGCGCAGTTTTCTCCACAACGAAGCCCGAAGTGGTTCAACGAGCTCCACATCACGCACCAATCGCGCCCCGCCGCGGCGCCGTGCCAACTCGATTTTGCGCGTATGGAAGGGTTCGAGCTCCGGGCGATGACCAACGCTGAGGAGGGTCATGCCCTCACGATCGACCAATAATTCCATCAGTTTCTGCTGGCTCTTTGGATCCAGAGCCGATGTCGCTTCATCAAGAACGACGATGTCCGGGTTGTGCAAGAGGATGCGAGCAAAGGCTAACCGTTGCTTTTCGCCGCCCGACAACGTCTGATCCCACGGACCTTCCTCGTCGAGCCTTTCCGTGAGATGGTCCAACCCTACGCGTTTGAATGCCTCACTTATCTCCTCCGACGTTCTACAGTCTGGCGCATCGGGATAACTGGCCGCGCGGCGCAGACTGCCGATCGGAACGTAGGGACGTTGAGGCAGCAGAAATAACTTTGCCCCTTTTCTGACCTCGATCGTGCCGCCACCCCACGGCCACAGGCCAGCTATGGCGCGAACCAGAGTACTCTTGCCCGATCCCGATTCTCCGGCGATGAGTACGCGCTCGCCTCGCTCAACTGCGACGTCCGTATCACCTACAACGGCCGTTCCATCGTTGAGGCGCACCGAAAGGTCGCGCAATCGCAGCGCCGGTCCGTCTCCGTCGCGGTCGACAACAATCCGACCACCTTCGACAGACTTCTCTGCTTCCTCCAATGCATCCAAAGCTACCATCAGGGAAGCGACTCTCCGTGCCGAGGCAGTCCAATCGGCCATCTTGGGATAGTTGTCTACGAGCCAGTTGAAGGCTCCTTGTACGATGGTGAAAGCAGATGCGGCTTGCATGACTTCACCTAACGACATTGAGCCGTCGAGGAACTTTGGCGCGCACAGAATTACAGGAAGTACCGGTGCGATGTATGACGAGGTCTGGGATACTGCCGTAGTCTTCATGTTTTGAGCCGCAATCTGTCGCCACGCCGAGAGGACTTTTTTGAGGGAGCGGTCGAGGCCTGCCCGCTCCTCCGGTTCTCCACGTATGAGGGCAATGCTCTCGCCGTTATCGCGCAGTCTGGTGATCGTATACCTGTATTCTGCCTCGGCTTGGTTCTTGTTCTCTGAGACGCGCACGAATCTTCTGCCAATGAGGACCATGGAGCCGCTCGCAATCGAGGCGTAGACCGCTGCGGCTATGACGAGAAAGCCAGGCACGTGAAACGGTATGCCCAAGATGTTGAGATCCAGCGCGCCGCCTATCGTCCATAGAACCGCGATGAAGGTCACGGCAGAGAGCAGGGCTTGCGCAATGCCGCACACAAAGTCGACTGGCGAATCGGTGGCAATGCGCACATCATCGGCGATGCGATATTCCGGATTCGCGTGATCTCCAGCGAGAAGATTGAGCTGGTAATACCGGCCCTGGGCAAGCCAGCGGTCGATCAGTTGGCCATTAAGCCATGCGCGCCATCTGCGCTGCAGCGCCATACGCAGATAGGTCTGGATCATGCCGAGGCTAACGCTGCCCAAGAGGATCCCGAAATAGATCAAGGACAAAAGGCTGACAGCAGCGACGTTTCGGTTTTGCAATCCGTCGAACATCGCACGATTCCAAGTATTCATTGCGTATGCCGCCCCCACCAACAGGACGATGGTGAGGACGAGCCCGATTGAGAGGCTCCAAGAAGCTGAGGCCGTAGAGGCCGATGACCAAAAGAGTGGTGCAGTTTGCCAGAAACGCCTGAGGAGATTGCGCTGCCGGACCGTTTCTTGGCTTACTTCTTCGGCAGCTGCGCGGAGTTGGTGCCCGGATGACGAAGGGCGCTTGCGTTCCATGGGATTTGCTTCTCATCTGGAAGCGGGCTGCGGGGCGTTGTCGCCCCATCCGGGAGATGGTCGGCTTCTCACGCGCAACAGCGACGCCTACGTTTGCAAACGCGGGCCACGGCATGGAAGTTCCCCTCGCCACCGATGGATGTGCAGCCCTTGGGTCTGA
>Ga0075424_100005546_pt1 | contig 12064 bp, 9 predicted proteins | sample SoiMethybrSBSTD3_FD_75301 | JGI IMG/M metagenome (GOLD analysis project Ga0075424, IMG submission 75301) | Bulk soil microbial communities from a Populus tree surrounding site in Tennessee, USA - Soil MetaG P. TD hybrid SBSTD3 | ecosystem: Environmental > Terrestrial > Soil > Tree plantation... | reverse complement strand
AGGCAACTCGTTCGATCGCCGGGGCAGTCTGGAGCAACTCAATGGTGATCTCGAACCGGCGAAGGTAATCCTCCAAGTTGCGCGCATCGGCGACTACCATGGCTCGATAGAGTCGATCCTGGTCGTCCGCCGGTAGCCGGACCCCCTGTTGGGCCGCAAGCTCGAGCATAGTGGCCGGCCGGAGCGAGCCATCGAGATGAACATGCAGCTCGACTTTGGGCAGACGGGAGATCAGCTCCCGAGTAAGCACCTTTCCGGGCGCGCCGCCGGCACGCTGCGCTGCAGGTCGTACCACCCGGAGGATCGCGCCCGCCGCGAGCGTCGCTTCGACCGGCAACCGGATGCCGCGGCCATCGGTGACGTAGGCCTGACCCTGCTTCACTGCGGCGCCGAGATCCGCATCGAGCAATTCCACAGCGGTTCCCGCCGCTGCACCGGCCGGCACGTCGATCGCGCGCTCATTGACGAAGACGCGGATGACGTCAGTCATCGCCCGGTCTCGCGGAAACGGATGTCCTCCGGCGGCGAGACCGGCTGGGGAAGGCGACGAAGATACGAGGCCAGTGCCTCGACGTCACTGATGGTTGACGGGGCGGAAGGACGACCGCTCAGCATCGCGTAGGCCTGCCCCTGAGGAATCGGCTCCGCCACCGCGAGACGGTAGCTCGCTTTGTCCTTGAGCTCACGGCCGTCGTCGAAGCGAACCTTGCGTACTCGCCTGCCCACATCCGCCCGGGGATCGTATTCCACAACGATGCCGGAAACGTGAGCTGTTGGGACGCCGCCGGCGAGCACCTGCTCCAAAGCCTGGCGCAGAATTGCGCCGGTCACCGTCAGAGTAGCCAGCCGCCGAGGCGGCTCGTGTAGGGCCTGCAACTGCTGCCACGTTACCGGCCCGGCCGGCAGATCGCCGCCGATGGCACTCGTCCGCACCAGGCTCACGTCGGTTCGCAGGGCGTTGCGCTGCGCATCGGCGATCAGATCGCCCAGCGGCGACTCACCTTCGTCGCTTCGTCCGAGCGGGAGTTTCATTCGCGCTACCACACGGCTGGCGAGCGAATCAGCTTCGGCCTCCGCCCGCGCCACCGCGCCGGCTGCGGCAGAGTCAGTGTCGCCTCGCGTGAGATCGACCGGCTCGATTCGCACGCGCAGCTCGCGGCTTCCCACTGGGGTACGGACCAGGTCCACGACGGCGAGCTCGGATGCGGCGGGGCGAGCCGCTACCACCGGAATGCGCCCGACCCGCGTGGTTACCGAGGCTTCACCGCCGGTCACGATGGCATCCACTTTGGTGTCCTGCAGCTCACCCGCGAGCTCGATCGCATCTCCATGGCAGTCCGAGCCGCTGCAGCTGGCGCCTCCGTCCGCGAGCAGAATGACCAGATCCGGCCGCTGTGCCTGAGCGGCGGTCAGTGCGTCCTTCAGCGCCGGCGCACCCTTCCCGATGGCGAGACCACGCACTTCCGCTGCCTTGAGTAGCGGAGCGGACGATGGGCTCAGATATCCGATCAGTGCAACTCGAAGAGAGCCGGCAGGCACGATGCGAAACGGCAGAGCCCAGTCTGGCCGCTTGCCCGTCGCCGAGTCGGTGAGGTTGGCGGCAAGCCACGGAAAGCGCGACTGCGCAATGCGCAATCGCAATGTGTCCAGCGACCAACTGAAGTCTCGCGCCCCAAATCCGACTGCCGTCAGCTCCATTCGGTTCGCGAGATCGATGGCCGATCGACCGGCAACCAGATCCGCCACCGGATCGCCCTGTATCAGATTGCCCGGCGCAACCCGCAGTGTAGGGCAACCGCAGTCGGCCGCGGAATGGTCGACCATCGCCTTTAGCGATGCAGCCCGTTGCGTCACAGCGCCTCGCAACTCACCCATGGCAGCGATCCGGAGCAGTACGGTATCGCGCGCGGGTGTGATCGCCGCCATCCGAGACGCTCCGCCGAAGAGACGCCGGACCTGGTCCGACACCTCCGCCGGCACAATCCGCCAATTCGCGGCGGCATAGTCGGCCGGGTCGAGGTTGCCTCGGGCACGTACCTCGGCGATCAGCAAATCACGGATATTTTCATCGTGGTCGTAGACCACAGGGGCATTCCGCAGCATCGTGAAGCCGCCACCGCCCGATTGCCGATAGCTGTTGACGGCGAGCGTGAAGCTGTCGGTGGCCGCAACCGGACGCCCTTTGAACGTCAGGTTCCGGATCCGACTGCCGGGTGGAAGGCGGAGGTCGATGTCGTAGCCCACGCCTGAGACCATGTCGTAATTGAAGCCGGCCACCGACGAGTCCGTGGCGGCTCGTCCCTGCGAATCGGTGGTGTAGTAGCGGGCACTCTGCTCCAGATAGGCCTTGAGCTGTTCACCGGAAATCCGCACCGCGCGGAGCGTATTCTCGTAGGGATATACCGAGAAGACATCGCGGATTCGCACGTCACCATCGGGAAATCCACCTCGAAGATCGAACGCCGTCGCCGCGGAAAGCTGGGCTCCCGTCTTTGCCTTCTGTACAGCCTGAATGAATTCGATGATCGAAGTCGGCTCCGCTCGCGCGAGCGCCAGGGGCATGGCGCCACGCGAATCGCCCAGCGACTGGTTGGCCCAGTCGCGGACCGCAGTCCGAAGCGGCGCATAGCGGGCCGACAAGCGAGGTGAAGGAGCTACCTGCGCCAGATTGATGGACTCGGCACGGATCCGCGCGATCCGCCAACCGGATTTCCCCCGCACCAGATCGAGATGCACCACCGCGAGCGTTTGAGCGTACGGCTTGGGTTGGACGAAATGGACACCGCTCAGGACCGAGTCGATCATCTCCCGGTGTGAATGTCCCACCACGACCAGGTCGGGTCTGGTCTCGAGCTGTGCCAGCGCGGCCGAAGCATTCTCAGCGCCCACGCCGGTCGTGTCGTACGAGCTCGGCTCGTTCATGCCGCTATGCATGACGGCAACCACGAAGTCTGACTCTCGGCGTACGTCGGGAAGAATTCGCGTTGCGCTCTCGCGAATCGGGGCCACCCGCGTCCGGCCTCGGAGCGCCTTCTGATCCCAGATCATGACCCCAGGGGTGGTGAATCCGGTAACCCCTATGCGGATCCCGGCGCGGACGATCACGGCGTACGGAGCAAACTCGAGCGTATCACCCGGAAGGCCGCGGATGTTTCCACTGACATACCGGAAAGTCGCGGACGCCACCGCGCGTTGCAGCACGGAAAGGCCGTAGTCGAAATCGTGATTCCCGGGGGTCGCGACATCGTAGCCGATCGCGTTCATCGCGTCGATCGCGGGGTTCGGATCCCTGGGAGCTATACGGCCGTAGTAGGAAGCGAAGACATCACCCTGGATCAGGTCGCCGGCGTCCACCACGACGAGGCGTCCCGGATATCGGGCCTTGAGAGAGTCGATCACTGTAGCGACGCGGGTGAGTCCTCCGGGAAAGGGCCGGTCAGCCGCGTAGTCCCACTCGGTCGTGTGACCGTGGACGTCGGTGGTGGCAACGAGAACGAGGTGGGTTGTGTCGGCGAGCGCCGCGAAGACTGCCGCAGAGAGCAGCAGGGCGTGGAGCATAGGGGAAGATAATAGAAGGAGCTATCAGCTATCAGCTATCAGCAAGACGGCGAACCGCTGATAGCTAATGACTGATGACTGATAGCTTGTAGCTCCCTTATGGCCTCCCCCTTGCGTTCATTCGCTCTCGCGCATATATGTCCCGGCGCATATGCATGCATCGATCTCGGCCGCCGACCTGCTGCTCACGGTCGCGGAGCCCACCCGGCTTCGGATCCTCAACTGCCTCGCAGCGGCACCTCTGTTCGTCTCCGACCTTCAGGTCGTCCTGGATCTGCCTCAACCCACCGTGTCACGCCACCTGCAGGTTCTGCGTCGCGCGGAGCTGGTGGCTGACACCCCGGTCGCGCAATTCGTCCTTTATCGGCTGCGGCGCGGCTCGGATCCGCCCGGCAGACTGCTGGGCGCGATTCTCGACGCCCTAGCCCAGGATGAGCGACTCCGGAGTGAGCGAAACCGGGCAGGCGAGCGAAGCCGCTCCCATACCCGCATTCGAGTGCAAACCGAAGCGCCGGCTTCCGCCGATCGATCGAGGACTCGATGACTACGGCCGCGACACTGACCCACCGCATCCTTGTTGTGGACGACGAGCCGGACATCACCGCGCTTGTCGCCTACCATCTCGCCAAGGCAGGTCATCGGGTCTCGACCGCCGCGAACGGGCCCGACGCACTCAAAGCCGCCCGGGAAGAGCGGCCCGACGTCGTCATCCTCGATCTCATGTTGCCCGGCGTCTCCGGCTACGACGTGTTGGCGGAGCTACGACGGCGGGATGAGACCCGCGAGGTCGGCGTCATCCTGCTCACATCTCGGCGGGAAGAAACCGACCGCATTCGCGGCCTCTCGCTGGGCGCGGATGACTACCTCACCAAGCCGTTTTCGCCCCAGGAACTGTCGCTTCGAGTGACTGCCCTGCTCCGCCGACTGGGATCGCCCGCGGTCTCGGGAGGGTCTACGCTTTCGGCCGGCCCCGTGTCGGTGGACCGCTCGGCGCACCGGGTCACTATGGACGGGCGAGAGCTCACCTTGACCGCCACCGAGTACAAGCTGCTGCTGACGCTCATCGAGCGCCGTGGGCGGGTGCAGACTCGCCCTCAGCTCCTCGAGACCGTCTGGGAGGCCCAGCCGGACATTCAGACGCGCACCGTGGACATGCACGTGCAGCGACTGCGGAGCAAACTGGGCGAAGCGGGCAAGCTGATCGAAACGGTGCGCGGGTTTGGTTATCGGTTTCGCGCAACCGAGAGGGGGAACCGAACGCGGTGACCTTCGCGCGGCGACTGGTCCTCGGGACCGTTATCGTCCTGCTGTTCACCATCCTCGTGCTGATCTGGAGCGCGGAGCGCTCGCTCCGGCGCAACCTCGAATCCGACGTCGCCAATACGCTGCTTCGAGAAGCCCGCCTGGTTCGGGCGGCGCTCCCTTCTGATTCGGCGGAGTGGCCGGCCGCAATTCGGCGGCTGGCTTTGGAAAACGGGATCCGGATCGTCCTGCTCGATCGCGAAGGACACATCCGGGCCGATAGTGGGGAACTTCCGGACACACCCTCGAACGGCGACCCCCTGGCGGATGACGAGCTGCCCGCGGCCCTTGTCGCCGACGGTCCGACTCCGGTGGTGCGTCGAGAGGTCGCTGGAACGCCTCGCTTGTACGTAGCCCTGCCCGGCGGCCCCGGCGTCATCGCACTGACCACCAGTCTGTCGCAGGTGAATGAGACCGTGCGGCGGGCGCAGGGCGCCGTGGCGGGAGGAGCGTTGGTCGCCCTCGCGGTCGGGAGCCTGCTCGCATTGGTCGCGGGACGGTCGATTACCCGACCGCTGGGAGCGCTCGTCGGTGCCTCCCGCGCAATCGCGGCGGGGGTGCTCCCCCGATTTCCCCGTTCCGGCGTGCCCGATATCGACGTGCTGGTTCAAGCTCTGCGGCAGATGCATCGACAGCTTGCCGACCGGTTCGAGGAGCTTCGCCGGGAGCGAGCCGAAACCGCCGCGCTGGTCCAGTCGATGACCGAGGGCGTCATCGCCGCCGACGGAAGGGGCCGCATTACCACTGCCAATCCCGCAGCCCGTCGACTGCTCGGCTACGAGGCTGAGCAGAACCTTCCCGATCTGCCCGAGCTCTTCCGCATCAAAGCCGCTCGGGAGGTTGTGGACGCTGTTCTCGCCGGAACGCCAGTTCAGAATCGGGAGCTCGAGCTCGACGACAGCGTGCTCATCGTGAATGCACGACCACTGCCTGCGGGGGGCGCTGTGCTGGTCCTGCACGACGTGACGGAGCTACGTCGCCTCGAGGCGGTCCGACGGGATTTCGTGGCCAACGTCTCGCACGAGCTGAAGACCCCGCTGACCTCGATCTCCGGCTACGCGGAAACCATTCTCACAGACCGGCCGGCCCCGGAGCTGGAGCATCGCTTCCTGGCAACCATCGTGAGCAACACGCGGCGGATGCAGCGGCTGGTTGACGATCTGCTCGACCTCTCGCGCATCGAATCCGGTCGCTGGCAGCCGAACCACGAGACGGTGGACGTGGCCGCGTCTGCCCGGGAGGCCTGGGCCGGCCTGGGCGAGAGAGCGGCGGCCGGCGGCGTCGAATTCACGGTCGAGGTTTCGCCCGACGCAACGGTGGTCGACGCCGATCCGGACGCGGTTCGCCAGGTGCTCACCAATCTGTTCGACAATTCGCTTCGGTATACCCCGCGTGCTGGCAGGATCACGCTCCGAAGCAAAGCGGACGGCACCGGGGTGCTGCTCAGCGTAAGCGATACCGGCCTGGGAATACCGACCGAGCACCTGCCCCGAATCTTCGAACGTTTCTATCGGGCAGACTCCGCCCGCTCCCGGGAGGAGGGCGGCACCGGCCTCGGGCTCGCGATCGTCAAGCACCTGGTCGAGGCCCATGGCGGCCGAGTCTGGGCCGAGAGCGAGCGAGGCCGGGGAACGACCGTGTATTCCTGGTTTCCCGGGCCTGGAAACCACAACGGGCCTGCCTGACCGGCCTCGATTCTTCAAACAACTGATTCAGAAGGCCTCGTTACTCCAGCGTTACGACCTGGTTATGGGGGTGTGACCGGGGCCGGGCCTCTTAATGCCGGTCGCCCGTCCATCGGCGTCGCAATCTGCGGCGCCACCACCCACACCTGGAAGGATTCATGCGATTGGTATGTCGGATGGCCATCATCGGCGCGCTGCTATGCCCGCTCACCGCGACAATCGCGCGGGGTCAGGCGCCGACGATCACCGTAGGCACGCTTGTCTATGGGGAGTACCGCTATCAGCTCAAGAGGGACTCGGTCACGGACAGTCATCTCAGCAACTTTGACTTGACTCGGGCCTACATCAACGTGGTGGGCAAGTTTCCTTCCGGCATTACCGCACGGGTAACGCCTGACATATTCCGAGCCGCCGACGGGACGCTCACGGTCCGGCTCAAGTACGCGTACGCCGCCTTCACCCCGGAAGGCAGCCCTTTGACCCCGAAATTCGGCGTGATACACACCCCCTGGCTGGACTGGGAGGAAGCGCTCTGGGACTACCGGATGCAGGGAACGATGGCGTTCGAGCGGTTCCGCAATCCGGCCGGCACCAGCTTCCTCTCGTCCTCGGATCTCGGGTTCGGAGTCGACGGCAAGTTCAAGTATGACTTCGTGAACTTTCAGATTGGCGCTTATAACGGCGAGTTCTACAGCGGTCCCGAACGCGATGAACACAAGGACGTCGAGGGGCGGGTCTCGATTCGCGTGCTCGAGAGCGACGACCACAGTCGAGTCGGCGGCCTCCGGATAACCGGCTACGGCGCGATCGGGACCCCCACGGGTGGCGGGAAACGGAACCGATACATCGGAATGGTCTCATACAAGTCCAAGCTCTTCACTCTGGCGGGCGAGTTTGGGGGGACGCGGGATCGCCTTGACCAGGGGCCGCCGGTCACCGGCAACCCGGCTCCAGTCCCGCAAACCGACGGCACAATCTTGAGTTTCTTCGGCGTGTTCAACGTGCCAAATTCGAAGGCTGCATTTATTGCTCGCTGGGACGCGCAGAACCCGAACAAGGACGTCGACAACGACAAACTGTACCGATTCATCGGCGGCGTGTCCTATCAGCTCACACCCGAGGTCCGGTTACTAGGGGACGTTGACAATCTCTGGTCGGAATCAGGCGTGTACACTAACGCGGTGAACTCCACCCGCAGCTCCGCCTTGTTCCAGATGCAAATCGCTTTCTAGCGCGAGGAGCAGTTGCCCATTCTCAATGAAGGAGCGGTACGATGACAGGCAAGCTTTCGGCTCTGGTCCTGACTCTCGGAGGAACTGCCCTCCTCGGCGTGGGGCCGCTGGCGGCGCAGACCTCCCTGACGGGTGCCGGGGCAACGTTCCCCAATCCGATCTACTCGAAGTGGTTCGCCGAGTACAACAAGAAGACCGGGGTTCAGATCAACTATCAGTCGATCGGCTCCGGCGGCGGAATCAAGCAGTACACCGAGGGAACCGTGGACTTCGGGGCCTCGGATGGACCAATGAGCGAAGAGCAGATGCAGGCCGTCGGTGGTCATGTGCTGCACATCCCAACCGTGTTGGGTGCGGTCGTGGTTACCTGGAACCTTCCCGCTCTCGGCGCGACCGTGCTCAAATTCGACGGGCCGACGATCGCGGACATTTTCCTGGGCAAGGTGACCAAGTGGAATGACAAGCGCCTGGCTGCGCTCAACCCGGGCGTCAAGCTTCCCGACCAGGACATCATCGTGGTGCATCGCTCCGACGGCTCGGGCACGTCGTACATCTTCACGGACTATTTGAGCAAGCTTTCCGACGAGTGGAAGAACAAGGTCGGCAAAGCCACCTCGGTGAACTGGCCGGTCGGTCTGGGTGGCAAAGGCAATGAAGGCGTGACCCAGCAGGTGAAACAGACCGAGGGCTCCCTGGGCTACGTCGAGCTCATTTACGCTGAGGCGAACAAACTGCCCTACGCGGAGGTGAAGAACGCGTCCGGGCAATTCGTGAAGCCTTCCCTGGAGTCGGTGACCCAGGCCGCGGGCAGCGCCAAGTTCGACAAGAACACCGATTTCCGGGTGTCGATCACTAATGCGCCCGGCCAGGGCGCGTATCCGATCTCGTCGTTTACCTGGCTTTTGGTCCGCCCCGACATGAAGGACGCCGCCAAGGCCAAGGCCATGAAGGGGTTCCTGGACTGGATGGTCACGCCGGAAGCCCAGTCCATGGCGACCCAGCTGGTATACGCTCCACTGCCCAAGGAAGTGGTCGAGCTGGTGAAGGAGCGGCTCAAGACGCTCAAGGGAGCAGGTAAGGCGCTCGCCGGCGCCTGAAGCGCCCGGCTCCGGTACTCTTCAGGTCACTGAGTCGATTCGATCCTGGCCTGGAGGCGTCGCATGTGTAGCGGGCGTTTGTTCAAGTGCGGCTTGACGAGCTCGCGCTGGTCATCCTCGCCGCCTGCGGTGGGGGCGACCAGCGCACTCCGGCTGCAAACGGGCAGCCCGCGAAGGCTCCTCCTTCCGGCGCCGGGCTCGCCGGCGTGAAACAGACCGAAGGAGCACTCGGATACGTCGAGTTGATCTACGCATCCGCAAACGAGCTCCCGTACGCCGAGCTCAAGAACGCGGCCGGGCAGTTCGTTGTACCCTCACTCGAGTCGGTCACCCAGGCTGCGGGCGGGGCGCAGTTCGCGCCGAACACCGATTTTCGGGTGTCCATACCAACGCGCCGGGGCAGAATTCCTATCCGATCTCCTCCTTCAGTTGGCTGCTCATCCGGCCGACAATGACCGATTCGGCCCGGGCCAAGGCACTGACGGGATTTCTGGAGTGGATGATCACTCCGGAGGCCCAGGATATGGCGGCCCAACTGGTCTACGCGCCGCTGCCGAAGCAGGTTATCACCTTGATCGAGGAGCGGATCGCCCAGCTTGGCATAGCGCACTAGGGCCCGGCTCGAGGCGCCGCGATGTGGGCCAGCCGTGACGAGTCCGTTACGATTTCGTGACCGTTAGCCGGTTTCCGGCCTCTAAACTCCCGCCATGACCATGGCAACTTCTGCCGCTCCATCCCAGCGGAGCCCGGGCCGTCCGAAGATCTCCGCCTCTCTCCAAGGCGTGGCCTACGGCGATCACGCGTTCAAGCTGGTCCTTACGATCGCGGCCTTGCTCATCCCTATTCTGCTGGGATTCCTCCTGCTCGAACTCTGGCAGGGTTCCCGCCTCGCCATGTCCAGATTCGGGCTCGACTTCATTCGAACCAGCGTCTGGGACCCGGTGGCCGAGCAGTTCGGCGCCTTTCCGCTGGTATTCGGGACCCTGCTGTCCTCCTTGCTCGCGCTGCTGATCGCGGTCCCGTTGTCGCTCGGCGTGGCCATCTACCTCACGGAGTTCGCGCCCAAGTTCTTGCGCCAGCCGGTAGCATTCACCATCGGGCTCCTGGCAGCGATTCCAAGCGTGGTGTACGGACTGTGGGGCATCTTCGTGCTGATTCCGCTGCTCCGGAAAACAGCCTTCCCGCTGCTCCGAAGCGCTCTTGGCTTCCTCCCGTTCTTCCAGGGACCGATCTACGGCCCGTCCATGCTGGCGGCCAGCGTGATCCTCGCGATCATGGTCATGCCGTACATCATGTCCGTCTCGCGGGAGGTGCTCCTCGCCGTGCCCAACAGCCAGCGAGAGGCTGCACTCGCGCTCGGAGCCACGCGCTGGGAGGCCGTTATCACGGCGGTGCTGCCGTACGCCCGGTCGGGAGTCATCGGCGCAATCATTCTGGGCCTGGGCCGCGCCCTGGGCGAAACGATGGCGGTGACCATGCTGATCGGAAATCGGCATGAAATAGCCGCTTCGCTGTTCGCGCCGGGTTACACAATGGCGGCCGTGATCGCGAACGAGTTTTCCGAAGCCGCGACCGATATGCACTTCTCGGCGCTCACCTACGTCGCGTTTGTGCTGTTCGTGTTGACCGTGGCGGTGAATGCCGGCGCGCGCCTGCTCATCTGGCGGGTGGCCCGGGGCTCGGCCGTGGGGAGTAAGGCGCTGTGAACCGCCGGCTCATCCGGCGGGTCGCCAGCAATGCGATGGTCGGTTTGATGATCGTCGCAGTGATCCTGGCAGTGCTTCCATTGCTCTTCATTCTGCTCAATCTCGTCGCCAAAGGGGCGAGCAGCCTCTCCTGGGACTTCTTCACGAAGATGCCAGCCCCTCCGGGTGAGAGCGGCGGCGGCGTGGCCAATGCAATTGTGGGCACGCTGATCATCATCGGCGCCGCGAGCCTGATTGGTATCCCGGTGGGGGTGGGCGCGGGGATATACTGCGCCGAGTACCCCGGGAGCCGCCTCACCTGGCTGACCCGTTTCGTGGCCGACGTCCTCAACGGCACCCCGTCGATCGTGGTGGGCGTGTTCGCGTGGACCTGGATCGTCGCGCAGCAGAAGCATTTTTCGGCGCTGGCGGGAAGCGTTGCATTGGCGATGCTCATGATCCCGATGGTGATGCGGACCACCGAGGAGATGATCAAGCTGGTGCCCAATTCGTTGCGCGAAGCAGCGCTCGCGCTAGGCTATCCCCGCTGGCGCACCAGCCTGGCGGTCGTGGTCCGCACCACGATGCCAGGGATCGTGACCGGGACACTGCTTGCGGTGGCGCGTATCGCGGGTGAAACCGCACCGCTGCTCTTCACGGCACTCGGGAGTCAGTATCTGAGCTTCAAGGTCAACCAGCCCATGGCCGCGCTTCCCCTGACCGTGTTCACCTACGCCACCGGTCCCTATGAGGAGTGGCACCGCTACGCCTGGGCCGCGGCGCTCGTGCTGATCTTCGTGGTGTTCCTGCTCGGCATCGGCGCTCGGCTCGCGATCGGCCGGAGTCAGATCTCGAATGGCTGAGCTCCGGGCCCGGATCGAGACCGACAAGCTCACCGCGTTGTACGGCAAGGTCACTGCGGTGAAGAATGTGACGTTGTCGTTTGCGCCCAATCAGGTGCACGCGCTGATCGGGCCCTCGGGGTGCGGCAAATCCACCTTCCTTCGCACGCTCAACCGGATGCACGAGCTGGTGGAAGGCGGCTGGATCACCGGTCGGGTGCTACTGGATGGCCAGGACATCTACGACGCGTCCATCAACGCAATGCAGCTGCGGCGGAAGGTCGGCATGGTGTTTCAGCGACCGACTCCGTTTCCCACCATGTCGATCTACGGCAACGTGGCGGCCGGGCTCCGCTTGAACGGGGGGCTGTCGCACGGGAAGCTCGACGAGATCGTGGAGCGCTCGCTTCGCCAGGCCGCGCTCTGGGACGAGGTGAAGGACCGGCTCAAGGCGAATGCGATGGCACTTTCGGGCGGCCAGCAGCAGCGCCTCTGCGTGGCGCGCACCATCGCGCCATCGCCTGACGTGGTTCTCCTGGATGAACCAACCGCCTCGCTCGATCCCCAGGGCACTCAGCGGATTGAGGAGCTCCTCTTCGAGCTCAAGCGCGATTACACCATCATCATCGTGACCCACAACATGCAGCAGGCTGCCCGGGTCTC
>Ga0075424_100005544_pt1 | contig 12070 bp, 11 predicted proteins | sample SoiMethybrSBSTD3_FD_75301 | JGI IMG/M metagenome (GOLD analysis project Ga0075424, IMG submission 75301) | Bulk soil microbial communities from a Populus tree surrounding site in Tennessee, USA - Soil MetaG P. TD hybrid SBSTD3 | ecosystem: Environmental > Terrestrial > Soil > Tree plantation... | reverse complement strand
CAGCGCATGTGCTGCTTCGAGCAGGGGCGCACCAACGTGCATGGCTCGCTATGGGCGGTTGATGTCCGCACAGGCAAGGTGATCGCCAAGGAGCAGTTCCCGCTTCCGAACGAGTCCGGGTTGCTCAGTACGGGCGGCGACCTGTTGTTCAGCGGCCATCATACCGGACATTTCGCGGCCTACGACTCCGACACACTCAAGGAAGCGTGGAGTTTCGAGCTCGGCACGCCGATCACGGCGCCGCCGATGAGCTACAGCGTTAACGGCAAGCAGTACATCGCTGTGGTGGCGGGCGGTGCGAGCGACATGCGCGGAGCGCGGCTCTATCAGCCCTCGGCGGTCATCGCGGTGTTCGGTTTGTAGCCGTACGCCGGCCGCGCGACTGAAGAAGTGATGCGGACAGGGTGGGAAACCCCCCTTCCGCATCGTCGCCGGATCGCGCTAGCCTCACTGACAGAGCTGCCACGCGGGGATGTGCCGAGGTCCCCTTGCAGGTGAGCGGCAGCGCCGTGCCGTCGGCAGGCATTCAAAGCTTCACGGCCGTTTTTCTAGGATTGGACTGCATTGACCTTTGCTTCGCTTCGCTCGGACGCACAGGGAGGACAGCCATGCATTGCCGAAGCGTTATCCAAACAATTGTGCTCGCCGCAGCGCTGCTGATGGCCATCGGCAGCGCACAGGCGTTCGATGACTCGAAATATCCGAACCTGAAAGGCCAGTGGGAGCGCTTCGTGGTGCGTGGGCTGCCGGGTCAGCCGTCCCACGACCAGACCAAGGGCTGGGGCGAGCTCCAGGGAGCGCCGCTGACGCCGGAATATCAAAAGATCTTCGAAGAAAACGTCAAGGAACAGGACGCCGGCGGGCTTGGCCTCGGCGCCGACCACGCGCGGTGTGTCGCCGCCGGCATGCCGTTCATGATGGTGGCGTTCCGGCCGCTGGAATTCATCATCACCCCGGAGACGACCTACATCATCATCGCTGACTACGATCCGCTGCGCCGCATTTTCACCGATGGACGCGACTGGCCCAAGGAGATCGAGCCGACCTTCCAGGGCTATTCGATCGGCAAATGGATCGACACCGACGGTGACGGCAAATACGACGTGCTTGAGGTCGAGACGCGCGGGTTCAAGGGGCCACGCATTTATGACATCAGAGGTATACCCCTTCACCGTGACAATCAGTCGGTGTTCAAGGAGCGCTTCTATCTCGACAAGAACGATCCGAATCTGCTGCACGACGAGATCACAGCCATCGACAATGCGCTGACGCGGCCCTGGACGGTCGACAAACGCTATGTCCGCAATCCCGATCTGCGTGCCGACTGGCCGGAATCGATCTGCCCGGAATACAACGCCATGGTCGTTATCGGAGGCGACAACTTCTTCCTGAGCGCAGACGGCCTGCTCATGCCATCGCGCAAGGGCCAGCTGCCGCCCGACTTGAAGTACTTCGACAGGAGGCGCGACTGACGTTAGTGGCCGGGCGCCGCCGATGAACCCGTGAATCCGTATCCGCATTTGCGGATGCCGCAAGACCAAAACTAAAAGGAGGAGACCATGATCGATCGGATTTTCATGGGCGCGGTAGCGCTGGCCACGGCATGCGTGATGGCACTGAGCGGTGCGCAGGCATTCGATGATTCGGAATATCCAAATTTCAAAGGCCAATGGCGCCGAATTCCGGTGCCGGGCGTGCGCGGCCAGATCTCGTTCGACCAGCACAAGGATTGGGGTAAGGGGCAGGGCGCGCCGCTGACGCCTGAATACCAGGCGATCTACGAGGCCAACCTGAAATCCCAGGCCAAGGGCGACAGCGGCGAGTGGCTCGGCATTTCATGCCTCGGCTTCGGCATGCCGATCATGATGTATGGTGGCGAGCCGATCGAGATCATCATCACGCCTGCCACCACCTACATCCTGCTCAACTGGGTCGAGCACGGCCGCCGCATCTACACCGACGGACGCGACTGGCCGGCGGACATCGAGCCTACCCTGCAGGGCTATTCCATCGGCAAGTGGGTCGACACCGATGGCGACGGCAAGTTCGACGTGCTCGAGGTGGAGACCCGTGGGTTCAAGGGCCCGCGCCACTACGATGCGTCGCAGCTTCCCCTGCATCACGACAACAAGTCCGTGTTCAAGGAGCGCTTCTATCTCAACAAGGACAATCCCAACATCCTGCACGACGAGATCACTGTGATCGACAATGCGCTGACACGGCCCTGGACCGTGGTGCGGGAATATCAGCGCAACCCGGCGGCGCGGCCGGTCTGGCGCGAGTTCATCTGCGCGGAAGGCAACGGTCACGTTCGCATCGGCAATGAGAACTATTACATGAGCGCCGACGGCCTGCTGATGCCGGTGCGCAAGGACCAGGCGCCGCCGGACCTGCGCTATTTTCCTTGGGCGCACAAGTAGTGCGCACAGTGCGCGTCTGCAACGACCTGACGCGAACGCAAGGGTGACACTAGACTTTGATCCGACTTGGATTAAGTCGGATCAAAGCTTAACTTTTTGTCTGAGCATCATCTGTTCCGAAGACCGGCTGCCACTTTTCGGGGGCATGCTCTAGAGCGGGATCAACCGGCAGTTCGAACTGAAAGATCGAACCCCGGTTGACGGCTGGCGACACCCAAATCCGACCATCGTGACTCTCGATAATCGAATGGCAGATGGAAAGCCCCATACCCATCCCATTCGCCTTGGTCGTAAACAGTGGTTTGAAGATCCGCTGAAGGTTGGATGGATCAATCCCCGTTCCGGTGTCCTCAATCGACACATGCACGAGACCAGCTCCGGTTTGCCCGGTTTGTATTGTCAACACGCGCGGCTGAACCGAGTGCATGGACTCGATGGCATTCATGACGAGGTTCAAGACGACTTGCTGTAGTTGCACCTTGTCGCCCTGCACGGCCGGGAGGTGCTCGTCGAACCGCGTGTGAAGCTCTACCCCATGATTCTGCAGCTCAACATGCACAATCGACAGAACTGTTCGTATCACTTGGTTGATGTCGGCCAATGTCTTTTGAGGCGCATCTTTCTTGAACATCGCGCGAACGCTTGTGATGATGTCGCTTGCACGATGGCCGGCAGCTACAATGCCCTCCAGAGCGGCTTCCGCCCTTTCAAGATTGGGTTTCTCGGCGCGGATCCAGCGCAAAGCTGCGCTGGCCCTTGTCACGATGCCGGACAAAGGTTGGCTGAACTCGTGAGTAAGCGAGGCTGAAAGCTGCCCGGCAGCCACCCTGCGATTCATAAAGGTCAGCTCGGCCATGGCACTGCGAGATTGGATCTCAGCGCTTTGGCGCCGCCTGATCTCATAGATCAGCCAGCCTATCAGAGCGGTTTGCAGCACAAGCGCTGCGCAGAACAAAAGGATGTATCGACGATACTGCTCCCATGCGCTGTATTCGCGGAAACGGATCTCGCTCCCCGCTGGCAGGCCGGCTTCATTGATGTTCCATCGTCTGAGTTCGCGCCAATCGAAAGTCGGTCTGACGAACGCGTTCGCCGTAACTGGAATTGTCGAGACACTTTCACCGTTGAAGAGGCGCAACAGGATTCGCGCAGTTGCCTCGCCGGCTGGCGCAGCCTGAAGGAGGAAACCGCCCGTGCCGCCGTGGCCGAGGCGGGTTTCCTGGTCGATCACGATCGGACGACTTGCGGCTTTAGCAATGAGTGCGAGCGCATCATTAGGCTCGTAGTTTGCGCCATTGGGGCCCCCGGACAAGCTGGTGTAAAAAATTGCAGCATCATCCGGCAGCGTGGCAACTCGCCAGAGTAGCTCATTCATCGGCAGGCCCGTGAGGTCGACGAGTTCCACCCCCTTGTCGATCGACTGAAGCTCTTTCTTGTGGTGACGTCGATAGGGCTGCTCCTCAAGCGGGTCACCCACGACCGCAATCCGCCTAAGCCCCGGTACCAGCGCCCTTGCTGTGATAAGCACGTCACGTGTCCTCCCCTGAAGCGTCATTCCAGTTACATTCGGGGGGAATTCGGCCGCAGAACTATCATCGACGCCAGAAAAGACGATCGGCAGCGATGGATTCTCGAGCTCGGATCGTAGGCTCAGTGCAAATTGCAAGGCGTCGAAGCCGTCGGCGACAATGGCGCTGAGGGCTCTTGAGCGATATTTTTCCTTGATAAATTCGTAGACAAGGCTGTCGTAGTCCGCGCCCTTGAAATGCCTGTGCCCAAGACTCTCGGAATAGATCGTGATGGGAATTGTGGAGCCGGCCTTCAGCGTTGATTGAAAGGAAGCAAAGAGCTTGCTGAAGTACTCGGTAAAGGGGATGGACTGATGAAGGACGAGGACCGTTCGAGGCAACGGCTCTGCAGCGGAGGGTAGCGTGCTCAAGAAGCACGCGATCAATATTATTGCTACGCGCAGCGCGAGGCGCATGTTTTTCCTGTCGAACACCTCCGCCTCGCCGGGACGGGCCCAAGCGCCCTCTTGAGCCGCGCGGTCGCGAGACTCAATGATGGGCGGAGTTCTTGCCAGACTTGTTCCCGCTCACGTGCAGGAAGATCTTCCGCAGCTGATTTGGTGAGCAGACGTGCCCAGTCCGGCGAGCATATAAGAGAAGAATGGGCAATAGCCATAGCCGTGATATTGCTATCGCTCGCCAACGACTTGTTTTTGCACGCCGGTGCGAAGACCTCAGGTACCCGCATCGCCTCGGGCTCGCTCACCTGAACGTCAATTCTGTTGGCGCCCGATCGCTGGAGATCGCAAATCAACGATCACGCCGACGGGGCGTCTTGCCCCCGGTCAATGTCAACAGCCAGCCAGTCCGGCTCGCGACCCGCGGGCTCGCGAGAGACGACTTTCAGCCCAATGCGGTTTGGTTCCCCACACCGCGGCAAGTAAATGACGGCTTGCCTAGGGAACTCCGCCGTCACGATACGGTTGACGAGGCAAAGAAACTTTCCAGAGGTTTTCCGATGCGCAATTTCAGCAAGCTTCTGATCGCTGCCGCTCTGTCGACGTTGCCAAGTGCTTTCGTAGCAAGTGCTTTCGCGCAAGCGGAAGTCACAGCAGACGAGGTCACAGCGGACAATGTCCTGGTCTGTGCCTCGCCGGCAGACGCCAAGAGCTACGCCGCAAGCCACAAGGATGCGGTTCAGAGCTCGATTGCGGGTCAGGCAGATGAGAAAGCCTGTCTGGTCACGAAGGTCGTCTTCATTCCCGGCAAGCAGAGCGATCGCATCGAGCATAATGATGGAACCTATGCCGTCACCGAGATCCTCATTGTCGCAGTGAAGACGCCATACGGTGTGCTGAGGATGCGTCCCAACGTGGCCTATACGCTAATGCGGCTGAACGAGATCCGGGTTTAGGTGTCAAGCTAGGCTCTCTAGGTCTGCGCTCCTCCCCAGAGCGAGGTCGTTGCTCCTCCTCCAATGCCATTCAGCGCGCCGCGATCGGCTTGAGCCGATCACAAAGGCGAGCCAGGATGTGCTCCCGCACGGCCGAGCGCCTGATCGGCAGTGCAACTGGATGGAGCTTCGGGATGAGTGCGGTCAGCGGTGAGGCGCACGCTTTCAGCCTGCGCGGGGCGGGGCTCGGCGACGGCGACATCGCGTCCTGGGCGGCCGCTCAGGTGGAGGAAACCGCCGATTTCGAGACCGACCGCGGCCGTTATTCGCGTTTCTTTGATCACTGTGATGATCTGCTGCGGCGGCTGCCGTCAAAGCCACGGCGCAATGACGCTGAGGCAGCAGCCGCCGCCGCGTTGCTCACCAGCGCGCGCGAGCATCGCGAGCGCTTTCTGGCGGCGCATGCCGAGGTGCTCTATGACCGCCTCACGCGCAATCGCTCGCTGTTCCTGCGGCTCGATGCGCTGGTCATGGAGGCTGCGAACGCCGTGCCAGGGCTTACGCCGACGCGTGAGCAGTTGACCGCGGAAATGGGCAAGCTGCAGCGCGACAAGGACGGCCTCGAAATCGACCAGGGCATCTTTCTCGCGCATGTGCTGGCGAGCGAGCGCGCCGGCACGCATCTCTGCCACGCCATGCTGTTGCCACGCCCGCAAGCGTTGGAGCTGTTGCCGCGGCTTGCCGCCGAAGGCCGTGTCGATCTCGGCAGCGCGACGGTCGAGCGCCGGGGCAGGGCGGTGCACATGACCATGGCGAATGCCCGTTTCCTCAACGCCGAAGACGAGACGACGCTCGCGCTCACCGAGCTAGCGGTCGACCTCGCCATTCTCGATCCGGCGACTGAGATTGCGGTGATCCGCGGTGGCGTGCTCGAGCATCCCAAATATCGTGGCCACCGTGCGTTCGGCGCCGGGATCAATCTCACGCATCTCTATCGCGGCCGGATTCCGTTCCTGTGGTTCATGGAGCGCGATCTCGGCTACGTGCACAAGATCCTGCGCGGCGTCGCGCGGCCCAATTCCGTTCCCGATGATGTGCATGGCCGCAGCATCGAGAAGCCATGGATCGCCGTCGTGGACGGCTTTGCCATCGGCGGACACTGCCAGCTCCTGCTCACCATGGATTACGTGCTGGCGGCGAGCGATGCCTTCATGACGCTGCCGGCGCGCAAGGAAGGTATCATTCCGGGGGTGGCGAACCTGCGCCTGCCCCGCTTCACCGGCGATCGGATCGCACGCCAGGCGATTCAATATGAGCGCAAGCTGCCCTGCGACAGTCCCGAGGGCCGGCTGATCTGCGACGATATTGCCAAGCCCGACGAGATGGACGCTGCGCTGGCGCAGGTGATCGAGGGCCTGAGCAACGCGGGTGCGGTCAGTGCGATCGGCAACCGCCGCGCGTTGCGCATCGGCGAGGAACCGCTTGATCTATTCCGACGCTATTGCTCGGCCTATGCGCGCGATCAGGCTTATTGCGCGTTCAGTCCGGCCCTGATTGCAAACCTGGAGCGGAACTGGAACGCCCACAACCGAAGGCCGTGAGTGGTCGATGCTATTTTGCTTTTCGGTAAAAATTTGTTGACGTTCGATTCATTTTCACTCTATGTATAGGCTCGGCTCCTCGTCCGAGGTTGAGGAGCGGATGTGTGGGGCAGGCGGCTCCACATCCTGCGTTCGTCCCCGCGGAAGCGGGGACCCAGGGACCAAGCATTTTTGTGTCTTAAAGTCTCGGGTCCCCGCTTCCGCGGGGACGAACGGAGCGTGGGGCGCGGTTTGGCAAAACGAAACCAATTGCGGAGCCGATGGCAAAACGAAACCAAAAAGCGAAACCAAAAGGTGGCTGCACTTACCCCCGCGTAGGGCCAAACAGTGCCTCGAACTCGCGCCGCAGGACCATGTCGACCTCCGGCATGGTCACCGGCACGCCGAGATCGACGAGGCTCGTCACGCCATAGCGCTGCTCGGACACCCCGCACGGTACGATGCCTTGGAAATGCGAAAGCTCGGGCTCCACATTGAGCGCCACGCCGTGCAGTGAGACCCAGCGCTTCACCCGGATCCCGATCGCCGCGATCTTGTCCTCTCGCCCGTCACCTTTGTCTGGCCGCCGTACCCACACTCCGACCCGATCGTCACGCCGCTCGCCACGGATGTTGAAGGCGGCCAGTGTGCGGATCATCCATTCTTCCAGCGTGGCGACGTAGCGGCGCACATCGTTGCCGCGATGGCGCAGGTCGAGCATCAGGTAGGCAACGCGCTGGCCGGGCCCGTGATAGGTGAACTGGCCGCCGCGGCCGGTCTGATGCACTGGGAAGCGCGCCTCGATCAGGTCCGTGGGTTTTGCGCTGGTGCCGGCAGTGTAGAGCGGCGGATGCTCGATCAGCCAGGCGAGCTCGGGGGCCGTGCCGGCCGCGATCGCGCCCACGCGCTGCTCCATGGCGGCGAGCGCCTCGTCATAGGGGGTGAGGCCCTCGCCCAGGCGCCATTCCACCGGGGCCAGCTCGGGGTCGGGCAGGAGCCCGATATCCAATCGGTCGCGCACGTTAACCACCTGCTAACCATAGCGTGGTCAGGTCCTACCGTCACATCAGCCTTGAGGATTCGATGCCCACACTCGACAAAGTCTCGCTCGATATCCAGGTAGTGCTCGGCACCACCTATATGCCGGTTCACCAGGTGCTCCGGCTCGGCCGCGGCGCCATCATCGAGCTCGACGCCTCCGAGGATGACGAGGTCGCGATCCTGGCCAACAATTTCCCGGTGGCAAAGGGAACGGTCGTCGTCAGCGGCAATCGCATCGCGGTTGAGGTCAAGGCGCTGGCGCAGCGGCTTGAGGATATGCGCTGAACCGCCCGGCGTAGGGTTCCGGCGCCAGGATACTGCGTGATTGCGCGGGCCTACCGGGGAGCCCTTGTTCCCCGGTAATCGATTTGTTACATCGGGCTTGAGCCGCTCCACCGCGAGCGGCCTTCCCCCCACTGCGGTCGTGGCGGAATTGGTAGACGCACTAGCTTGAGGTGCTAGCGGGGCGACCCGTGGAGGTTCGAGTCCTCTCGACCGCACCATTACGGTTTCCAGGCTTGTTCCTTCATTAGCTTGCTGGAAACACTGGTCTTTTCCAAAGGCCGCGCTACAAAAACCGCTACAAGCGGTTTTTATAGCGGTGCCCCGTTATGCCCAGAATCGCGACCAAACTGGCATCACGCCGTGCGCGGTGGATCGTGGGCCGGAAGGTAGTCCCGGCCGATGGCGTGACGAATATGCAAGGCTTTATGGCCAGCGCACAGAGTAGCGGTTCAAGAGCGGGGCCGTGCCGATCCTGCTGGTCGCCAATATCCGTGCGGGCCGGAAGGGGCAGGGCCGCGGTCTGACGCCCAAGGGCGCCCGCGCGCTAGCTGAGTGGTAGGGCTGGTACAAGGCCAAGCCCGCAATCGCGACCGTGGATCGCTGGCGCGCCGTGTTCAAAAGGTTAGAGGCCGATTTTCCGTTCACAAACGCCGCGGCATTGCTTTCCGAACAGATGCAAGATTGGCCAATCGCCTGATCGATTCCGAAAGGAGCGCTCGCACTGTCATGGACGCGTGGGTGCGCTCATTTGAACCGCTGCTCCGGATCTTGAGCGTAGGGATTGCCCCACGGAGAGCCGTCCGCTGTCCGAATTCGCGCAGCAGAGCGCAACCGCTGAAGCGTCAAGTTTAGCTGAGCTGGTCATGACAGACACTTGGCATACGTCCGTCAGGTTCCGGTGGGAACCGATCGGCCAGAGGCCAGTTTCTTTTCGGCGACGTCCTACCTGGAAAATTAGCATGACTTTGGTCGAAGACATAAAAAGTAAGGTGGAGCGGCTTACTGGGTATCAGCGACCTTCTCAGGACCAGCTTGCCAAGTTGGTCAGACCATCTCGTCCGATTACGCACCGATTCCGCGACGACGGGTTTGTACCCAACCATCCGCGCTGGCCGTTCGTGCTCTACCGAAACGCGCTTTCACTCCCTCGATCTCTCGATCCTGCCGCGGTCTGGGAAGCCCTGTTCGAAAGCAATCGCTGGGGTGATATGTGGCGGGGCGAAATCTATGACTACTTGCACTACCATTCTCGGATCCACGAAGTTCTTGGCATTGCGCGAGGAAGCGCAACGGTCCGCATCGGCGGTCGCAAAGGCCGAACGCTCACGGTGAAGGCCGGTGATGCGCTGATCATCCCCGCCGGTACCGGGCATCAGGCGCTCAAGGCAAGTCCCGCCTTTATGGCCGTCGGCGCCTATCCACTGCGCGGGACCTATGACGAGTGCGCGCCGACGCAGGAGGACTATGCTAAGGCTCGAAAGACTGTGCCCAGAGTGCCGCGGCCAAAAACTGATCCGGTGTTCGGCCCCCGTGGAGAGTTACTGAAACTTTGGGAGCGAGCTAACCCGAAGCGCTGACTATTCCTCAATAGCCTTGCGATTTGTGAAGCGGGCGTTTCCGAGGCCCGTTCCGATCGTCAGAACGCCCCAGTGTTCGGCGTCACGCATATAGGGTATTTCGCTTAACCCCTGGACGACCGCGTCATTGTGCAAGACGATCGAGACTTCATCGTCACCGATCGTCGGAATTGCCGAATGTAAGCTCACCGGCAGGTTAAATTTCTTGCTCTCCCAATTGCCCGGAAGGTTCTGGGCGCCGCGTTCAATAGACCCGTCATGCTCGATGATCCCAGGACAGCCGATGCCGATGAACGGTGCCAGCTTCATCCCCTTTTTCTTGGCGGCGGCAATGAGTCCCTTCAGCATCTCGACGAGTGATTCCACCGCATACTCGCGCTTGATATCTTCCTCGTCGCCGTGCCTCCAGAGCGAGAACTTCCACACTTTCGTCTTCGATAGGTCCGGCGCGGCTTTGAGATTGAGTTGAATAACGCCGGCGCGAATATTGGTCCCGCCGATATCGACGCCCAGAATAGCGTCGAACGCCTTGAACATCCACGCGGGAGCGAGGTGAACTGAGCCAAGCAGTCCCGCTTCGTCCGGATCCTTGTGGATGGGAATGAGCTCAACATTGACCTTGTCCGCCTTGAGAAGAACCGCGGCACGACCGATGACCAGTTCACCTACTCGGCTTGCTCGGAATCCACCACCAATGACCAGGCGTTTGGTGTCCTTCCACTCCCTCAATTTAAGGAAACGGCGGATTATCAAGGCAAATTCTTGAGAGAAGTCTTCGATGGCGCCATGAATGATCCCAGCTGCCTCGTTGTGGCCTCGTGCAAGGATTTCGTCGAGCTTTTTCTTGGATATTTCTTCGCTGGCTTCTTCACCTAAAGGATCGACTCCGACCTTCCGTAACTCTGCACGCCAATTTTCGATGATGTCGCGGAAGGCTCCTTTGCTGGCCCGATCACCAATGAAGCCTTCGTCATCCTTTAACTCGATGTTGTAACTGTCAACGTCGACCGACGGCAGACGTAGTGCGCCGTGCTCAGCCACAGCCGGCAAGGACGTTTGAGGTGCTATATTTTTACCGGTCGGAGTGGACCGCGAATTCGAAGGTCTTGTAGGGAGCCGTTCAGGCTGCCGCTTGTGCTTCGGTGTTGATGGCCGCTTCGGCAAGCTCTGTGAGGGCTTCATCCGTCTTCTTTTCCTCATCAAGGGTCTGTTGCAGGAGTTTGGCAGCCTGAGGCATATCCAGCCGGTTAGCCCAGGCAATGAGAGTGCCGTAGCGAGAAATTTCGTAGTGTTCTACGGCTTGGGCCGTAGCGAGCAGTGCGGCGTCAAGTGCAGGTAAGCCCTTGAACTCTTTGATGCCTTCCTGGCCCTCCTTGACCAGTCCCTCGATCGCCTCGCACTTCTTGCCCTTCGGGGTTTGCTCAAGAAGGCCGAAGACTTTCTCAAGTCGATTGACCTGTCCCTCCGTCTCGCGCTCATGCTTCTCGAAGGCCGCCTTCAGGTCGGGCGACTGGGCAGCTTTAGCCATCTTGGGAAGCGCCGTAAGGATCTTCTTCTCAGCGTAGTAGATATCCTTGAGGACATCTTCGAAGAGGTCGTCGAGCGTTTTTGCCTGCTTTGCCATTTGGATGCCGACCCTTTGGAAATATGACGATTTCCAAAAAACGGTCGATAAGGCAGGAGGTTCCCTAGGACTGCACTGATTTCAGGGCCCGTCCCAAGGCGGCAAGATCGTCGAAGACTGCCCGGCAGCCTGCAGCCTTCAGGTCACAACCCCGAAATCCACCCGTCAGAAGCCCAATGGCAGGAACTCCCGCCTTTCGCGCTGCTTCAGCGTCTGAAGGTGTATCGCCAATAAGCAGGCTGGCACCCGATTTGACCCTCAACCTCCTTAAGACAAGCTTGACGAGGTCAGCATGCGGCTTGCCGTGACGAGCGTCGTCGCCACAAGCGACGGAATTGACGAGCTGTGTGACCTTGGCGCTGTGCAGGTAGTGGATAAGCTCGCTGCTACTACAGTCCGTCGCGAGGCCAATCTTCCGACCGGCATGTCTGACCTGGCGCAGAAGGGTCTTCGCACCCAGAAGCGGTTGCACACGCTTCAAGTAGCGGCTCTTAAAGCTATTGCCTTGAGCGGCTATGATCTGCTCACGCCGGTTTCGCGAAAGCCCAGGCGTGATCCGAGCCAACATATCGTTGCCGTCCATGCCGGAAAGGCATTGCAGCACGGATTGGGAAACCGCAAAACCATGCTCTTCCAACGTTC
>Ga0075424_100005542_pt1 | contig 12071 bp, 14 predicted proteins | sample SoiMethybrSBSTD3_FD_75301 | JGI IMG/M metagenome (GOLD analysis project Ga0075424, IMG submission 75301) | Bulk soil microbial communities from a Populus tree surrounding site in Tennessee, USA - Soil MetaG P. TD hybrid SBSTD3 | ecosystem: Environmental > Terrestrial > Soil > Tree plantation... | reverse complement strand
CCGCCCTTTGCCGGCGGCTGAACCAGAGCAGCGCCAGGCCGACGCCGAGCAGAAGAACGATGATCGGCATGGGGAACAGTAACGGCGAGAGATACTTCTTGAGGATGAACATCGAGACCTCCTAAGCGCGAATCCGCCGCAGCCGCGCGGCATTCGCGTCCAGCCACGCCTGCATCGCGGCGCGATTGTCCTCGTTCCAGGGATGGAACCAGGGATTGAGATAGCGGACGATCGCCCTTGCCATCGGCCAGCCCACGCCTCCCGGGCCGATGACGTTCCAGGCAATGCCGGCAACCGTGGGAAAGAACTTTCTCAAGGAGAAGCTGCCGTCCCGCCGCAGCATGTCCAGGTAGAGGCGCCAGAAGAGCCGGCTGAAGTTCATTGTTACCAGCATTAACACCAGCACCCGGCGCAGCCATCCACCGCCCACCGCGCGGTAGAGATCGAAGCACACCGCCTTGTGCTCGGTTTCCTCCGCCGCATGCCAGCCCCAGACGAGCTGCATCCGCGGGTCGGCGCGCTCGAGCGGCCGGCGATCGCGCAGGATGTAATCGCCGAGCGCGGCCGTGTAGTGCTCGTAGGCGCAGACGACCGCGAGCCGCGTCAGGGGCGCAAATATGCGGTAGGCGCGCGCCTCGAGCCGCCGCGCCAGCTCGTCGGACACGTTCTCGTAGCCCTGCCCGACCAGCACGGCGTTGTACTGCGCATGCTGGTGGGCGTGGATCGCCTCCTGCGCGCCGAAGTCCCGGACCGCCGCGTCGTCGCCGCCGAGCTCGCGCGCCTGCTCGACGAAAAAGCGCTCACCTCGCGGGAACAGAAACGACAGCGCATTGAAGAAATGCGTGGCGACGGGATCGCCGCCGTTCCAGTGGCGCGGGAAGCCGCCGGACCAGTCGATTTGCGGAACGCGAGGAGTGATCAGTTCCACTCGACGCCGCGCATCACGCCCCGGAGCGTCTCAAGCCGCTCGGCGCCCAGCGCCCCGCTTGAGACGGGAATGGAGGTGCGCAGCGTGAGCTGGATCAACCTCGCGGGCTGAAGGTGGATGGTGTACACGACGAATTGCTGCTCGGCCCCTTTCACTTCGCTGGCCTCGGTCCACAGAACCCCATTCCGCAGCACGCTCTGTGTCGGCGTCGCCTTGAGGCGGGCGTCGTGCTTGACCAGCCCGCGCATCAACTCCAGGTATTTCGGCCGGGCGCGCTCAATCGCTTCCGGCGTGGTCGGCATATCCTCCTGCTGCCCGGAGTAGTAGAGCTCGACTGCCTGGTCGGCGGGCCCCCTCACCGTCGCGCGGTCCCAATCGGCTTGCGTAAAGCGCCAGCCCTCGGGCAGACGCAGCGTGAAGGCGGGATGCCGCAGGCACCGCGCATCCCATGGCACCGGCTCGGTCTTCGGCATCAGCTTCTTCAGTGCATCGAGAAAGCCCATGGCCCCTCCTTCACCGGATCGGCGGTGCGTAGAGCAGCCCGCCCTGGTTCCAGAGGCGATTCAGCCCGCGCTCGAAGCCGAGCGGCTTCAGGTTCGCCTCGAAGCTCTCGCCGTAGTTCCCGACCTGCTTGACGATGTTGTAGGCCCAGCGGTTGTCGAGGCCGAGCGCCTTGCCGAGATCGCCAGACGCGCCGATGAAGCGCTGCACCGAAGGATTAGCGCCCTTCGCCTCTTTATCAATGTTGGATTTTGAGAGACCCAATTCTTCCGCCTCGATCATGGCGTTGAGCGACCACTTGACGATGTCGAACCAGCGATCGTCGCCGTGGCGCACCGCCGGTCCGAGCGGCTCCTTGGAGATGATCTCGGGCAGGATGAGGTGGTCATCCGGCCGGGTTGCCCGGGTGGCGCGCAGGGCCACCAGCCCGGAATGATCGGTGGTGTAGACGTCGCAGCGGCCGGAGAAGTAGGCGTTGAGCACCTCCTCGAGCTTCTCGATCACCACCGGCTTGAAGGTCATCCTGTTGGCGCGGAACCAGTCGGCGAGGTTGAGCTCGTTGGTGGTGCCGGGCTGCACGCAGACGGTCGCGCCGTTCAGCTGCTTGGCGCTTTTCACCTTCAGCTTCTTCGGCACCATGAAGCCCTGCCCGTCGTAGTAGTTCACGCCGACGAAGTTCAGGCCGAGGCTCGTATCGCGCGACAGCGTCCAGGTGGTGTTGCGCGCGAGGATGTCGACTTCGCCCGATTGCAGCGCGGTGAAGCGCTGCTGCGCGGTGAGAGGCGTGAAGCGCACCTTGTTCGCGTCGCCGAGCGCCGCCGCCGCGACCGCGCGGCACAGGTCGACGTCGATGCCGCGCCAGACGCCCTTCGAATCGGGCTGCGAGAAGCCGGCGAGCCCGGTGTTGACGCCGCATTGCACGAAGCCTTTTGCCTTTACGGAATCGAGAGTCGACTGCGCCTGAACGGCGCCGGCGAAGAAGGCAAGGAGCAGGAGCTTCATCAAGCCAGAAGAAAATCCCGGACGATCCTGATCTGGTCGGCGTGCAGGAGAGTCGGCGCATGGCCGACGCCGGGGATCTCCACCACTTTTGCCTTGGGGCCGCGCCGCGCCATGCCCTCGACCGTCGTCTTCAACAGCAGGTCGGACTGCGCGCCGCGCAAGACCAGCGTCGGGCAACGGATCGCGTCGTAGAAATCCCAGAGCAGCATGTCGCCTTCTGGCATGTTGGCCTTGAACGGCTCGGCGATGCGCGTGTCGTAGTGCGGCCGCCACGCGCCGTCCTCGCCCTTGCGCACCCAGTTGCCGGCGAGGAAGCGCCACTCCTCCTCGCTGTGCGAGCCGAAGGGCGCGGAAATGGTGCGCACGTAGTCGACCGCCTTGTCGAAGGTCGGGAAGGTCGGCGTGAGGCCGACGTAGGTGGCGATGCGCTCGAGCGAAGCGTGCGAGACCACCGGCCCCGAGTCGTTCAGCACCAGCTTGCGCAGCGGCGTGCCGGGCAGCGCGGCGAGCGCCATCCCCACCAGGCCGCCGAGCGAAGTGCCGACCCAGTCGACCGACTCGACGTCGAGGCGCGCGATCAGCGTCACCATGTCGGCGGCATACTGCGGCACCACGTAGAGCATCGGGTCGGCGAGCCGGTCGGAGTCGCCGCGCCCGGCCAGGTCCGGGCAGACGACGCGGTAGTGGTCGCAGAGCGCGCGGGCGAGGAAATCGAAGTCGCGCGCCGAGCGCGTCAAGCCGTGCACGCACACCAGGACGTCGCGGTTGCGCGGGTCGCCCCACTCGAGGTACGCCACCCGGTGCAGCCCCTTCGGCGAGGCGCACTGCACCGAGCGCCGGCGCGGCTCTACTTTCTCTTCGGCCATTCCCTCACCAGCGCGTCACGCGCCGCGCGGCCGGCCGCGTCGAGCGACGAATGGCGCTGGCCGGTCTGGCGCAGCAGCGCCAGCTTTTCGGAGCGCAGGTTGGCGCCGCGCACCGGGAAGCCGTAGCCCGCGTAACGCGAGCGCTCGAGCGGCGCCTCTTCCTCGTCGTACCAGATCCATTCCTCGACGAAAGCGAGCGCCATGTCCTCGAGCTCCGTATCGGGCTCTTCGGGATCGATCAGGCTGAGCTCGCCGCGCACGAAGCGGAAAAAAGTGTGGCGGTCGGCGGTGGCGGCATAGCCGATGCAGCAGTCGTCGCGCTTCTCCACCACCATCGCGAGCGCGAGGCGCCCCTCCTCTTCGACCGCGATGTCGATCCCCGGGCCGCCCGCCGGGTCGCGGCGCTCCTCGATCAGCCGCCCGTTTTCGATCACCGCCCGGCCACGCACGCCGTCGTGGTCCCATTCCGCCTCGACGCGCAGCTCCGGGAAATCGCCCGAGGCCTGCGTCAGCACCGGAAAGGGAATGCCCTTCTTCGGCTCGAAGCGGTACTCGAGGCGGCCCTCGGCGTGGTGCTCCGTGTAGTCCTCGCTTTCCGCGTCGCGCACCATCAGCCAGCGCAGGCGCTCGCGGAAATCGGCGAGCCGCCCGGCGCCGGTGATGCGCACGACCGCGCTGAACAAGCCTTCAGGCCTCGTACTTGAACGACAGCGAGAGGCGCGCGCGGAACTGCGAGACCTTGCCGTTCTCGATGCGCACGTCGAGCTTGGTGATCTCGGCGATGCGCAGGTCGCGGATCGACTTTGCCGCGGTCTTCACCGCGTTCTTCGCCGCGTCTTCCCAGGAGCTGCTGCTCGTGCCGATCACTTCGGTAACGCGATAGACGCCGCTGTCCTTGGCCATGTCCCCTCTCCTCTTGGCGCGGAAAATCCGCCGGATCATTGTAGCCAATACCGCCGGCGGCGAGCCCTCTCCCCTTCCACGCTGAGCGTTTCTCCAGAGAGGCGAACGGCGATCGACCCTTCCAGATCGGTGCGCGCAATCCGTGCGCCGGCCTGGCGATACCGCTCCAGCACTTCGCCGTTCGGATGGCCGAAGCGGTTGCGATAGCCCGCGGCGACCACCGCCCACCGCGGCGCGACTTCGGTGATGAATTCAAGCGTGGACGAGGTACGACTGCCGTGATGAGGGACCAGCAGGACTTCGCTTTTTAATGAAATTACCCCTTCCAAAAGACGCCGCTCCGCGGCGCGCTCGATATCACCGGTGAGGAGGATCGCGCCGCCGGCGGTCGCAATGCGCAGCACACAGCTCAGGTCGTTGCGCTTCGCGCGCCCGTCGGGCGGCGGACTCAGGAACTCGAAGCTCACGCCGTCCCATTGCCATGATTCCCCCGCCGCGCAGCGGCGCGGCGCCGGGACCATGGCGCGCAGCGGGTGGCCGGCGGCGAGCGAGGAGGCGAGCGCGTCCACTTCAAGACTCTCGAGCACGCTCTGCGCGCCGCCGATGTGGTCGCCGTCCTCGTGGCTGAGCACGAGCAGGTCCAGACGATCGAGGCCGGCGCCGCGCATCGCCGGCACCACGACGCGAGAGCCGCTGTCGGCGTCCGCGGCCCAGGTCGGGCCGGCGTCGTACAGCATCGTCCTCGTGCGAGTGCGCGCGAGCACCGCGAGCCCCTGACCAACGTCGAAAGCGGTAAGCCAGACTTCGCCGGGCGCCGGTCCCGCCGGCGCGAGGCAGAACGCCGGAGCCATCAGCGCAACGCCGCCGCCGCGCCAGGGCACGCCGCGCGGCGCGAGCAGCCACGCGGCGCCGGCCAGCGCAAGCAGCACCGCCCAGAGCGACGGCACGTGCTGCCGCCATTGGGCTGCGGGCAGGGCCGCGCACCACTCGAGGAACTGCAGCAGCCATTCCACCAGCCAGGCGGACAGGTGCAGGATGAAATCCGCCGGTACGACCGCGCCGGCCAGCGCAAGCGGCGTGACGACGACCGAGACGATCGGGATTGCCACCGCGTTGGCGATCGGCCCGGCGACCGACACCTGGCCGAAGAGGAGCAGCGCGGCAGGCGCGAGGCCGACCGTCACGCCCCATTGCACGCGGCCCCACTGCGCAACCATCGATCCCGGAGCGTTCCAGCCGACGCCGGCGTAGAAGATCAGCAGCACCGCGCCGAACGAAAGCCAGAGACCCGGCGCGAGCATCGCCCAGGGATCGAACAACACGATCACCGCCAGAGCGAGCGCGAGCGTGCGCCACGGCGACGCGATCTGGCCGCTCCACAGCGCCGCGGCAACGATCGCCACCATCCAGAAGGTGCGCTGCGCCGGCACGCCGTAGCCGGCAAGGAGGGTGTAGCCGAGCGCGGCGGCGATCGCCGCGAGCGCGGCCGCCTTGCGCGCCGGAAGGCGCAGGGCCAGCGCCGGAACGCGTCGCCAGCCGAACGCGACCAGCCAGGCGAAGAGGCCGGAGACCAGCGTCACGTGCAGGCCGGAGATGCTCATCAGGTGCGTCACGCCGGTGCGGTTGAAAAGCTGCCATTCCTCGTTCGAGATCGCGTGCTGATCGCCGACCGCGAGCGCGGCAAGAATGCCCGCGGCGGGCGTCGGACCGAGGACCGCGAGGAAACGGTCACGCACCACCTCTCTTGCCTTTTCGACAAAATCCATCAAATTGTTCCTTGAGTCGAGCAGCCGCTGCTCGCCGCGATTGCGCACATAACCGGTCGCACCGACGCCCCGCTCGAGCAGCCACGCCTCATAGTCGAAGCCGTGCGGGTTGACGAGGCCGTGAGGTCGCCGCAGGCGCAGCGTCAGCAGCCAGCGCTCGCCGGGGTGCACCGCCGTGGCGAGCACCGCGGGCGCTTCTTCCCAGGCCGCCGCGCGATACCAGGAAACGAGCAGCTTCTTCGGCAGCTTTTCGCCTCCCCGTGCGCTCTCGACGTCGAACTCGAAGCGCACCGAGCGCTCGCCGAGCGCCGGAAGGCTCGCGACCACCCCGACGACCGCGATATCGATGCCTTCGAGCTCCGGCGCGAGCCGATCGGCCATGCGCCAGTGCGCCCATCCCGCGGCCCAGAGAAAGCCGACCAGGAAGCACGTCGGGACGACCAGGCGCCTGAGCCACAACAGGGGGAGAAGGAAGGGCAACAGCCAGATCCATCCGAGCGCCGGCAGCGTCGCCTGCTGCTGCAGAAAGGCAGCGCCGGCCGCGAACGCGAGCGCCGCGAGGGTCATTAGAATCAAACGCACCCGACCACCCACTCGCTGACCGTGCGCAAGCACTTCCACCGCTACCTGCCGACGCCGGAGTCGATCCTCGCCAAGCCCTGGTGTGCCCCGTTTCGTCCCTGGCTCGGCCACCCCAACCTCTGGCATGTCAACCGCCGCTCGGTGGCGGGCGCGGTGGCGATCGGCATGTTCTGCGGCCTGATCCCGGGCCCGGTGCAGATGCTCGGCGCCCTCGTCCTCGCCATTCCCCTGCGCAAGAACATCCCGGTGGCGCTCGCGACGACGCTCTACACCAACCCGTTCACGATCGTGCCGCTCTACGCGATCGCGTATGGCTACGGACGTCTGTTCGTCGGCGGCGGCGACCTGCCGCAGGGGTTCATGCCCGACGCGTGGAATCCTGCGGCGCTCTGGGAGTGGACGGTCAGCCTGGGCAAACCGCTCGTTCTCGGTCTTGTCCTTCTTGCGCTGACGCTGGCGCTAGCCGGCTACGTGGTGACGGCCGTCGCCTGGCGGCTGCACGTGGTCAGGGCCTGGCGGCGGCGTGCAGCCGCCCGTCGCGCAACTCGAATGACCGGCCGGCCCGAGCGGCCAGATCGGGATCGTGCGTGACGATGACGAAGGCGGTGCCGTGCGACTGCGAGAGCCGCAGCATCGCCTCGAACACTTCGTCGGCGGTGTGCGAGTCGAGGTTGCCGGTCGGCTCGTCGGCCAGGACGCACGCGGGCTCGGTGACGAGCGCTCGCGCGAACGCGCAGCGCTGACGCTCGCCGCCCGAGAGCTCGCCGGGCTGGTGCTCGAGCCGGTGTCCCAGCCCCACCTCGCTGAGCACTGCCTTGGCCTTTTCAAATGCTTTTTCCTTTTGCAGCCTTCTGATCAGCAAGGGCATCGCAACGTTTTCGACGGCGGTGAATTCCGGCAGCAGATGGTGGAACTGGTAGACGAAGCCGAGCGTCGCGTTGCGCACCTCGCCGCGCTCGCGCTCGCCCATGGCGCTGAACGGCCTGCCGCGCACGGTCACCGTGCCGCCGGTCGGCGCGTCGAGGCCCCCGAGCAGATGCAGCAGCGTCGACTTGCCGGACCCGGAGCGCCCCATGATGGCGATCCGCTCGCCGGCGCTGATGTCGAGGTCGACGCCGTGCAGCACCTGCACCGGCTGCGGACCCTGGTAGGTTTTCTTCAGATCCCGGCAGCCCAGGACCGCGTCACTCATAGCGCAGTGCTTCGGCGGGATTGACGCGCGCCGCGCTCCAGCTCGGATAGATCGTGGCGACGAACGAGAGGCCCAGGCCCATCAGCACGATGGAGATGACGTCGCCCATCTGCAGGTCGGAAGGCAGCTCCGGGATCAGGTAGACATCCTTGGAGAGGAACTTGATGCTGAGCGCGTTCTCGATCGCCGGCACGATGACGTCGATGTTGAGCGCGGTGACGATGCCGGTGAGGGTGCCGACCAGCGTGCCGATGACGCCGATCACCATGCCCTGCACGACGAAGATCTGCATGATCGAGCCCGGCGCCGCGCCGAGCGTGCGCAGGATGGCGATGTCGGCCTGCTTGTCGGTGACCGCCACCACCAGCGTCGAGATGATGTTGATCGCCGCGACCAGGATGATCAGCGTCAGGATCAGGAACATCATCCGCTTCTCGATATCCACCGCGCGGAAGAAGTTCGCGTGGCTGCGGGTCCAGTCGACGGCGAACACGTCGCGCGGCAGGCTGGCGAGGAGCTCGCGCGCCACCGTCCGCGCCGCGAACAGATCATCCAGCTTGAGGCGCACGCCGCTCACCGCGTCGCCGAGCTGGTAAAGGGTCTGCGCATCCTTCAGGTGGACCAGCGCCAGCGCCGAGTCCGCGTCGGTGATGCCGGCCTCGAACACGCCCGCGACCGTGAACTGCTTCAGGCGCGGGATCACGCCCGCCGGCGTGACCAGGCCCTGCGGCGCGACCAGCGCCACCTTGTCGCCCGGAACGACGCCGAGCGCGCGCGCGAGATCGATGCCGAGGATGACGCCGAACTCTCCCGGCTTCAGCGCGTCGAGCGCGCCGCCGCGCATGTACTGGGCGAAGTTGGCGACGCGCTCTTCCTCGGCGGGCAGGATGCCGCGCACCACCGCGCCGCGCACCGCGCTGCCCGCGGAGAGCATCGCCTGCGCCTGCACGAACGGCGCGGTGGCGAGGACGCGCGGATGTCCTTGCGCCGCCTTTGCCACCGCCGGCCAGTCGGCGAGCCTGCCGCTCGCGCCGACGATCTGCACATGCGAGGCGACGCCGAGGATGCGGGTGCGCACTTCCTTCTGGAAGCCGTTCATCACCGACAGCACCACGATCAGCGCCCACACCCCGACCGCGATGCCGATCATCGAGACGAGGGAGTTGATGCCGATGAAACGGTTGCGGCGCCGCGCGCGCGTGTAGCGCAGCCCGACAGTGAGCTCGTAGCGCATCGGGAAGGAAGGCGAGAATACTACAATGGCCCGATGGACTCCGAGACCTCGGGTCTCCTGAAGAAACTGATCGACAGGGAGCGGACCGCGCACCTCGGCACGCTGCGCGGCGGAGCGCCGATGGTCTCCATGACGCTGTTCCTTCCCGACAAGGACTTCGCCGCGTTCTGGGTGCACGTCAGCCGCCTCGCCTGGCACACGCAGGACATGCTGCAGGACGCGCGCGTCGCATTGTCGGTGAGCGAGAGCGACGACCGCCGCGCCGATCCGTTCACCCTGATGCGCGTCACGATCCGCGGCGAGGCGGCTCAGGTCACGGACGGCCCGAAGGAGGCCTGGCTGGCGCGCTTCCCGGAGCAGGCGATCAACTTCACCCTCGCCGACTTCTCGTTCTGGCGCATCACGCCGCGCGACGCGCGCTTCGTCGCCGGCTTCGGCCGAATCTACAATCTGTCGGTTGCGGACCTTTCGTCCGCGGGGAAAATCAAAACCTGATGAGCGAATTCAACTTCTCGGCGGGCATGAGCCAGCAGGTCTGGCAGTTCCAGGACCTGGTCCTCAAGTCGCGCTTCGCGCGCGCGCTCGAGCAGGGCGCCGCCCGCTACCCGATCCAGCGCAGCGTGCGCTTCGCGGCGCGGATCGAGCTCGAAGCGCTGTTCGACGAGATCGCGACCAAGCTCGGCTGGGCGGCGCAGCGCCTCGACGCGCATTCGATGATCCTCGACGGCGAGGGCCTGTTCATCAGCGCCTACGGCGGCCGCAAGGCCGAATACTGCTCGTGCTTCTTCGCTGTCTGGGCCGACACCAGCGAGCGCGCCGATCGCGCCCGGCAGCTGCTCCTGGAAAAAGTGGGCGAGGCGCGCATTCGCGAGCCGATGTTCTCCATCGACTGGCATTTCCTGACCTCGAAAGGCGAGCTGGAAAGCGCCAGCATCGAGGAGCTCGCCAACGACGTCCTGCACGACGCGGCCTATCCCGAGCTGCTGGGCGGCGTGACCGCCTTTATCCGCCGCTATCTCGACGCGCAGGAGACCGTGCTCGTCCTCCAGGGCCCGCCGGGAACGGGCAAGACCCGCCTCATCCGCGCCATCCTCGGCGAGATCTCGCGCCGCAATGAAGGCACCTCGCAGGCGCTGTACACCGGCGACAAGAAGGCGCTGGAGACCGACCAGGTATTCGTCAAGTTCATTACCGGCTGGGACGACGTGTTCGTGGTCGAGGATGCCGACCACCTGCTCAGGCCGCGCGTCGAGGGCAACGAGAACCTGCACCGCTTTCTCACCATCGCCGACGGCATCGTGCGCTCGCAGGGCCGCAAGATCATCTTCTCGACCAACCTGCCCAACGTCGGCGACCTGGACGACGCGCTGGTGAGGCCCGGGCGCTGCTTCGCGCGGGTGATGGTCCGGGAGCTCTCGCGCGGGGAAGCGAGCAACCTGCTGCGCGCCCTCTCCGCGAAGGACGAGCGCCGCTTCCGGCGCGCCGACGAGGCTCTCTCTTCTTCGGTGAAGCGCGCCTACTCGCTCGCCGACGTCTACCGGGTATTCGAGCAGGCGAAGTGAGCCTGCTGGTCAACATCGACGTCGTTGACCTCGCACGCGCCGAGCGCTTCTACTGCGATGGACTCGGCCTGCGCATCGGGCGGCGCTTCGACGGCTGGACCGAACTCGCCGGCGCCGCGGCGCCGATCTACCTCCTGCCCAAGCCGGCCGGCAGCGCCGTGTCGCCGGCGTCAGCGCGGACGCGCGACTATGGACGGCACTGGACCCCGGTGCACCTTGACTTCGTCGTCGACGACATCGGCAGCGCGGTCGATCGCGCGGTGAAGGCCGGAGCCACGCTCGAGCGCGCGACGACGAAGCATGCCTACGGCCTTCTGGCGCTGCTCGCCGACCCGTTCGGCAACGGCTTCTGCCTGCTCCAGTTCACCGGCCGCGGTTACGACGAGATCGTCGCCGGTTGAGGATCTACGGCGTCGTCGGCTTGACTGTGTCGTAGCCCTTGGCGCGCATGCACTCGGCGACGAGGCGCTCTTCCTCCGAGAGCTGCGTCCCTCGCTGGTCGGCGAACGGCCCCTGCGGCGTGGTATTGAAGCGGCGCGACTGCGTTCCGGCCGGCCCGCCCACGACCGCCGGGCCCATGGTGCTCGCGCTGCGGCTCTGCCGCTGCTGCACCTCCTTGTAGGCGTCGAGCTCGCAGGCGCGCTGGTCGGTCCGCAACTGCTCCGCGCTCGCCCCTTCTTTCGTCCAGGGCTTGGGCGCGCACGCGGCGAGGGCGAGCACCGCGGACAAGGCAAGTCGTTTCACTGGCATCGCCACGACCTAGTATATAAGCTGTAAATATATCCATGCACTGCGAGCTCGTCGTCCCCGGCCTCCTCGCCTCGCGCGCCCGCCCGGCGTCCCTCGAATTGCTCGTGGCGCGCGGGAGGCGCACCAAGACGCCGCCGCAATCGCTGGAGCGCTGGCTGCAGCACGCGTTCGGCCTGGAGGGCCGTCTTCCGGCTGGCGCGCTGAGCTTGCTTGGCGCGCGCGGCGCGCCCGGTGAATCCGTGTGGGCGCGCGCCGATCCGGTGCATATGCAGGTGATGCGCGACCGGGTCGTGCTCGCCCCCGCTGGCGCATTCGGCATCTCGCTGCAGGACGCCGACACGCTCTGCCAGGCGGCGAATGCGCATTTCGCCGGCGCGATCGAGCTGCGCACGCTCGACGCGGCGCGCTGGTGCGCGCGACTCGAGCACGAAATCGACGCCGGCGACGAGCCACCGCTCTCGATGGCGGGCCAGGAGGCGACGCAGCGCGCGGGCGACGCGCTCCTCACCGAGATCCAGATGCTGTTCCACGCCCACCCGGTGAACGCGGCGCGCGAGGCGCGCGGCGAGCCGGCAGTGAACAGCCTCTGGTTCTGGGGTGCTGGCCGCCTGCCCGGCAAGCTGCGCAGCCCCTGGCAGTCGGTCACGAGCGAAGATCCGCTGGCACTGGGCTTCGCGCGTCACGCAGGTGCTGCGACACGCGCGCTGCCGAACGGGGCGGAACAGTGGCTTTCGTCCGATGAAGGGCGGCATCTTGTCATCCTCGACGCCGCCAATCCGTCCCTC